>Ga0182739_1001252_pt1 | contig 27429 bp, 36 predicted proteins | sample eDN5th30CBELigBY_FD_128873 | JGI IMG/M metagenome (GOLD analysis project Ga0182739, IMG submission 128873) | Enriched backyard soil microbial communities from Emeryville, California, USA - eDNA 5th pass 30_C BE-Lig BY (version 2) (version 2) | ecosystem: Environmental > Terrestrial > Soil >... | reverse complement strand
TCCAGATCGCGCGCTACGAGATCATGCTTCACCGTCAGGCCATGGAGCCTATCCTCGCCGGGCGAAGTACCGCCTAACCCCCGCCCACCCGAAACGAGAGCCGGGCTTAGGTCCGGCTTCTCAGATGCGCGTCGCTATCAGTAGATGGCCTCGCCTTGCAGGGCAGCGACGACATGATCGTAGTTCTCCTGGACGTAATACGCGAGGCTTCCATCTCCGTTTGGGGCGGCGAATTGGATCACGGTTTTATCCCCAGCCGTAATAACGGCCGCTACCAACTCGGGATTGACCGAAACTGGGGCGCCAGCCGGTGACGTGCGAGTAAATTGTACGAGCCTCATTGGAACCTCCAAGGTTTAGACTATGCCAGTTCTCAAAAATGCCCGGCATGAGAAGTTCGCGCAGGCCGTGGCCAAAGGCAAGACGGCCGACGAAGCTTATCAGGATGCCGGGTACAAACCCAACCGTGGCAATGCCGCCCGAATGAAAGCAAATGAAAGCATTGCAGCGCGCGTCGATGAGATCACCGGCAAGGTGAATGAGCGCGTTATAGACAAGCTCGCCATCACGAAAGAGCGTGTTGCCGCCGAGCTAGCGAAGATCGCCTTCCTCGACATCCGTGAGGCTGTCCGCTGGGGCCGAAGCCCGGTCGATACCGAATCCGAGAATGCGAGCCCGAACGGTTTGGGCATCTACCCCGTCGAGTTGGTCCCGAGCGACATGATCAGCGATGAGGCCGCCGCCGCTGTGTCAGAAGTTTCACTCACTCAGACCGGCGTGAAGATCAAGATGCACGACAAGCGCGCGGCACTGATGGACCTCGCAAAGCTCATGGGCTTCATCGTCGAGAAGCATGAGCACTCTGGCGAGATGAACCTGACCGTATCCGCAGAGGATGCCAATCTGTGATGCATGGAACCAGCAAAACTTACGGAGAAGCAGCGAGAGGCTAACCGCCTCCTGGCAGGGCCGGCCCGCAATATCATGCTGCGCGGCGGGTCTCGATCCGGAAAGACCTTCGTTCTGGTGCGCGCGCTCATCCAGCGAGCCATCAACGCACCTGGATCGCGCCATGTCATCTTCCGTTTTAGGTTCAACCACGCCAAGACGTCGGTATGGTCGGACACATTGCCGAAGGTGCTGTCGCTGTGTTTCCCGTCCCTTCGGGTGCGGTTCGACAAGACGGACTTTTACGTCGAACTGCCGAACGGATCGCAGATATGGATTGCAGGCCTGGACGATAAGGAGCGGGTCGAGAAGATCCTCGGGCAGGAATACGCCACGCTCTATTTCAACGAGAGCAGCCAGATTCCTTGGGCGTCGGTCGAAACGGCAATGTCGCGCCTGGCGCAGAAGTGCAAGCTGGCCCCGGCAATCGCCTTGGCGGCAGGCCGCACGTATCTTGCTTTGAAGGCCTACTTCGACTGCAACCCGCCATCTAAGCTCCATTGGAGCTACCAGATGTTCCGGGCCAAGATGAAGCCCGGAACGAAGGAGGCGCTGGCGAAGCCGGAAGACTACGTCGAGATGCAGGTGAACCCTGCCGACAACGTCGATAACTTGCCGCCGGAATATTTCGACGTTCTCGCCTCAATGTCAGCGGCCAAACGGCTACGTTTCGAGGCAGGGGAGTGGGCAAGCGAGGTCAGCGGTGCGCTATGGGCGCTGGAGGACCGCAAGGCACCTGACGGCAAGACCATGCCGGGGATTGATAGTCTCCGGGTGGCAACACTGCCGGAGATGCGCCGCATCGTCGTCTCAGTGGACCCATCGGGCACGCGCGGCGATGGCGCGGGCGACGATATCGGCATCATAGTCGCAGGCGTCGGTATAGACGGGCACGGTTACGTCATCGAGGATGGAACCTGTCAGATGTCCCCGGAAGGATGGGGCAGACGGGCTGTTGAACTCTACCATCGTCACCAGGCGAACCGCATCATCGGAGAACGAAACTTCGGTGGCGATATGGTTCGCTTCACGGTTTCGACGGCCGACAATACGGCGGCGTTCAAGGAAGTGGTTGCGAGCCGGGGCAAAGCGGTCCGAGCGGAGCCTATCAGCGCCCTCTATGAGCAGGGTAAAGTTCACCATGTCGGTGACTTCCCCGATCTTGAAGACCAGATGTGCAATTTCACCCCCTCGGGATATCTCGGGGATGGATCTCCAGACCGTGCCGACGCTCTCGTGTGGGCTCTTACTGAGCTGATGCTTGACGGAAGCACGTTCACGCTCTCCAACGTCTAGGGAAGCCCATGGGAAACGTATTCGCCTTCGCTCGTGACAGCCTCACGAGCCTGGTGTCCCGCATGGGCACTGACAGAGACAAGGCAGCCACCACCTTCTACGCCCATACGGTCCTTACCGATGAGCAGCTGATCGCAGCATACAGCACGGCTTGGCTGCCGCGGAAGATCGTGGATATCCCGGCGCTCGACGCTTGCCGCAAGTGGCGCGACTGGCAGGCGAGGAAGCCGCAGATCGAAGCGATTGAGGAGGAAGAGAAGCGCCTGAACGTCAAGGGCAAGATCCTTGAGGCCGCGAAGAAGGGACGCCTGTTCGGTGGTGCTGCCGTCTATATCGGGACAGGTGACGCCAATCCTGCCGAACCGCTCGATGTGGAGCGCATCAAGAAGGGGGGCGTCCGCTATCTCAATGTGATCACTCGGCGCAAGCTGAATGCCGGCGAGATCGATCGCAACCCGGAGTCCGAATGGTTCGGAAAGCCGATGAATTACACCCTGGCTGGCAACAACGGCCAGCGGATCACCATTCATCCGTCGCGGCTGGTGATGTTCTCAGGGGCGATGCCCGCCGATGACGAGATCAGCACGAATGTCTGGCAGGGCTGGGGCGACAGTGTACTTCAGTCCACGCTCGACGCGGTGAAGAATGCCGACAGCACGGCGGGGAACATCGCCTCCCTCGTTTTCGAGGCGAAGATCGATATCATCCGCATTCCGAACTTCATGGCCTCGCTCGGGCAGGCGGAGTATCGCAACAAACTGCTGGAGAGGTACACGCTCGCCAACACGGCCAAGGGCATCAACGGCACGCTCCTCCTCGACAAAGAGGAAGAGTATGAGACGAAGACGGCGCAACTCGCTGGTCTTCCCGACGTTCTCATGACCTTCTTGCAGATCGTGGCGGGTGCGGCCGATATCCCGGTGACGCGCCTTCTGGGCCAGTCGCCGGCCGGCCTGAACTCGACCGGAACGGCGGACATGAAGAACTACCACGACCGCATCCAGTCGGTGCAGGAGCTGGAGTTTCAGCCGGCCATGGTGAGGCTCGATGAATGCCTTGAGCGATCGGCCGATGTCCGCGACCCAGACGTGCACTATCGCTGGGCACCTCTGGAGCAGATGAGCGAGAAGGAGCGGGCCGATATCTTCAAGACGACAGCCGATGCGGCCCGGCAGCTCGTGGGCACGACGTCGGGGCAGGAGATCATTCCGCGCGAGGCCGTCTCCGACGCTCTCGTCAATCGTCTTGTTGAGGATGGTGTGCTGCCCGGTCTCGACGCGGCGATTGAGGAGTACGGTAAGCTGAGCGAGCAGGATTCTTCGGAAGAGGAACTTGCCGCGGCCGCAGCGGCTGCCAACCAGGTCCAGCCATCCGCGAACCAGAAGCTGGCAGCTGCCGACGCAGCGCCCCGCACGCTCTACGTCCGCCGTGACGTCCTGAACGCCGCCGAGATCATCAAGTGGGCCGAAGGGCAGGGCTTCACCGACATCGTGCCTGACCTGCACGTCACCATCACCTACAGCCGCACACCGGTTGACTGGATGAAGATGGGCGACAACTGGTCGGACAACGGCAAGGGCGGGCTGACCATCCCGGCCGGTGGTCCGCGCCTCATGGAAGCGTTCGGCGACAATGGCGAGGCAAAGGTGCTTTCGTTCGCGTCGAGTGCCCTGTCGTGGCGGCACGAGGACATGAAGCGCAACGGCGCGTCCTCTGACCGCGAGGAATACCAGCCGCACGTCACTATCAGTTATGCGGCCGGCGGGCCTGACCTGACCGGCGTCGAGCCATTCCGCGGCAAGATCGAACTCGGCCCGGAAATCTTCGAAGAGCTTCGCGAGGACTGACCCATGCAATTCACCGACGCTGTAGCGGTGTCCGGCACGCGTCGGACGGCCGATGGATACCTAGTTGCCGAAGCGCGGTCGGTTCGCACCGGCATCCAGCTTTATGCCGGCCATGAGGTCGGCAAGCCCGATATGTCCGTGGTGCGCGTCTACCGCCCCGCCGATCAGGTCTTTGCCGATGCCAGCCTCCAGAGCTTCACGCACGCCCCCGTGACGATGGATCACCCGGCAGAGGCCGTCACAGCCGACAATTGGAAGAAGCTCGCCGTTGGCGAGGTCAGCACGGCCGCCAAGAAGGACGGCGAGTGGGTGCACCTGCCGCTGATCCTGAAGGACGCCGCAGCGATCGAGGCCGTTGAGACCGGCAAGCGTGAGCTGTCGGCAGGCTACACCTGCGAGCTCGTCTGGGGCGACGGCGTGGCCCCGGATGGCTCGGCCTACGACGCCCAGCAATCGAACATCAAGATCAACCACCTCGCGATCGTTGATCGGGCGCGGGCTGGTTCCGAAGCTCGGATCGGCGATGCCGCGTCCGGAAAGTGGGGCGCCGCCCCGGTAATCACCACTGACAAGGAGACAGTCGACATGACTGAAGCACTTCGGACTGTGGTCGTGGACGGACTGTCGGTTCAGACGACCGACCAGGGCGCCCAGGCCATTTCCAAACTGCAGAAGGATCTCGAATCCTCTGCCGCCAAGATCGTCGCCAACGACGCCGCCCACAGCGCGGCCATCGCTGCCAAGGATCAGGAGATCGGCACTCTCAAGGCCGACCTCAAGAAGGCGCAGGACGCCGCCCTCAAGCCCGAGGACGTGGATCGCCTCGTCGCAGACCGCGCCGCTCTCGTCCAGACCGTGAAGGCCATCGACGCCAAGATCGAGATCAAGGGCAGCGATGCCGATCTTCGTCGCGCCGCCGTCAAGGCCAAGCTAGGCGACGACATGATCAAGGACGCCTCCGATGACATGATCACCGGCATGTTCAAGGCCATAGCCAAGGACGTGAAGCCGGCCGACCCGTTCGCCGCGGTCGTCAAGGATGGTCTCAAGCAGACACTCGACGGCGCGACCGCCTCGGAAAAGGCGTGGTCGGACAGCGTCACCGACATGAACGCCTGGCGCACTCAGAAGGAGGCCTAAGCAATGGCACTCACGTTCAAGGACACTCTCACCTCCTATGCGCTCGGTCGCCGGGCGAACATGGAGGAATGGAACGCGATCACCCGTACCAAGGAAGGCTCCGGCACCCTTGGCTTCGGCGTTCCGGTGAAACCCGGCACGGGTGAGCATACCTGCGTCGAGATCACCGCCACGAACGGCGAGAATGTGATCGGCATCACCGAAGCCTCGCAGGTTCTGCCCCACACCGGGGACGCCTATGCGCAGTATGACAATGTCGCCATCTGCGAATCCGGCGTCATCGGCGTTCTGCTCGGCGCCGACGTCACGGCGGGTGCTGCTGCTCGCTGGAACACGGCGAACAAGACCTGGACCGGTGCGGCTCAGTCCGCGACGGTCGTCACCATCCCGGGCGCGCAGTTCGAGGTTGCCGGCAAATCCGGCGCCATCGGCCTCGTTCGCTACCGTCGTCCGGTTCCTTCGCTCTCTGTCTCGGGGACCTAAGCCATGAACCAGCATTTCAATGACGCGCAGGCCCTCGCGTTCGTCACCGCGCAGGCCTACAAGGTCAATCAGACCGTCTACGAGGCCCGCTATCCCGATTGGGATTTCGGTCGCCTGATCTTCGTCGATACCTCTGGCCCCGAGTGGTCGCCCGGTGTTCTCACGTACTCGTCCGACATGAGCGGCCGCGCGAACTGGCAGGCCGGCGGTGCCAAGGACGTGCCGATGGCCGACGTCAGCCAGAACTACCAGACCAAGAACTTCCATCTGGCGGCCATCGGCTACCAGTGGAATATCGAAGAGGTCAACACGACCATGGGCTTCCCCGGCGCCAACCTGCCGGATCGCCGCGCTCGCGCCGCCCGTCTGGCCTACATGAAGTTCATGTACGACTTGACCCTCAAGGGCAATACTGAGAAGGGGCTCGGCGGCCTGATCAACTACTCCGGCGTCACCAAGACCGATGCGCCGAACGATGGTACTGGTTCCTCCCGCTACTGGGTGGACTCGTCCGGCGTCGGTCAGAAGACCCCGGCGCAGATCGTCCGCGACATCAACATCGCGCTTCAGGGCGTCTGGCTCGACTCCAAGGAGATCGAGATGGCCGACACCATCTTGCTCCCGATCGAAGCCTACAATTACATCGCCGCGACGCCCTACAGCGCGACGACGATGGAAACGATCCTGTCGTTCGTGATGCGGACGAACATCTACACCCTGACCACCGGCCGCCCGCTCACGATCCGCACGGTTCGCGAACTCGGCACGGGCGATGCCGCTGGCACTGCCGGCCGCCTCGTCGCCTACAAGAACGATGCCGAGTATGTGCGCCTGCACCTGCCGATGCCGCATCGCTTCCTGCCGGTCTACCAGGATGGCCCGCTTAACTTCGCTGTTCCGGGTATCTTCCGCACGGGTGGCGTCGAGCTGCTGACGACGGTGGCCATGCGCTATCTCGATCAGATCAGCCAGCCGCCGGCCTGATCGCCGTCATAACCACGCGGGCGGCATTCGTGCCGCTCGCCCCACCAAGCGAGGAATTCCAAATGGTCACCGTCAAGAATCTTACCGCGAGCCCATACGACCTTGAGACAACGACGGGATTTGCCCGCTTGCCTGCTTTCGGTGAGATCACGCGGCCGACGATGGATGAACCGGGCGAGTTCACCGGTGACTATCTGCAACTCCTCAAGGCCAGCCTCGCGGTCGAGCTATTCGACGCCCCCAGCAAATCCGACCCGCTGGACCACGACGAAGACGGCAAGAAGGGCGGTTCCAAGTCCGCTGAGCAGTCCGACGAACTGGCCAAGCTGCGCGCCGACTATGCCGAGATCGTCGGCAAGAAGCCCTACCACGGTTGGAATGCCGAGGAACTGCAGGCGAAGATCGACGAGAAGCTGGCGGAGTAACCCATGGCTGGCTACGGCACGAACGAAGGGGCTTCGGCCTATTGGGCTGCGGCGGGCTATGTCATCCCCGAGGATGCGACCGCGCCTCAGATCGCCGCAGCGCGTCAACGTGGATCTCTGGTGATCGATCGGTACGAGCCGCGGTTCAGCGGACGCAGGGCCGGCGGGCTTGCTCAGGAACGAGCCTGGCCTCGCACAGATGCCTCCACACAATGGGGTGAGCCCATCGGGAGCGATCAGATTCCGGAGATCGTGATCAACGCCAGCTATGAGGCCGCATGGCTGGAATTGACGAACCCCGGCAGTCTCTCGCCAGTCGTAACCGGCACCTCGACCGTAAAGCGTGAGAAGATCGGTCAAATCGAAGTCGAGTACAGCGTCAACCAGACCACCAGTATTGATGACCTCATTGCGCTCGCCACACCGGTCGTCACCCTCATTGAGGGCATGCTGTGGCCGCTGCTGATGCCGATGCTGCCCGGCATAATGGTCGTCTGATGGCCACCTTCGATTACGCACGCACCCGTGCCACGGCCGAGCGCCTTATCGCTCGCTTCGGCCAGACCGGCGCCATCCGCCGCACCACGACAAGCGGGCCGGCATATGACCCCGAGACGGTCATCATCGACCACGCCTGCCAGCTGGCCGTCATGCAGTACACCGACGACAAGATCGACGGCACCCTCATCATGCGGGGCGATAAGCTGATCTACCTCTCCACCGCCGGCCTCTCGATCGAGCCAAGCACGGCCGACAAGGTGGTGATCGGCGGCGAGGAGCACGCCATCGTCAACGTCAAGCCGCTGTCGCCCGCCGGGCTGGTGGTTTTCTGGGAAGTGCAGGCGCGGCGGTAGCGAGGGAAAAGAATGGCTGATCTGATCAACGCAATCTTCTATTCGTTCTGGACCTTCGCCGGCACAGTGATCCTGCTGTGCATTGCCATGAAGAGTCTTGTGGCGATCACCGCCATCATTGCCGCATTCGCCGCGCAGAAGGGCAATCGATGACCTTCGATGAACTGCTTGAGCGCTACGAGCCCCGGCTTGCGGCGGCGTTTCGCGAGTGCATCGAGGCGATCAAGTCTGGCATCGTCCTAAAGACCGTCGTCGAGCGGCTGGAGCGCGGCGACATCTATGGTGCTATCCAGGCGATCCAGTTCGAACCTGAGGCGTTCGCCGCGCTGGAGCTTGCCTTGCAGGAGGCATTCAACGCCGGCGGCGTGAACATGGTGGAGAGCCTGCCGAAGCTCGTCGGGCCGGATGGCACGCGGGTTCTGTTTCAGTTCGGCGTCCGCAACCTCGCGGCCGAGGCGCTGCTTCGGTCGCAGTCGTCGGAGCTTGTAACCCGGATCACCGAGGACCAGCGGGAGGCGCTGCGCATCGCATTCGAAAGCGGCCTGTCGCGCGGCCAGAACCCGACCGCAACAGCCCTTGAGGTTGTTGGTCGCATCAGCCGCGTGACCGGACGGCGGGAAGGGGGCTTGATAGGCCTCACGTCCCGGCAGGTGGAGTTCATCAGCCGAGCGCGCGAAAGCTTGCTGGCCGGCGATGTCGAGGGAATGCGCCGTTATCTCGATCTGAAGACGAGAGACCGGCGTTATGATCGAACCGTGGCCAAGGCCATCCGCGAGGTTAAGCCAGTGCCTGTCGATATGGTGGCGAAGATGATCGGCCGGCTATCCGATCGCAACCTTCTGCTGCGCGGAGAGACGATTGCTCTTGAGGAAACACGCACCGCGCTCTTCTCGGTCCGCGACAATGCAATTCGCCAGCAGATCGAGGCCGGAAAGTTCACCGCTCAAGAGGTCACGAAGCGCTGGAAGCATTCAGGCTCGGAGCATCCGAGGCTCCAGCATATCCAACTGGCAAAGGGAGAGCCAATCCCGCTCGATCAGCCATTCATTGCCGCTGATGGTACGCCGATGATGTACCCCCACGCGCCAGGTATCCCGGCAAGACACAAGATCGGATGCCTCTGTCAGGTCATCTACGAAATCGACTACATCGCGGCGGGCCTGCGGAAATACCGCGCTAGGATTGGCCGCTGATGGCGAAATTGTCGTTTTCCGCCGCTGTTGGGGATTGGGTGCACAAGGTGAAGGAAGCTGAAGAAGCGGTTTTCAGGCGCTCTGTCCAGCGACTGTCGAGGGAATTGACCGAACAGCTTGAATCCATGATCTACGAGAAGCCCGAAAGCCCCGCTTACAAGCGGACCCGGTTTCTTCTTTCATCGCTGGTCGCCTCGAAGAGTGGAATGCCTCGCCTCAGTCTGGATAACCCCGGCACTCTCGTCACTCCCGACTTCGGACCCGTCGAGCTCGTCATCAACGACGCCGAGATCGGTGAGACAATTTATCTGGGCTACACCGCCAGTTACGGCGCGTATGTCCATTATGGAACGGAAGGAATGCCGCCTCGTCCATGGGTGACACTCGTGGCGCAGCGCTGGCGCGAAATTGTAGCGGAAGAGGCTAAGGCGGTGAAAGCGGCGTTTGGTCTTTGACGCCTTCCGTCTTCATCAGCAACGCGGCTTGCAACGTGAATATCGAAACCCTGGCTGCTTTCAAGGTGTTCTCGCCGTACTCGGTAGCTCCCTTTTCGGCGGCGACCTGAAGCCAGAGCCGGTGAAGCAGCTCGTAAATCTCACCATCGCTGATCGGTGGTTTTTCAGACATTCGAGGTTTGTATATGGCCGCTGGGACGGACGCAACGATCTATGAGGCGCTGTGTAAACACCTCATCGACCTTAACGCGGGTTTCGACATTGCCTTCCCGGGCGTCGATTATCCACAGCCAGGGCAGACGAAGGCCGCCAACTATCTCCGTGTCGATTTCATCCCGAACACGACCACGAATAGCGAACTGGGGGCAGGGCAGGAGCAGCATCGAGGCATCTTTCAGGTCTCGATCTACTGGAAAGCCGGTGTCGCGGTCATCGACCCTCTGGAGACGGCCCAGACCATCATCAACCATTTCCATAAAGGAACGACCCTCTACGAGGCTGGGCTGAAAATCCAAATCAGCCGGAAGCCCTACCTCGCGTCACCGTTCCCCGACGATGGGCGGATGAAGACGCCCATCACCATCCAGTATCAAGCCTTTAGCTAACGAAAGGACCGAGCTATGGCCGGCATCAAAACCACGCTTCAGGGCACGAAGGTCTATATCAGCACGACCTCTGTCTCCTTCCCGCTCACCGAGTCCGCTTTCGCCGCGCTGACCTACAAAGAGGTGGGCCATATCGGCAACCTCGGCGATTACGGCGTGAGCCCCAACGTGATCTCGTACAGCACGTTGGATACTCAGGTTTCATCGAAGGCAAAAGGCGTCGAAGATGCTGGCGACCTGACCATCGAGGTTGCGCGCGTCTTCGACGACGAAGGGCAGGCGCAGCTCCGCGCGGCAGGAAACACGAAATATAATTGGGCGGTGAAGCTCGAATACGCCGACGCCCCTAGCGAGGATCACACGAACACCATCGTCTATGCGGCCGGGCCGGTCATGGGACCGCAGCGTCTCGGCGGCTCGACCGACGATTTCGTGCGCGAATCCTTTACCATCGGCTTCTCTGACCAGAAACCGGTCACCGTTGATCCGGCTGCTCTGACCCCGCCTGTCAACACGGTTGTCCCGGCTATCACCGGCACGGCCCAGGTGGGGCAGACTCTCACCGTATCGAACGGCACTTGGACTGGCGCCGGCATCACCTTCTCCTATCAGTGGGAAGCGGAAGGCGCGCCAATCTCCGGTGCGACGTCCAGCACCTACGTTCCCGTGGTCGGCGATATCGGCGACACGCTGACCTGCGTCGTCACCGCCACGAACGGCGCGGGTTCGGATACGGCCGAGACTGCCGCCACCTCTGCCGTCATCGCTGAATAAGGACAGCGCTCATGGATATTCTCTCTCTTCAGCCGAACACCTTGACCGTTGATCTCAAGCATCCGGCAACCGGTGCCCCCCTCGGCGTTACGGTCGAGTTGCGCAGCCTTGAGAGCGACGAGGTGAAGGCGGTCGAGCGCGGCATCAAGAACCGCGCGCTGAAATCCGGCCGAAACGCTGTGTCGGCTGAGAAGATCGACGACAACACGACGGCGCTCCTGTCGGCGGCAATCGTCTCGTGGACCTTCTCCGGCGATGCCAATCTTGGCGGCGACAAGAAGCCTGCCTGCACCGACGCTAACAAGCGCAAGCTTCTCGCCGTGCCGGCTATCGCCAAGCAGATCGACCAGGCGCTGGGAGACGAAGCCGCTTTTTTCGTCAACTCGGCGAGCGCCTAAAGCTCGCCGTCGCCGTCACGGTCGAATTCGAGACGCCCGGCTACGAACTTGATCGTGGCCGGGAAGGCAAGGACGTCGTCTCGAAACGCGAGATGTATGAGCGGTTCGGACAGGAGGCACTTATCCAGGAGCCGGATATCCCAGAGGAGGGCGAACACCTCTGGGAATGGTTCTGGCACCTCTCTGGGCGGCGCATGCAGGGCATGGATGGCCCTCTGGCGCTAACCTACCCGGAAATCCGCGCGTGGTCGGAAACCACCGGAGAGATTGTTCTCCGTGAGGAGATATCTGTCATCCTCCTGATGGACGACGGATATCTCAGCGCCCTCTCCAAAGAGCGTGCCGCGCAGCGCGAGGCGAACAAGCGGCCGTGATCATCCGCCTAGTCGCTCATTGCGCTTGGCAATCGATCGCTTCATCTCATCGCCTGACATCACGCCGCTCGAAACACAGTCCTGAAGGACGAGGATGTCGTCACCGCTGAGCTTCCCTTGGTCGATCGTCTCCACTCGTGTTCGGCAGGAATCCCTCAGAGCAGATCGCTCAACGCTTGCTTTGGCCGCGTCCGCCAATGCGGCTCGGTCGCTTCTGTCCGCCCATACAAAGTAGCCGGCAGCGGCAATAACGACCACGCACGTCGTGATCATCAAGAATTTCAGTCCTTCGCTCATGTGGGCTTCCTCCAGTTGCGGCGGGACGATACTTCGCGATTCGACCAGAGGTAAACCCATGGATATTGCCCAGCTCGGTCTTGAGGTGCAGTCGGGGTCGGTTAAGGCCGCCACGAATGACCTCAACAAGCTCACCAATGCCGCGAAGGTTGCCGAGCAGGCTGTCGCCGGACTTTCCTCTCAGCAGAATGCCGCCCGTGCGGCACTGGCCGCTGCCAAGGGGTATCAGGCTCAGTCTGCTGCCGCACTGGCTGCCGCTCGGGCAACAAACTCAACATCTGATGAGGATATGAAGGCCGCTCAGGCAGCGCTCCAAAAGGCAAAGGCTGTCACCGCAGCGGCCCGGGCCGACCTTGAATCGGTGAACGCTTCTCTGGCCGCGGCGAAAGCAAATCAGCAACAGGCCACCGCTTCGTTGAAGGCCGCGCAGATGGCGAACAACGCCGCAGCAGCCGGAAATGCCCAGTCGCGCGTTATTGCGCAAACCGCCGGCCAAGCTCAGATGCAGGTCAAAAACATCGCTTTCCAGTTCCAGGACATCGCGACGATGATGGCAATGGGTCAGTCGCCGTTCATGCTCTTGGCCCAGCAGCTTCCTCAGGTGACGATGTACGGTGGACGGCTGACGGGCGTTATGACGGCCCTCAGGTCGACGCTCGCGAGCTTCATCAGCCCGCTCGGCCTGATCACGACTGGATTCGTGCTTCTCGGTACCGCCGCGATCTCATACTTCTCCGAGCTTTGGAACCGCGGCTCTGAAAGCGAGGAGGTGCTTCAGAAGCAGGAAGCCCTAGTCGCGCGCGTTGCAGAGCGCTGGGGCGAGGCGTATCCCGCCATCAAGAAATACAACGATGAGATCATCCGCGCCCGCGAGCAGGCCGAGCTTCTGTCCGCGATCGACATCGTGAAGGCGGACAAGCTCCGCAATGTTGGCACCGTAATCGAGCAGATCAAGATCGAGACGGCCGACCTCGTGAGCATGTTGTCTCAGGGCGGTGAAGATCCTGTTGTTATCTCGACCTATCAGCGCGCCCTCGAAGCCGCGATCGTCAAGATCGGCGAAGGGAAGGATGCCTCCGGCGAGCTTACTAATGCCATGGGTCTCCTGCGCACCGGGATCGAGAATAACGCAAACCCCGCCGTCGCAAGCATGATTTCGCTGCTGGAAGAACTCGCCAACGCCGCTCGAAAGACCGCGGAAGACGTTGCCAGCGTCGTCAACTCGGCGTCCGCCGTCCAGAGTAAGTTGCAGGACACCATCCAGTCGGCGACGTTCCGAGACAATGGTGGCGCGGTCCGTTCGACCAACAGCTTCGTGCCGCGCGTTCCAGCAACGCCACAGCGCCGGCCGCTTATCGAGCTTGATGGCATGGACTGGGTAAAGACGCCGCGTGCGAAGAAGGAAAGCTCATACGATTCCGCAACGCGGTCCATTGCCGAGCAGACTCGCGCATTGCAGGCGCAGACGACGGCCCAGTCATCCCTCAACCCGCTCGTCAATGACTATGGCTATGCTGTAGCGAAGGCGAAGGTCGAGACGGACCTCTTGCTCGCTGCCGAGAAGGACAAGAAGGCCATGACGCCTCAGCTTATCGCGCAGATAGGCGCGCAGTCTGAGGCGTATGCGCAGGCGGTCGTCGAGCAGAACAGGCTCACCGAAGCGACCCGCAAAGCCCAGGAGGCGATGAACTTCGTCAAAAACACGGCGCTCGGTTTCGTCAACGACCTGCGCAACGGCCTGAAAAACGGCGAGGGCTTCTGGAAGTCGTTCGGCAATGCTGCGCTCAACGTTCTCGATCGCATCACCGACAAACTGCTCGGCGACGTGATGGATGCCATCTTCAAGGTCGGCAATGCTGGAAGCGGGAGCGGTGGTCTTCTCGGAACCATCTTTGGCGGGTTGTTCGGGGGCGGCTCGCAGTTCAGCATCGCGTCCGCCGGTGGTATCGGTCTCTATGCAGACGGCACGGCCTCGGCGCGCGCCGGCCTGGCTATGGTCGGTGAGGAGGGGCCAGAACTCGTCCGCTTCAAGGGTGGTGAGAAGGTCATACCGAACCATCAGCTTCGCGGGGTGAACGACAACGGTCGAAGCGGGCAGGGGACCACCATCAATGCCCCGGTCGAGATCAAGATCGACGCCACCGGCGCCGACGCGGCGGGTCTGGCGCGAGTGGAACGGCAGTTGGCATCACTCAAGGCGGAGCTGCCCAACCAGATCGTATCGACGGTGCAGAATGCGCAGAAGCGGCGGGGCCTCTGATGGCAATCACCTTCCCGCGCCCCATCCCTGACGTTGGGTATGTAACTTGCGACCTCATGCTGAGGGACACCGTTACTGCGTCGCCGTCGGGCGGTGGCCTGATCAACTATACGCAGGTCGCCGCACCGGCATGGGAAGTCACCCTCGAAACTCGCCCGCTGGATTACGACGAGTACTCCGCAGTGGAAGCCTGGTGGCTGTCGCTCCGGGGCGGCCTTCGCTCGGTGTTGTTCCGCCAGCCGCACAACGGATATCCAATGGCGCACCGGGAAGACAATGCGCCGGCCGATGATCCTGGCAACCTGGTGAGCGTCACCGACGGAAACGTGCTGTCCGTCAGCGGTGTTGACGCCGGCCTCGTGCTAACACCGGGCGACCGTATCGGAGTCGAGCGATCGAGCCGCTATTACGTCGGCCGCGTCACGGAAGTGGCGGGGACAGACACGACGCGCACGATCACGGTCGAGCCATCGCCGTTCGCCACGGTCGCTCAGTCGGGTGCTGTGGTGCGTTTCGCCAAGCCGGCCATTCTCATGCGTCCAGTGCCTGATAGCTGGCAGGCTCCCCGCAGCGGGCGGTTCTATACCGTTTCGTTCAAGTTGGTGGAGAGTGCCTAATGCTCTCGAACGACGTCAAAGACCTTTACGACGCCGGGCGCATTGCAACCCGGCAGATGATCCGGTTCGATTTCGGCACGGGCACCTATGGCTTCATCGCCGACAAGGACGCTCTGACCTATAGTGGCGTGACCTACCGGCCGTTCGGCCTAATAGAGGTTTCGGACCTCGGCGGCGGCCTAGGGACATCGGCCGACGGTAATTTCACGCTGCGGCTGGCGGAAAGCAAGGACTTCGGCCTCACACCGGCCATGCTGACCGAAATCGAGAACGAGGACTATCGTGACCGGCCGGTACGGGTCATGGATGCTCATTTCCATCCGGATACCGGCGCGCTCCTTCAGGTCGAGACGGTCGCCCGCGGTTACGTCGATACGATCCAGCATCACTTCGGCACGGACGGGGGCGCCTACATCGAGGCGACGTGCGAGGGCCGACAACTCGACTACAGCCGGAAGAACGGGCGGTACCGCTCGATCGCTGACCAGAAGCGGCGAGACGAAGGCGACATGTTCTTTGAGCATGCCGCGACTGCCGGCCGGGTCGAATTGATCTGGGGCAGGGCAGGGCCATCTGGTGCACAAACGTCGCCTAATCGCGGTGCGTGGGCCGGATCGGTCTCGCGCGGCTTCCTTGGGCTGTTCAGGTAGGTTTCATGCGACATCCAGACTGGTTGAAACGCCTCAACGACGTTGTGGCGAAGCATCAGGCGTTGCCGGCGCAGTACGGCGTGTCCGACTGCTATCTCATCGCCGACGACGCGGTAGAGGCCGTCACCGGCAACCTTATGCATGGCGCCGCGGCCCGCCGCTACAAGACACCGGCCGGCGCCGGCAAGCAGCTTCGCAAGCGCGGCTTCTGCTCAGTGAGGGACGCCTTCGCGGCGCGCTTTGCCGAAATCCCTGTCCTGATGGCACAGCGCGGGGACATCGGCGTCTACGACAACAACGGCGAGACATCCGGCGGCGTCTTCACGTCGGCTGGGTTCATGGTGCGCGGTGAGCAGGGGATTGTCTTCCTGCCGCCCACGGCCGCCCTCGCTGCCTTCAGGGTGGAATAATGCCTTTTCTCGCTCCCGTCTTCGGCGCCATTACCTCGTTCATCGGCGGGCTTGGTCTATTCGGCAAGCTGGTGCTCGGCATCGGTCTGCAGCTCATCAGCGCCAAGATCGCAAAGAACCGCGCGAAGAAGGCGCAGCAGCAGGCGGGCGGCGTCCAGTTCGAACGCCAGTACGGCGAGAACGTATCGCGGCAGGTTGCCTGTGGCCGCGTCGGCATTGCGGGCCATGATTGCTACGTGAACACCTACGGCGGCTCGAACAAGAACCTGCAACAGGTCTTTGCCTTCTCGGACTTCCCGTGCGACGGGCTGGAGAATATCTGGGCCGGCGGCAAGGAATTGCCGATCACCGACCAGGGCGGCGGCCGCTTCACCGTCGACAGCGGCGACTATGCCGGCCTCATCTCCTTCCAGTTCTACGACGGGACGCAAACGACGGCCGATCCTACGCTTATCAGCGGCGCCAATCCTGCCGGACGGTGGACGGAAAACCACGTCGGCACAGGCATGTGCTACCTGGTTGCGTTCCTGACCTACAACCAGGAGAAGTTGGCGCAGTTCCCGGAGTTCTTCTTCCAGCTTCGCGGCGCACGCCTCTACGATTTCCGCAAGGATTCGACTGCCGGCGGGGATGGCCCGCATCGCTGGGGCGACTACTCGACATACGAGTTCACCGAGAACCCGGTCGTCATGGAGTACAATTATCGCCGTGGCTTTGCGATCAACGGTGATGTGTTCCTTGGCATGGAGATGACGCCCGTCGATCTTCCCGTCGACCGCTACGCCATCGCGGCCAATATCTGCGATGAAATCGCCGACTACGGCGTCCGCTACCGCTGCTCGATCATCTTCGACGCCGACCTGGAACACGGCGACAACATCGACGCAGTGATGCAGTCCTGCGGAGGCATCATCGTAGACAGCGTGGACGGCTCATGGCCCCTCATTGGTACGGCCCAGCCGATTGTCGAGACCATCACCGACGATGATCTGATCACCACGGAGCCGGTAAAGTTCCAGCGCTTCAAGTCCATGGCCGACGTGGTGAACTCGGTGCAGGGCACCTATCCGGAGCCGTCGAATATCTGGTCTCCGGTCGGCTACGATACGCAGACCGACCCTACGCAGGTTGCGCTTGACCGCCGTACACGCGATTTCAAGCTCGACTTCACGACTGTTCCCTACAAGGCGCAGGCGAACCAGCTGGCCTCGATCTACTACAAGGAAAACCGCTTCGAGGCGACGGCAGAGATCGTCGTTCGGCCGCGGTTCCAGACCATCAACGGCGGCGATTGGATCCGGTGGAATTCCGCCCGCTACGGCAATCGCGTGTGGATGGTCTCCAGCCGCTCCATCAAGGCGCTGACCAGTGATGGGCCGCGTAACGTCGTGCTCTCTCTCGTGGAGCGCTCTGGCGATATCTACGATAGCGTCGGCGTGCTTCCTCCCGTCGTTCCGCTTCCGCCGGGTGAGCCGGTCTATCTCAACGACCTGCCGGACTACGCGCTCATTCCCGTCATCGCCACTGGAGCCGATGGGCGCACTTATGCAGCCTTCCGCATCTCATGGTCCGACGTCATCGACCCGACCGTGACTTCCATCGAGATCCAATGGCGGATCAAGGCCGAGCCGACGAACATCTTCACGCGTTCTGTCGCACCCGACGCGAACATTGCCTTCGTACAGGAGGGCATTGTCAGCCTGACGGAGTATGAGTTCCGCTATCGTCTCGTCGTGGATGGGCGCGCCCAGCCCGCTTGGACGGCGTGGGTGACGGTCACGTCGCTGGACGGCGGCAACGCCGACCTTGAGGTCGGGCTGAACAATCTCAAACAGGAGGTCAAAGACCGCTTTGCGGAACTGCAGCAGGGCCTTGACGACACGCGGCCGCTGCTGGATCAGATACTGACGAACCAGCAATTGCTTGGGGCAGTCGCGGATTCCGCCCGTCGTCGGTTGGCGGTCGAAGTCGGAAACAACCGGGCCGCGTTCGATGAGCAGGTGGTTGTCGTCGCCAATGATATGGAGGCGTTGGCCGAGCAGATCACCGACGTCACAGTGGCTGTCGATGACCGCTTCGCGCAGGGCCGCATCCGCTTTACGGCAGCCGCCGACCAGACCGGGGCTCTTTCCCGGTTTTCTGTACAGCTCCGGGTGACGGAAGGAGATGCGTGGAACGATTCCGGGTTCTACCTGCAGATTATCGACGTTGGCGGCGATATCCAGTCCGAGTTCGCCGTCATGGCCGACCGGTTCGTGGTGCTTAATCCTGGCGATCTCGACAACAACTTCCTGCCGCTTGTGTTCGAAGACGGCGAGTTGAAGCTCAAGATCGCCAACATCGGGACCGTCCGTGCCGGCCGCCTGCTTTCTCAGAACGAGAAGGTCGATTTCAATCTCAATACCGGGAGGCTGATCTTCAGATCATGACCCAGACCATGATTGGCCTCGACTACGAGGGTGTGCCCTGCATCAAGATCACCAAGGGGGATATCGATCCGGGCGAGGAGCCCGACGCGAATGTCGGGTCGTTCCTCTACAATTCGAAGTGGACGGCAGACCTGCGTCTCGCAGGCATGGATTTCATGGAGCGCAAGGCTTCGGACACGATGGAGCCTCCGGGTTCAACGGCGGCGACCTACACGAAGCGTACTATCCCGTGGTCGCTGACCAACACCGACATTTCGTTCAGGAATAGCCATTTCCCGGGGCTTATGTACAATCTCCCGCTTTCCGACATGAAGTTCAGGGACATAAGTACGGGGCGTTTCGTCGGGGTCAGGTTTAACGAAGCTCTTCATCATTATGATCGCAGAGGCGGCAACTGGACGACCGTTCCCTCCTGGCCAGGGTGGGGTGAAAATTGGTCTGCGTACCAGACAACGCTAAACTATGGCACCTTTCTGCAGGGGCTCGATTTCACGGGCGTCACCGTCGGACAGCCGGGGGCCAGGACTCTTGTTGTCTGGAACCTCCCCGGGGACGAGACGGCAATTATAGATGGCACGCCGCAGGAGCCGATAGACGGTGCGCCAGTCATCGAAATCGATAGTGCCGGCGTCCGTGTGGCAAAGCCCGGCTTTGATCTCGGCACCATCGCGCGCCCGACACAGCTGGCTCTCGACACCGCTAACAGCCCGACGAAGATTATCGGTGCAGCGGATATCGACTGCCCGGTTGGGACCGTTTCTTACGACCTCGGCGTCGCCATCCCGGCCAACGCTGTTGCGGACGTATTTGCTTATCAAGGCTCGACGATCACACTCCCGGCGACCCCTATCGAGGTGTTCAGCCGAGAGAATAACAGGTTCGGTATCGATTATTGGTTCGACGGCAGCGTGATTCGCTTCAATAATCCATACGCTGCGTGTCGGGTGCGCTTCATGGTCTACGCTTTGGGGACCGACGCGCCGACGGCTGGGGATAATGATGTTCTTCGCCAATTCGAGCTAGGTGGGCAGAACGTCGTGCAAATCCTGCGCCCAGGTGCCGGCTCTGACCCGAACTTTTCCGATATCGTGATCGACAGCCGCTGGCCTTGCATTCAGATTTTGAAAGAAGGGTACATACCAGTCGGCACGGGCACGTTGACGCATACCATTGATTTCAACGGAACCGGCTGTTTTCCCATCGTGAAGTGGATGACGGTCCACGGTGCGCGGAGCGGGGTGTGGAGCAAGATAATTCGGCCGCCGAAAATCAATGTCTGCGGCAATTATAACGTCGGATGGTCTACGAACATCGGCGGTGACAGCACGTACTGCACGCTCTCGGCCAATCAGGCGGTTTTTCACACGTTTCGGGGAAACCCAATTGAGCGCTGGTATGAGAATTACGCGGCGTGGCAGGGGGGCGTTGTCTCTTACGCCTACGATTCAGAGCCCATCCTCGGCATCCGCTACTACATCCTCGGCATCCCGGCTTAGCTAGCCCCGCAAGGAACCTCACAACATGACTACTCCTTACACGACGGGGACGATCTCCCTGACGAACGGCAGCGCCGTGGTTACTGGTATCGGAACCGCATGGCAGATCGCCCTCATCAAGGGCGGCATCGTCTACCCTGAAGCAGCCGGGAACGGATTGCCGATCGCCACCGTCGACAGCGACACGCAGATCACCGCAGCAGTCGATTGGACCGGAGCGACCGGCACCTATAGCTACGCGCTGGTGCGCGACACGGCCTACGATGCGCAGATCGCACAGAATGCGGAGGCCCTGGCTCGCCTTCTGGCGGGTCTCGAAGCCGGCACGATCTGGAAATACGACATGTCCGGCGATACCGCGGGGCGCGATATCTATGACGGGAAGCCGAAGGGCTTTTCTTATCTGGACGTTTCCCAAGTGCCTGCCCAGCTTTGGGTGAAGGCATCGAACACGGAAGGCGATTGGGCTGGGCCGCACTCTTACGGCCAAGGCGCTCAGGGCGAACCCGGTCCGGTTGGCGCCGCTGCAAATGTCGTATTTGAGGAACCGGAGACCGGCTTGCCCGGCACTGATGTCGAGATGGACGTCACCGGGGCGGGCACGACGGGCGATCCGTACCACGTGACGTTTACGATCCCGCGCGGCGACCCCGGTCAAGACGGTACGGGCACAGGTGATGTAGTCGGGCCTGCCAGCGCGACCGACGGGCATCTTGCCCTGTTCGATGGGCTAACCGGCAAGGTGTTGAAAGATGGAGGCGCGCCGTTCAGCGGTGCCTACGCTGACCTTTCAGGCAAGCCGACGCTGGGGAGTGCTGCCGCACTCAACGTCGGGGTCACGGCGGGAACCGTTGCGGCAGGCGATGATCCTCGTTTCTCTGCTGGAGGCAGCAGCAAGAACGAGGCCATCTTCGCGCTAGAAATCGCGGACCTTAAGGGGGCACGCCTCGGCATGGTTGGCGGCGTTGCCGATGCTTTCGATGATGAAAGCGGCGTGGCCACCAAGACGAACGCCATTTATAGCGCGGAAAATGATCGATACGAACCCACAGTGAGTTCCGATTCAGGCGGCCAAAGTTCGACATCTGGCGCAGGGACAACAACACTTGCTTATACGATGATCGACAGGTCTTTCGCTCTTCCGTCTAGCACGACAATAAGCAGAATAAGGATATATCTCGCTGCGGCAGCGACTGTCATTGTGAAGATCGTACAAGAAATAACGACGGCATCATACAGTATCGTTGCGAGCCAATCGGTAGCGCACCCTGGAGGTGGGTGGGTTTCTTTTGCTCTATCTTCGCCCTTCGCCGTTCCTTCTAGCGGGGTATATCGAACTGGCCTTTACATCGCGGCAGGAGGCCCGACTACTGGGCTGCCGTCTGCTGTCAGATCATACAAGGCTGGCGATGTCACCGGGGCAAATCAAACCGGATTTGCCGCCGATACAGGCGGGGTCGTTCCCGTTCAGTATGAGTATAATATTGTGACGCAAAACATGACGTTGGTGTCCACACCCTACGCTGCTCAGTCTGGCGCCCCCGCAGCAGGTCGATTAGCTGTGCAGGTGGTCGAGACCGATCCCGTGATCATCAACACGGACCTGATCGCCAAGATGTCGCGTGACGGAGGGACGACATGGGCGACAGCAGTCCTGTCGCTTTCGCAGTCGCTTATTGGGCCGAAGATCTACGAAACGAACAATATCAACCTCTCATCGCTGCCTTCAGGCACTTCCATGAAATGGGAAATCGATACCGCAAACAACAAAAACGTCGCCATCTCCGGCGTCGTTATGCAGTGGAGCTAAGCCGATGGCACCGAGAATGTGGAATGTGATAGTGCAGGGGCGCCCGGTGATTTTTGACGACTACAAGGTTGCCTTTGACGCTCACCTCGACGACGTGGCGCAGGAGCGGCAATACGACAACCGGGTGACTATTGCCACCTACACCGGCAGCGCGAACCCTGCGTGGGCTAGCGAGGCGCGAGCCTACATCGGTTGGCGTGATGCCGCGCTGATCTACATGTTCGAACAGCTTGCCGCCGTGCAGGCTGGCGAGATCGGGCCGCCGACCGTGGCGGCTTTTATCGCCGGAATTACGCCTATAGCTTGGCCAGAATGAGGTTATCTCACCGAACGAACAGATCGTACTTATATCTAAGGTGCACCCAAAGTCGACGCCAGGGCGGATTCCAAGGCACATTGATCTGTGAGCCCCACGCGTGTCTGGCAAGTCTCTTTCGTCTCCGATTGTTTTCTTTGTCGTAGTGGTGCGGCCGGTTGTCTGTGATCAACAAGTTTTCCTGGTGGCCTGCGCGGTAAGTCAGGCTTTCAGGCCATGCTGACGGCGCGTGAACGGTTCCAAATTTGTCAACGACTACGAGGGCGCGCCCATGGTCGAGCATTTGTTTGCTCAGGCTGTTGGGCCCAGCCTCCATGAGGTTGTTATCGTATTTTGTCTCAAGAGGGCCCCGCTCTGCCCTGATAAAATCTTCCCTCTTCATGAAGAACGCCGTCGTTCTGATGCAGACGTTTGGGAAAGGCGTCGTATCACCTATAGATTCGAAACTTCCCGTGGCTCCGACTATCCCACAATTCGGGGTGTTTTTGTAGGCGTTGGCAAAATGTAGAAGCCAGTTCGACGCGAGCACCTCGGTCCAGGAGGTGAGAGGGAACACAAATTCGGTGTCGCAAAATTCGGATTCCGCGCCTGCCAAATGAGCGCTGGTGATGTACAAATCGTCAGAAACCGCAAGAGTTTCCGCATGGCAAGGGAGTTGGTCGCGCAGGGCTTCAAACTCTTCGTCCTTTTTGTCCTCTGGGAAACCCTTCAAGAGGTATAGCAGCTTGTAATCGAGGCCAGCCGGGTACCGGATGAGGCTTTCAAGAAAACGTCGAGCGAAATGGGGTGGGTTGCCGAATCTCCACAGATAGATGACGGTAATGGCAGGGGTATCGCTCACCAGACGGCCCCTTCATCAAAACGGATGCCTGGTATGAGACTCATTTTCTCGGTATTTGCCCAAAAAGCGAATGGCTCGTATGGGTGGTAGGGGTAGTGTCCCGTGTTCGGGGAAATCCGGGCTTTTGACAGACGGATCAAGTCCTCCACAAAATCCAAGACCTTTGTAGGTTTGCCGTTACCGATGTTTATAGGTCCGGTGACAAGACTTTGCTGCGCGACCATAAGTGTGTTGTGGGCAAGCGTTTCCACATGGATGAAGTCGCGCAACTGGTCACCCGGAGACATGTTGAAAGCTTCGTCGCCGTTTTCTATGGCATTCATCAGCTGCCGCAGCAGAGATTGTGGGCGTTGATTTGCTCCGTAGACATAGAAGTACCTCAGCCACTTGAGGTCTACTCCAGGCTTGCTTTGACAGTGAATGGCCAACATTTGGCTCAAGGTCATTTTTGCGAGGCCGTAGAACGATACGGGGTTCAATCGTCCATCCTCAGAAAGGCATCCATCCGTTAAGCCGTATTCAAGGCATGTGCCCGCAACGGTGAGGTTTTTTACGCCGGAGTCAATAAGCCTTGTCAGGAATAGGAATTGGTCGTTCGTGTTCTGAAGCAGGTTCTTCGGATTGGTATGCGCACCGACGTCTTCCCACGCCAGGTGGATGAGTGCGTCGTGCCGCCCAGTCTCCTCGTATGAAGATATACTGTCGCACTGCTCTAGAGTCAGTGAAGGGTGGTCAATTGGTAATGCTGTAGCGGCCTTACTCATTGACCTGACCGGAGCGGTCACTTTGTGACCGGCGCTCAACGCATGCCGTACAACGGAACGACCGATGAAGCCCGTGCAGCCGGTTATAAGAATTCGCATTCATGCCTCGTCATCGAGAAGATATTCCCTTTGCGGAAAGCAATGCCACTTCCCGTTTAATTAGACAATCGTAGAAACACCATGAACCGCACCATCCCGAATGGTGCGCGGATCCTGCACGTCTAAATCCACCCTAAAAGCTCAGGACACCTCAATGGCCATCACGACCACGTCCCAACGTGGCCGCGCGTTTCTGCGTGGCCACGAGGGAAACCCGCTGACCTGCTACCTGGATTCGGTCGGCGTACCGACGATCGGGCAGGGTTTCACCATGAGGAGATAGGTCTTCTTAACAGTCAATGAACGCGGCAGCGTTCTTTGTGTTCCCCGGCAAGCTCGGGGCAAGCGTAATCCCAACCAAGCAAGGATATAGCCATGGATCGCAATTTCCAGCGGGCGCTTTCGCTCGTCAGGCGCGTTGGCGACGGTTGTAGTTCTGCTCCGAACGCGTCGCCCATTTGCAATTGAAGGGCGCATATGGTCCGTCGTTGTCCACGCGTTCAATCTCCATACCTTCGGGTGCTGGGCCCATATCCCGGTAGAAGGCCTCGAAACTATCGAGCCACTCGGAGCACATCTCGATCCCGCGCCCGCCATAGTATTTGAAAGATTGGTGGTTTGGGTTTGTGCACCGTGCCTTTGCCGCGCACCACGCGTTGTACGTCTTCGTCTTCGACAAATCGTGCGTCTTGAACCATTCGCCGGTTTTTGCGCATCCGCAACTCTGTGTGTTCCCGGTGACGAGGCTCTCCGCCAACACATCGATCTCGTTGCCACAATCGCAAACGCACCGCCAGTAAGTCCGCAATTTCCCACTGAGTATCCGGCTCGGGGCCCGCTCCACAATCGTAAGCTTAGAAAACGTCTGCCCGGTTCTGTCTATGAACTTTGGCATCGGCGCACCTCTTTGAATCTTCTGCAAGATTCTAGACGGCAGCAACCGCAATCGCAACATCTATTGGGATGAAGGATATGGATAGAAATTTCCCCAAAGCACTCGAACTGGTTCTCAAAAGCGAGGGAGGCTTTTCCAACAACAAGGCCGACCCAGGAGGGCCGACTAACCTCGGTATAACGCTGGCGAACTTTCGGCGCTTCGTAAAGCCGAATGGTACGGTCGAAGACCTCAAGAAGTTGACCAAAGGGCAGGCGTCCACCTGCTATCGAAGGCAGTACTGGGATGCCATCGCCGGCGCTGAGCTGCCGGATGGGATCGACTACGCGGTCTTCGATTTCGCCGTGAATAGCGGCCCGACGCGCGCCGCTCAGTACCTCCAGAAGGTCGTGGGCGTGGCTCAGGACGGCAAAATCGGGCCGGCCACGATCAAGGCCGCGAAGGCCGCTCTTCCGGCAACGGTGATCCACAAGCTCTGCGACGAGCGGCTCGCCTTCCTGAAGACGATCAAAAGCAAAGGCAAGCTGCTCTGGGATACCTTCGGCAAGGGATGGTCGCGACGTGTTCAACAGGTCCGTACCGAGGCGCTTTCGCTCTCCGGGCGGCCGACGCCTGAGAAGCCGTCGATCATCGAGAAGACAATTGAAGTGCCTGTCGAAAAGCCCGTCGTGCCCGAGAAGGTGGAGCAGAAGGTCAAGGAGAAGTCCAACTGGCTGACCTGGCTGACGGGTGGCGGCGGCCTCGGCACCATCGGCCTCGGCTGGCTGTCCGGCATGGACTGGCAGGCCATCGTTGCCGGCGGCGTCGTGCTCGTCGTGGTCTTGTTGGTGCTCGTTCTCCTGCGCAGCCAGATCATCGCCGCGGTCCGTGAGATCAAGGCGGAGGTGGCGGAGTGATTGGCCTCCTCGACGCCGCAAAGCTGGCCGGTGGCGCGCTTCTCGGCGCGCTGGCCGTCTATGCCTACATGCAGGCGGTTTCGCTGCCAGCGGCCCGCTCTGAGGCGAGGGCGCACCTCATCGCCGAACAGGCCGTTCAATCTCAAAAAGAAGAGCTGGAAAGGAAGGGCGATGATGCCACGCTTCAGCGCATGTCTGATTATGAGCTTTGCCGCGCTTACCTTGGCCGGGTGTCAGACTGCGACAGTCTCCGGGTGCAGCCCGTTTCAGAAGAATAACCTGTCAGCGGCCGGCGTGGTCGCTCTCCTTCAGGCGGATCGGCCCGGCGCCGAGCGCGTTATATCGAATGACCGGGCAGGTGCTCGGAAAGGCTGCTGGAAATAATCATGGCGGAAGATGCGACGATGCAACGCGAACTCGGAATGCTTACCGCGAAGGTGGATATGCTCCTTGAGACGGTCAGGCGGTCGGAGGAGAAATCCGATATAAGCCGTGCCGCCATGCATCGTCGGCTGGATGACCAGGCCGACCGAATGGGCAAGGTCGAGGTTGCCGTAAAGGACGTGCAGGATGACGTGAAAGAGATGAAGCCGGTCGTGGAGGAGGTGCAGATGTGGCGGCAACGCGGGATCGGGGCGCTCGCCATCGTCGGCATTGGGGCGTCGGCCTTGACGTTCATTGTCACCAAGTTCGGTGCGACAGTCCTGACGTGGATCGGGACACGCTAACCCCGCACTTTTTCCAGGCACCTATCCCAGAACTCTTCCACCATCTGCGTGGCAATCCTGGCTGTGGCTACAAAGCCGGTGTTCGGCAATATCCTCTTGTCACGCAGCTCACGGGGATATGCCGCCGCCCATTGCCACTTTCCGGCCGTTGGGCCGGCGGTGTCTTTCCTGATCCTGCCGATATAGGCCATGCCGTCGAATCCGCACCAGTCGAGATCGGTTGGCACCATGTCCTCGTCGATCTGCGTTCGTCGCCATTGGTAGCGGGGCTGGTAGGGTTCTGTCATTGGGCGACGGGAGGCGGGTCGTCGTCGAATGTGGCTTCGTGAATACACGCGAGCCGCAGAGAAATTTCATCCATCGCATGAAGGTGTACATCTACCTCATCACTGTGGGCTTTCAGCTTCTCAATGTTCACCTTTCGGCGTTTTCCGTCTCGGTCGACCGCCACAATGCTAGACCGAATGCGCTTGCCATCCGCGCTGTACTCGGTCTGCAAAGGCTCGTGCACAATCGCGTTGCGTTCGCCGTACAAGGCGGAAAGTGCGGTCATTGCTGCAAAGATTTCCTTTCGGGTATGCTCGTCTAAACGGGATGACCCGATAATTCGCTGGAAAGCTTGGAAGCGCTGCCTTCCAGCATTGTTGTTGGAAAAGATAATCTGGTGGGCAGCTTCGTGACTTTTCAGGACAACGCTCAAGATTTCCACGAGGATCATATCGAGCGCTGACCATCGAACTGTAACTCTGCCGAGTTCGGTGACGATCTCAGGATGGCCCTCGACGAACCAAACGCTCGTTATGGTCATTCTGCCTCTCCCGCCTCGTCCCCTTCATCGGCGCGGAGATATCCTTGCCCGATCAACCAGTCTCGGGCGATGACCGCAAGCGCTTCTTCGCGCGTGATGTCTTGCTCCAAGGCAAAGCGGTCCAAGGCGTCTTCAATCTCCGGCGCCAGCTTCATTTTCCCCTCCGCATTCATCCGACATCGCTCGACGGAAGCGCTGAGTTTGCAGCGTCCGGCACGCGATCCAGCATATATTTCTGGATCGCCTTGCCCAGGCGTATCTGCCATGTTCCCAAAGGGATCTCGGTTCGTTCATGGTGTCGGCTGTCCTGACCGGAACGGACCTCCGCTACCATTCT
>Ga0182739_1001250_pt1 | contig 27445 bp, 24 predicted proteins | sample eDN5th30CBELigBY_FD_128873 | JGI IMG/M metagenome (GOLD analysis project Ga0182739, IMG submission 128873) | Enriched backyard soil microbial communities from Emeryville, California, USA - eDNA 5th pass 30_C BE-Lig BY (version 2) (version 2) | ecosystem: Environmental > Terrestrial > Soil >... | reverse complement strand
CGGCCGGGTCACGGCGCTCGGTCTGGCCGCAGACGGCGAACTGGGTGTGCGCAGCGCGCTGGAGATCCTGCGCGAGGAGTTCTGGCAGACCCTGGGCCACCTGGGCTGCTCCCGCGTCGACGATCTCGGCCCCCACGTCTTCCGCAAGACCTTCTGACCTACGCAGATCGTCCCGGAACACCGAAATATCCCATCATCACCAAGCAAGTAAGGCAGGAACTCATGCGCAAGACACGGCTCATTGCCACCGCGGCGGTGATCGCTGCGGCATCCCTCCTGGCGGGATGCTCGGGTGGCGGCAGCCCCGAGAACACCCAGGACGGGGTGCCTCAGGGTCGAGTGACGGGCGATCTCAACACCGTCAACACCGTCGATGACGTCGAACCGGGCGAGATCGTCTTCGCCATCGAGAAGACGATCGCCAACTGGAACACGCTCTCGGCGGCCGGCGACATCTCCGAGACCGTCTGGGTGACCTCGTCGATCTATCCGTCGACGTTCATCGTCCAGCCCGACGGATCGACGATCCTCATGAACGAGGATCTGCTCGACAGCGCCGAGGTCGTCCAGGACTCGCCGACGGTGATCGAGTACAAGATCAACGCCGACGCCACCTGGTCGGACGGTGTGCCCATCACGGCCGACGACTTCGTCTACCAGTGGCAGGCGCTCAACGCGCGGGACTGCACCGAGTGCATCACGCACGACACCGACGGGCTCGACAAGGTCGTCTCGGTCGAAGGCAGCGACAACGGCAAGACCGTCACGGTCACCTACAATCGCAGCTTCTCGGAGTGGAAGCGCGCGTTCAACCGCCTGCTGCCCGCCCACCTCGGCGAGGCGCACGGCACGATCGCGGAGTCGTTCAACGACTACTTCGTCAACACCGCACCGGAGTTCTCAGGCGGACCGTACATCATCTCCGACTACCAGAAGGATGTGTCGGTCACGCTCGAGCCCAACCCCGAGTGGTGGGGCGACGAACCGAAGCTGACGAAGGTCACCTACCGGATGATCACCGACACGCAGCAGACGCCGATCGCCCTCCAGAACAAGGAGGTCCAGGCCATGTATCCGCAGCCGCAGGTCGACATGCTGCAGCAGCTCGACGGCATGGTCTCGCTGGGCGTCAACTATCAGATGAACCAGTCGCTCGTGATGGAGTCGTTCCTCCTGAACCTGTCGAACTCGTTCCTGGCGGACAAGCCGCTGCGTCAGGCGATCGCGATGGCGGTGGACTCGCAGGAGATCATCGACAAGACCGTCGGCCAGTTCGACGAGACCGTCACTCCGCTCGGCAACGCGATGATCATGCAGCAGCAGGAGGGCTACGTCGATCACGCCAAGGAGCTCGGCAACGGGCAGGGCGACACCGAGGGTGCCACGAAGATCCTCGAGGACGCCGGGTACACGATCGTCGACGGCAAGCTGCACACGCCGGACGGTGACGAGGTCGCTCCGCTGCGGACGGTCTACACGGTCGGCAACGCGGTGCGGGAGTCGTCGGCGGAGATCCTCGCTGCGGCCCTGAAGCCCATCGGCATCACACTGGCACTGGAGACGACCGATGCGCTGGGCAAGACGACGTCAGAGGAGTCGCCGTACGGCTACGACATCGTCATCGTCGGGTACACGGGTCAGCCGTTCCTCGCGTCGAACGCATTCAAGCGGTACACGACGGGGACCGGGTACAACCCGCACTACTCCAACCCCGAGGTGGACCGGCTGGTCGACGAGGCGCTGGGCGCGACGTCGCAGGCGGACGTGATCGACTTGATCAACCAGGCCGACAAGTTGCTGCTCGACGACGCGTACATCATCCCGATCTACCAGAAGCCGAGCCTGCTCGCGTACTACCGCGAGTATGGCAACGTGCGCGACAACCCGACGATGAGCGGCCCCACCTACAACCTGAGCGAGTGGGGCATCATCCCGGGAGTCCTTGACGGGTGAACCAGGTGCCGGGGCGGGTGACATCGCCCGTCCCGGCACCTCCTGTCCTCAACCGAGAGGATCGCGATGCTGAGATTCGCGCTGCGGCGCCTGGCCATCGCCGTGCCGATGATCATCCTGGCGTCCTTCGTCATGTACCTGATGGTCACCCTGTCAGGAGACCCGCTGGCGCGGTTCCGGGACACGGATCCGCCTCCTCCTCCTGAGACCATCAAGCTCCTGGAGAAGCAGTTCGGTCTCGACCAGCCCTTCTTCGTGCGGTACGTCAACTGGATCACGGGGCTGTTCAGGGGTGACTTCGGCGTCTCGACCCAGAACATCGACATCGGCGCCGAGCTCGGCAACCGGATGATGGTGAGCTTCCGCCTGATCCTCGCCGCGATCGTGATCGCCGCGATCGTGGCGATCGTGATCGGTGTCGTCAGCGCCCTCCGCCAGTACGGCTTCCTCGACACGACGCTCAGCGTCGTCACCTACATCGCACTCGCCGTCCCCGTCTTCTGGTTCGCGATCCTGCTCAAGCAGGCCGCCATCTCCTTCAACCAGATGGTCGGGAGCACGGTCCTCTACACGATCGGCGACGGTGTCAGCACGGGTGTGACGGGCTTCGCGCTGCTGGGGTTCCTCGTACTGCCGACGATCGCACTCGTGATCAACATCTTCGCGTCGTGGAGCCGCTACGTGCGGGCATCGATGATCGAGGTGCTGAGCGCCGACTACATGCGGCTGGCTCGCGCGAAGGGCCTGTCGCGGGCGCAAGCGGTCATGCGGCACGGCCTGCGCAACGCCCTCCTGCCGTTCATCACCGTCGTGGCGCTGGACTTCTCCGCTCTCGTCGGCGGAGCCGTTGTCACCGAGGCGGTCTTCCAGTGGCGCGGCATGGGCGACCTGCTGCTCAACGGGGTGCGCAACATCGACGTCAACGTGGTCGCGGCGTGGCTGCTCGTCTTCGCGACCGCGACCATCCTCATGAACCTGATCGCAGACCTCCTCTACGGACTGCTCGACCCGCGGATCCGCCAGCACTGAGCCAGGAGCGATGATGACCAACACTCAACTCGTTGTCCCGGGCACCGACGAAGCGCGCGAGGGACTCGCCGGGAGCTCCCGCTCCCGCATCCCTCCCTTCGTGCGCCGGTTCGTCCGCAACCCCTCGTCCATGGCGGCGGTCGTCGTCTTCATCCTGGTGCTGCTGTTCGCGTTCGTCGGCCCGCACCTGTGGCACTACACCTATGACGTCTACACACCCGACAACTCGGTGCCCCCGTCGTGGGACCATCCCTTCGGCACCGACAGCACGGGATACGACGGGCTCGCGCAGGTTATGCGCGGGACGCAGCGTTCCATGCAGATCGCGCTGTTCGTGGCCATCGCGGCGACGCTCGTCGGCTCGTTCGCCGGAGCGATGGCCGGCTACTACGGGCGGTTCGTCGACGGCGCGATCATGCGCTTCGTCGACCTCATGCTGATCTTCCCCTCGATCGCGGTCGCCGCCGTGCTGTCGTACATGACGATGGGCACCGAGACGAGCTGGCTGACGATCGGGATCGTCCTCGCGTTCCTGGCGTGGCCCGTCGTCGCACGCGTCGTGCGGGCGAACGTGCTGTCGATCGCCCAGTCCGACTACATCGCGGCCGCCAAGGGCGCAGGTGCCTCCGACATCTCCGTGATCGCACGGCACATCCTGCCGAACGCCATGGGGACGATCCTCGTCGTGGTGACGGTGCTGACCGCGACGGCGATCCTGTCCGAGACCTCGCTGTCGTACCTGGGGTTCGGTGTCCAGTCGCCCGACACCTCCCTCGGCCTGCTCATCTCGCAGTCTCAGAGCGCGGTCACGACGCGGCCCTGGCTGTTCTACTTCCCGGGCCTGTTCATCGTGCTCATCGCCATCACCGTGAGCTTCATCGGCGACGGGCTGCGCCGAGCGCTCGACCCGCGCCAGGCAGGAGGACGGGCATGACGACCGAACTGCAGGATGCGATCCTCGTGGTCCGCGACCTGAGAGTCGAGTTCGGCTCGAAGGAGCGCCCCGTCGCCGCCGTCCGCGGCGTGGGGTTCACGGTGCGCCGCGGGGAGGTTCTCGCAATCGTGGGTGAGTCCGGATCGGGAAAGTCCGTGACCGCGGGCGCGATCATGGGGCTGCACGAGTCCGCTCGTGTGACCGGGTCCGTCGTGCTCGACGGCAAGGAGCTGATCGGAGCCTCCGAGCGTGAGCTCGACCGGCTGCGCGGGTCGAAGATCGCCATGGTGTTCCAGGATCCGATGACCTCGCTCAACCCCGTCGTCAGCGTCGGGGCACAGCTCATGGAAGCCGTGACGATCCATCGCAAGGTCGGGCGGGCGGCAGCGCGGAAGCGTGCCGTCGAGCTGATGGAGGTGGTCGGGATCCCGCACGCCGAGGAGCGTCTCGACAGCTATCCGCACGAGTTCTCGGGGGGCATGCGCCAGCGCATCGTCATCGCCATCGCGCTCGCGAACGATCCCGACGTCATCATCGCCGACGAGCCGACGACCGCCCTCGATGTCACCATCCAGGCGCAGGTCCTCGAGGCACTCGAGAAGGCGCGCGAGTTCGCCAACGCGGCGCTCATCCTCGTCACCCATGACCTCGGTGTCGTCGCCGACACGGCGGATCGGGTCGCGGTCATGTACGGCGGCCGCATCGTCGAGCACGGCAGCGCCGACGAGATCTTCTACGCCTCGCGCATGCCGTACACGCGCGGCCTGCTCGGCGCGATCCCCCGCATCGACGAACGCGGCGACCGGCTCGTCCCGATCCCCGGTTCGCCGCCGTCGCCGTCGCTGCTGGACGGCGGGTCCTGCCCGTTCGCCCCGCGCTGCGCGCTGGCGACGGACCTGTGCCGGGGTGAGGAGCCTCGCCTGATCGAGGTCGGCGATGCGCATGCCGCGGCGTGCCACTACGCCGAGGACGAGGCCTACCTGGCCTCGCGCGAACAGGATCGGGCGCCGGTCGAGCATCGGGTGGCCGCGGACATCGCGACGAGCGAGCCACTGCTGGACGTGCAGTACCTCACCAAGACCTTCCAGATCAGGAGCAAGGGGAAGCGCCGCACCGTGTTCGCCGTCAACGGGGTCGATCTGACCGTCGGCGCAGGCGAGACGGTCGGCCTCGTGGGGGAGTCCGGGAGCGGCAAGACCACGGTGAGCCGCGCCATCACGGGCATGCACTCGGTCGACTCGGGCCACATCATCATGTCGGGGGTCGATGCGGCGACCGTCCGCGGCCGGTCCAGGGCGAGGATGAAGCGCAAGGTCCAGATGGTGTTCCAGGACCCCTACTCGTCGCTGGACCCGCGCATGTCGGTGGAGCAGATCATCGGCGAGCACCTGCGCCTGGCCGGCGTGCCACGCACCGGGCGCGCCGCACGCGTCGGAGAGCTGCTGTCGCTGGTGGGTCTGGCGCCGAGCATGGCCGAGCGGTATCCGCACGAGTTCTCCGGCGGTCAGCGCCAGCGCATCGGCATCGCCCGTGCGCTGGCGTCCGATCCGGATGTCCTCATCCTCGACGAGCCGGTGTCGGCGCTGGACGTGTCGGTGCAGGCGGGCATCATCAACCTCCTCGAGGACCTGATCCGCACCCGGCGGATGGGCTACCTGTTCATCGCGCACGACCTCGCCGTCGTGAGCCACATCTCCGACCGGATCGCCGTGCTCTACCTGGGTGAGATCGTCGAGTTCGGCGCGAGCGAGGAGGTGTTCCGCCATCCGCGGCACCCGTACACGGCAGCCCTCATGTCGGCCGTGCCGATTCCCGACCCGCGGACGGAGCGTCAGCGTCGGCGGATCCGGCTGAACGGAGACCTGCCGTCGCCGCTGGACCGCCCGTCCGGTTGCGCGTTCCGCACGCGCTGTCCCGTCTTCGCCTCGATCCTGACCGAGGAGCAGCGCGAGCGCTGCATCGGCGAGAAGCCGCAGCTGAGCGCCGACGCGCATCAGACCGCGTGCTTCTATCCCGAGACCGTCGAAGAGCTCGCATCGGCGGGCGCGAGAGAAGGAGAGCTATGAGAGTCGTCGTCATCGGCGCGGGATCCGTCGGGTCGCACGTCGCCTATCGTCTGCAAGAGCAGGGTGCCGATGTCATCCTGCTCGACTCCTCCACCCCGGGTGCGGGAACGACCGCGTCGTCGATCGCGATGCTGAACGACTTCCCCCAGCGCGCGTGGGACGAGGAGGCGGGGAGGGCGGCGCTGCGTCCACGCATCCATCAGCTCTTCCACGACCTCGCCGCGGAGGTCCCTGGCGACTATCTCCACATCAGCGGCTCCCTGCTGTGGGTCTCCGAGGAGGAGGAGGCGGAGTTCGCCCGCCTGCGCGAGATCGCGCGGGACCGCGGCGTGAACGTCGAGGAGATCGACGTCGCGACCGCGAGGGAGCTCGAACCGGGTGTCGTCTTCGCCGACCGCGGGCCCGTGTACCTGGAGACCGAGTCCGGATGGGTCGACGGCCCCGCAATCGTCGAGGCGCTCAACGCCCGGACGACGCAGCTGGGCGGCACGGTGCGCCAGGGCGCCCGGGTCGTCGCGATCGACCGCACGGCCGAGCGTGTCACCGGTGTCACGCTCGACACCGGCGAGAAGATCGAGGCCGACGCGTTCGTCAATGCCGCCGGCAGCTGGGGCTCGCACGTCTCCGCACTCGCGGGACTTGCCATCCCGCTGGAGCTGGTGCCGGGGACCGTCGTCTACACGGTGCCCTTCGGGGAGGGACGGGCACCGAAGCGGATCATCAACACGCCCGGCTGGTGCGGGCGTCCCGATCCCTCCGGCGGACTGGCCATCCACTGGCGCGGGCACTCCCAGACCGCCCGCCACGGCGAGAACATCGACGACGCCGAGCAGATGATGGCCGACATCGCGAAGGTCATCCCCGCCCTCGCCGGGACGGCGCCCGCGCGTTCCACGATCGGCATCCGTCCGATTCCGCCCGGCGGCCCGATCATCGGCGCCCTGCCCTGGCTGTCGAACTTCTACCTCACACTCTCGCACGGCGGGATCGGCTGGGGCCCGATGTGGGGCTGGTGCGCAGCGAACGAGATGCTCCACGGCGAGACCGTGCCCGAACTGACGGCGATGCGACCGGCGCGGTTCTATCTGAACCCGTCGCAGGTCGGTCGGCACGCCGACGACGCCGAGCAGCAGTAACCCAGACGAAAGGACATCATGACCACGGTCTTCGACCCCTACACCCGACTCGCCGAGCTCGGCCTGGAGCTGCCCTCCTGGAAGTCGCGCTACGAATGGTTCGAGCGCACGCATCAGGTCGGCGATCTGCTGTTCACCTCCGGTCAGGTCTCGACCATCGGGACCGAGCCCGTGGCGACCGGGCGCCTGGGCGCCGAGGTCACCGTCGAAGAGGGCTACGCGAGCGCCCGCCAGGCGATGCTCAACGTGCTCGGACTCATCCACGACGACACGGGCGATCTTCGTCTGTGGCGTCCGGCCCGGATCACCATCTACGGAGCGGTCGCTCCGGACTTCACCGCGCTGGGGCAGTCGGCGACGGGAGCCTCCCAGCTCCTCGTCGATGTCTTCGGCCCCGTCTACGGCGCGCACGCGCGCACGGCGGTGACCATGCCGAATCCCGCCAACGGGGCCGCCATCGAGGTGGACGCGATCTTCCACAGGCGCTGAGAGGATCGGTCTCATGGCATACCGCGTGGGCATCGTCGGAGGCGACGTCGACATGGACGGGGGCAGCGTCCACGGCGACCTGCGCCTGCGCGAGCTCGTCGATCGCGGCTGCGAGTGGGACGCGCTCGACGAGCAGGAGCCGGACGAAAGCCTCGCGGGGTACGACGCGCTCTACCTGACGGGCGGACGCCGAATCGACCGGGCCGTCCTGCGCGTCGCGCCGCGGCTCCGCCACGTCGCGCGGTTCGGAGCCGGCTACGACGCGATCGACGTCGAGGCGTGCACGGCCGCCGGGGTCGTGGTCACGACCATCCCCGGTGCCGTGCGTCGTCCGCTCGCCATGGCGGGGCTGACCCTCATCCTCGCCGTCACGCACAACCTCGTGCAGAAGCATCGTCTCGTCGAGCGCGAGGCGTGGGAGCAGACCCGGCACTGGCAGGGCAGGCACACGGACGGCTCGCGGGTCGCGATCATCGGGTTCGGGAGTGTCGGGGCGGAGCTGGGTGGCATGCTCACGACGCTCGGGTTCGAGGTCGTCGGCGTCAACCGCCGCGGAGCGCACCCCGACGCCGACCGACTCGGCATCCGCATGATCGGCTTGGACGAGGCGCTCCGTGCGGACGTCGTCGTGCTCTCGACCGCGCTGACCGAGCAGACCCAGGGGATGATCGGCGCGGCGCAGCTCGCGAAGATGCGTTCCGATGCCGTGCTGGTGAACATCGGGCGCGGAGGACTGATCGACCAGGCCGCGCTCGTCGACGCCCTGCGCGACGGGCGGCTGCGGGGGGCGGGTCTCGATGTGTTCGAGACCGAGCCCGTGCCTCTGGGCGATCCCCTGCTGTCCCTTCCGAACGTGACGCTCGCACCGCACGCGCTGTGCTGGACGCGCTCCTTCGCCGACGCGGCCATCGACGCCACCAACGCCGCGATCCTGGCCGCCGCGCGGGGTGAGCTGCCTCCCGGAGCGCTCAATCCTGCCGCGCTCGATCACCCGCGCTGGGACCAGGACGGCTCCCCGGTCGCGTTCTCACCGTGACGTGTCGACCGGGGTGGCGCCCGTCGCCCCGCGAGACCATGAGCCGAGCACGATGAGTGTCTTGGTGCCGATGACGTTCGGGTCCTGGCGCAGCTGGTCGATGAGCGACTGCAAGTGGCGGAGGCTGCGGACGCGGAAGTGCACGAGCGCGTCGGGGTCGCCTGCGATCGTGTACACGTCGGTGACCTCGGGGATCTGGCGTACCGAGCTGCTGATCTCGTCCACGGGTGTGTTTCCACCGAAGCGCAGCTGCGCGAAAGCCTCGACGGTGTCTCCGAGCACTGCCGGATCGGTGATCGTCGTGTATCCACGGATCAGGCCCGAGCTCTCCAGGCGGTCGATCCGCCTCTTCACCGGGGAGGCGGACAGGCCGACCCGCTGCGCGATGTCCTGCGTGCTGCGCCGGGCGTTCTCGGCGAGGAGTTCCAAGATCCGATGGTCGATGTCGTCGAGCGTCGTGGATTCCACGCTGAGAGCTTACCTCGAGACGGCGAAAAATCGCGCGACGAGGCGTGTTACACGCATGTTTCCTATGTACATGTTCACTTTCGTGCCGAGTCCTTGCGCCTCGCAGTCGCGCGTCGCAAGACTCGTCCTCGACGAACGGATCGAGGAGGAGACGTGACGGTGGCGGACCAGGCGAGGGCGGCTGACCACGAGGCGGCGGACCGCGGAGCGCCCCCTGCGGGCTCAGGAGCGTCTCTGCCCGAGATCGCGCGGCGGGTCCGCTGGCTCGCCACCGCCATCGTGGACCATGCGAACCGCGTGCGGCAGGGTCCTCCGGGACCCAAGGTCGGCGGGCATCAGGCGTCGAGCGCCTCGATGGTCGAGATCATGGTGTCGCTGTGGTTCTCGGAGCTGGATCGCTTCGATCGCGTGTCTGTGAAGCCGCATGCATCGCCCGTGCTGCATGCCATCAACTATCTGCTGGGCGACCTCGACGAACGCTATCTGTCGACACTGCGGGAGATGGGCGGGCTGCAGTCCTACCCCAGCCGGCTCAAGGACCCCGACACGGTCGACTTCTCCACCGGCTCCGTCGGAATCGGCGCGACCGCCGGCATCTGGGCGGCGCTGGCGCACCGCTACGCGCGATCGCACTTCGGCACGACCCCGCCGGCCGGCCGGTTCTTCAGCCTCGTCGGCGATGCGGAGCTCGACGAAGGCGCCGTCTGGGAGGCGGTCCTCGATCCGTCCGTGATGGGGCTCGGCGAGGTCACGTGGATCGTCGACCTCAATCGGCAGTCCCTCGACCGGGTCGTGCCCGAGCTGCAGGTGCAGCGTCTGCGAGGGATGTTCGAGGCCGCCGGCTGGCAGGTCCTGAGCGTGAAGTGGGGCCGCGCGATCGAGGAGATCTTCGCCCGGCCCGGAGGACAGGCACTCCGGGACCGGCTGGAGAGGATGTCGAACGAGGAGTATCAGCGACTCCTCCGATCGGCTCCACAGGAGCTGCATGCCCGGATCGCCGGCTCTGACGATGAGCTCGCCGGCTTCCTCAGGACACTCTCCGCGGGAGAGATCGCGGCATCCCTCCGGGACCTCGGGGGGCACGACATCGACCAGCTGCGCGCCGCCTATGCGCGCATCGACGACACGCGACCCACCGTCATCTTCGCGTACACGGTCAAGGGGTACGGGCTTCCCACCGAAGGTCATCCCCACAACCATTCGGCGCTGCTGACGGCCGATCAGATGGCGGGGCTCGCCCAGCAGAGCGGCACCAGCCTTCTCGACCCGTGGGCGAGCTTCCCCGACGGCTCGCAGGAGTCCGCGCTGTGCGCGCAGCGTGCCGATCGGCTCCGGCGGACCGCCGTCGTCCCGGCTCGGGCGACCGGCGTCCCCCGCGAGCTCTCCCACGCTCATCTCGCCCCCACTTCCACGCAGACGGCGCTCGGCAGGATGCTCGCCGATCTCTCCAGGGAGGACCCGGACACCGCCGCGCGCATCGTCACGTGCAGCCCCGATGTCGCCTCGTCGACGAACCTCGGCGGATGGATCAACAAGCGGAGGGTGTGGTCCGTCCGCGATCGGGTCGACTGGTTCGGCGACGACCCCGACCGGCGCCTGCGGTGGTCGGAGGGTCCGGGCGGACAGCACATCGAGCTCGGCATCGCGGAGGTCAACCTCGTGAGCCTCATCGCCGAGCTCGGGATGACGTGGAGCCGATGGGGCGAGCGCCTCATCCCCATCGGCACGATCTACGACCCCTTCGTCACCCGTGCGCTGGAGCCGTGGTCGTACGGTCTCTACGCGGGAGGACAGTCGATCCTCTTCGGGACTCCCTCGGGCGTGACGCTCGCCCCCGAGGGAGGCGCCCACCAGTCGATCATCACGCCCTCCATCGGGCTCGAGCAGCCCGGCTGCGTCTTCTGGGAGCCGGCTTTCGCGCAGGACCTCGAGTGGGCACTCCTCAGCGCGATCTCCCGGGTCGGGGTGCCTGGCGGTATGTCCGCCTACTTCCGCCTCAGCACGCGCGTCGTGGACCAGTCGCTCGCGGCGGTTCCCGACGAACCGCTCCTGCGAGAGCGGAGGCGGCAGCACTCGGTCGCCGGTGGCTATCGGCTCACCGACCACGGTGACCGCCCGGACGATGTCACCCTCGTCGGCGCGGGTGCGTTGATGCCCGAGGTGATCGAGGCCGCGGACGCTCTCGCGCAGAAGGGGATCACCGCGGGCGTGGTGTGTCTCACGAGCCCGGATCTCGTCTTCCGTTCGCTGGATGCCCGCGGCCGCCCGTACGCGTCGGCGGCTTCCGGCATCGCGGAGATCCTCTTCCCGCCTTCCCGTCGTGCCCCGCTGGTCACGGTGCTCGACGGCCATCCCCACACCCTCGCCTTCCTCGCCGGCGCCCGCGGCGATGCGACGATCAATCTGGGAGTCCGGGAGTTCGGTCAGTCCAGCAACCTGCCCGACGCGTACCGCCTCCACGGCATCGACGCAGCATCCATCGTCGACGCGGCGATGAGTCTGGTCGGCAGGTAGCGCCGGCCTACAGCCCGCGGCCCAGCCGGATGCCGGCTTCACGCAGCCAGCGGGCAGGATCGGCCATCGCCTCCGCGCCGCTGCCGGCGAACTCGGTGAGGGAGAGCGCCTGCGCGAATCCGCCGACCGCCGCGTCGGGCGCGATGCGACCGGCGACGAGGGCCACCGGCACGTCGTGGGCCGCGGCGACGGACGCGACGTGCGTGGGCACCTTGCCCTGCGCCGACTGCCCGTCGTAGGACCCCTCGCCGGTGATGACCAGGCGGGCGCCGGCGACGGCACGGGGGAGGCCGACCAGGTCGGCGACGGTGACGGCTCCGGCGGTGAGCTCGGCGCCCCACGCGAGGAGGCCGAACCCCGTGCCTCCTGCGGCCCCTGTCCCCGGCGTCCCGGCGTCGGCGGGCACGAGCGCCGCGAGACGGGAGAGGTCGTGATCGAGCGTCTCGACGTCTTCCGCGCTCGCGCCCTTCTGCGGGCCGAAGACGGCGGCGGCGCCGCTCGGGCCGAGGAGGGGCGCTGTGACGTCGCTGAGAACGCTGACGCCTCCCGTCGGCAACGCCGGCAGGGTCGTCAGGTCGACGGAGGCGAGCTCCGCGAGCCCTCTGCCGCCGAGCGCGATCGGGCGCCCTGCGGCATCGAGCAGGCGTGCGCCGAGGGCCATCAGCATCCCGGCGCCGCCATCGGTGGAGGAGCTGCTGCCGATCGCGAGCACGAGGCGGGAGACGCCGTGCGACAGGGCATCGGCGATCGCCTGGCCGAAGCCGAACGTGTGGGCGTCGAGCGGACGCAGCGCGGACGGATCGAACAGCTCTATGCCGGAGGTGCTCGCGAGCTCGACGACCGCCGTGCCGCGCGGGGCGCCGGCAGAGGGCGGCAGCAGCAGCCATCTCGCGTCGACGGGATCGTCCGCGGGCCCCGTGACGGTCACCGGCATCGAGACGGCTCCGGGGATCGCCGCCTCGAACGCGTCCAGCGTGCCCTCGCCGCCGTCGGCCATGGGGCGCAGCAGCAGCTCGTCCTGCGGGCGTGCGACCGCCCATCCGTCGGCGATCGCGTGCGCCGCGGATGCCGCGCCGATCGTCCCCTTGAACGAGTCGAGGGCGATGACGATCCGGTCGGCGGCGGGAATGCTCATGAACGCGTCCACGCGTTGCGGGGATCGAGCACGTGACCTCCTCTGGCTGATCCGAGCCTACTGGGCCGCGCCAGCCGCGCCGGCCTTGCCGGCCGCGCCGGCCGCACTGCCGCCGTCACAGGGCGAGCAGCACGATCCCGACCACGACGAGGGCCGATGCCGCCACGCGGCGCCCCGGCCGGGCCTCGCGGAGCACGAACGCGCCGAACAGGCTCACGAGCACGACGCTGACCTCGCGGACGGGCGCCACGAGCGCGACAGGAGCGATCGTGACGGCGGTGAGGACGAGGATGTAGGACAGGGGCGACAGGATGCCGAAGACGAGCAGCCGACGCCACTGCATCCGCCAGATCGCGCCCAGGGCCGCCCGGCGCCTGCCGAGCAGGACCGTGAACAGCACCACCTCCAGGGCGGTGCACCCCACCATGAACGCGACGGGGGACGCCTCCCATCGCCGGAGCGCGAACGTGTCCCACACCGTGTAGGCCGCGATCGCGACGCCGGTGAGCAGACCGAACACGACAGCGCGGTCCGGCCCGCGCCGCCCGCCGGGGCGCCGGTCCACGAACCCGATCGCGACGACGCCCGCGATGACCGTCACGACGCCGATCACGGCGGGGACGGTCAGGCGCTCGCCGAGCAGCACGACGGCGACGAAGACCGTCAGCAGCGGGCCGGATCCGCGGGCCGTCGCGTAGACGGTCGACAGGTCGCCCGAGGCGTAGCCCCGCTGCAGCACGAGCATGTAGACGACGTGGAGGACCGCTGAGACCGCGATGCCCAGGACGAAGCCCGTGAGGTCGCCGCCGTCTCCCCTGAAGATCCCGCCGGTGAACGGGACGGCGATCGCCCACAGGACGGTGCTCGTGACGGCGCCCCACCACAGGAACGGCAGGCCGCTGCGACTCGACCCGTGCGCGACGACGTTCCACGCCGCATGGGCGACGGCGGCGCCGAGGACCAGGAGCAGTGCCACACCGGACATGAAGACCCTTCCGCTCGCCGAACGGCACGACGAACCGGGTCCTCCGGGCTTTTGTCCTGTCAGATGACGCTTCGCCGTCGACGACGAGGCGTGGCGCCGCTCGGACCAGTCGAGCGTTGCTCCGGAACCCTAGGCGCTATCGCCTTCGACGCTACCACCGCTGCCGTGCCGCTCCGTCGGCGCACCTCCGCGCGGCCCCTGTCGCGTGTCGGACCCGCTTGAGAGGATGGGCGCATGCCCGAGTCGCCGGAGGTGGAGGTCCTGACCGCGTTCGTCCGCGAGCGGGCGACAGGCCGCGGCATCCGCTCGGTCGATCTCGAGGAGTTCGGAGCGCTGAAGACCCGCGGCCGGTCGCTCGCCGAGCTCGAGGGTCGCACGATCACGGGAGCAGAGCGTCGCGGCAAGCACCTGGTCGTCTCGACCGACGGACCCGACCTCGTCGTCGGCTTCGGCCGCGCCGGGTGGCTCAGATGGGTGCCCGCGGGGAGCGCGGCGGCGGACCCCCGCGACGCCGCGCCGATCGCGACGGTGACCCTCGACGACGGCGACGCGATGGTCGTGACCGATGCCGGGTCGTGGCTCTCTCTGGGCCTGTGGGTCGTGGACGATGCCGCCGAGGTGCCCTCGATCGCGGGCCTCGGCCCCGATCCGCTGTCGCCGGAGTTCAGCCGCGCAGACCTGGAGCGTGTGCTCGTGGGGCGCCGCAAGCAGCTGAAGGCGCTGCTGCAGGAGCAGGGGTCTCTCGCGGGCATCGGAGGGGCGTACTCCGACGAGATCCTCCATGTCGCGCAGCTCCCTCCGCTCGCGCATGCGGCCTCGCTCGACGAGCGCGAACGCGATCGTCTCCACGATGCCGTCCGCGGGGTGCTCGCGGCTGCCCTCGCGGCGCGCACCGGCGTGCCGATCGACCGACTGAAGGCGCACAAGGTCGCCTCGATGCGGGTGCACGGCCGCACAGGGCAGCCGTGCCCCGTGTGCGGCGGCGCGGTCGCCGACATCCCCCGCTCGAAGGGCGGTGCCCAGTACTGCCCGTCCTGTCAGCCGGATCGCTGATCCGCGCCGGTCGAGGGCGGCTGGGATGTCGCGCAGACCGCGACGGTGGCGGGCGGGGCGGCCGGGTGCGGCCGGTGCCCGGTGCGCCCCGGGAGGAGATATCCGCCGGGGAGGAGGAAATCCCCTCAGGGCTCCTCCCGCAGGGATATCTCCTCCGGTGCCGGGCCCTCAGCGCCTGCGGCGCGTCGCGTCGTGCACCTCGCCGACGAGCTCCTCGATGATGACGCGGTCAGGACGCCGGAGTGTCCGCCTGCGAGCCGCGGCGGGCGCGATAGCGGGCGGCGTGCAGCCGGTTGCCGCAGGTCTGGCTGTCGCAGTAGCGACGCGACGCGTTCTTGGAGACGTCGATGAACACCTTCTCGCAGTCGGTCCCCTCGCAGACGCGGAACCGGTGCTCGGACTGCGACGCGAGCAGGCGCGCAAGACCCATGGCGCACAGCGCCGTGATCTTCGAGGAGAACGACGCGTCCTCCATCGTGTAGTGGAAGTGGGGGGTCTCGTCGGCGACGTGCGTCGCGAGCTGGGGCACGCTCCCGGCGGCGAGCAGGAGCGAGTTCACGAGCGAGATGCGTTCCTGCGTGTCCTCGTTGCGGAGGAACTCCTCCAGGCGATGACGGAGCTGCCGGAGCTCGACGTCCTCGGCGCCGGTGTGCTCGGGAGAGTAGGACACGGTCTGCTCGCTGATCCGGTCGATCGTCGTCGGATCGTCGAGCAGATCGGCACCGCGCGCACGGGCGCGGGAGGTGTTGACGAGGTCGGTGATGACGCCGAACGCTGCGCCCATCTCATGAGCAAGTTGCATGGGAATCCTTACGTGTCTGCGAGCCGTCCCCTGGCGGATGGGGAGCAGAAAAGTCCTGATCGACCCGTACGGGAGAATAGCACCGGGACGGATCGGGCGGCCGAAGTCCAGCATGTTTCGCCGATAGCTCAGGAGTGTTACGAAATTGACTACATACGCAGAACCCGCCGAAAATCTTGCTAATCGCGGGAGATAGTAAGTATCATCGCGACTAATGCACATGATCGCCCGAGCATGTGCACGACCTTGCTCACCGATGAGGAGACACAGTATGAACGCTCGCAGTGGAATGGTGCGCTCGCGCCGGTCGCTGTCCGTGATGGCCGTCGCCGGGATCGCGGCGCTCGCGCTCACCGCGTGCGGCGGCGCGGATGCCGACGAGCCCGCCGCCGAATCCATCGTCCCCGCCGAGTTCGTCGGCGCCCTCAAGGACAAGGTGCCCGCCGAGTTCGCCGACGGGCTGACCGTGGCGACCCAGGCCGACATCGCCCCGCTCACGTACACGACCGACGACGGCGATGTCGTCGGCTTCGACCAGGACATGCTCGCCGCCCTCGAAGCCGTGCTCGGCGTCGACATCACCGTCGAGCCGGTCACCTTCGAGAACCTCATCCTCGGTCTCGAAAGCGGCACCTACGACTTCGTCGGCGACACGACGATCAAGAAGGAGCGCCTCGAGAAGTACGACATGCTCACGTACCTGACATCGTCCAACAGCGTCGCCACCCTCGCATCGGCCGACAAGCTCGGCGACGAGGAGACCGCGATCTGCGGCCTGGAGATCGGGATCGTGTCGGGGGAGCTCAGCGGAGACTACGTCCGCAACACCGTCGACCCCCTGTGCGAGGCGGCGGGCCTGGACCCTGTGAGCCTCACCGAGTACAAGGACTTCGCCTCCACCGTGCTGGCGGTGCGCAGCGAGAACGTCCTCGGCATGCTCGTCGACACGATGACCTTCGGCTACTTCCAGAGCGGCGAGTCCGGTGGCGACTTCGCGTTCAACGGGCCGAGCCGACTGACCGAGACCTCCTCCGGATACTCGTTCCTCAAGACGCAGAACCAGGAGCTCGCTGTCGTGGTCCAGGAGGCCCTGTCGATCCTCATCGACGAGGGCGTCTACGCGGAGCTTCTCGGCAAGTACGGCCAGGATGTGTCGGGCATCGAGGGCGACCCGGTGCTGAACCCCGTCCCCACCATCTGACCCACCCGCTCGTGTGCGCAGGCCCGGGTCGAGCATCGCTCGCCCCGGGTCCGCGCGACGGCCCGTGGTCCCTCGCGATCGCGGCAGTGCCACCGCCCAGCCTCAGGAACGACATGAAGAAGATCATCAACGACCCGCAGGACTTCGTCACGGAGTTCGTGCAGGGGATCGCCCTCGCCCACCCCGGAGCGGTGCGCATCGTCACCGGCGACCATCGCGTCCTGGCGCGCGCCGACGCGCCGGTGGCGGGCAAGGTGGGGATCGTCACCGGCGGGGGATCCGGACACCTGCCCCTGTTCAAGGGCTACGTCGGCTCCGGGCTGTGTGACGCCGTCGCGATCGGGAACGTCTTCTCGTCCCCCTCGCCCGAGCAGATCCTGGAGGCGACGAAGGCCGCCGACGGCGGCGCCGGCGTCCTCTACCTCTACGGGAACTACGGGGGCGACGTCCTCAACTTCGACCTGGCCGCCGACCTCGCAGAGCTCGACGGCATCCGCACGGAGACGGTGCTCGGCCGCGACGACGTCGCGAGCCAGCCACGGACGCGCGCTGCGGACCGCCGGGGAGTGGCCGGTCTCTTCTTCGCCTACAAGACCGCCGGGGCGGCCGCCGAACGCGGCGACAGCCTCGACGAAGTGGCGGCGATCGCCCGCGTCACGGCCGAGAACACGGTCACGATGGGCGTCGGCCTGTCGCCGACGATCCTTCCCACCACGGGAAAGCCGAGCTTCGAGCTCGGTGCGGACGAGATGGAGATCGGCATCGGCATCCACGGCGAACCCGGCATCCACCGGGGTGCCCTCGCGCCCGCCGACGCGATCGCGACGCAGCTCACCGAGGCGCTGCTGGCCGACCTCGACCCCGCCGCAGGCGAGCGGGTAGCCGTCCTCGTCAACGGGCTGGGGGCGACGCCCCTCGAAGAGCTCTACGTGCTCTACCGTCGCGTGCACGAGATGCTGACGGAGCGCGACCTCGTGATCGCCCGGTCCTACGTCGGCGAGTACGCGACGAGCCTCGAGATGGCGGGGGCATCGATCTCCCTGCTGCGCGTCGACGACGAGCTGCGGGACCTCCTCGGCGCCCCCGCCGACTCGCCGTTCTTCCGCGAAGGCGGCGACCGATGAACACGGCGCAGCTGGTGACCGCGACGCGGTCGGCGCTCGAACGCCTCGCGGGCCACGCAGACGAGCTCGGCGACCTCGATCAGGCGCTGGGGGACGGCGACCTCGGAATCACGATCTCCTCGGGCGCGGATGCCGTCAGCTCCGCGCTGGAGGACGTGCCCGCCGACGCGCGGCCCGCGGATGTCCTGCGGGTCGCGGCCAAGGCCTTCGCGAGCGCGAACCCGTCGACGATGGCGGCCCTCGTCGCCGGCGCCCTCCTGGCGGGAGCCCGTGCATGGGGCGACGCAACGGAGGTGGGCCGCGCGGAGGGCGCGGTGCTCGCTGCGGCGGCGGCCGAGTCCATCTCGACGCGCGGCAAGTCGGCCGTGGGCGACAAGACGATCCTCGACGCCCTCGTCCCGGCGGCCGAGGCGCTGCGGGACGCTCCCGACGCCGCCGCGGCCGTCGATGCGGCGGTCGCCGCCGCGGCGCAGGGCGTCGAGCAGACGACGCAGCTCCAGTCGCAGAAGGGCCGCGCCGCCTGGTTGCAGGAGCGCAGCAGGGGCCTGCCAGACGGCGGAGCCGTCGCGATGCTCCGCTTCCTGGAGTCGTGGCGCGACACGACCTCACGCTCCTGATCGACGACCAGACGCGAACGACATCCATTCACGAGAGGACCACATGACCGACATCACCAAGGTCAGCACCGGCAGCCCGTTCGAGGAGCGAGAGAGCTTCTCGCGACTGGTCGTCGTCGGCGACTGGATCTTCAGCTCTCTCACGTCGGGGCGCGACTACAAGACGCGGGAGATGGCGACCGACGCCGCCGGCCAGGCGCGACAGGCGTTCGCGAACCTGCGCGGCGCGCTGGAGAGCGTCGGATCCTCGCTGGAGGACGTCGTCCGGTCCCGCGTCTTCGTGCCGCGCATCGAGGACGTCCCGGCCGTCATGGAGGTGGTCGGCGAGCACTACCGCGGCATCGACCCCGCCAGCACGACGACGTGCTCACCGCTGGGGGGACCCGACTTCCTCGTCGAGATCGAGGCGACGGCGTTTCGCGGCGCCGGCGCCGCGACGCAGACGCGCCTCACGGTCGACCTGTCCGCGGGCTGACCTCGGGCGCGCCGGGCATCCGGTGCCGGCGTTTTGCGCCCGACCCTTCGAGTAATTAGCATCCGAGATTACAGCCCTGACTCCACCGGAAGGCGCCGCAGCTCCGCTGCGACGAGGCCCGCTGGCCCGAACGCAAGGAACCCACCATGCCAGTCCTCGAAACGGGGACGACCGACCTCAAGCGCCTGGCGCTGGCCGAGCTGAGCACTCGGCCGCGTCCCGCGATCGGACGGTACGTCGCAGCCACAGTCGCGATCATCATCGCGGTGCTGTTCATCTGGAGTCTCGCCGTCAACGAGGCGGTCGACTGGAGCGACGTCGGCCGCTACCTGTTCAACCCGCGTGTGCTCGACGGCGTCGTCATGACGCTGCAGATCACGGTCCTGTCCCTCCTCATCGGATTCTCCAGCGGCCTGGTCATCGCGCTCATGCGCCTGTCGCAGAGCCGCATCCTCCAGACGATCGCCGTCGTGTGGGTGTGGTTCTTCCGCGCCGTCCCGGTGCTCGTGCTCCTGATCCTCGTCAACAACATCGCGCTGCTGTATCCCCAGCTCGGACTCGGCCTGCCTGGCCTGCCGATGCTGTTCGGCGTCGACACCAAGACCGTCATCTCCCCGTTCCTGGCGGCCATCGTCGCCTTCGGCGCGAACGAGGGCGCCTATGCGTCGGAGATCTTCCGGTCGTCGATCAAGAGCGTCCACCAGGGGCAGTTCGAGGCCGCCAAGGCGCTGGGCATGGGGTCGGTGCGCATGTACTGGCGCATCGTGCTCCCGCAGGCCATGCGCATCGCGGTGCCGCCGCTGGCGAACAACACGATCAACATGCTCAAGGGCACCTCGCTCGTGTCCTACATCGGGGTCTCGGATCTGCTGTACACGACGCAGTCGATCTACGCGCAGAACTACAAGGTGATCCCGCTGCTGCTCGTGGCCTGCCTGTGGTACCTGGCCATGGTGAGCGTCCTGAGCATCGCGCAGAGCCTCATCGAGAGGCGACTGGGCTTCGACCGCAAACGCCGCGTGACCCGCGCAGCCGAGGAGATCTTCTGATGAGCGACGCCATCCTGGATGCCGTGGGCATCACCAAGAGGTTCGGCAAGGACACCGTCCTCGACCACGTGAACCTCACGGTCCGCCGCGGCGACATCGTCTGCCTCCTGGGCCCGTCGGGGGCGGGCAAGACGACGCTCCTGCGGTGCCTCAACCACCTGGAGAAGCCCGATGCGGGCGCCGTCTTCCTCGAGAACGAGCTCCTCGGCTACCGCCGGGTGGGCAATTCGCTCGTCGAGCTGCCGCCGCGTCTGATCGCCCAGCAGCGACAGCGGGTGGGCATGGTCTTCCAGTCCTTCAACCTGTTCCCGCACATGACGGCTCTCGAGAACATCATCGAGGCGCCCGTCAAGGTCAAGGGCCTCTCGAAGAAGGAGGCCACCGATCACGCGCGAGAGCTGCTGGACTCGGTGGGCCTGCTCAACAAGGCCGACTCGACGCCGCAGCAGCTGTCGGGAGGGCAGCAGCAGCGCATCGCGATCGCCCGCGCGCTGGCCATGCGACCGGAAGTGGTGCTCTTCGACGAGCCGACCTCGGCGCTGGACCCGGAGTTCGTCGGAGAGGTGCTCGCCGTCATGCAGAAGCTCGCCGACGAGGGGACGACGATGGTCATCGTGACCCACGAGATCGGGTTCGCCCGTGAGGTGTCGGCCCGTGCCGTGTTCATGGAGCGCGGCCGCATCCTGGAGGAGGGGACGGTGGCCTCCCTCACCGACGAGCCGCAGTTCGAGCGCACACGGGACTTCTTCGCGAAGGTCCTCTGAGCGCATGACGAAGGGCCCGGCTCCGCTCGGAGCCGGGCCCTTCGTCATGGCGGGTCAGGGGACGAAGGCGATCGCCCGTCCGGGTCCGCCGGCGGAGCGTGCGACCTTCACGGGGAGGAACACGAACGTCGCACCGCGCGGCGGCAGCTCGCCGAGGTTCGCGAGGCATTCGACGAACACCATCCCGCGCGAGAGCCCCGCGACGTGCGTGGGCGCACCGTCGTGGGCCGGTCCCATGCTCGCCCCGTCGGTGCCGACGCATCGTACCCCGCGCTCGGCGAGCAGTTCCATGGCATCGACCGAGGGGGCGGGCCACGCCGGTCCCTCGCCGTCCTCCAGCGGGCGCCGGATGTACCGGGCTCCGGCGGCACCGGGCTGGTAGCGGACGTCCCATCCCGAGCGCAGCAGCACGACGTCGCCCGCGGAGAGCGTGCCGTGCTCCTCCTCCCACGACCGGATGCGCGCGGCCGTGACGAGCGGGCTGATGCCGTCGTCCGCCGTGCCCACGAGGTCGCCGACGTCGATGACGGCGGCGGGGCCGATGAACTGCTCCGGGGGAACGCGGTCGCCGGTCATCGCCCCCAGCGGGTGCGACATGGGCAGCTGCTCGCTCTCCTCGGCGAGGAAGTGCGCGGGAGCGTCGAAGTGCGTGCCGGTGTGCTCGTCGATGATGATGCCGTGCGAGCGGTACGGCGCGTCGTTGCCGCACAGCAGGACCGTCGCGCTGTCGGCGCGCTCCTCGAACCAGTGCTCGACGAAGTGCCGGAACGGGAGTGCGCCGGGCCAGCTGCCGGGGAGCTCGGGGGCCAGCGTGAGCGAGAGGTCGACGACGTGACCGAACGGGGTCGGTGAGGAGGTCATCGCGCCGTGTACCCGCCGTCGGCGGCGAGGACCGCGCCCGTCACGAACGAGGCGCGGTCGGAGAGCAGGAAGACGACCGGATCGGCGATCTCCTCCGGCTCGCACACGCGCGCCATGGGGTGCGCCGCGATGATGTCCGCGCGCGCGGCCTCGGGGTCGGGGAGGCCCGCGAGGTAGTCGTCGAGGAAGGCCCCGCCGATCGACCCGGGCGAGACGGCGTTGCAGCGGATGCCCTCGGCCGACAGATCGGTCGCGAGTTGCTTGGTCAGCATCTTCACTCCGCCCTTGGCGGCGCAGTAGGCGACCTGCCCCGCGAGGCCGACCTCTCCGGAGATGGACGTGATGTTGACGATCGCGCCCCCGCCGCCCTGCGCACGGAAGCGCGCGACGGCGTGCTTGGATCCGATGAACGCGCCGCGCACGTTGACGCTCAGCGCGCGGTCGAACTGCTCCACGCTCACCTCGTCGATCGCGCCGACCACCATGAGGCCGGCATTGTTGACCAGCCCGTGGACGGCTCCGAACGTCTCCACGGCGAGGTCGAACGCGGCGGCGAACGACCCCTCGTCCGACACGTCGACGCGGATCGCGACAGCTTCGCCGCCGTCGCCGCGCACGAGCGCGGCCGTCTCCTCTGCGCCGTCGAGATTGAGGTCGGCGACGACGACGCGCGCCCCGGCCGACGCGGCCCGCCGGCAGATGGCGCGGCCGGCGCCGCGGGCGCCGCCGGTGACGATGACGACGCGGTTCTCCAGGTCACGGTCGGTCATGAGTTGTCCTCTCGGTGGTAGCTCTCGTAGGTCGTGATGACGGCGGAGTCGTCCTTCCGGCCGAGCCCTGCGGCGGAGGCGGCCCGGAAGCGGTCGAGTGCGGCCTCGGCGATCGGGAGCGGGAAGCGCGCGGCACCGGTGACGAGGCTCAGGTCCTTCACGAAGATGTCGACGGCGCTGCGCGGCTCGTCGAACGCCTCCGCGACCATGCGGCGCCCGCGGTCGTCGAGCATGAACGACGCGGCCGCCCCCGACGAGACGACCTCGAAAGCGCGGGCGGGATCGATGCCGAGGGCCCGCGCGTACGCGAGCGCCTCGCCGGCGACGGCGATGTGCACGCCGGCCAGCAGCTGGTTGACGAGCTTCATGCGCTGGCCGTCACCCGCCGTGTCGGTGAGGACGAAGACCGTGCCGCCGAGCGCGTCGATGACGCCGCGGGTGCGGTCGATCGCCGCCGGCGATCCGCTGACCATGAGGGTCAGCTCGCCGTCGGCGGCGCGGACGACGCCGCCCGAGACGGGCGCGTCGACGAGCTCTCCTCCCGCCGCGGCGACCTCGCCCGCGAGCGCCGTCACGGCGTCGGGTCCGACGGTCGCCGTGACGAGGACGACCGCTCCCTGCTGCAGGGAGCGGAGGACTCCCGTCTCGCCGCCCAGGGCGTCGCGAGCCTGTTCAGGTGTGGCGACCATGAGCACGACGACCTCGGCGCCGGCCGCAGCGTCGCGCGCCGTGTCGACCCGCCGCACTCCCGTCGGAGTGGCGGGTGCGAACGGATCGTAGCCCTGCACGGTGCGGCCGGTGGCGGCCAGGCGCGCGGCCATGGGCGCGCCCATGGCGCCCAAGCCGACGAAGCCGACGGTGGTGGTCATCGTTCTCCTCCTTCGGAGCGGTGGTGTGGTGCCCCCGTGAGGGCGGTCATGCGTCTGACGGCGGCCGCGACGGCGTCCACGGTGCCGACGTTGCCGGGGAAGATGACGTACGGCATGCCGAGCACGTGAGCGGGGGCGTCTGTCGGCAGCACGACGGAGACGGTGCTGTCGAAGAGCTGGCCGACGACGGTCGCCGCGCGGATGCCGAGGCCGCGCGCGGCGGTCTCGTGCGAGGTGATCCCGCCCTTCGCGATCACCCACGCGAGGGGCGCGGCCGCGGCGATTCCGGTGACGATGTCCGACAGCACGTCGGAGATCGACCGGGCCGTGGATCCGTCGGCCGACGTGTCGCGGACCTCCGCCCGGGGCGTCGTCAGCACGACGTCGCCCGTCGCCAGCGCGCCGACGGCGTCTGCGACGACCCGCTCCCGTGCATCCCTGGCATCCTCCGGCGCGCCGAGGAGCACCTCCATCGGCACCTCGACGACCCGCATCTGCGGGAGCTCCTCCCGGAGCGCGGCGAGCTGCGCCGTCGTCTGGGGCACATGCGATCCCACGACGACGAGCCCGTGTCCGCTGCGCCCGGGGAACCGCGACGCGAGCTCCGCGTCGGTGAGGGCAGGACGGACATCCTGGCCGGCGAGGGCCCGGACGAGGGATGGCGCGCACCGGACGATGACGGCAGCGCCCTGCGCGTGCGCGTCGCGGATGCCGTCGGCGATCGCGTCGAGGTGATCGGATGTCACGGCGTCGGCGACGATCCACCGTGCGTCGCCGGCCACGATCGCCGCGGTGAGGGCCGCCGGTCCGGCCGCGATCTCGTCGGCCGTGACGACCGTCGCCCCGGAGGCGTCGCCGATCGCCCCGACCTCCACGAGATAGTCGCGCAGATCGGAGGATCGGTAGGGGAAGCGGGCATCGCGGGAGAAGGGCGTCTCGGCCGCGGGGACGGGCGTCCCGTCGATGGCGACGTAGTGCACGCCTCCCACGGTCGTCCGGCCCGCCTCCACGAAGGCGGGGGCGAAGACGAAGCGGGGCGCGTCGCCGGGGTGGAGCTCGGCGGCGAGCTCGGCCGTCTCGGGAGCGAGGTGACCGCGCAGCGTCGAGTCGCCGCGGCTCACGATGAGCGGGCGGTCGCCGGGGGCGGCGCTGCGCACGATCTGCGCGACCCGGCGGTTCTCGGAGCGCGCCTCGCCGGCGGAGAGGGAGCGGCTGTTGGTCAGCACGCAGACGGCGGGCGACCCTTCGTCGAGGTGCCGCCGCAGCAGATCCTCGTCGACTCCGAACAGGAGGGGGAGGTCGCGGAGCGTCTGCGCTCCGGTCGGATCGTCGTCGATGACTACCAGGGTCACGTGCGGGGGCTCCTTCGCTGCGGCGTCATTACTCAGATTTGAGTTGCAGATGACTGTGTGTCTCAGACTACAACCTTTCCCAGATGACGTCAGTAGTGAACTGAACTTGAGACATGATGCCGAGAGGAGTACCTTCACGAGGGAGATGGCATCCACATGAGGAAGAGGGAGAGATGTCGAACGAGAAGGTCCGTGTCTGCGTCGTCGGCGCCGGTGTGTCGGGTCTCGTCGCGATCCGCGAGCTGCTCGCGGTCGGCTGCGAGGTCCAGGCGTACGAGAAGTCCGATGACGTGGTGGGCGTGTGGGCGAACGTCTACGACACCGTGCACCTGCTGACATCCCGCGAGGCGACGTCGTTCAAGGGCTATCCGATGCCCGACAGCTACCCGTCCTTCCCCACCGGCGAGCAGTACCGCCGGTACATCCGCTGGTTCGCTGACGCGGCCGGCCTGCGCGAGCACATCGCCTTCAACACGGCGGTCGTCGAGGCGAGCCCGGTCGACGGCGGCTCCGGCGGGTGGGACGTGCGCCTCTCCGACGGCAGCGTCGACCACTTCGACGCGCTGGTCGCCGCGAACGGTCACCTCTGGGACGCGCGCATCCCGAGCTATCCGGGCGAGTTCACCGGCAAGCAGCTGCACACGTCGCAGTACCGCAACCCCTCCGACTTCGAGGGCGACCGCATCCTCGTCGTCGGCTCCGGCAACTCGGCCTGCGACATGGTCACCGACGCGATCGCGACGGGCCGCAACCCGCTCATGTCGCTGCGATCGGGAACGTGGTTCGTGCCGCAGTCGTTCTTCGGCACGCCGCGGGGCAACCTCGAGTTCCTGCGCCACATGCCGGCCAACACGTTCGACGACGTCAACCACTTCCTCGTGAAGGCCTCGATCGGGACGCCGGCCGCCTACGGCTTCCCCGAGCCCGAGCACGACGACTGGAACGCGGTGCCGCCGACCTTCAGCACCCTCGTCCCCTACTGGGCCCAGCGCGGCCGCGTCCGCGCCGTTCCGGAGATCAGCCGCTTCGAGGGCACGACGGTGTTCTTCGCCGACGGCTCGTCGGAGGAGGTCGACACCCTCGTGTGGGCGACCGGATACCACGCGCGCGTCCCCTTCGTGGAGGAGGGCGTCGTCAGTCACATCGACGGCGTCCCCGCGCGGATCGTCAGCGGGCTCGTCTCCGCGGACGCCGACAACCTCTACTACTCCGGGATGTGCGGTCCTCGCGGCGGCGCGCCCCACAACTACGGCCGCGGCGCGGAGACGATCGCGAAGCTCGTCGCGGCGCGCGCCGCCCTCGATGCGCCCCTGGCCGAGACCGTCTTCGCCGACGAGGTGCCCTCCGGTCGCATGGACTGGCTCCTGCCCGTCTGGGTGAGGGAGCTCGAGGAGCACGAGGCGCGCCTGGCGGCAGCGGTCCGCGAGATCGACGAGCCCGCGACGCAGTCGGTCGACGAGCCCGTCGGCCTTCCCGCCTGAGCACTCACCTCGTCCTCCCCGTCAGCCGGCGCGAACGGCCACTCGCGTCGGCTGACGGATGAGGGGCGGGCAGGTCAGCCGCCGCTGCGGAGCACGACCAGCTCGCGGGTGGTGCGGGTCATCGCGACATAACGGTCGACGGCACCCGTCAGGCCCTCGCCGAAGCCCTCGGGGTCCACGACGATCACGAGGTCGAACTCCAGGCCCTTCACCAGCGGCGGCGGCAGCACCCGCACGCGCGGACGCACGACCTGCGGCACCCCTCCGATGACGGCGGCCGTCCCCTCGGGATGCGCCGTGAGCCACTCCTCCAGCACCTCGTCGAGGCGCGCTGCGGCCTCCTCGCGCACCCGGATGCCGGCGCTGCGCACCGAGACGGGCACGTTGGCATCCGGGAGGGCGGCGAGGATGACCGGTCCCGCGACCTCCATGACCTCCGACGGCGTCCGGTAGTTGAACGTCAGCGACGACAGCGCGATGTGGTCGAAGCCCACGCGCACGAGGCGCTCCTCCCACGACTCGGCGAACCCCTCGCGCGCCTGTGCGCGATCGCCCACGACCGTGAAGCTCCGCGACGGGCAGCGGCGCAGCAGCATGCCCCACTGCGCGTCGGTGAGCTCCTGCGCCTCGTCGACGATGATGTGGGCGAACGGGCCCGCCAGCAGGTCCGGGTCGCGTGCGGGCAGGGCGGCCTCGTCTATCAGCGAGTTCTGCGCGTCCTGACCGCGCAGGATCGACATGAGCTTCAGCTCGCTGTCATCGGCGGCGACCAGCTCGTCGACGACGCGGTCGCGCACCTCGCGCTCGGCAGCGAGGGCGGATTCGCGCCGGCGCCGGCGACGCACCTCCTCGGGGTCGCCGATGCGCTGGCGGGCGGCATCCAGCAGCGGGAGGTCGCCCACCGTCCACGCATCGGGATCGGGCCGCTGCAGGGCGTCGACCTCGGCGGGGCTCAGCCACGGTGCGCACTCGCGCAGGTAGGCGGGCACCGACAGCAGGTCGGCGACGACCCGTGCCGGATCGAGGACGGGCCAGGCCTTCCGGAACGCGCGTCCGAGGTCCTCGTCGCGGGCCAGGGCGCGCCGCACGTGTGCCTCGGGGGCCTCATCGGCACCGTGGAGGTCCACGAGGATGTCCAGCAGCTCCCGCCACACCTCGTCGCGCGCGTCGTTGTGCGCGACGCCCGGCTCGGCCGCCGCGAACGCGTCCGCCCAGTCCGCGGCGGTCACCCGGACGTCGGCCCACGGCGTCGCCACCAGGAGATCGGTCGCGGGCGGTCGCT
>Ga0182739_1001248_pt1 | contig 27469 bp, 31 predicted proteins | sample eDN5th30CBELigBY_FD_128873 | JGI IMG/M metagenome (GOLD analysis project Ga0182739, IMG submission 128873) | Enriched backyard soil microbial communities from Emeryville, California, USA - eDNA 5th pass 30_C BE-Lig BY (version 2) (version 2) | ecosystem: Environmental > Terrestrial > Soil >... | reverse complement strand
TGATCCGGTCAGCGCGCTTTCCGCGGAAGCCGAAGATCGCGCCCGAGCCCGGCGCCTCCTTCACGACCGTTTCGACCAGCGCCGATAGGCCATCGATGCCACGCCGCGTATCCGTCACTCCGCAGGCCAGGTAAACCCGCACATTTCCCGATGGCCCGATCATGCCGCCTCCACGCAAGCGACAAGCGGGCCAAGCAGCTTCAACTCAACGTCAACCGGAACCTTCAAGCTCCGACCATTTCGAAGCAAGATCTCGACGATCGCCGGCCTCGTTGCTGCGGTAGACGGCTGGTTTACCCCAACCTCCTCGGTGATTTCCACCGGGAGGAACACCGTCGGCCGATCGGCATAGCTGAATGATTGCCGCCACATGCGGATCTGGCCCGGATGAATGTCGTGCCGGCGCGCCACATCGCCAATGCGAGCACCGGGCTCATCAGCTTCCGCAAGTATCCTCAGCTTCGCCTCGTCCGACCAACGCCGTCTGCGCTCGGTACCGGACATGATCTCTATGCGAGCCATGAAACCTCTTTGTTCTGGTATTAATGTCAGCACTAATGCTGGTTCTAATGCCAGAACATCGCCTGATTTGCCCGATCAGCAAAAACAGCTCACCGGACGCTTACGATGCAGTGTAGGTAGCCATCGATATTGCCAAGGTTCGCAACGAAGTTCTGATCGAAGACCCAGGCCATAACATCGCCGTCGGCTGCAGGTCCTCAACAATCGTGCGGAGCATGACCGGCTGATGGAAGTTCTGCAGACATATGACGGGCCGGTGGTCCGCGGCTTTGAAGCGACAGGCAATTATCACCGACCTATCGCGTGGCGCCTGGCTGAAGCTGGTTTCGAGGTGCGGCTGGTACATCGCTGGCGCTCGCCCGAACCCGCCCTGCCTTACACAACAGCTGGGACAAGAACGATCCCAAGGATGCTCAGGTGATGCTGCACATGCTCAGGATCCATGCGACGCAGGTCTATCATGATCCACGGCGCGCCGGTTTTAACAACGTGCAGGAACAGTCGAAGACGCATGAAGCGATCGCCAAGGCCAAGACCGAGATACAGCACCGCATCCTGACGCACTTACCTGCCGCTGTATTTTCGCGAGGTCGATCGCTTCCGGGGCAACAGCCGCAGTAATTGGTTCTTCGCGTTCCTCGATGCCTTTCCCACCCCGGCAAGCATTGTGGCATTGACGAAGGAGGAGTTCGTTAAAGCTGCATGGAACGTCGTCGGCGGCAAAGTCAACAAGACACAGATTCTGATGGATATTTTAGAGACGGCGCGCAGATCGATCGGACTGCCGCTACCGCTCAATGCCCCTGCCATTCGCATGTTCCGGATAGTCATTGCCGAAGTGCGCAGCCTGATCCGGCAACGCAATGAGATCGAGACACAGGCCGTTGAACTGCTGCAGAACAGTTGAGATTATCAACTCCTGCGCTAGTTCCCGGCATTGGGCCAATCAATGCGCTGACTATTACTACTGAAGCTGGAGATCTCCGCCGCTTTCACCATCACCGTCAGTTCCTCAAATTTTAGGGGCTGGATCTCTCAACCGAGCAGTCAGGCCAATATCGCGGTCAGACCCGCCTTTCCAAATACGGCAATGCTCGGTGCGCCGAACCCTGTGGATCGCCGGGCAAGTCGACATCCGTCAGCGTGAGAATGGCTTTCGGCACAAGTTCGAACGCTACATTGCAAGAGATCGCGACAATTCAGACCTGAGCAGCAAGGCGATGACCGCAGTTGCCGCCAAGGTGGCCCGTGTCGCGCACGCTGTCGTCAAAAACGGTTCAGACTACCGGCCCTTCGTTGAGGGGGGTACCGGTGGACGGACCTCTGTCAGTTAGGGCCGTGAGGGTATCGTAAGCGACGACTCTGTAGATAATATTGGGTCTTCCACCTGGATCAGAAGCTCGTGTTGAGGACGGTGGGGCCACAATCGTGCGTACCCTGTGTTTGCTATGGACGAGACCTTTTCCCTTGCAAGTGGAAGCCGCCTGGTTCGGCCATGCAAGTTGACGGACGTCATGCAGAGAGAGCATGTTGACGCACAGAGAAACTTTGACCTCCTGCTCCATTTCCTTCCGTTCGTAGGACGTTATCAACTCTGATCGCCAACGGCTTGCCCCGCCATTCGATGATCTGGTTTAGACTGCGCACGACCCGTTCGGCGGGCAGCGAGAAGTCGAGTTCGATGCCAGGCCTTCGCGGTTGAGTCGTCTAACACGTTCAAGAGCCTGAACTGGCGGGCCGTCCGCCAGACGATCCGCCATGAAGTCCATCGACCAGACTGTGTTCGGCGCATCGGGCACCGCCAGCTCATCCGGCTGCTCTCGCTTCAACCGTCGACGAGGCTTAGTCCTGAGGTTCAGTTTAAGCTCGCGGTAGATGCGGTAGACGCAGTTGGTGGTTCCAGCGATGTCCCAGGACTTTGCGCATATGCAGGTAGCAGAGGCCGAAACCCCACGTCTTCTTCACCTTCACAAGCCCAAGTAACAAATCGGCGATCTCGTCGTTGTCGGCATTGCTCTGAGGGCTATACCGGTAACAGGTCTCCCTGACGCCAAAGGTCCTACATGCCAGCGCGATGCTCACACCGCGTCGCGCCACTGCTTTCTCCGGCCAGCTCCCGGCGCTAAGATAGCCGTTTTATTTTTTTACAAGAGCTTCCTTCAGCAGATCGGCCTGCATGCTCAAGTCCGCATACAACCGTTTCAATCGTCGGTTCTCTTCCTCAAGAGCCTTCATCTGGCTCATCATCGAGGCGTCCATCCCGCCATACTTCACCCGCCATTTGTAAAAATTGGCAGTGCTGATGCCATGCTCCCTGCACAGGTCGGGCACGGGCATGCCACCTTCAGCCTGGCGCAACACCGCTATGATCTGGGCTTCGCTAAATCGGCTCTTCTTCATCGAATTCTCCTCGAGGATCTTGCCGAGGATATTCTACTCTTGGAGCTCTTATTCGCGGTGAGGATTAGCCCTCAAGGAAGGGGCCCCGTGGTATTCTTCGGCTTCCGCCCGCGCTTGCGACCAAATCGTTCAGCTGTCGTCTTCCCAACCCCGGGCGCAGCGAGCTTTTTTTCCACCCAGGGAAGCAGCTTGATCGGCCGCGGTTCCAGATGGCCGGTGATCACCGGATAGTGCGCGATGATCGCGCGTAGGAGCGGCAGGCCCGCGGGATTTGTATAGCGAGTTGAGGTTTCGCTGCTTCCCAGCCGCCCCGACAGATCCTCGATATATCCTTCAGATACGCCAGCCTGCTTCAGCGTGTCGGCGAACCCGTGCCGCAGCGCGTGCAGCGGCCGCTTCCAGAGTTCGCCCGGGAAGCATTTCTCTGCGACAGGGATGAAACCCTTGTAAAAGCGTTCACCTGGATCGATCTTCTTGGCATTTGAAGAAAACAGTTCCGGGAAGAGCACGTCGTAGCCGAGCTGCTTCACTTGCTCGACATAGTCGAGGAAGTTCAGGCGGATCAGCTCATCAGGGATGGGCAGCAGGCGGTGCGATTGGGCGTTCTTGATACGACGTACATCGTTTCGCCGGATCTGGATTGCCCAGCTTCCGTCCTTCACCTGAACGACGTCCTTCACCATCAGGCCCGCGAATTCATTTCGTCTGGGGCCCAGATAAGTAAGGAACATCGGCAGGTACTAGTTAGCGCAGTGATACACCTGCTCGCCTGGCAGTTCTGGCTGTTCCGCGCTTAGCCTGCCAGTGAAGATCGGCATGTCGAACAGTGGCCTGACGTCATCAGGGCCGGGCTTGTCCTGCTGTAGCCGGATTTCGCCACGCTTGGGCTTTTTCGGGCGCAGGCCATCGAACGTCCATTCGCCGATCGCATAGTACGACGCGCGCAGATGCTTCAGGAAATGGTCGAGATTGCCCAAATGACGCCGGATGGTGGCAGCTGAGAGACCCAGCTTGATCGGCTTTCCTCTAACCTCGGCTTCAAGGGCAGCCTTTTGGCTCGTCTTGCGGAGTTCAAGTGGTGAGAGCGAGCGAAGCTTGGGGCTACGACCCCAGCCCGGCAGGACGTGATTGAAGTGCTGTCGAAGCGCAGCGACATGCTCCTGAGTGATCTGTCCGGAGTGCGTCACGCCGTGTTCCTCCAGAATGCCGCGGAAGATCCCGACGAGAACGCGGACATCAGATGCCGTGTCGTCTTCCCACTGGTCCCGGTTGTTGGCGACCAGCTTGTCGATTTCCTCATCGAATTGGGAGATGGGCAGGTTTTTCCGCGCCCGGCCGCTGGAAGCGGCAGGTGTCCCCATTGGAGCGGGCGGTTCAAACGCTACGGTGTTGTGAGGCTCCGCAGGCGGAGGTGGGGAAGGTGGTGCGACCGGCGGCTCGGTATAGGCCACGTCAGCTTTGACGACCACAGGATCTTCAGCCTCATGTGCCCACATGATGCTGGGTTTAGGAGGTGGGGCTACAGGATCGGTTTCAACTGGAGTTGGCTGCCGTCGTGAAGGGCGGCCTTTGAGGCTAGGCTTGCGCGGATCGTCGGCCGACCCAAGCAAGGCGTCAGCACGCGCGCGGTAGATTTCTTCTGCTGCAGCTTCCCGGTTCAAGACTGTATCGTCTAGGCCGACCTGAGCCATACGGTGCAGCACATCGCGCATGAAAGTTGTCCTGCCTTTACCTGCACGATCGGCTAGCGCTTCATCGCGTTCCCCGCGATATGTCTCGGCAATGAACGGGATATCGTCTTCTGTCGCTCCGGCATCCAGCAAGGCTTCATACGTGTCGCTGCCGGGGTCAAAGCTCAGGTCTTCGAGAGGGCCGTAGGTTTCGAGAAGGCGGTAGGCGAAGCCAACCTGACGGTCAGCCTCCCTGTGTACCGGATCGCGCAGCGAGCCATGACGTTTGGCGACGCGGTCCAGATTTTCGATCTGTTCGTGCATGGCCTGGATCTCTAGGGTGAAGATCTTCGCCAGCTGTTCCTTTGTTGCCATCCGCGCCTTCTGGACCAGTTCCAATTGCAGGAGCAGCGCGTTCAGCCGCCGCGCAACCACGGATGCCTTCTTACGGTCTGACAGCCCAAGACTCAATGAGAGACGCGCATTCTTGCCCGCAGCCTTGAAGCCAACCGGAATGCGGGCCCGCCAATAGAAGACCGGGCCTCTCAGAATCAGGTTCTCAACCTGGTGACGTCGCAATCCCATGCGCCTTGTGCTCCCTTCGCTCCCAAGGCGATTGGGCATCACCTTTGGGCATCAGTTATGGGCATCACTTGTGGACGGCGTATCGGAAGCGAATCTGCTAGCCTCTGAAGGCCTTGCAAAGTCAGCGATTCCAAGGATTTTCTTAGGGAAATGGCTGGGGAACCTGGACCCACAGCTGCGATCCGGTAGCGGCGTGGGCTTGTCCCAGGTAAGCGCTAATTCACTTTGCCGTTGTTCATTCGCGATTTAGCAAGAAACGTCGTTTGCGGCCGTAATCGTAGATGACCTCACGGAAACGGCTTCAGGAGATTTTACTTCGCAATCGATTGCAGGCAGCTCGTTCTGGATTGCGCGTAAGCCATTTCAGCTTGTCGCTACGTCATATCAGGTTGGGGGCAATGTGTTTCAACTCGAAACAATTTGTAGTAACGCGATTCAGGATCCGAGTTTATCGTTTCCAATCTTGGGATCTTCGTTGCGAGGCTTGAGATTTCCGATTCTGGGGCGAACGGCGTTTGCGTGGCAGGTGAGGGGCTGGAGGAATAATGCTTTGCCCCGACCGGTCTTGAGCTCACCATGGTTGCAGCAATGTGACAGATGGAGGAGCCATGGCAACGAGTGGGGAGCGGGCGGAGCGGCTACGCAAGCAACGTGAGCGACAGCAGCAGTATCGCGATCGACTGAGGACTGAGCGCTGACCAGGCCGCGACGACATCGCAAGAATTCTGCTTCATTTCATGATCGTTAAGGCGCAGAAGTCAGGAGACAAGGGTGGGATGGAGAAGCTGATCTCTATGCTCCTGGACGCGCTGGCCGATCAGGGGTTCGATAAAGATGCCTCATTAGACGTCATCGACGATCTAATCGCGCGCTACACAAAGGGGGGGCTGGATTTCCAACGTAAGACGCACCTGACGTCAGATTGAACGGCTCGGGATATCGAACACTGCAGATCGGTATCGAAACGTCTTTTTTGTGCTTTCCAAATAACTCTTTGCAAACGCAGTTTGCCTTCTTCCGTCTGTTTTCCCCCCGTTACTTCATCAAACGGCGTTTGCGCATGAATCGCGTTTCCAGGATTTTGGAAGATCGCATCAGGCGCGTATAGGCAGCTTCTTCAATTGCCTTCAAGGCTGCGATTTGTACAACGAACCAGGCGGGGGATTGGCTTCTGTCTGCAATGCGTACGGCTATGGGTATGAACAAGGTCGAAACGGCTTTCGGTGGAATTGGGTGATCAATACCGATGATCTCGAATAGTAGCACTCATAAAAGCGTTCTTCATGGCTAAACAACACCGGATACATGCGACCATCCTGACAAAAACCTCGATACCAAATCCTGCGCGTTCGTGCTCGTCTCTGAACTCCCTGAGAAACGAGAAAGGATAATAGTACTTGCTGACTCGTGATCCATGAGCAAATGCGGTCGGGCGGCACGTCAGTGCGAAATCTTTATCCCATATCTCTGGTTATTTGGAACCAGCGCTCTGATCAGCAACTCCCTGTTGGTCAGTTACCGACGTCCATCTATTCACACGCGGAAATCTTCTGACAGTTTCCCACGTACCATCAACCCCCGTAATTTTCCTTCCCGGATCTTCGCATCCGTTCGTTCATATTCGAGAACAGATATCATGAAGTCGCGGACCAATTTTCGCGATAGCGGCCCCATCGACGAAAGAAGACTTTCCACTTCAGCCATGAACGGTGATCTCTCCTCTTCCTCCTCCTCAATAAACTGTTGGAAAGGGTTCGTAGACAGTAGGGTAGGCGGGCTAACTTTCAATGCGTTGGCGATCTTTTCCAAAGATGTTGGCGTATAGGCCGTCTTGCCGTTTTCAATATGATTGATGTTGGACTGCGACACACCGATTTTAGTGGCCAATTGTGCCTGGGTGAGTTCCCAATAAATTCTCCATTCCCTGATGTAGTGACCGACTCCTTCTGGTGTCATCGCTGGTACCCTTCACTTTGGATTATCATTATGGAAGATGCAAAAATTTGTTTGACAAATAAAACAGTTCCTGGCAATAGGTCCGCATCGCCAACGGAAAGGGAGAAGCGATGTCAAAAAACAAGCGACGTTTAGTTCCTATTTGCTACGCAGAAAATTCCGCCGAACGGATTCGGCAAGAGTTATACGAAGCAAGCTCATTGCTTCATGATGTCATCGGCGATATTGATGACACTGGCCGCGACACTGTCGCTTATGGCCACAGGGAAATCACCAAGACAGACGTGACTGCTGAGACAGGCAATAAGATTGCCTTGTTGGGCAAGCCCTACTTCATTTCCCATCAGGTCGGCAAAGCCGAAATATCCTTCCCCATAATATAATCGACGTACAACGCTCTACTTGCCTGCATCTGGCCAGATAAGGGCCGGTTTACAGCGAGAGCCGAGCAGGTTCAGTCGGATCGAGACATGAGGCCTTCCCGGATCATGTCCTGACAGATTGTCGTGACGGCAAACTAAGCGGATCAGAATGTAAAGCATTCTGACCATGGGTCTTTGCGCGGAAGTTCGTCCGGTCCTCCGCGCCGAGCCGACCATTCATCACACCCTGACTTTGGCAGCGATGGCCCTCGCCACGGCCTCGCTCGCCCTAACCCGAAAGGAAGAACTCCATGGCAAATGAAATCGCAACCCTGACTACGGAAGACCTGACCCAGCATGAGATTGTTGACCTCAATATCGCCACCGCAGCCTTGACCGCATTCTGGCAAGCTGTGGAAGCGAACCAGAACTGGTGGCATGACCAGGGCTTTCGTCCGGTAATCAACTGCTGCGTGCTGAGCGCACTGGCGGTACAGGATATCCTACACGGCATGGGGCATATCGATGCAATTGTGGTCAAATCCGGCTTGCATCTCCAGCGCTTCGAAGGGGGGAAGCCTTATCATTCGGTCACCATCGGTAGCCCTTCTACGCCTAGCCTTCCCGGCCTAGTGAATGCTCATATGGTGGTCAAACTTGGCAACCTTATCATCGATCCCACAATTGGTCAGGTTCGGCGTTCGTGGAATGACATTCCAAAATCTGCAGTGATCAAGACGTATATCGGTTCCGGACGCCGACTTCAGCTTACCGATAAGTGTTCTGTTCATGTGACGGCGCAACACACTCGGCGCAGTTACGATCATGATCTCGTGCTGAGTTACTTCAAACCATCCTTCACGGTCGATCGGAAGACGCGCAAGTGGCGCACTGCTCCCGACACAAACTACGAGCGACGTGCCCGCTTTGTGGAAACTGCTCTGGCTATCACGAACACATCGACGCGTCTCGCTGCTTAACCATTCAAATCCAAGAAAGGAAAGATTATGATTACTGAAAACTACGTAAACGATTACGGTATTGATAAAGCCCGCCACGCTTTGGCTGCCCATATTTTTGAAGATCTGAAGGAGGGCCGGTTCTCTCCGCTGGCGGACGAAGCAGCGGTCGTCAAACATTACAGCCGGTTCCCTTCGGATTCTGCCTGGCAGCAGTTCTTGCGTGCATGCCGCGCGTACTCCACACTCCGCGGGTGCTTGGTACTCGTTGACGACACGAACGAGTGTTTCGTCGACAGCGCCGAAATCAACGGCGAATACGATTTCGAGTTCATGAACGAGTTTGCATGCCGTTCTGCAACGATCTACCGGGACAAGCTGCGCGGGTTGGAAAAGCAGGGGTTGGTTTTGCTGACGGTGTACCTGCTTCCAAGCGCAAACTATGAGAAATTCGCTTGGTCCCATTTCAGTGAGCGCGGCGAGTATGTGGGCGAGATCAAGGTACAGCTCGGTTAATACGATCGTCTATTTTCTTAAGTCAAGCCCGGGAGCACACGTCGATCGCTCCCGGGCTTTACATCATGACAGATACGGGCTGACGAGTTCGTTCAGAACAGGGGTGACCATGGGTCTTTGACCCGCTGACGAAGAAAATTGGGTGTTCAAGCGCCAGGTCAAGCTTCTCACTGATGGTCCGCGGCGTGATCGGCGGCAACAAGATTGTAGATCTCGTCCGCCCTATTGCCCTTAATCTCACTAATGCTCTCTTCGGCTGCCGCGACAGCAGCAGCTCACGGCAATATACCCTATTGGGCGTATCGCTTCTTTTCTTTCTCTATGGGGCGAAGCTCTCGACGGCAACGATTGCTAAGGGGCTCACAAACTGGAGCCTTCAGTCCCTCTGCCTTCTGTGCACGTTCCTGTTGTTTCCCGCGCTGACCTTCGCCATCAGTCCCCTGACGGCGAGCCTGTTGCCTGCCGCCGTCAGTGTCGGGTTCCTCTACATCGGCTGCCTGCCGTCGGAGTTGTAAACGGCAATTCATAAAACTAAAGGTTGACGTACGGGTGGCGCGCCGATATAGTCAATTATCGATCTTTTGCTTGCCGAGTTTTGTCTACTTCGCGATTGGCACCGCGTCTTAAGCGATCTTTTCTTTCAAAAATTGTCGGTTTCACTCGCGTGGTATCGCTGCGCGGATACTCAATCTATGCTTTGAAAGGGTTTCTTATGACCAACGGCACAGTTAAATGGTTCAATTCCACCAAAGGCTTCGGCTTCATTCAGCCTGACAACGGCGGCGCTGACGCCTTCGTTCATATCTCTGCTGTCGAGCGCGCCGGAATGCGCGATCTCGTCGAAGGCCAGAAAATCGCCTTCGATCTTGAGCAAGACATGCGATCGGGGAAGATGTCGGCCTGCAATCTGCAAGCTGCTTAAAGCTGGCTGCTTCCCTTTGACCACGGATGTACTGGCACTGCTGGAAGCGCGCTAAGATCTTGAGGCCAGGCGGTTGCCTGGCCTTTTTTCATTTAGCCCCAAGCAACGCCGCAGTGCTGGCATTGCTGACTTAGGAACAAGATTTGAGAAACTCTCTGAATAATGATTTCACCGACAGACGTTCCACTGCAGCGGACGCAAAGGCCAATCTCCTTAGCGCCTACCGTGCCGCCAAGGAGATCTCCGAGCCAACGCGTCTCGCCAGGCAGGCTGAGCGAATTCTGATTGTGGAAGCTCGCGAGGCACGAAAAGCTGAGCGCGACAGACTGAAGTCTGAAGAGATAGCACAGGCGGAAGCCATAGTTGCCGCAGAGAAAGCGCAGGCCGACGCAGCCGATGTGGCAGAAATAGAAGCTCGCAAGAAAGCCGAGAGCGCTCGCATCGCGCGGGTCGTGGAAGATGAGGCCGCAAGAAAAGCTGAACGCGATCGGCGATATGCGGCCCGCAAGGCCAGGCAGGCGTAGCCTAAGTCGTGCGCAAACTTCCGCTCGGGGCTACCCTTTGCAGCGAAGAACAGAGATATTGTTGCGGACAAGTTGACAGCCTTCCAGATCGTTGAGCCGCAGCGCTTCGCCTGGAACGTCCCCGCGGCAATGCTCGCAATAGCAGTGCACAGTCCGCGTAGCGGGCGCTTAATATCGTGAGTTGGGCCTGCGGCAGATAAAGCAGATCGTGCGTCGGAAAGTCGATACGGATCTGCAGCGAGCTAGCTGTAGCGTTTGGGTTGTCCATCATCTTCAAACCAGTCGAACTGATTATCTGACATGTTGACGATGATGCTTTTGATCTGCGTATATTCTTCGTAAGCCGGTATTCCGTTCTCACGTCCGATGCCGCTCATCTTGAATCCGCCCCAGGGCGATGCAGGGTCGATACGGTGGTGATCGTTGATCCAGGTAATGCCGCAATCCAATCGGTGAGCAACGCGATGGGCGCGGGCAATGTCACGGGTCCAGATGCTGGTTGCGAGTCCAAACACCGTGCCGTTGGCGATCGATATGGCTTCTTCTTCGCTATCAAACTGCATTACGCAGACGATCGGGCCGAAGATCTCCTCTTGAGCGATCCGCATCTGAGGCTGTACCTCCGTGAAGATCGTAGGCTGGAAGAAGTAGCCATTCTCGTAAGCTGCGCCTTCCGGTCGGCGGCCGCCGAAAGCCAGTGTGGCGCCATCCTCCTCAACACCGATGCGAGTATAGGTCTCAACGGTATCCCTCTGCCGGGCGGAGACCATTGGACCTACTTGCGTTGACAGATCCTGCGGATTGCCAAGACGCAAGCCTGCGGCTCGCGCGACCAGGCGCTCGACCACCTGATCGTGAATGGAATGATGCACCAGCAGACGCGACCCTTGCACGCATGTTTGCCCGGTGGCGATGAATGATGCGAACAGCGTCGCTGCGACGACGCTTTCTACGTCCACATCCGGGAAGGCGATAAGCGCGGCCTTTCCGCCAAGCTCGGCGGACACTTTCACCAGGTTCTTCGCGGCTATACCAGCGACTGTCTTGCCGGTCTCCGTCCCGCCCGTAAGATCAATCTTTCGGATACGGGGGTGCGAGGTTAGAGCCAGTCCGGCAGTACCGCCAAATCCTGGAACGACATTGTAGACACCATCCGGTACGCCTGCTTCCTTCAGGATTTCGCCAAGCATCAACGGCGTGATCGGGGCAAGCTCGGAAGGTTTCACTACTATCGTGTTGCCCGCAGCAAGCGAGGGCGCGACCTTCTTGGTCAAGATCAGAAGAGGGTGGTTCCATGGCGTGATATGCCCGACGACTCCCAGCGGAACCCGGCGCGTGTAGTTGAAATAATGACCGCCGAAGGGCGGCACCGTGTCTTCGTGGGTACGTGCCACCGCGCCGAAATAGGAAAACCACTCGGGCAGGCGCGAAAGCTGGGCGCTCATTTCACGCTTGGCGCGGCCTATCTGATCCACCTCGATGTCAACGAGTTCAGGCAGCCTGCTGCGCAGAATTTCTGCGCAGCGATTCATGATATCTGCCCGTTGCGCTCCCGACAGCGCCGACCAGATGGGAAATGCTCGTTCGGCTGCAGCAACCGCGGCATCAATGTCGGACGCATCACCTTCGGCAACATTGGCCATCAGGCTTCCGTTATAGGGATTTCGAACTTCAAAGGTGCGGCCAGATTGTGCCTGGCAATAGGACCCATCGATAAAGAGTCCTAGATCTTTGGTCATAGCGGGCTCCAAACCTTAAGTCTCATGTCACTGGACTACGAGATACTTCATCAGCGAACTTTGATCCGCGCGGACATCAGTTGCGCTGGATTCGTGGACGATCCGACCGGTCTCCATGACGTAAAGTCGATCGCACACTGCGAGAGCGCTGTAGAGGTTCTGCTCCACCAACAGAATGCTCATCCCTGTTTTACCAAGCTCGGCAATGGTATTTTCCAGATGCTGCACCATTACTGGCGCCAATCCTTCAGATGGCTCGTCCATGAGGATTGTTTCAGGATCGAGCATCAGCGCACGCCCAACTGCCAGCATCTGGCGTTCGCCGCCTGAAAGCTGGCCGCCTCGATGCTGTCGCCGCTCGCCCAAACGGGGAAAAAGTTCCAGCACACGTTGGACGGTCCACCCGTGAGTAGCCGTACTTGGCTTGATCATATTCAGGTGCTCCATCACCGTCAGCGAAGGAAACAGGCGGCGACCCTGGGGCACCAGCGCGATCTTGCGCCGGGCGATTTCATGCGGGGTAAGACCACGGATTTCCTCACCCTTCCATAAAATGGAACCAGCGCGAACCTGCGGCTGGTCCAAGTTCATGAGGGAACGGATCAGTGTTGTCTTTCCCATGCCATTGCGGCCGAGCAATGCAACGATCTCTCCATGTTGCACGTTAAGCGAAACGCCGTGGAGGACATGAGCCTCGCCATAGAAGCTATGAAGATCATCTACTTCAAGCATTCTCACGCGCCTTTCCCATGTAAACGTCCTGAACGTGGGGGTTGTTGCTTATTTCCTCTGGTGACCCCTCGGCGAGCATGTGCCCGTTATTCAGGCACGTCACGCGGTCGACCAGCTTGAGCACCAATTCCATATCGTGCTCGATGAGTATGATCGTCAGGTCGCGGGGCAGGGCGGTGATGATGTTCGAAACGATGATGCGCTCTGCGGGTGAGAGGCCTGCCGCAGGCTCATCCAGCAATAGCAGCTTCGGTTGGGTAACCAGAGCCATCGCCATCTCAAGCTGGCGTTGCTCGCCGTAGGATAGTTCCTTGACGGCGGCTGCCTTGCGTTCGTTCAGCCGCGAAATGGACAGTGCGGAGTCGATCAGATCCTTGTCTTCGCCCGTAAGATCAGAGGTCCCGAAAAGCGAAAACTTGCGGGGCGATTTTCCAAGCAGCGCAAGCTGCATGTTTTCGTCGACGGAGAGGCTTGGGAACAAATTGGTGATCTGGAAGGTCCGGCTCATTCCGAGACGAGCCCGCCGGTGGGCGGGTTGCTTGGTGACGTCAATGCCTTCGAACAGGATGCGCCCCGAGGTTGGCGGATAGACACCCGTGATGGCGTTGAACAGCGTGGTCTTACCAGCGCCGTTCGGGCCAATGATGGCACGACGTTCACCGTGATTGACTGAGATCGAGACAGAGTCGACAGCTTTCAGTGCGCCGAAAGCAACAACGACGTTCTCCAGAATAAGTGCAGGTTCGGACACGTTCTGCGGCTTCTTTCCTGAAAGCCGGAGGCGCACGAGCACCTCCGGTCACGTTCGACTGGCTATTGTTTGATACCTTGGTAGTCGCGGGAGAAGACCGGCTGCTTGAGGTATTCTTCCGGATCATAGGTCCAGAATTGCGAAACCTGCGGATATGTCTCGATCGGCACGTTCCAGTACTGACCCTCGGCGTTTTTCTCAACCTTACGAATATAAACGTCGTAGACTGGGTTGCCGTACTCGTCGAACTTCACGGCGCTGCCAAGCGGCGAGTTTGGAAGTTCGCTCGCCAGGACCGCATCAATGAAGGCTTCGCGGTTACTGATATCCCCGTTCAGGGATTCGATCACCTGTGCTACCCACAACGCACCTGAATAGTGGGAGAAGCCATAGAGCGACGGCAGCTTGTTGTAGCGAGCCTTATAGGTTTCAACGAATTTGCGGGTTTCGGGATTGTCAGAGCCCTCCGCAAAATGTGCCGAAGATACGATCCCCTCGCATTCCTCGCCGAGCGTACGGATGACGGACTGATCAGTGAAGTTCTGTGCACCGAGCAGCGGGATATTTCCCTTCAAGCCGAAATCCGAATACTGCTTCATGAAGCGGGAAGCGTCCGCGCCAAGTTCCATGGCAAAGATCGCATCGACATTCATGCTGGCCAGTTGCCCGATATAGGGGCTGAAATCAGCGGTATTCAGCGGGTTCCAGAGCTGACCTACAACCTCGCCGCCGCCTTGGGAGAATACTTGTGCAAAGCCGGCGCATTGCTCGTGCCCGAAAGCATAATCCTGCGCCACGGTAGCTACCCGCTTATAACCCTGCTTCAATGCCCAATCGGCCAACGGGCGAGGCATCTGGCTTGCCGTGTAGCCGGCGACGCGAATGACGTTGCGGATGCGTTGGCGCTGCGTGAGGTCATCGGCAGCGATGACCGGGATGAAATAGGGTGTGCCATTGTCCTTGACGTAATTGGCCACTGCCAGCCCGGTGTTGGCCAGCAGGTTTCCAAACAGGAAGTCGACCTTTTCCTGCTCTACGAGGCGGCGCGCCTTCTGAAGCGATGTATCAGGGTTTCCGGCATCATCTTCCACGATGACTTCGACAGGCCGGCCGCCGATGGTGTTGTCACGTTCCTCCCAGAACATGTTGAACCCCTCGACGATTTCCCGCCCACCAGCGGCGACCACGCCACTGAGTGGCGCCATCAATCCGATGCGGATCGGTGCATTCTGCGCCCGCAGGATGGAAGGCGCGGCCAAGCTACCTGCTGCTGACAGGGTCAGCACGGCGCCTGTTGATGTTAAGAATCTTCTCCGGTCCATATTGTTTACTCCTCCACTTTGAATTGCTTCTTCCGTTTTCCGCCCCCTCGGAACAGGCGCCGGTATGCTCCGAGCACGCCTTCCGGGAAGAAAATCATGGTGCCGATGAACATGAGCCCAAGCACCATCTGCCATCGGTCCGTGTATTGACTGACAAAATTTTCCAGCAATATGATCGCCGCCGACCCGATGAAGGCACCGAAAAGCGTACCTATGCCGCCGATGATGGCCATCAGCAGCCCCTCTACGGATTGGGAGAGCTGGACGGTCGAAGGGCTGACGAAATTGTTGAACAGAGCGTAGACGGCACCGGCGGTTCCAGCGAACACACCTGTCATCGTAAAGGCGATGAACACGTGCAGGGGCGTTCCGAACCCGAGGCTTGCCATGCGGCTTTCGCTATCGCGAATTCCCCGCAAGGTCAGGCCAAATGGCGAATGGACGAAGCGCCAGACGAGGATCGAAATCGCCAGGACGATGCCAAGCGTGACATAGTAGAACGTGACCGGATCTATCAGCAGTGCCGGGCGACCCACGCCGCGCAATCCGTTCTCGCCGCCGCTCACGCTGGTCCAGCGCAGTGTCACGCCCCAGACAATCATACCGAGGGCAAGCGTGAGCAGAAGGAAGTAAACGCCTGATACACGCGCAGCCAGCAGCCCGAACACCGCCGCCAGCATTGTTGCGGCCATGATGCCAAGCAGGATGCCCAACCAGGCGGAGCCACCCATGACTGAGGTCCAGTAGATAACAACGTAGGTAGAGAGGCCGAAAATGGACCCGTGGCCCAGCGAGGTGCGGCCTGCATAGCCGGCGAGCACATCGATCGACATCGCGAGCACCGCGAAAATCAGGATCTCATTTGCGACGCTCACTTGATAGTTTGACGTGATCAGGGGCAGGGAGCCGAAAACAACCAGGATAGTCACAAGTCCGATGAGAAGCCGGCTATTGTTGCGCAACACCTTGTCTGCAAACATCACATAGCCCTCCCGAAAAGGCCAAGCGGTCTGAAGGCAAGGATGATCGCCATGGGGCCAAAGATTACGAAATAGGCAAGTTCAGGAAACATGACCTGACCGATCGTATTGAGAAGCCCAACCAGCAATGCGCCGACCGCAACCCCAACAAGGCTGCCTCGCCCGCCTATGATGACAACGGCAAGTGAGAAGACGAGTATCTCCGAGTCGGCGGTCGGGTAGAGCGTCAGGAACGCGCCACCGACGGTTCCCCCCAGTCCCGCAAGGGCCGATCCGAGCATGAATGTTGCAAGGAAGACGCGGCGGATATTGATGCCCATGGCTTCAACCATTTCGGCATCGTCGACGCCAGCGCGGATGAGCGCCCCCAGCCGCGTGCGATTGAGCATTAACCAAAGTGCCGCAAATACGACGACGCCGAGCACCAGCACAAAAAGGCGGTATTTCGGATAGTACGATCCAGCGACCTGAACCGCTCCGCGAAGAATTTCCGGGACAGGGACCGAGAACGTGTCACCGCCCCATATGACCAGAGCAATATCGTTCAATACGAACGCAACCCCGAGCGTGAGCAGCACCTGGCGCAATTCATAACCGCGCACGAAGCGCAGCAGACCCGCGTCCAGGATCAGGCCCAACAAGGCAATGAAGGCCATCGATCCCAGAATGCCAAGCATGAAGCTGCCGGTCATGCCGGCAATCGAGTATCCGATGTAGCCGCCGAAGAGATAGAGGGCCCCATGCGCAAGGTTGACGATGCGCAGGAGGCCAAAGATGAGCGTAAAGCCGGACGCCACAATGAACAGGAGGGAAGCCAGCGTCATCCCGTTCAGAAACTGGATGAAATTGAGGCTACCCATCATGCACCCTTCAGGGCGTCAGGACGCTGATCGAGATACCAGTCATAGATCTGCTCGCCAGTCCAGAACGCAACATCCGGGAGATTGCTGATCTTCTCGAGGATCCGCCGGAAATGAGCCGCGCGATGCGGTGCTCCCATGATGTAGGGATGCACGACAAGCGCCATCACCCGAGCGGAATTGGCGCTGTCATGATAGAGTTGATGGAACTGATCCATCGCTCTGTCGTGATATTCCGACGCCTTGTGATGCTGGATCAGCATCATCGCCACGTCGTTGCATTCCTGGGTGTAGGGTATGTTTACGATCGGGTCGGTGCGGGTACGAAGCACCACCGGCTCATCGTCCAGGACCCAGTCGCAAACATAGTCAAAGCCCTCCTCGACGAGCAGATCCGGGGTCTCCCACGTTTCGGTCAGTCCGGGACCAAGCCAGCCTCTAGGCATCTTGCCCGTAAAAGCCTTGATAGCGTCGGCCGTCGCACGGATGTCGGCGCGCTCATCCGGTACCTTCTGCATGTTCTTCTGACCGAAGCCGTGCCCCATGAACTCCCAGCCGCGGTCCAGTGCAGCACGCGAAATCGCTTGGTAGGTCTGGACGGCCTTGCCGTTGATGGCCAGAACAGCCTTGATGCCGTGATTGTCGAAGCTCTCAAGCAATCTCCAGAAGCCAACCCGGTTGCCATATTCGTGCCAGGCCCAATTGGGAATGTCCGGTGTAGGCGAGCCGCCGGCAGGAGGAGTGAGGACCGTGCGGGGCATGGTTTCGCGCGGGTCCCATTCCTCGATATTTACGATGACCCAGACAACCATCCGCTTGCCGTCTGGTAGCTTGAGCGGCATGCGATCAGTGATGGCGGAATAGGAAATTCGCTCCGTCGGCAACATTGGCATCAGTCCTCCCGAGCCCCGATGGAAAAAGAAAACGGCTCCAGGCCCTCGATGTCGACAACGAGCTTGTCATCCGGTTTGATAGGCCCGACGCCAGCGGGCGTGCCCGTCATGATGATATCGCCTGGCATGAGGGTATATTGTTCTGAAAGCTTCGCCACGATTTCTGGCGTATTCCAGATCATCTGTTCCAGGTCGCCGTTCTGCCGTGTTTCACCATTTACGCTGATCGCGATCGTCCCCTTGAGACGATGTCCCGCATCTGCAACCGTGTGGATCGGACCGCACGGCGCAGAGTTATCGAAGCTTTTCCCGATCTCCCAAGGCAAACCTTTCTTGAACGATTCCTTCTGGCGGTCACGACGTGTAAGGTCGACGCCTGCGGCGTAGCCGAAGACCGCATCCAGCGCTTCGCCAACACTGACATTGCGAGCTTCCTTGCCGATGGCCACCACCAGTTCAGCTTCGAATTGGAAGTCTTCAGTAAAGGGTGGGTAGGGCACGACTGCCCCCTCTGACACGATAGCGTCGGAAGGCTTCTGAAAGAAAAAAGGCGGATCGCGTTCGTCGCCCTCCTTCATTTCACGGATATGCTCGACGTAGTTCCTGCCGACACAGTAGATGCGGCGAACCGGAAATCGAGCGTTTCGACCGACGATGGCAAGCGTCGGCATCTCCAGCGGAAATACCAGTTCCATGAGTATCCAGATCCCACAAATCCGGTTGGGGCAATGCGCTCAACCGGAATCCTCCTCGCCCGGGGGGCGACCAATGTTGTGAACATCAGGCTATATACAATTCGAATACTGTCAATGAAAATTGTGTACAATCAGTTATTTTTGCCATTGAGAAAAATCCAGGAAGCCGTGAGCTTGCTGGCGTGGTCTCTTTCTGCCAGAAGGACGCTTGCGAGATTTGGGTGCAGGATGCAGTGTGATGTACAAACCGCGGCGCAGCCGCTTAACGGTACGGACGTGAATTGCGATGAATAGCGACATTACGTTGGCAGCCGATTTGCCGACGCGCAGCGCGTCGATTGCGGAAGTGCTCCGTGTTGCTATCCTGGCAGGAGAGTTCACGCCGGGTGAGCGCCTGCGCGAGGTTGTTCTTTCCGAGCGGCTGGGGGTCTCGCGTACACCTATTCGCGCAGCACTTCAGGCGCTGGCAGGCGAGGGGCTTCTTGTACACAATCCTAACCGTGGCTACCATGTTCGCGAATACTCAGTGGACGACATCGTTCAAGCCTACGAGATACGTGCGTCCTTGGAGGGGCTTGCAGCCAAGCGCGCTGCCCAGCTTGGCATGGATGAAGCAGAGCGGGCGATCATGGAACAGGCGTTGCGCGACGGTGATGCATTGTTCGAAAAGGGCATGTTGACGCCTGAGGACCGCAGCGTCTACGGCGCCATTAACGATGCCGTACACAGCGCCGTACATGCGGCGAGCAAATCGCGCATGTTGAAAGATCTGCTGCGCATGACTCATCAGATCGCACCATCCTCCCACAGAAACGTCATCGCTTTTGACTTCAACGACGTTCGCAGACGTCACGACGATCACCACCGTATCTATGAAGCCATCCTTTGCCGTGACGGAGGCCGGGCCGAGATGATCATGCGGGACCACGTCGAGAGCGTCAAAGTTCAGCTCATTCGCCAACTTCCCACCGCGCGATCAAAGACCTGACCTTCAGCTCAGGCTCAGCAATCTTTCAGCGGTCTGGCCAAGAACAGCGGTGCGGTCGAGCTCAGTTAGTCTTGCGCATCGATCGACAACAGCAACGGGTTCTTCATGACCCATGTCGAAGCAATAGTCGCTGCCTAGCATGATGCGATCCGCGCCGACTTGCCCAATGAGGAATTCGAGCGCTGCATCGGAGTGCGAGATCGTGTCGTAGTGAAAACGGCGCAAGTAGCTGAGCGGCCCATCTTGCATGTGCTTCAGTTCAGGGCGACCGGCTCGAAATCCGTGCTCCAATCTTCCTGCCAGGAAGGAAAAGGCTCCGCCTGCGTGAGGCAGCACGATGTCGAGTGTCGGAAAGCGATCCATGACACCGCCGAAGATGAGATGGGCGGCTGCGACTGCTGTGTCGAACGGGTTTCCGAGCAGGTTCGAGAGGAAGTACGATTTCAGCCTGTCCTCCATGCCGATCACCTTCAGCGGGTGCAGAAAGATCGGCATGCGAAGATCCGCGATGCGCTCGAAGACAGGCAGGAGGCGTTCATCGGATAGATCCCAATCACCGATGGCCGTACCCATGTAGACGCCGCAGATACCTGGCGCATTGCGTACCCGGTCCAGCTCTTTCAGAGCTTCGTCAGTATGGTTCGCCGGGATCATCGCAAGTCCGACAAGCCTCTCTGGATAGCGTTCATGCGCCTCCACGAGGGCATCGTTGAATGCGGCGGAGAGCGTACGAGCAACCGGAGCGTTTGCAAAATAGACCATCGGTTGGGTCAATGAGAGCGCCTGAACGTCCACTCCCTGCCGGTCCATATCGGCTATGCGCTGATCGAGGTCGATGAAGCGCGCTTCAAGTGGCCCCGCATGAAGCGGGCCGGCCTTGATGATCGGGCCCCGGGGGTCGCGCGTCACGCATGCCCCGCAGCTGCATCCTTCGCTTTCAAGCGCCGTGATGAACCGCTCTGGAAAATAATGTGCGTGGATGTCGATCCTGCGCGCCGCGCGTTTGCTGGTTTCACTCACTGTTCACCTATCGGGTAAAGGTTCGATTGCACGTCTGATCTCACGATTTGCTGATGGAAGCCTGAGGCAGTTTTGCCATCTCGGCAGCTTCAATCGCCTGGATCAGGTATTCGGCCGTGTTCTGGGAGTGCGCTTCAATTATGTCCTGAGCCCGCTTAACGTTCCTGTCCTGGCAGGCCTTGAGCAGCTCCCAATGCTCGCGCTGCGATTGCTCGCGTCCGCGTACAGAAATGTAGAGACGCACATAGCGCTCCACATTTGCTCTGAACTGTTCAATGGTTTCAAGTAGGCGGGGCCAACCGCATGCATTGTTGATGCTTGAATGAAAGGAACGATTGAGAGCGGTCCACTCGTCTCCGCCAGCGTCATGACCCACAAGACCATCCATGATCTGCAGGGTATCCTGCATCTTCTGGAAATCGGCGGGCTTGAGGTTTTCAATTGCCTTGCCCACCGCAAGACGCTCAAGCGCACCGCGGACCGCGAATAGTTCCCGAATATCTCCAGTGTCTAGCGCTGCGACTTCGACGCCACGGTAGGGGTAGACGACGACCAGCCCCTCTGCCTCCAGCTGCTTCAGCGCCTCCCGGACAGGCATCCTGCTCACTCCGAGCGTCGCGGCAATTTCATTCTGGTCCAGCTTGATGCCTGCCGGTAGTCGCCCGTCAACAATCGCGCTGCGGATCAGCCCGAGCACGATGTCTTTGCGGCTGGAGTGTTGGCTTACGCGCTGCAGTTCGTCTGGTGAAAGTCGAAGCATTTCAAAAGCTCTCATAATCTCGTCGGTCAATGGAAACCCGGCTCAAGCGCTCTTCTCACACTCCCGCTGGCAATTCAACTTGATATCTATGATCTAATATATTACGCATAAGAGTACAAGCGCGTTAATCAGGGTCGGCCAAGCAGCCGGAGAGCTGTCCGATCACCTCCAACAGTGTCGGGAACAAAGCCATGTCATTTCAATTTCGCGTCTTACAACGGATTGCAGGCGCTACGTCATTCGCGCTGCTGCTATCTTCATCGCATCTTTCAGCGCAGCAGCTGGAAACATTCACCTTTATGTTCCCGGTGGAAAGTGTGAACCAGTACCACCCTTTCTATATTACCGATAAACTTGGCTACTTTGCCGAAGAAGGACTCCAAGTGTCGTTCCAGGACGCGGGTGGTTCAAGTGCTGCGATCCAGCAGGTCATCGCGGGCAACGCTGACGCCGCCCTTCCTGCCCCCAGCGCTTTCCTGAATGCGGTCGCACAAGGTTACGATCTGCGTTGGATATACTCTTACCAGTACGCCAATATCTTCACGTTGGCCGCCACGGAGGCGTCGGGCATCACGACTATCCAGGACTTGAAGGGAAAGCGGGTTGGCGTCTCTGATCTCGCTGGTGGTGAAGTGCCGCTGGTCCGGGCGGTTCTGGAGGAAGCAGGTCTTTCGCAAGGCGCTGACGTGCAGCTGGTACCGGTGGGCGATGGTTCCGCACTGACGATCGAGGCTTTGCGGACCGGCCAGGTTGATGCCTACTCATCCAACCTTTTCGATATAGCGGCTATCCAGGCGCAAGGCATTGGAATGGTGACGATCCTCCCGCAGGAGGCACAGGATTTCCCCGCCAATGGTGTCGTTGTTTCGGCGCAGATGCTTGAGGATAATCGCGAGAAGCTGGCTGGCTTCCTGCGTGCCGTTGCCAAGGGCGTCGTCTACGCCGCTGCCAATGACGAACGCGCCTTTGCCCTCGCGGCGGATATCCGGCCTGAGGAATTTGAGGACAAGGCAATCGCTCGGCCCGGTTGGGATGTGGCCCGTCGGCTGAAGACGCCGCCGGCTGCTCTCGAAGATGCGAGGCTCGGCTCACACTACCTGGACGGTTTCCAAGCCTATCATGACTTCCTGCGTCAGGGAACGGAAGAGGAAGGTGCGTTGCCTGTAGATGTGGATCTCTCCAAGGCACTTGACGTGTCATTGATCGACGCCGCCAACGACTTCGACAAGGCCGCTGTGGAATCTGCACAATGATGGTTGAGCCGATCAGAGAGACTGCGTCGCCGATAGTGGCGGCGCAGGACGCACGCCCACCGATTATAGAGATCAGTGCGCTGGGCAAGACTTTCACGCTCGACTCCGGTCCCGTCGTTGCTCTGGAAAGCGTTGATCTGACCACCCGGAAAGGTGAATTCATCTCCTTTGTGGGTCCGAGCGGATGTGGCAAATCAACATTGCTCAACATGGTTGCAGGGCTTCTGTCGCCCAGTCAGGGTGAGGCAACACTGAACGGCGCGCGTATTGACGAGCCATCGCGTCAGGTGGGTTTCATGTTTCAGACTGCAGTGCTGCTTCCTTGGCGCACGGTCGAAGAAAACGTCCTCATGCCTGCGGAAATTTTTGGCACGAAGACGCAGGCTTTGCGCGAGAAGGCACGCTCGGTGCTCGAAGCCGTGGGTTTGGGCGAATTCTTGAAGGCTTATCCTCAGCAGCTGTCTGGAGGAATGCAACAGCGCGTCTCGCTCGCCCGGACGCTCACCTACGAACCGGACGTGCTGCTGATGGATGAGCCGTTTGGCGCGCTTGATGAGTTTACCAGGGAGGCGATGAACCTGGAATTGATGCGGATCACGCAGGCCGCTGGCATCACGGTGCTCTTCATAACCCACAACATCACAGAAGCAGTGTTCATGGCCGACCGGGTGGTAGTGATGACGCCCCGCCCGGGCAAGGTCTCCGGAGTGGTTGATGTCGATCTGCCCCGCCCGCGCGACATCGGACAGATGCAGGAGCAGAGATTTACTGATCTCATGTTCAAGGTAAGAGGAATACTGGGTCATGGCTAAGTCAGCAGCCCTGCAAATGGGGCAGCAGGTCGGTGCGTCGTTCCAGAACGGAAAAAAACAGGAAGATCTGCGGTATCGCCTCTATTCCTTGGCGATCATCATAGTCATCCTGGCCGTATGGGAGATTGCGCCAAGGCTGGGTCTGGTTTCACCGATCATCCTTCCATCCTTTACCGCAGTGGTCGGAGCTCTGATCTCGTTGATGCAACAGGACTTCTTCCTGCGTCATTTCAGCGTGACCCTGACCGAGATTGTGGTGGGCTTTGTGCTGGGTACTTCAATTGGACTGGTGCTGGGCATCGCCCTTGCTGTCTGGCCGGCCGCCAAACGCATTGCATACCCCTTCGTGGTCGGGTTTCAGGCAATTCCGAAGATCGTCTTTGCGCCCCTCTTCATCGCTTGGTTTGGCTTCGGGATGAGTTCCAAGGTTGTCATGGCCGTGGTCATCTCGTTCTTCCCTGTTCTAATCAATACGATGGTCGGGCTTGAAAGCGTTCCCGCAGAAGCGCGCAAGCTGATGCGCTCGATCAAGGCAACGCCCCTGCAGACGTTCCGCAAAGTCTCGCTACCCCACGCGCTCCCGGTGATCTTCGCTGGTGTCAAGGCGGCCCTGACATTCGCTGTTATCGGCGCTATCGTCGGCGAGTTCGTTGGCGCCTCCGAAGGTCTCGGGTATCTCGTTGAGCTCTACAAGAACCAGCTTCGTATTGACCGGGTGTTTGCTGTTATCGTGATCCTGGCAGCGATTGGAGCCGGCGGGTATTTCCTGCTTGAATGGTTGGACCGCAAGCTGATCTTCTGGCGCAGTGATGTTGAAGGAAAATAGGGTCGCCATGAAGCCGAATGTCAAAGTCATCGTTATTGGTGGCACCATAACAATGACGCCACAGAAAAGCGGGGGCATCGCGCCCTCGCTTACCGGCGAGGACCTGATCAGCGCCATACCCCAGCTCGTTGAAATCGCCACTGTGGATGTCATTACACCGTTCCTCGTGCCCGGGGCTTCGCTTACGTTCGAGCAGATGAGCAGGGTCGCTGATCTGATCAAGGCGTCAGCGCACGGAAACGTCGATGGAGTGGTCATTGCACAGGGGACTGACACCATTGATGAAACAGCCTTTTTGCTGGACCTCGTGGTGGGGGCGGGTGATCCCACCCTCGTCGTCACCGGCGCCATGCGTGGTGCCACCGCGCCCGGCGCAGATGGACATGCAAACATCGTTTCTGCGATTACGGTTGCCGCGTCCGCCAGAGCCAGAGGACTGGGAACCCTGGTGGTTCTCAACGACGAGGTGCATGCCGCCTGTTTCGTGCAAAAGATGGATACGGGCTTGCCGTCTGCTTTCATGTCCCCCGGCATAGGCCCAATCGGTAGCGTCAGCGAAGGCAGGTTTCGTCTGCACACCAAACCAGCCATATCGCGCCCGAAGACACTTGATCGTCTGGCTGCTGCGCCGGTTGCAATCGTCAAGACCGGTCTGGGCGACGATGGACGCCTCTTGGATGTCCTGCCTGAACTTGGCTTTCGAGGTGCAATTATCGAGGCGACCGGAGCAGGACATGTCCCCCAACAGATCGTCGAGCGACTTGCAAAACTCGTGGAATACATGCCGGTAGTACTGGCCACCCGCGTTCCAGCAGGTCCCGTGTTCAACGCCAGCTACGGCTTTCCTGGTTCCGAGATGGACCTGGTTGGCCGTGGCTTGATCCCGGCAGGCCTGCTGCCGCCTCACAAGGCGCGGCTCCTGCTCGCCTGCCTGGTGGGATCGGACCGTTCCCTCGATGAGATAAAGGCCCAGTTCGGGGTCTTCGCTTGAACTCTGGGCACAGATTGGGACAAAGCCATGACTGAAATCGATGCTGAGCGTATACGCCGCCGACTTCCATATGAGCCGATAGCCACCCGACCGAAGCTCAAATTGCCTGACGGCAAACGGGTAGCGGTATGGACCATCGTGAATGTTGAAAACTGGTCCCCGGCCGCAGCGATGCCGCGCACTGTTCTGCCGCCTCCGATGGGACAACCTCTATTACCGGACATACCCAACTGGGCCTGGCATGAATACGGCATGCGGGTTGGCTTCTGGCGCTTTGTCGAAGCTTTGCGTGAACGCGGCCTGAAGGCAAGTTTTGCGGTCAATGGGACCGCGTTCAAGATCTACGAAGCTGCATGTCAGGCGGCCCTCGACGCCGGTTGGGACTTCGTTGGTCATGGCTTCATCCAGCGTCCCATGCATAAGGTTGAAGATCAGAAGAAAGCAATTGCCGACACGATCGAGGCAATTCGCGCCTTCACCGGCAAGCCGCCGCGCGGCTGGGAAAGCCCAGGTCTGACCGAAACCGAAGAGACACTGGACCTTCTTGCGGAAGCAGGCATCGAATACGTCTGCGACTGGTGCCTGGATGACCAGCCGGTAAGCCTGGCAACGCGAGCTGGCCCGATCGTGTCAGTACCCTATACAGTTGAAATTAATGACGTCGTGCTGACCGCCATTCAGGGTCATCGCTCCGATGAAATATATCGACGCGGCGTCGATCAGTTTGATAGGCTCTACGCTGAAGGCCGCGAGAATGCACGCGTCATGGCGATCTCAATTCACCCCTATCTCACCGGCGCACCACACCGGATCAAGTATCTCGAGATGTTGTACGACTACATACTGGGTCATGCAGATGTTGCTATGATGACCGGTGCTGAGATCCTGGATTGGTACAAGGCCACTGCTCGGCAAGACACGTAAGGCGCTGCCCTTCAGAACGTGTAGCGCTGTGGGGCTCGTTGCATATGACCCACCGCTTGCTTGCTAGCCGAGGTGGTAAAGGCGAATTCCCTGTGAGCTAAGCTCCGAACCGTTCTGCGGAAGTGGAGCATAGGGCTTAGTTCAAAAGACGTTCCCGCTTGAGCTAGATCTGGCTGGGCTCTTAAGTCGCCTTGCCCCATCCGACATAATCGCTACTCACATGGTTCAGAATGCAGCTCTGCCGCGTTGTCTCCGCAGCGCGCGCATGGACGAGTTTGGAGACGTATATCGGATGCATGATCTCTTGGTGCTTGGTGTAGCGGCATTTGCGGCCGGGGTTTTGAATACGATCGCGGGTGGCGGTACGTTTCTGACTTTCCCTGCGCTGGTCTACACGGGCGTGCCGGTCGTTTCTGCCAATGCCACCAGCACTGTTGCCGTCTTCCCCGGCTATCTCGGCGGTGCGCTTGGGTTTCGTCGTGAGATCGCCGCGCTCGAGAACAGGTTTCTCGTCAAGGTTATCCTTGCAACGATGGTAGGCGGTCTCGCCGGCTCGCTGCTTCTGCTTGTCTCCTCCAATGATGCGTTTTCAGTCGTGGTGCCCTTCCTGCTGGCTGCCGCTACCCTTGCCTTCGCGTTTGGCGACCGCATCCGGACATGGGCTGAGGCAAGAAAGATGAATGCCGCCGAGAGCATCGGGACGACACTCGCGTCGGTTTATGGCGGCTATTTCAATGGCGGGTTGGGGATTATCCTTCTGGCGCTATTCTCGCTCTGGGGCATGCGTGATCTCCACCAGATGAATGGCTTGAAAACGCTCCTATCCTTCGTCCTATCAGCCATTTCGGTCGTGACCTTTGCCATAGCCGGAATCGTGGAGTGGCCGCAGGCATTGCTGATGATGGTTGCGGCGACCGCCGGCGGCTATGCCGGTGCTCCCTTGGCGCGCATTCTGCCGCGCGCGGCAGTGCGTGCGACGGTCATTGGGGTCGGCGCCGGCATGAGCGTGCTCTTCTTCCTCCGTCTTTTTGCATGATCACAAGGGAAGGCGCTGCTGCGCAACGGAGTACCCGCCTTCTTCATTGTAGCTGGAGTGTGAAATTATGGTCATGGCCGAGGCGTTGCCTGCTTCTGCGAGCCGCTCGGGATACGGAATCGTCAAGTATTGAGCCACGCGGTCGGGATGGTGCACGAGACCGCCCCCTCCCACTAGTGAGACGTCGTATTGCACGGTCGCTCAAAGATCTGAAGCATTCTGGAACCGGGTCGAAGCTTTCGAGCAGCGCGCCGATGCGCAGCTTGCTCGAGAGTTCATCATCGCGTTGCCGCGTCACGCCCATCAACGCAACAAATAGCGCGCGGGGCTTTTCGGCACCGGCCGGTCGAATTACTCGATGCTCACCAGGCGGCGGTCCCATGCGTCGGGCGAGCCATCGTGAATGCAGCTCGCCATCTGAAGGCCGTTGATGGGTGCAACGGTGGCTTCCTGGAGGGTCAGCTCGGGCTC
>Ga0182739_1001242_pt1 | contig 27530 bp, 18 predicted proteins | sample eDN5th30CBELigBY_FD_128873 | JGI IMG/M metagenome (GOLD analysis project Ga0182739, IMG submission 128873) | Enriched backyard soil microbial communities from Emeryville, California, USA - eDNA 5th pass 30_C BE-Lig BY (version 2) (version 2) | ecosystem: Environmental > Terrestrial > Soil >... | reverse complement strand
TCGACTGATCGACCACCGTAATATCAGCGATGGTGAGGGGCCCGTTAGGAGCGCCTGGATCAGTCATGACAGCACCTCATGGCGTCGGCGGCTTCAGCAGGAAGCCTAACGCCTCCAATTCGAGCGAGCTACCCGAAATGCAAGGGCTGACAATGGCAACGTCCACTCAGGCGCTCCGCTAAGGAAAGGGACATCGACCCTAGAGAGGAGCCCAGAAAACTGAGCAGCAGCCGTTGCCAACCACCGGCATTAGTAACCCGCTGCCGCGCTGGGCTATTTGCCTCTGCAGCTGAAAGAAAAGCCAAATCTGCGTCCATGCCACTACTAGGAGAAATCGTCATATTGTATCCAGTTTTCAAAATAATCGGATCATATCAATTGACGCCCCAAAATCCTTCTGCTGTATTTTTTAGGCCAAGATCATTTGGCGTGGTGAACTAGCTGCGGTCGACTGGTCTCTCTCCAGGACATTTCGCTCAGCGTGGTGAGATCGTTCACGCTCCGCGCCCACCAAGGTCAAGTACAACGAAGTCTCCTCGCTGTTCTGGACCGCCGTGCATGACACCCTTTCGGGCAATGGCACAGCACAGGACAATCTCGAGACCAGGCTGGTCGAACTCAAGGGTACGGGCTGGTAGATCACACCCCAGAGCGCGAACGGACGACTGCCGTTCGCGTCGCCGCCCGAGTCGGCGGCGCGGCAATCGCGTCTGGCAGCCGCTAGCCACCGTGCAAAGTTCGGATCGAGCGATCTGACATGGACAGGACTTTCCGTCTGCTGCTCCTTATCCTGCCAACAGATATTGCGCGGTCTCCTCAAGCGATTTCGCAGAACTGCACGATAGGGCGTCGCCGTACGCGCCCGGATCAATTACGGCCGCTTCACCTCGAGTCCAGCCTCTCCGAGCGCCTCATCCAAATTTCGGAGTAGTGTCGTACTCCAGCCCACGCCCGTCAGCCACGGGTAGAATATCTCTGCAATATTCGGATAGTGCTCGGTCAGGCTGCCGATGGCTTTGTGGGCCTCTGGTATTCGCCGTGCCTTGCTAAGGATAGCGGCCTTGAGAACCAGCTCGTAGAGGCGATTGGACTGAACTCTCTCGATATAGACAACGGCTTTAGTGAGATCGCCCGCAACCATATACGCTAATGCAACGTCCGCGTTTCGATTGTCGATATCGACACCAGTTGCCATCACATCTTCGAAGATCGAGACCGCTTCGCGTCCTTCGTCCAGGCGAGCTAGCCGGCTGGCTATGCGAAGCTGCACCTGCAGATCGCCGGGATACTCTCGGCGCAACTGCTTCGCCAGGGACAGGAACCGCCAGTTCTCGCCCGAACTCAGTGCCGTATGCATCGCAGCAACTTTGGTGAGGTAGGTGTCAGGCGCGAGATTGATTGCCTTTGCAGTTGCGGCCTTAGCCTCTACTAAGAGAGCAGCATAGTCGGACCGAACGTAGGCGTCATAATAGCGCATCCGAACAGCCAGCGTTTCGCCCAAGCTGGCCCACGCCTCTGCATCGTTGGCGTGATCAACTAGATATTCGCGAAGACATTGCGTGACCTCTTCAAAGTAAGCCATATCATCCGCACGCAGGAGAAGCTGTGCACGGACTTTGCACATGGTTCCGTGAAAAGCGGCACCATAGTGTCGCGCCAAGATCAACGGCAGCGCGCCTTCTTCTCCCAATATTTGAAACGCAATTCGACTGGCTGCCATAGCGACGTTCTCAGCGCCGTCGCTTTCCAGTTTCTGGACGCCAGAGGCGACCACCCCCCCTTTGTCATCGGAGAGGTACCAGATGAGTTTGCCGCTCGTTGCGTCCGCCTGACTATGAAGTGCAAATGTCAACTCTTGGGGGGTAGGGCTGACGGTGGGTTTGTTTGCGGCTGAGATTATCCTAGCCAAGCCTATCTCTGACAACATCGGCGCGAGGCGATACTGCACCGCTCGAGCCAGCCCTGCCGACTCATCGTTGGCCGCCTCGGTGCTGTCGACAAACAGTTGCAGCCCCTCCGCCGTGCCAACCTGACCAAAATGAAGCGCAACCTCCCTGGCCATGAAAATCGCCGCAATCAACGCGAACAGCACGATGGCCATGCTTCGCCACCGGCGGCCCCTAGGCCTTGCCTCCAGAACCTCCGGCTGCGCGTCCGCGAATGTGAACTCCGGAATATAGCCGCCCTTGGGAACGACGATAATGACGGGCTTTGCCGCACCTTCGCGCGAATTGTAGGCATTGAGGGCCGCACGCAAGCGCACTGCGCTCGTGCGCACCGCATTCTCCGCCCGCTCGTCCTGCAATGGGCGCTGAAGAACCGAATGAGCAATAATGGCCGACTTTAATTGCTGTTCTCGACCCGCTAACGTTTCTTCTACAATGAATCTCAAGAACTTAGACAGAACCGGAGACGTAGAAAATTCAGGGGAAGCGATAACTTCGTCCAGTGCACGCCGAATCAGATCGGCATCTTTTAGTAACATTCTTGGTCCGAGCGCCGCAGGTTGCCCAACATCTCTACTATGAAGAAGCGGCGAGAACCACTGTGCAAAGACGACGCGGGGCTCGGAATAGTAGCAGGTGCGCGTTCACCCTTGCGTTCGTGTTAGCAAGAACGAGTTTTCTAATCGTCCGCAGTCAGCTCCTGAGATCGCTGCTTCATTTCGACCTTTTGATCCCGACGGGAGACAACACTTTGGACGACAAGTTCCATACCCCATGAGTTTAGAATCGAGCAGAGAGGTTAAAGAAGGCGCCATAGTCGTCGAGGCCGACCTTGCGGAGGTCATCGGAAAAATGGCCGAAATTGTAACCCAATCCGGCTCTGACGCCGTCATTGATGTCATAGCTGACCATCGCCATCGCGCCTAAATCAAACACACCAGTCTGACCGTGGAAGAGTCCCCTCCCCTCAAGTAACAGCCGCCAGTCCTCAAACACTTCAAGATCGGCGCGAAGCACTCCCAGGTGCATGGTTGAGGCTTCGAAATCGTCCGCCGCACGGGTGGTCGACACCTCACCGACTCTCAGACCGTACTTGGCGCCTACCGTCAGGAATTCGGTCAGATCGTAGTTGGCGTCGACGCTAAAGATGTGGCTGCGCTGCGCGGGCCCCAATGTGCTGCCGCCCACGGACACCTGGTTCGGTCCAGGCAGGTCATAAAGATAGGTATACCGAAGGAGCGCGTTGAAGCGATCATGGGTGACTGGTCGATAAGCGGCTCCGATACCAGCTTCTATGAAGTCGCCATCAAGAATGGTGCTCTGGTTAGACGAGCTCATTACGATGCTTGCGCCGCCGAGCAGCCGCCAATTGTCGTCCAATTGCACCGAAAGGCCGGACTGACCAAGGATGGTCCTGCGATCGCGGCTATTGTCCGCCGAATCCTCGAGGCGCAATTCCCCTCGGCCCGACCATTCAATGCCTTTTTCGGCGTAAGCAAGAGCGGCCGAGAGCGCATGACGCGAAAAGTCCGACGCGTTCGGATCAATGATCGAACCGGCCTCATAGGTGGCAGAGGCTGTCCAACGCGTGTCGGGCGTAAGGGTGATGCCATACAACCCTGTCAACGAGCGCTTGGCGCTAAACATGTCATAGACGTTTTCGGAATAGACTTTGGCCACCTCGTTAAGGCGCCGCTCCGATCCGGCTACGATGCCGTTGACGGGCGTGTTGCGCACCAGGAAACTGTCCATAATGTCGGGCGACATGCGCAGCCCGACATAGGTGCGATTTCCATTGGCGTCGTCGTGCGAGAGCAAAGCATTGGCCTGCGGCCCGCTCGAGCCGGCAGAGCCTTCAACGCCGACGCTCCAGCCATTGCCGATATCCCAGGCTAGGCCGGCGCCTAGCCGGTCATTGCGGGCATAGCCGGGCGTGTGCAACAGCGACGCTTGGCCAAAGGCGTAGACGCGAAGATTCTCGAGCAAGGCATAATCAACTCGCGCGCCGATGTCAGTGCGGCTGCCATTCACCTCTTCGGTCCCACCTTGGCGGAATGTGTTGCGGTGGAGCACGCCAACGCTGACTGTCCAGTCGGGGCTCAAGATGTAGCTCAGTTCGGCCGACGCTTCTGTGCGACGGGCACCCGCCGCGTTTTCAGTATGATTAAGCGTACCGGACAGTTTTCCGGCCGCGCCCAATCCCATCGAGAGATAGGCGCTAGCTGACGTCATATCGTTCAGTACCTGCGTGTCCGCAGTCGAGAAGCCCGCCTGCCGGTGCTCCACCGTAACGCCGGCAACCAGATCGAAGCTCTCCTGCAGCAGGGCGCCAAGATCAGTCTGCGCCGTAACACGATACGCATTTGCGCTTGTGACCCCAGCGAGCACCGGCTGCTGCACATAAGTAAAGCCGCCATCGGTTGAGAGCCAGCCGCCTCTGCCTAGCCCCTCGCTATGGAGTATCTCGCCCTCGACGAAGGTCTCGGAGTTGGCTTGAACCCGCGCATTGGCGCCGACTACCCGCACATCCTAGCCGTCGCCATTGGTCTCGGCAAGTCCGACGACACCGACGCGCAGATGCTCGCCAAGCCAGGTCGACCCGCTGCCACCATAGGCATATTCGCCGGCATCGTTGCCGAGCGGCCGGTATTCATATTGCACGACCAGATTGACGACGTCGGGCTCGGCCGAACTCACCGGGCCACTGGCATAGGCTGTGCCCGACAGCGGCTGGGACAGGACAACCAGGCCCTGCATGTAGTTGATGGTGTAGTCGGTTCCGGCCCGCAGGCGACGGCTCGCTGTCACGAGGCCGGTAATGCCGTTGCGGGTCTCGACGCTGATATTTTCCGAGCCCGGCACGACGTCCTGGCGCCGCAGCACGTAGGCCGAGCCGCCGGTGCCACGCAGGCTGTCATGTGCCGGCAGCGTCTGCGGTTGGGCCGCATAGAGCGTTGCCTCGGCCTGCGGGGTGCCGTTCTCCATAGCCGCGTCGGTCTCGAGATGCACGGACGCGCCGTAAAGCGTTCGCTGGCGACGCAGCATGGTTCCCGTCCCGATCTCGGTGCGGAAATTGCCCCACATGACATGATTGTTGCCGCGCTCCAGCCGAACATAGAGTTTGCCACTGGTCGGCGCGTCATCGACCAGAACGGAATCGTCGCCATAGACGGGGTAATACTGGCTGGGATCGATGCGGCGAAGCAACGCCTGCGGGTCCGTGGAAAGGATGCCCGTAAACATCTCGTTCAACGGCCCCTCGCCGGTATCTCCCGCTGCGGTCAGCAATACATCGCCGCGCACCTTTCCCTTGAGATAAAAGGCCGTGCGCCCTTTGGCGTAGACCGACCCAAATTCCTCAGGCTTCGCGTCGACGATCGCTCCGTCCCCCCAGCGCGTGCCAACGGTCAAATCCGCCATGCCGACGTAGAAAAAGTCGCTGTCCGGAATGTTGATGTCGCGATTGAAGGCGACAACCTTTCCGTCCTGTCCCTCTACGGTGACGGCCACCGAATGGTCGCCAGCGGGCAGCATGCGCTGGATGACGAACGCGCCGCTTGCATCGACTGGAACTGCCTCGTCCAATACGTATGCCGTACTGTTCGGTTTCATCGCAGTACCGTGCACCGTAACCGCGCCACCATGGACCGTAATGGAGCGGTGCGCCGTCTGGTCCTCGCCCCATAGCGCATTGGTCCCGAGGCTCTGACCGGTTTCCGCCCCGACGTGGAATATCTGCGGTACGGTCTCGTCAAAGCGGCCGTTGCGATCATAGACACGGGCAACGAACTGATAGGTCGTTCCGGCTGCCGGAGGTGCTTTCCAGCTCACCTGGTTGCCCTGTGTCAAGGGCAACACGGCGATGGTTTCATCGCCATCCTTGTCGAGGATGCGGAGCTCCGCGCGCTCTATCCATCGCCAATAATTGGCCTCGACGCGAAAAGCGACATCCGAGCCGGGCGCGACCCGTCGCATGCCCAAGGCCGGTCCGACAGCGAGGCGTGGCGCGACGTCAAGGCCATCATAGGTAACCTGAATTTCCGCGCGCGCCAGTTGCACGTCGGTCCGGCGAGGCTCCGCCGCCGGCCGTTTGTCGCCGGCAACATATTCACCGTCGACTGAGATCGAAAACCCCATCTCGGCACGGCCGGGCTGCGTCAGCAGGAGGCTGACCAGCGCGGTGCCGATAAGCAGGTGGAAGGCACGGGTACGGAGATGCGCGTGAGCGGGAATAGTCATGAGCCTCAGCGCTCCCCGATCGTAGTGTCAATGACGAGCTTGTAAGGCGCTCCGGCGCGCCGCCAGCGTTCGCGGATAGCGTCGGCCAGCACCCGCACCCGGCTCCGCGCCTCAATGTCGGAGCCCTCGTAGACCAGATGCAGGCTTGCCTTTTGCTCCATCAGGACCGTGATCAATTGCCCGAGGCCCACCTCAAGCTCCCTATTGGGGCTGTCGGTTCCGGCCACGAAGGCGCTGGAATTGACCGAGATGCGGATCTGGCGGCCGAGCTGGGCACCGAAATTGATCTCCACCATCTTGCCTGGCGTCAGACGCACCATGACCGGGTTGTCCGTGGTCACGGCGAAGCCGGTCGGCAGGGTGCTGATGTCGAGCTTGAGTACGAAGTTGGAGCCGATGGTCGCGTCGGGAATGGCGGCGCAGGGAAGGGAGAACCGGCCAAACGCATCGCTGGTCACCAACAGGCCGCGCACAGTACTGAGGCGGGCGCCCGGAATGCCCGGCTCTCCCTCGTCCTGATAGCGATTGCCATTGCGGTCTTCGAACACCGTGCCGATCACGTCGCTGCAATCGAAGACCGCATCAGGGACGATCTCGACAAAAGCTTCCCCATCGGGAGCCAGCGAGCCTCCGAGCTCGTCCAGACCGATGGCCAGATTGCGATAGCGGCCCGGCGGCGTCCCCGGCAGAGCCCGCAGGACAAGGCCGATCTCCCTTTGCTGCAGCGCAGCAAGCGGCAGGTCGTCGAAGCGGATCTGGTTGCCATCCACGCTTGGGACGAAGGCCACCCCATCCACCGAGGCCGAGCCTTCGACAAACACAAACCCCGAAGGAATGCGGTCGACAAGGGTGACCTTGCCGGCATTGGCCGGGGAATTGTTGCGCACCTCGATCCTGAACGGCACCGTTTCGCCGCGGTGGATCGTCGGGCGGGTGGTGGTCTTGGTGATCACCACGTCGCTCGGCGGTTGCGGATTGAGCGTCAGCACCGCCGTATCGGGGGCCGACTGCACATTGATATTGCCATTGGCGACACCAACGGCGCGGGCCGTGTTCCTCGCACCATCCTGCAGACCGGCACCGGCATTGAGATCGTTCTGCGTCAGCACATAGCTTGCCGTGAACATCTGGCTTTCGCCCGGCAACAGGGTCACCGCAGCGGGAGCGAATGCCGTAACGGGGCTATCCGATGCGATACTTCCGAAGAGGAAGGAGACTTCCTCCGGCTGCACATCGTCGATCGGCACGTTGCCCTTGTTCGTGATCTCGAACGTGAAGTCGAGACGGTCGCCGACCAGGGCGTAGCTGCCGCCGGAGCCGACGAAATTCGCCTGCTTGACGATCTCCAGGACCGGCGCGATCGGCAGCATGGGCACGACCGTCTCCCGGTCGGTCGGAATGCTGGGACCGGACAGGTCGGAAATCGGCTCCGGCCCGTTGCCGACATCATAGGTACCGCTCGCCGTCGATTGATTGACGACGAGGCGACGGTCGAGGTCGGCCTGGACGATGGCATAAGTGCTCGGCCCGACTCTCGTGGTCTGTCCGGGCAGCAGCGTGCCCAGAGTGTAGGATGACGGGGACAGCCCCGGCAGCGGGTCGTTGACCACCACATTGTCGATGGTGACATTGCCGGTATTGGTCACGTCGAAATAATAGTCGATCTGCTCGCCGACAGTGGTCGGATCGTTGAGGCTGGCGACCGCCTCCTTGACCACCGCCAGGCCCGGCTCCTGCTCGAGAGGAACGACGACCTTGTTGGAGGGCGTGGTGATGGGAGTCGGCGTCTGCGTTGTCGGATCGGTATAGGTGCCGTCGGCCTCGGCGGTGTTGGTAACGTGGCCGTTCTGGATATCCTGCTGCACGAGTGTGTAGGTCACCGGACCGAAGGTCACGGTATTGGCCTCGCCGGGTTCAAGAACCGGAATCGTATGCAACGGCACAGCCGAAAGCAGCGGATCACTGATCGCAACATCGTGCAGCGTCAGGTTGCCTGTGTTGGTGACCGCAAACGAATAGGCAATCGCGTCACCGGCCTGGGGCGGCGTGCCCAATGACTCTGCCGCCGACTTGACGATGCGCAGGGCCGGATCTGAAACGAGCGGCACCGTGACCGTATGGTCATCATCGACGCTCGTTCCCGAAATATCGGTGACATTGGTGGGCCCACCGCCCGGGCCGATGCCGGTGCCGGTCACCTGCGCCGAATTCTCGAGGTAGCCGCGATCGATGTCCGTCTGGGTCAGCGTATATGTGGCGGTAATGACGTCGTCGGCGACGTCGCCCGGAGCGAGTGGCCCGGTCCAGTTGGTCGGGTTCTCGATGCTCGCACCGATCAGCAATTCCTGCAGCGATATGCCCGTCAGCACGACGTTGCCAGTGTTGTGAATGGCAAAGCCGTATGTCACCACGTCACCTGCCTGGGCGGCGCCGGCAGGGGCGGAGATCACGCGCTTGATGAGCCGGATCTTGGGGTCGCGGTCGAGCGAGGCGGTCACCTGGTCGTTGTCGACCACGGGCGTGTTCGGTCCATGGGTCGGCACACCATTCGTCACCGCGTCATTGACCACATAGCCGGCGTTGATGTCGGCCTGGGTGATCGTGAAGGTCCCCTCCACCACGATCCGGGTGTCAGCAAGCGGCACGGTGCCGGCAGCGTTCTGCGGCTGCAGGACCGCGCCAGCAAGCGCGGCCGCCGCGCCCGCATCGAGAACGAAGCCCGGCAGGTCGTCGTCCAGCGTGATGTTGGCCAGCGGAAGATTGCCAACATTGCGGATGGTGAAGCGGTAACGAAGCGTGTCGTTGGGAACGAGCGGATCTGTGATCGCCGTTACCATCTGCTTGGTCAGCTCGATGGCAGGCACCTGGCCAACGGCACGGTCTCCTCATCCCTGACCGGAGTGCCGCCATTTCCATCGGGTGTCTTGAAATCGAGGCTCGCCTCATTGTGGACTTCGCCGGCATTGATCGAAGCCTGCTCAAGAGGAGCGCGCACGGTGAAGACGACATGGTCTCCAGGCGCCACCGACGCGTAGAACGCCGGCGAGATCGTTGCGCCCGGCATCGGATCGCTCAGCCGTAGATTGGTCAGGGTGACATTGCCGTTATTGGTGGCGGTGACGTTCCAGGTGACGACATTCCCAGCCCGCGGCGAAGCCGGAACCGTGATCGGGTCGACCTCTTTGAGCAGCACTACCGAAGGGTTCTGATAAACCGGCTGCGTTTCGCTGTCGGTCGTGCTGTCGACGGCCTTGGGCGAGGCCGAAGGACCATAGCTGCCGGTGGCATGGGCGGTGTTGTCGACGACGCCGGCATCAAGATCGTCCTGATCGATCGCATAGATCGCCGTTACCGTCCTGCTCTCGCCGCGCGGAAGGCTGCCGACAACGAGGCTCGGGTCGGCACCCAGCATGAGGTCCACGACACGCACGTCGCGCAAATTGGTATTGCCATTATTGGTTACGGTGAAGCTGTAGGTGATGGTCTGCCCCAGCACGCTGGGATCGGTGATCGAGGTGGCACTGATCGTCTTGTCGATGACAAGGCCGGGTTCCGCCAGGTTCTCCACAATGGCATCGTCGCTGTCGGTCACCGTGACTGATGCGCCGCCACCGGTTACGGCCCACTGGCCCGTGGCAGTGGCCGTGTTGCGCACTGCATCCAGGTCCAGGTCGGCCTGCGTCACGGCATAGGAGGCCGTGAACGTCGCACTCGCGCCCGGTTCCAGCCGCAGGGGCTGTGAGGGACCGGAAAGCGGCGACAATTCCGGAAGCGGATCGGCAACCGTGACCCCGACCAGCGGCGTATTGCCGGCATTGGTCACGACAAAGGTATAGGTGATCGTATCGCTGACCTCGGGAGTGCCGGAGGGCGCAAAGGCAGCCGTCTTGTCGACCGTGATCCCCGCCGAGAAATTGGGAGTCACGACGGTCGGGACGTTGTCCGAAGCCTCATTGCCGATGCCGTTATTGTCGCCATCGGGATTTGAGCCATTGTTGGAGAGGTCGTGGAGCTGCGGATTGCCACCAGGGCCGGACGTCTGCCCCGAATACTGCCCCTCGCCCGAAACTTCCGCCTGGTTGGCGTGGCTCAGTCCCTGCAGGCGCGGTACGGCGGGATTGACGTGGACTGTGTAAACCACACTGCCGCTCGCGCCGGCCGCCAGGGTGCCGTTGGTCACCAGCGTATCGGCCCCCGTCTGTCCGGTATAACCAGCGGACGGTGTGCCGAAAGCACCGCCGGTTACGGCGGTAATCGTGTAAGAGCCTTCCGGCGGAGTGCCCGCCGCAGCACTGTAGGAGCCGAAATTGCGTCCGGCCTGGCTCAGCAGGTCGGTGACTGCGATATTGGTGGCAGGCTCCAGACTGAAATTGGCGACAGTCAGCGTATAGGTGATCGTGTAGCTGCCGTCGGCCTGAAAAGCCGGCGTACCGGCCGCCTTGCTGAGCCCGATCCGCGCGACGGGCACCAGAGTGAAGTCATAGTCGGTGGCGGGGGTCGCCGTGGTGATGACCACGCCGCTGATGGTGCGGTAATCAACGCTTGTACTGTTTCCCGCACCAGCTGCATCCAGGCCAGAGATCGACTGGCCATTGTCGAGGTGCTGTTCGACGATCGAGCCGCGGTTATAGGAGACGGTGTAGGTGCCCGGCGGCAGATCCGGCACGACATAGTCACCATTGGCGTCGGTTCGCGCCGAAGCTGTGATCGGGGCGTTGTCGTGGCTGGAAACGCCCGAGACGAGCACTTCCACATCGGCGATACCGGTGTCCTTCCCTGCGGCCAGCGCGCCGTCATTGTTGAAGTCGCGATAGATGGTGCCGCTGATCGAGGCGGCCTTGACCGTGGTCACCGCTCCGTCAGCGGAATTGTTGTCCGGGTTACGGTCGAAGGACTGCGTCGTCGCGCTGGCGGTGTTGACCACCTGATCGCCCAGATGGGGGACAGAGATGATCTTCACCCAGACCCGCACCGTAACGCTGTTGCCCGGCGCGATTTCATCGAGCTGACAGGTGATCGAGGTGCTGTCGGCCGCACCGGTACATGAGCGGTTGGCGCCCGGTTGCAGGATTTCAGGCACCCGGGTCAACACCATACCCGGCGGGAAATTGTCCGTCAGGACGACGGCCTCTGCCACGTCCAGCCCACCGCCCGAAAGCGCGGCGACGTTGAGGTCCCAGTAGAATTCCTGACGCAGATCGACAACGCCGACGCTCGGGGTCTTGGTCACCTCGACATCGGCACGCACGCGCACGGTCGTATCCTCGCGCGAGGTGTTGTTGGCCGGCACGGTGTCATATCCGGCCAGCGTTTCCGTCGACGTTACCGCAACATTGTTGGCATGCCGCTGCCGGGCGACAGCGGTCATCAGCAGATCGAGATCGGCTGCAGAACCGGCCGGGAGCAAGTCGGTCGAACAGGTTATGCTGCCACCGGGAACACTCGGACTGGCCCCGGTAATCGTGCAGCTCCACCCCGCCGGCAGCGGCGTGACCATTCGCGGATTGGCAAGACCCGAGAGCGGCAGCGTATCCACCATCTGCACGTCGGTAGCGTCTGAAGGCCCGGAATTGGTGACGGTGATGCGGTAGGTCGTATCCGTACCGATTTCGACCGGGTCGACCAGGTCCCGCTTCTGGATCTCCAGGTCGAGAACCGGCGGGTGAATATGTACGGTGACATCGTCGTCGTTATTGGCGGAGTTGGTTTCCGGCGTGGTCGTGCTGACCACCACGGAATTCACGATGTCCGTGTTTATGACGCTCATCGTGGGCGCGACGACCACCGTCACGGTCTGTTGCGCCCCATTGCCGACAGTGCCGAGATTGCATTCGAGTCGATTGTTATTGCTTGCCGCGGAGATGGTGGCGCCCGCTGCCGGGCTCACGGCGCAGGTGCCTACGCTGGGGGTGGCGCTGATGAAACGCACGCCATCAGGCACGGTATCGACGATCGTGACGTTTTCAGCCGCGCTCAGCCCGAGGTCCGGCACTTGCGCGGTGATCACATAGGTCAACTCCTGGCCAACCGCGGCGCCAACGCTCTCCGCAGTCGTTGACTTGTCCACCGAGACATCCGTGCGCGGGGTGACGGTATAGTCGACGCTCGAAACATTGTTCGCGGTGTCGTTGTCAGGCGTTGAGTATGAATAGGCCGAAGCAGTGTTCTGCTTGGCGCCCTGCCCGCCGGCCCGTACCGTCACCTCGACGGTGGGGCAATCGACGCCGGTCGTGCAGCGGCCCAGTTGCGCCATCTCGCACTGCAGCGAGCGGGAGAAACCTGTCGCCTCATCGGGGATGACGCAGGCAAGGCCGCTGCTGGTCACCGGTACGATCGGACCGGGCGTACCGCCGTTCTGGGCAACAATGTCGGCCAGTTCATCGACGAGGCGCACGTCCTCGGCAATACCCGGGCCGGCATTCACGATCTCGATGCGAAAAGTGATCTCGTCACCTGAAACCAGCGAGACCGGGCTGCCCGCCGGTGAGAGAATGGTCTTGGCGACACTAAGATCGGCCCACTTGGTGTTGTCGGCACTCGTAAGTTCACCACCATAAACGGTGTTGTCGCCGGGAGCGCCATCGCGGTTCAGATAGTCATCGAAGGAAACGACCATGCCGTTCCGGAACGTGCCTTCCTGCGTCACCTCTGCCGTTACGGTGATGGTCGGCGTGGATTGCCCCACGCCCAACGGGCTCGTCACGTAATTGTCGGTGTAGCATTCGAGAGGCGCAGGTCCGACCACCGGCAAGGGTGAGCAGATCCAGCCGGCCGGTGCGTTGACGGCTTGAGCGGCGAGCCCTTCCGGGAGCAGATCGGTGATCGTCAGACGCTCGCGCAGCGCGGTATTGCCCTGGTTGTCGGCGCGGAGCGCGAAATCGTAGCTGTTTCCCACGGTGACCAGCCCGCGGGGAGGCGTGGACTTATGAGCCACCATGTCGACCGTCGGCCTGGCGATATGGCCGACATCGTCCGTATCCTCGTTGTCGCCGTCGCCGCCGACATTCTCGTCCGGCGAAGAAACGGTAGCCGTGTTGGTGACCCCGGCCGCGCCGGTCTCGCTGACCGCCTCGGCATGGATCACAATGGGGCTGAGATAATTCGATCCCGCCGCCTCGACATAGTCGCAGGTAACGGTTTGACCGGCGATATCACAGGTCCAGCCTGCGGCGGCATCGACCACATCGATCGCGTAATTGGCTGGAACCGTGTCGACGATACGGGCTGTCCTAGCGTGCCGCCCCGCCACTTGCGGTTGCAGGGTAAAGGTCACTTCATCGCCAATCAGCATCAACCCGAGCGGCGCGCGCGTCTTGTGCAGCGTGACGTCGGTGCCTTCGAGAATGACGATGCTGGCGGTCTGCGTATCATTGTCGTTGCGCGGATCGCGCGGGCTGCTTCCCGTGACCGTCGCCGAAGCCGTCACCGTCGACGCATTGGCTGCCGTAACCTGGGTGGTGAAGTCGAGCGGTAGTGTCGCGCCTGGCGCCAGATTGCTGAGTGAGCAAGTGACGAGATCCGCGACGATCGAACAGTTCGGTGGCATCTGCACGGACGTGGACAGTCCGGGCGGCAATGTCAGCACCACGCTGCCCGCAGTAGCATCGTAGGGTCCGTTATTGGTGATCGTCGTCGTCATGGTGACCCGCTCGCCCGCCTGAACCGGCGAGGGCGTAGCCGTGAGCGCGATCGCCAGATCGGCGCCACGCTGCACCGTAGTGCGACGTTCGAAATCGGGACCGCTGGCAATGCTCGCCTTGAGTGTCGCCGTGCCTTCCTGCATGTGGCGCAGATTGACCTTGCCCTCGATCGCAGCGCCCGGCTGAATGGAAGGCACATCGCAGATGACGTCCACCGGGGCGTTCGTGGGTGACGGCACCAGCTCCGGCGCGGGCGCACAATTGCCGAAGCCAGTGACACCCTCATAGATCGACTGCGTTGGCACCGTGAAGGTCACGGTCGTAGAAGGCGAAGCGACGTTGTCGCTGTTGTCGATGCGGACGATGTAGTCAGCCAGCCCTCCGGCGGGTATCGGATTGAACTGACTGTTGTTGATGTTGAGGGTCCACGTCGTCTGCGCGAAGGCGGGAATTGAACTCACGACGACCATGACCAGCGCCGCCAGAACGCGGATGACACGCGCCGCCAAAACCCGAACGCGTTGCCCTGCCTTTGCTTCCGCAGGGGAGTTCGACGCGACTACGTCGTGGCAACGTCCGGAATTGGCGACCGAGCCGGCTGGGATGCTGTAAAACATCGGGTATCCCTGTCGAGCGGCACGTCGCCGCAAGAGACGGCGCACCAAGAAATTCATAGGCTCGATGGGGGGTGTGTGCGGGTACCGATGACGATCGCGTTGGACGTTCGCAGTACGGCGGCAAGGAACCTCCGGGGGAGTCTCTGGCAGCAATTTCAGTACACAGGCCAATCCCACCGAAGTGGTTCAGTTGGCTTGTTTGTTTCCGTCAACAGTGATGCTGGCACCGTTTCATACGGTGCGTAACGGGTCACACCGAGCGCCACTTTCCGGAATGAAACGCGGATTTGCTTGGTGCAAACAGTCCGCCCTTTTCGCCCAACTGCCGCTGCCGCAATTCCAGATCGGCCGAGGGGCACATGTTAATGCGGTTGCCGGAGGGGCTCGGGGATTCGCGAAACGCTGTCGGCAGATGATACTCAGCACTCAATCCTTGCAGCGTTTCGTCCTACGTCTCGACTGCGGCGCCTCCCGTTGCGAGCGACTCGTCAATGTTGTCGCCCCGGCTCCCGACCTCACGTGGGCTAAGTTCATGCGCTCAACCGTCCGACCGCGGTCGAATCCTGGTCGGACGACCCTGCTGTTGCCTTTGGCGGGGTAACGCTGCTGGACCATCTAGTCGTTCGAATGTCGGGCTTCTGGGCCTGTGGTGAAGACCGCTGCGTTCGGGTGGTAGACTTGAATAGGCAGCACGCTTTCAACTTGGCGAAAACGACGCATCGATCCGACTGGCAGTGACGCCGTTGTCAAGGATAGCGCCGAAGCTACTGGCGACGCTGCTTGGGGAGTAGTACCGCCAACCGGAGCGCCAAGTTACTTGCCAAATCCGTAGGCGACCCGTCCAGACGCTAGCGCGACGACCATGATCCGGCGGCGATCGGAGTCGATGCTGTAGAAATTGCCGGGCTCGTGGAGGAAATCAGTGACTTTCCGCTCAAGCTCTGGGACGAAGTACTCCGCGACCGGAATCGTCCGAGAAAGTCGCCAATCTTGGCCGCATATTCAGGGCCCGAGGAAAACTCAGGCGGCCAAGCCTCGCTGAAGGCAAACGGGGTCTGGTGCCAGTTGAGAAACGTGGCCTCCCCCATCGGAGAAGGCATACATCCCGATCTCCGAGGTGTGGCGTCGTCGTGGCGGTCCCATGAGGAAGATCAATCCCCTACTCAAGGCAAATGGTCTGGAGCCATCGTTCGATCCGGACGAGCTCTGGTGTACATTCTATCCCAGGTCCGAAGTCGACAGGATCTTCCCGCCACCGGCGTAGACCTCTCTTCCTCCGGAATTCACTCGGCCCCCGCCACCAGCGGGGGCTTTTTTGTGCCCTGCCCCGCTATTCGCCATCGACTGCGATCCTCGGACCAGGAAAATCCGAACACTCCATCAGGAAAATCCAGACAGAAAGCGGCAGAAATTTCCCTTATGAATCAATGAGCATCAGGAAAGATCATATGGTGTCGTACACAGGTCTGCCGTTGGGGAAATCCCCGCCGCGACCTCATGCGTCTACAGCGCTCGGCCGAGGGCTCGGCGGCCCGCTCCGCCGCTTATCCCCGCATCGCGAACATCGTGCGCCACATTGTGGGACATCGCGCGGGACAAACGAAAACGGCCGCCCCGAAGGACGGCCGTTTCAAATTCGATACTGCCGAGGCGCTTACTTGCCGTCGGCCTTGCGGCCCAGGCCGTTGTCCTTGGCCAGGCGCGAGCGGGTGGCGGAGTAGTTCGGTGCCACCATCGGGTAGTCGGCCGGCAGGCCCCACTTCTCGCGGTATTCTTCGGGCGAGAGGTTGTAGTGCGTGCGCAGGTGGCGCTTGAGCGATTTGAACTTCTTACCGTCTTCCAGGCAGATGATGTAGTCGGGAGCGACCGACTTGCGCACCGGCACGGCCGGCTTGAGCTCTTCGACCGGCTCGGGCGCCTCGGTCGACTGCAGGCCCTTGAGGGTCCCATGCACTTCGACAATCAACTTGGCCAGGTCGGTGGGGCTTAGTGCATTGTGACTAACATAGGCCGAGACGATCCCGGCACTCAGTTCGATGAGATCGTTGTCAGCCAAAGACGCAGCACCGTCAATTTCGCTCATATCTGAACCTTCTGTGTATTCCTTAGAGCGCGATCTGGGAGAATTCGACGCTCCGTTAAAATCCGAGACACGTTTCTGCATGATTCAGTACGCGTTGCAAGTTAAATTATGAAAAGAATCCGTGCCGGGTCATTTGGGCTCTGTACCGGTATTGTCTTCCATCTCATTGATGACAGTCAGATCACTCGGTCGATAGCCTACAAAATAGGCAGCACGCGCTAGAAGGTGTGCCGAAACGGGTGTGGTCAAGACCAGGAACAATATCCCGATCACGCATCTTAGAATGACCGCACCATCTAATGAGACTACTGCAATACCGACGAAAATAAGGCCGGTCCCCACAATCCCCGCTTTTGAGGCGGCGTGCATTCGAGTGTAAAGATCAGGTAAACGCAGGATGCCCAGTGTAGCGAGCAGACCAAAAATGGCGCCTGCAACTAGAAACACACCGGATACGTATTGGGTGAGCTCGACTATCATTGCCGCGTCTCCCCGGCATTCTCGGAGCCCTCGCGCGCCTTTGCGCCGCGCATGAGGATATACCGGGCGAATGCGACAGTTGCCAGAAACGCCACGAGGCTGAGTGCAATGGCGATGTCGACATAGAGCATAAAGCCCGTTCGCACGGCGATGACGCCAATATATCCGGTGGCCACGGTCGTCAGGACATCGAGCCCAAGCACCCTGTCAGGCAATGTCGGGCCGCGCGCGATGCGGATCGTGGCGGCGAAGAGCGCCAGCGTCAGCAGGGCCAGCGCCACGAGCGTGGCGAGGTTGAGGAATTCGGCGCCGCTCATTTGAACACCTCCATCACCTGCCGCTCGAAGCCGGTGGCGATCGAGCGCACCAGCGCGTCGCGGTCCTCGATCTCGAGCGCATGGATATAGAGCGTCTTGCGGTCCTCCGAGACATCGACGCTGAGCGTACCCGGCGTCAGCGTGATGAGGTTGGCGAGGAGCGTTATCTCGCGGTCCGATTTGGCCGTGAGCGGATAGGCGATGAAGCCGGGCTTGAGGTGCGCGCGGATATTGGGCGTCAGCACCAGCACGGCCACCTTATAGGCGCTCACGAAAAGCTCGCAGATGAAGAGCAGCGCCAGCGCCAGGATGCGCATGAGGCGGCGCGAGAGCCTTTGGCCGCCGATGCGGTCGCGCAGCAACAGCATGGCGATGAAGCCTACCGCCATGCCCATCACCAGGTTCGGCAGCGTGAAGGAGCCCGAAATCGCCATCCAGATGATGGCGAGGAGAAGCCCGATGAAGATTTCGGTCATGGCGCCTGCTCCAGTCCGACGGCCGCGATATAGCGCTGGGGATCGAGCAGGCCCTGTGCCGCCTCGGTGCCCGAGCGCAGCAGCAGGTCGGGCCAGAGGCCCGCCGCCACGATCAGCGCCACCAGCGCGGCGGCCGGCACCAGACCCAGCCAGGTCTCGGCCCTGCCGAGCTGGCGCAGCGAAGCGTTGGGCTCTTCCGAGCGCTCGCCTTCATGCCCCTGCCGCCAGAATATATGCGCCCAGAGGCGCGTGCCGGCGATGAGGGTGAGGAAGGCATTGAGCAGCAAAGCCACGATCACCGCGATCGCCCACCAGTCGAGCGTGCCGTCGGCAAGCCCCGAGAGCTCCGTCCCTGCCCCGAGCAGCAGCAGCTTCGGCCAGAAGCCGAGGAAGGGCGGCGTGCCGGCGGCGGCAAAGACCAGCACGAGGAAGAGGATCGAGACCGGCGCGCTGGCGGCGTAGAGCCCGCCCATGCGCCGCGTGTCGGTTTCCCCCGTCATGCGCTCGATGAGCCCGGCAACGAGGTAGAGCGCGCTCATGGTGAGGATGGCGTGGAAGATATAGACGGCCGAGCCCGCAATTCCCTGGAGCGAGGGCACCGCCATGCCCGAGATCACGACCCCGATGCCGCCGATGACGATAAAGCCCAGCGCGCGGCGCAGGTTCGTTTCGGCGATGGCGCCCAGCGGCGCGATGACGAGCGTGAGGATGGCGATCACCGCCACCGCAGGCTCGAGGATTTCCCGGCTCCCCGGCAGCAGGGCCACCAGCGTGCGCAGCAGCGCATAGGTGCCGACCTTGGTCAGCAACCCGGCGAACAGCGCCGAAATCGCCGGCGGCGGCGCGTGGTAGGAAGCGGGCAGCCAGGCATTGACCGGGAAGGCCGCCGCCTTGGTGCCGAAGGCCAGCAGGAACAGCGCCGCCACCGAGGCCATCGCCGCCGGATTGGCCTTGGGCGCCGAGATGATGATGTCGGCCATGTTGAGCGTGCCGACCAGCCCATAGAGCAGGCCGAGCGCGGCGAGGAAGAAGCTCGTGGCGAGGAAGTTGAGGAAGCCGTACTTGATCGTCGCGTCGAGCTGGATATCGCGCCCCGCGATCACCATCAGCCCGAAGGACGCGATCAGCATCACCTCGAACCACACATAGAGGTTGAAGAGGTCGCCGGTGAGGAACGCGCCGCTGACGCCTGCGAGCAGCAGCAGGATCAGCGCATAGAGCCCGCTCGTGCCGTCGCGCCCTTCCGGGTCCATCTGCACGTAGAGCAGCACGATGAGCGTCACCACGGCCGCCGCCAGCGCGAAGCCGGCGCTCATGATGTCGGCGGTGAAGCTGATGCCGAAGGGCGGCAGCCAGCGGCCCATGGTCATGCTCAGCGGGCCTTCTGCCAAAACGCGAGCGAAAAGCTGCAGGTCGCAGACGATCACCGCCAGCACCACCAGCATGGCGAAGCCCGCGAGGTATCCGCCGGCATGGCGCGCCATCAGCAGCAGCGCCGCGCCGGCAAGGCAGAGCACCACGGGCAGGATGACGACCCAGTCGGCCGCAGAGGTGAGTGTGTCGATCATCTCAGTAGCTCAATGGCGGGTTCGGGCCGCCCCTGGGTTCGGTCAGCCGCATCGTGTCGGTATTGTCGGCATTGAGCGACTGGTAGGCGCGATAGGCCAGCACCAGCAGGAAGGTGAACATGGCAAAGCCGATGACGATCGCCGTCAGGATCAGCGCCTGCGGCAGCGGATTGGCGATCGGCGCCGCCGGCACCTGCATGCCGTTGGGCACGATGGGCGGTACTTCCCGCGTCAGGCGCCCGGCGGTGAAGATCAGGAGGTTCACCGCATTGCCGAAGAGCGTCAGCCCGAGCAGCATGCGGATCACCGAGCGCGACAGCAGCAGGTAGATGGCTGCGGCGAAGAAGACGCCGACGAGCGCTGCGAAAGCCGTTTCGATCATGCTTCGCTCTCCCCGTCAGCCAGCGCCAGCGCGACCGCCGTGATGGTGCCGAATACCACCAGGTAGACGCCGATATCGAAGACCATGGGCGTCGATATCGCCACTTCCGTCTCCCCGATCTGGAGATAGGTCCAGAGCCCGGTGAGGAACGGCACGTCGTAAAAGAGCGAGGCCAGCCCCGAGAACGCCGCGAGCAGCACGCCCAGCCCGGCAAAGGCCAGCGGATCGAAGACCAGCGCCCAGCGCACGTGCTTTGCGCCCGAGGCCATGCCGAAAATGGTGATGGCCGAGGCTGCGATCAGCCCGCCGATAAAGCCGCCGCCCGGCTCGTTATGCCCACGCAGCAGCACGAAGATCGAGAACACCAGCATCACGACGACGATGGCCGGGGCGATGGTGCGGAAGATCACGGTATTCATGCCTCCGCTCCCTTCCGTGCCTTGCGCCCGGGCGTCGTCGCCTTGTTCGCCCGGCGCCGCCGCAGCAGCGCCAGCACGGCGATGCCGGCCGTCATCACCACCGAGATCTCACCCAGCGTATCCAGCCCGCGGTAATCGACGAGGATCACGTTGACGATGTTGTGCCCGTGGGCGATCGCGACGCTGGTCTGCGTGAAGAAGTCCGAGAGCCGCATGTCGAGTGGTCCGGAGACCACGACCAGCAGCAGCACCATGATCGAGACGCCGGCCGCGATGGCAATCGTGCCGTCGCGGATCCAGTCCTCGAATTCGCGGCGGTCGCGCATGTCGAGCTTGAGCCGGGTCATCACCAGCGCCAGGATCACCACCGAGAGCACTTCCACCATGAACTGGGTAAAGGCCAGGTCGGGCGCGCCGAACAGCAGGAAGAGCATGGCCACCGCCAGCCCCTGGATGCCCAGCGAAACGATGGCCACCAGTCGCGAGGGCGCAACGAGCACGGCCACGAGCCCGGTGATCGCCACGATGATGATGCCCCATTCATAGAAGGTCAGCGGCGGGAAAGCCGGCATGGCCGGCAGGCCACCGAGCGCTATCAGCGGCACGGCGATGGCGAGGATCAGCATGGAGAACAGCACCACGACATAGGCTTCGAGCCGCCCATGGTGGAAGAAGCGCGTCACGGTCGCCGCGAAGCGGATCAGCCCGAACATGGCCGCATCGAACCCCTGGTCGAACGTCCAGCCCACCGCCGTCCGCCCGCGCCGCAGCACGGCGCGCACCGTCTCGAGATAATAATAGGTTGCCGCGCCCAGCGCCCAGGTCGCCACCGAGAGCCAGAGCAGCAGGCTGGTCGGGTCGACGGTGAGCTTGAGGTGGCTCTCGACTGGCGTGCCGAGCACGGCCGTCGCCGTCGGCGCCATCAGGAACATGCCCACGGTATTGGCCTTGATGCCCGCCGCGATGCCGAGAATGGCCAGCACCACCGGCCCCGCCAGCAGGCTCGGCCCGGCCTCATGGGCCGGCGTCGGCGTCGCGACATGCGCCCCGAAGAACGGCTTGATCGCCACCGCCAGGCCCACGCCTGCCAGGAGGCCGTTGCCGGCGATCAGGACGATCAGCACCAGGATCTGCGTCGGATCGCCACCGGCGAGCGCCGCATACATTTCTTCCTTGGCGAGATAGCCCACTGTCAGCGGTAGTCCGACCATCGAAAGACCGGCGAGCACCGCCGCGCCGAACGTCACCGGCAGCTTGCCGCGCAGGCCACCGAGCGCCGTGATGTCGCGCGTCCCCGTCTCGTGGTCGATCACGCCCACCACGAGGAACAACGCGGCCTTGTAGAGCGCGTGCGCCACAAAATAGACCGCCGCCGCATTGATCGCCAGTTCCGAGCCAATGCCGATCAGCAGGATCAGGAGGCCGAGCGATGCGATCGTCGTCTGTGCCAGCATCTGCTTGAGGTCGGTCTGGCGCAGTGCCGCCAGCGCACCCCAGAGCAAAGTCACCCCGCCGAAGACCACAAGCAGCCCCTCCCAGATCGCGGTGCCGCCGAGAATCGGCGAAGTCCGCAGCATGAGATAGACGCCGGCCTGCACCATGGTCGCCGAATGCAGGAATGCCGAAACCGGGGTCGGCGCCTCCATGGCGTTGGGCAGCCAGAAGTGGAACGGCACCTGCGCCGATTTGGTGAAGGCCGCAAAGACGAAAAGCAAAAGGATCGCCAGGTATGCCGGGCTCGCCTTGACCAGCGCCCCCTGCTCCAGCAGCGCGCTCATCTCCCAGGCGCCGCCGACCTGGTGGAGGATCACCGCGCCGATCAGCAGCGTCAGCCCGCCCGCGCCCGTCACCACCAGCGCCTGGATCGCTGCCCGCCGCGCCGCCTGGCGCTGGTGGTCGAAGCCGATCAGCAGGAACGAGGTAACGCTCGTCAGTTCCCAGAAGACGACCAGCGCCACCAGGTTATCCGCCGTCACCAGCCCCAGCATCGCCCCCATGAACGCAAGCATGAAGGCGAGGAACCGTCCCTGGTGCGGATGGCCTTTGAGATAGGCGCCCGCATAGACGAGGATCAGCGCGCCGATGGCCGAGATGGTCAGCGCGAAAGTGAGGCTCAGCCCGTCGAGCAGGAACGAGAGCCGCAGCCCGTAATGGGGTATCCAGTCGATGCCCGCCGTGATGGCGCCCGTCTGCTGGATGGGTTCGACCAATCCGAGCAGCACCCAGAAGATCGCTGCCGGAACGATGGCCAGCAGCCAGCCCGAATAGGAGCCGGCGAACCTGAAAATGAAGGGGGCCAGTATGGCCGCCAGGAAGGGCGCGATCGCGACGAGCGCTAGGGTCTGATCAAGCGAAGGGGCCACATAACACTCGCGTTTTTCGGTGGCGCCGCTTAGACGACGGCAATTCTGCTGGGCCGGTACCTTACCCGGTGAGAGTGCGAGGACAAGCCGAAACGGGAGGCCCGCGGCCGTCAAGCGACGATAACCACAGAGTTTTGCGGTGGCGAAAGGCGCCGGGAATGCCTACATCAGGGCCACAAGGAGGTTCCCATGACCGACCAGCCAAAAGTTGTGAAAACCGAAGAGGAGTGGCGTGACGAGCTCTCGCCCGAGCAGTTCCGCGTCACTCGCGAGCACGGCACCGAGCGCGCCTTCTCCCATCCGCTCAACATGGAAAAGCGCAACGGCATCTATCATTGCGTAGCCTGCGGCGCTCCGCTCTTCGAAAGCGTCACCAAATACGAGTCCGGCTCCGGCTGGCCGAGCTTCTGGCAACCGATCAGCGACACCGCGATCGGCGAGACCGTCGACCGCTCGCACGGCATGGTCCGCGTCGAAGCCCATTGCGCCAATTGCGGCGCCCATCTCGGCCACGTCTTCCCCGATGGCCCCCAGCCCACGGGCCTGCGCTATTGCATGAACGGCACCGCTCTCGATTTCGAGCCCAAGGCCTGATGCGGTGATTAACCAGGCTATTCGCCGCAGCATTTGCGGCGAATAGCCTTCCTTTTGCGGCGATCAGCGCCTATATTCACCGCATAGTGTGCGGTGAAAGATGACCTACATCCACGAAAACCCCGATTGGCCGGCCTTTTCCTGGAGCGCGGAAGCGCTGACCGGGCCTCTCGCTGCTGCGCGGCACAAGCAGGGTTACCTGCTCGGTCGCCTGCAATCGATCGGCTTCGCGCTTCGTGACGAAGCCAATCTCCTCGCCCTCACGCAGGACGTGGTGAAGAGCAGCGAAATCGAGGGCGAGATGCTGGACCGCAAGCAGGTCCGCTCCTCGCTCGCCCGCCGGCTCGGCGTCGATATCGGTGCACTCGCTCCCGTCGACCGCCATGTCGAAGGCGTCGTCGAGATGATGCTCGATGCCACCCAGCACCATGCCCGGCCGCTCACTGCCGAACGGCTCTTCTCCTGGCACGCCGCCCTCTTCCCCACGGGCCGCAGCGGTCTCGCACGCATCACCGTCGGCGCGTGGCGCACGGCCCAGTCCGGCCCTATGCAGGTCGTCTCCGGCCCGGCCGGCCGCGAGCGCGTGCACTTCGAAGCCCCCGATGCCGATCGGCTGGATGCCGAGATGAACGGCTTCATCGCCTGGTTCAACGCCGGCCAGCCCCTCGATCCCGTGCTCAAGGCGGCGATCGCCCATCTCTGGTTCGTCACCATCCATCCCTTCGAGGATGGCAATGGCCGCATCGCGCGCGCCCTTGCGGACATGCTGCTCGCCCGCTCGGAGAACAGCCCGCAGCGCTTCTACAGCATGTCGGCCCAGATCCAGGCGCGCCGCCGCGATTATTACGACATCCTCGAAGCCACCCAACGGGGCGACCTCGACATCACCCAATGGCTGCTGTGGTTCCTCGCCTGTCTCGACGCGGCGCTCGACGGCGCCGACACCATGCTCGCCGCCATCCTCGCCAAGGAGCACTTCTGGCGGCACCATGCTGCCGAGCCGCTCAACCCGCGCCAGCGCCAGCTGCTCAACCGCCTGCTCGATGGCTTCGAGGGCAAGCTCACCACCTCCAAATGGGCCGCCATCGCCAGGACGTCGCAGGACACGGCGCTCCGCGACATAGACGACCTCCTCCGCCGCGGCCTCCTCATCCGCGACCCGCAGGGCGGCCGAAGCACGAGCTATTCGCTGGCAGCCCTTCCTTAAGCCCGCCTCTCGCCTTAGATAAACAACCCACGCCTCCTTGTATTGGACTTCCCCATGAGCAAACCCACTCCGCCCGTCGCCGAGCGCCGCCAGCATGCTGCCACGGTGCATGGCATTACCCGGCAGGACCCCTATCATTGGCTGCGGGCCGAGAACTGGCAGGAAGTGATGCATGCGCCCGAGACGCTGCCGGCCGATATCCGCGCCTATATCGAGGCCGAGAACGCCTATTACGAGGAAGAGCTCGGCAAGCCGACCGCCGAATTGCAGGACAAGATCTTCTGGGAGATTCGCGGGCGCATCAAGGAAGACGATTCCGGCATCCCGACCCCCGATGGCCCCTGGGCCTATAATTCGCGCATGCTCGAAGGCAAGCAGTACCCCCTCATCGTGCGCACCCCGCGTGAAGGCGGCGAGGAGCAGGTGCTGCTCGATTGCAACCTCGAAGCGGGCGACGGCTATTTCGGCTTTGCCGGCGCCAGCCACGATCCCAGCCACGCGCTCATGAGCTGGGCAGCCGACCGCCAGGGCTCGGAATACTACACCATCCACATCCGCGACCTCGCCACCGGCACCGAGATCGCCGACATTATCGAGCGCACGGCCGGCGACGGCGTCTGGTCGTCCGACAGCAAGAGCCTCTATTACACCGAGATCGACGACAACCACCGCCCGTTCCGTGTGCGCCGCCACGTGCTGGGCACGCCCCAGGCCGATGACGAGATCGTCTACGAGGAAAAGGACCCGGGCTTTTTCGTCAGCGTCGACAAGACGCTTTCCGACAATTTCATCGTCATCGACGCCCATGACCACCAGACGTCGGAAGTCTGGCTCATCGATGCCCGCAAGGGCGGCAAGCCGTTCGTCGTGTCCCCGCGCAAGGTCGAGCGCGAATACGATATCGACGAGCGCGATGGCGAGCTCTTCATCCTCACCAATGCCGATGGCGCCGAGGACTTCAAGATCGTCACCGCGCCGGTCGCCACGCCTGGCGCCGAGCACTGGACCGATCTCGTGCCGCATCGCGAGGGCGTGCTGATCCTCGACATCATCGTGCTCAGGCACCACCTGCTGCGCCTCGAGCGCTTCGAGGGCCTGCCGCGCATCGTCGTGCGCGACCTGCGCACCGGCCGCGAAGAGACCATCCATTTCGACGAGGAGGCCTATTCGCTCGGCATGTCGGTCGGCTATGAGTTCGACACCACCACGTTCCGGCTCACCTACGCCTCCCCGACCACGCCGTCGCGCACCTACGACTACGACCTCGAAACCGGCGAGCGCACCCTCCTCAAGGAGCAGGAAGTCCCCTCGGGCCACAATCCCGACGACTACGTCACCCGCCGCATCTTCGCTGAAGCCGCCGATGGCGAGCGCGTGCCGATCACCCTGCTCTATCGCAAGGAAACGCTCATCGACGGCACTGCGCCCGCACTGCTCTACGGCTACGGCGCCTACGGCATGTCGACGCCCGCCGCCTTCTCGGTTTCCGCGCTTTCGCTCGTCGATCGCGGCTTCGTCTATGCCACCGCCCATATCCGCGGCGGTATGGACAAGGGCTATCGCTGGTATCGGCTTGGCCGGCGCGAGCACAAGGTCAACACCTTCACCGATTTCATCGCCGCGGCCGAAAAGCTGGTCGCCGACCGTTACGCGGCGCCCGACCGGATCGTGGCCATGGGTGGCTCGGCCGGTGGCATGCTGATGGGTGCTGTCGCCAACATGCGCCCCGAGCTCTGGGCCGGCGTTCTGGCGCAGGTGCCGTTCGTGGATGTGCTCAACACCATGCTCGACGACACCCTGCCCCTCACCCCGCCCGAATGGCCGGAATGGGGTAACCCGGTCGAATCGGAGGCCGATTACCAGCGCATCGCGTCCTACGCGCCCTATGAGCAGGTGGCCGCCAAGGCCTACCCGCCGATCTTCGCGCTGGCCGGCCTCACCGACCCGCGCGTCACCTATTGGGAACCCGCCAAATGGGTAGCAAAGCTGCGGGCAACGAAAACGGACACGAATCCGTTGTACCTCAAGACCAATATGGGCGCGGGGCACGCCGGGGCGTCCGGACGTTTCGACCGACTCAAGGAAACGGCACTGAGCTATGCCTTTGCGCTTAAATGCGTAAATTTGGACAAGGTCTCCTCCTGAGGCCATTGCCCGAATAAAACAACGCGTATATTGTCAAATCCATCTGCCGGTTCCCGGCGCGTCATTTTCTTCAATCAAGGAGGCCGAAAATGGCTTTTGAACTGCCCGCCCTGCCCTATGCATACGATGCGCTTGGTCCGTACATGAGCAAGGAAACGCTCGAGTACCACCACGACAAGCACCACCAGGCTTACGTGACCAACGGCAACAAGCTGCTTGAGGGTTCGGGCCTGGAAGGCAAGAGCCTGGAGGACATCGTCAAGGAGAGCTTCGGCAAGAATGCCGGTCTCTTTAACAATGCCGGCCAGCACTACAACCACATCCATTTCTGGAAGTGGATGAAGCCGAATGGCGGCGGCAAGAACCTGCCGGGCGCACTGCAGAAGGCCATCGATTCCGATCTCGGCGGCTACGACAAGTTCCGCACCGATTTCGTGGCGGCCGGCGTCGGCCAGTTCGGTTCAGGCTGGGCCTGGCTCTCGCTCAAGAACGGCAAGCTCGAAATCACCAAGACGGCCAACGGCGAAAACCCGCTGGTCCACGGCGGCACCCCGCTCCTGGGCGTCGACGTGTGGGAACACTCCTACTACATCGACTACCGCAACCTCCGCCCGAAATACCTCGAGGCCTTCGTCGACAACCTCGTGAACTGGGACTACGTGGCCGAACTCTACGAAGCCGCCAGCAAGTAAGCTTTTCGGGTTAACCGGATTTTGAACCCGTCCGCCATCAGGCGGGCGGGTTTTGTATGCGAGGGGCGGCACGGGCGCCTGCCCGTTTTCTCCCCACCTCTCCCCACCACGGAACTTCCCCGGGCGAAGACCCGGGGCCCATTGCACCCCTCCACCCGAGTGGCGTCATCCGTGGGCCCCGGCTCTCCGGCCGGGGAAGATCGAGAGGCTGGCGAGGACTTGTATTCAGCGCGAGATCCCACCCCATCGCCCTCGCCCCTTGTGGGAGAGGGTGCCCGAAGGGCGGGTGAGGGGTTGCCCCAACCACCGAGCCCCCTCATCCGGCGCTACCGCGCCACCTTCTCCCACAAGGGGAGAAGGGA
>Ga0182739_1001241_pt1 | contig 27556 bp, 27 predicted proteins | sample eDN5th30CBELigBY_FD_128873 | JGI IMG/M metagenome (GOLD analysis project Ga0182739, IMG submission 128873) | Enriched backyard soil microbial communities from Emeryville, California, USA - eDNA 5th pass 30_C BE-Lig BY (version 2) (version 2) | ecosystem: Environmental > Terrestrial > Soil >... | reverse complement strand
ATCTTATGCGACTCCTTTATTAGCCACCACCATAGAAGAGGGTTTTACCAATAATCTAGTCATAGAAAGTTTATTGCAAGAGTATTTATCTCATGCCGAGCTTAGAGAGATCGATGCTCTGGTATTAGCCTGTACGCACTATCCTATTATTAAACACAAAATTGCCGAATTTTATCAACACAAGTTAGATATTATTGATAGCTCAGAAATTGTAGCCAAGGCCGTCCGCTCCCAATTGGAATATTATCAGCTACTTAATAAAACAACGCCTGCTAGCAAGCATTTTTATGTATCGGATTATACCGAGTCATTTTTAGCAGGTACCAAACTATTTTTTGAGGAAATGCTCAAATTAGAGCATTATCCCCTATGGGAATAAGCTAAATACAAGCTGCAAAAATTATAGCCCAATTTATTTATAAACTTTGCAATGAGTTAGCTCTATTACTATATCATTTACCTAATACTCAATCGCTTGCTATTTTTAGTATAACTTCCGCTAGAGAAAGCCAGCCAGGTGAGATATAATGTAAATCAACTTAATTCCTAAACGGCCCGGATAGCCGCATTGCAGTTTTCTAAATTAAAACCTAAAAAATATTTAGTTCTCGAGGTTAACACGCTAGCCTGTTAACGGAGGCATTATGGATCCTATTCATACTTTGCACAACGATCATCAAAAATTTTTAACTTTGTTTAGTCAAATAGAAAAAACCCATGCCGATACACCCGAATTAAGGCGCGAACTTTATTTACGATTTGAATTAATTTTTACTCTACATACGTTAGGCGAAGAGCATGTTTTTTATAAGGAGTTACTGCCTATTCCCGCCATAGCCGAAGTCATTAAGAAAAGCTATGAGTCGCATCATCTGATTGATATGGCTAGGCATGAGCTTAAAGCCACAGCTTACAGCAGTGAAAATTGGTTACCTAAGTTCCAAGCCATTAGAGATACTATTTTGGCTCATATGGCCGAAGAAGAAAATTTCTTATTTCCTCAACTCCGGGAAATTTTGACTCAGCAACAACGCTTAGCCATTGGAGAGAGAATGATTGCTTATAGGCAAACCTTAATTCATACCAATAATAATAGCAATTTATAAGAATTTTAACTTTTATAACAGTAAAAATCTTATCGGATATTGGTGAATAATTATGGAGAATATATATGCTTAGCCCCAATCCCATTCAAGTTGAAAGATATCTAAGAGGTCTCGATTATCCAGCCAGCAAAAAAGATCTAATTCAATATGCAGAAAATAACAAAGCCCCTACTATTGTCTTAGCCATGCTCAATCGCTTGCACGATCATCTATTTAATAGCTTAGCAACCGTGACCAAAGAAGCAGGACGATGGCATTAGCTAACTTTGGTCACGCCAGGGGACTACTTGAATTTATACCATTTCTCCAAATAAATGATCAAGATAGCAGGGGTGGCAGCTGAGTTGGGTTCCCTTCTCGCCCGCAATCTATGAGGACGTGAAGGGGGAACTCGGCTGACAGGACCCCAGTCCATTAAGATCATTTATTTGGAGAAATGGTATTAGTTAATCTAACGTGATGCTCAACTTTTTTACCAAAGACTCGTCTTCTGTCGCTTAGGCCACCCGGTTTTTAAAAAAGTTGAGCAGCGCGTTAATCTAATAAACTCATGAGCGAGGCATTACCCCCGGCTGCGGTAGTATTTATGCTGATAACCCGCTCGGTGCATAATCTGGCTAGATAATGAGGGCCACCGGCTTTTGGCCCGGTGCCCGATAAGCCCTCACCACCAAAGGGCTGCACCCCAACTACCGCGCCAATCATGGTACGGTTTACATAAGAATTACCCACTCGCACTCTATGTAAAATATAGTCCACGGTTTCATTGATACGGCTTTGAATGCCCAGGGTCAAACCATAGCCCGTATTATTTATCGCACTAATAACCTTATCAAGCTCTTGTTGTTTATAACGAATCACATGCAACACGGGGCCAAAAACTTCGCGCTCTAAACGAGTTAATTTGTCAATTTCGTAAGCACAAGGCGCAAAGAAGGTGCCTTTATTCGCTAAGCTGGACTCAACGGGCACTTGGTAAATTAAGCGGCCATAGCTTGTCAATTTAGCTTGATGGGCTTCTAACATGGCTTTAGCCTCTTCATCAATAACAGGTCCTATGTCAGTTGCCAGTAAACTGGAGTATCCTACCTTAAGTTCGGCCATGGCACCTTGTAACATGTTGATAATTTTATCGGCAACCTCTTCTTGTAAAAACAATACCCGCAATGCCGAGCAGCGCTGTCCTGCACTACCAAAGGCAGATTGAATGGCGTCTACCACGGTTTGCTCGGGTAATGCAGAGGAATCGACTATCATCACGTTTTGCCCACCGGTTTCAGCGATGAAGGGAATAATCGGCCCCTTACGCTCTGCCAGCGATTTATTAATGGCCCGAGCGGTCTCTGTGGAACCGGTAAACATTACTCCTTGAATACGAGAGTCAGCCACTAACCTTGCTCCCACCACCTCACCTCGACCCGGCAGTAATTGCAACACATCATTAGGAATACCCGCCGCATGTAATAGAGCAGCGGCTTTAGCCGCTATTAAAGGGGTTTGTTCTGCAGGCTTTGCCAAAACGGGATTGCCCGCTACCAAGGCCGCAACCACTTGGCCTACAAAAATGGCTAAGGGAAAATTCCAGGGACTAATACACACCACGGGGCCTCTGCCATGCATCTCCAAACGATTGCTTTCGCCCGTGGGCCCGGGTAAATGTTTAGGCGCAAGATCTGCTCTAGCCCGTGCCGCATAATAATAGCAAAAATCGACGGCCTCACGCACCTCGGCAATAGCATCGGCAAGCGTTTTACCCGCCTCATGTATGGCTAAATAGATCAACTCAGCACGGTGTTGTTCAAACAATTCTGCCGCACGCTCCAAACAGTTTGCCCGCTCATCAATAGGTTTTCTACTCCATTTATGCGCTATACTGGTGGCTCGCGCAACGGCTAAATCGACATGTTGGGCATTGGCTTCAACGACTGTACCTATGACTTGAGTCCTATCATTAGGATTTTTAATCTCTAAAGCTTGGCCAATAATCTCTACCTCACCCAGCATGGGTTTAGCATACCAGGTTTGTTGTGCGGCTTTTTCAAGTTCAGTATCTAATTGCTGCAACTGCAAAGTATCCGATAAATCAATGCCTGTAGAATTTTTTCTATAACCCGCATAAATATCGCTTGGCACAGGAATTTGTGGATGCGGAATATGGGTTAAGCTAGCCGTTTTAGAGATGGGATCGGCAATAATATCGGCAACAGAGACTTTACTATCAACGATTCGATTGACAAAGGATGAGTTAGCGCCATTTTCTAGTAAACGGCGTACTAAATAGGGTAATAAATCTTCATGACTTCCCACTGGCGCATAAACCCGGCAAGGGATATTTAATTGTGAAGGCCCCACAATTTGATCATATAAAGGCGCTCCCATACCGTGTAACCGCTGAAATTCAAAATCCCGATAATCACCTGCAAACTCTAAAATGGTAGCTACCGTATGGGCGTTATGCGTAGCAAATTGAGGATAAAAGGCATCGGTTGCAGCTAAAATCTTTTTAGCGCAGGCAATAAAGGAAACATCGGTGGTAGACTTGCGGGTAAAGACCGGATAACCCGGTAAACCAAGTTCTTGGCTACGTTTAATCTCGCTGTCCCAATAGGCGCCTTTAATGAGCCTTAGCATAATACGCTTATGATGTTTTCTAGCTAAAGCGGCTAACCAGTCTATAACATACCAACCACGCTTTTGATAAGATTGTAAGGCTAAGCCAAAGCCATCCCAGCCTTCAAGCGAAGGATCACCAAATACGGCAGCAATGATTTGTAAAGAAAGTTCCAAACGCTCCGACTCTTCCGCATCTATGGTTAAACCAATATTATAGTCTTTAGCAAGCTGGGCTAATTTTAACAAACGTTCGGTTAAAATTTCAACAGCATCAAGATATTGGGCAACCTCATAACGGGGATATAAGGCTGAAAGTTTGATGGAAATCCCAGGGCTCGTGTAAACATCCTGCTTAAGCGAAGCCTTGCCAATTGCGTTAATCGCTTTTAAATAAGCCTCAAAATAACGCTCGGCATCGGCAGCGGTACGGGCGGCCTCACCTAACATATCATAAGAATGGCGATAACCTTGTTCCTCGGCTCCTTTGGCACGCTTTAGCGCCTCTTCTATGGTGCGCCCCATCACAAACTGACGACCTAAAATCCTCATGGCTTGAGCAACGGCTTTGCGAATAAAGGGCTCACCCGCTCGCTCTACTAATTTTTTTAAGCTACCCCCTAATTTTTTTGTCGAGGTTTTCTGTTTGCTTAATACCTTGCCCGTTAACATTAATCCCCACGTGGTTGCATTAACGAACAAGGAATCACTTTTCCCTTGATGAGCCTCCCAATCGGCCTGGGTGATCTTATCCCGAATTAATCTATCTATGGTTTCATTATCCGGTATACGTAGTAATGCCTCGGCAATACACATTAGCGCAATACCTTCATCACTGCTTAGATCATATTCATACATAAAGGCTTCTATACCGCCTTTACCCACCTTAGCCTTTCTTACTTCCATAACCAATTGCTCAGCCTGCTCTGCTATACGCTCCTTCATTTCGGTAGATAGCTCAAGCTGCTTTAAAAGCTGATTAACTATTTCGGTTTCATCCTGTCGATAAGCCTTAGCTATAGCTAATTGTAAATCATCAAGTTTAGGTAAGGGATTGGTAAACAGCATAGTAACCTCTGGTATTGTCTATTATGGGCGCAAGTGTAACTGATATTAACTATAAAAGGTAAGCCTCCGTTAAAAATTTTAATAGAGATACATTTTAGTTTCTATCCTTTAATTTTGTAAAAGATTGCTTAAAACTCTATGCTGAATTAGACCGCTAACTAGGCTACAATAAAAGTGTAAGCATATCTTCTTATGAGGTTCAGTGTTATGTTGCCAGAGAATATGCATTTTTTTCATTCGGCAGACGGAGAAGAAGAACGTTACCGCTATATCACCACGCTGGAAAAACGCGTTGATAAATTACTTCTGCCTTATAATTCTTTTATTCGCAACCAGGTTGCCTCAAGTTCTTTATTATTTATTTGTATAATTGTAGCACTTATTTTAGCAAATTCACCTTGGGCCCACTATTATGAAAATTTTGTCAACCTTAGTTTTGGCATTCATTTTAGCAATCGTATTTTTATAGCTAATTTACAACACTGGATTAATGATGGGTTATTAGCCCTTTTTTTCTTTGTAGTAGGTTTGGAAATTAAACAAGAGTTATTAGTTGGAGTACTTAGAAGCTATCGCCGGGCTATGGTGATTATCTGCGCGGCGGGTGGTGGTATGCTATTACCCGCGATAATTTTTTATCTATGTAATCATCAAGGTAGCGCCTCACATGCCTGGGGTATTCCCATGGCGACCGATACGGCCTTTGCGCTAGGAATTCTCATGCTACTTAAAAAGAGAATCCCACAAGGCCTGTTTACTTTTCTTACGGCACTTGCCATCATCGATGATATGGGAGCCGTATTGGTAATTGCCCTATATTACACTAAGCATGTAGATACCTATTATTTGCTTTCAGCCTGTTTTATCCTTTCCATACTGGTTTTATTGAACATTATGGGAGTACGTAAAGCCTTACCCTATTTAATATTGGGCATTATTTTATGGGGAGCCATTTTACTATCGGGCATTCATGCCACGATAGCGGGTATTTTAACCGCGCTCACCATCCCCGCCAGACCTAAAACGGGCCCTCGCGGTTTTATTCGTCAAGTAAGAAACCTATTAAGGCGTTTTGAAATCAAACAAGTTAAAACTCAACGTTCGGTGTTTGCCGATTCCACTCAACATGCCATCGTTTCAGAACTTGAAAAATTCGCTAAACAAGCCACTACCCCTTTGCAGCGTTGGAAAGATATTTTAGACAGGCCCGTAATTCTAGTGGTTCTGCCTCTGTTTGCTTTTATCAATGCCGGCATTCCCATTCACTTTAAACAGTTAGGAATGGAGCTGCAACATCCTATTATCATGGGTATTAGCTTAGGATTAATCGTTGGAAAAACCTTAGGTATCTTTAGTGTAACCTGGTTAATGGTTAAATTTGCAGGAGGCGCCTTACCTCCCCAGGTAAAATTTAGCCACGTAGCGGCTACAAGTTTAATTTGTGGGGTTGGTTTTACCATGTCTATGTTTGTTGCCAACTTAAGTTTCCCAGCAGAAGCTCCCGAATTAGTATTAGCTAAAACGGGCATTCTATTAGCCTCGTGTTGTGCTGGCCTTGCTGGTTATGGCTGGCTTAGACTGGTATCACGGCAATGAGTTTCCTTGATGATAAAAGCAATTGCAAAGGCTAGCAAAATACAGATTATTAAACTATTACCTATTACATGCCGGTATAGGTCGGGATTTAAAGCTACCGACTGGCCAATAGGTCTCATGCCATAGTATTGATTTAATAGCCAACCAATAATCGGCTGTAAGATAGGCGCGCCGACACTGATGCTTAACATATTGATAAATCCCAGCATGGCGCCTTGACATGCAACGGGTGTAATTTCTCGAGCTATGGCAAAAGGCAAAGCATAACCACAACAGACGAATCCTAAACCAAATAATAGAAAATTCAGACTCAATAAGGAAAGATGAGGTAGATAAAAAATTATCATTAATAATAAAGCAGCCAGTCCCGCGCTGATGAATAAGATGGGTTTACGACGCTTAATTCTATCGGAAATCCAGCCGAACAAGGGATTACCTATGGCTGCCCCAAAAAATATTAAGGCGCTTGCAGTGGCAGCCTGTGTTAAATTTACCTCATAAAGTTTAACAATATAAGTTATGCACCAGAGAGAAGCAAAAGTAGAAATGATAACAAACATCAAACCAGAATAAATGCCACATAGCCAAGCCTGAGGCATTTTAATCACTATCAGTAATTTATTAAGGATTGAGGTTCTTTGACTCATAGGAAAGCGATCGAGTACGGGTTTAGTAAGATTTTTATCAAGCACCCAATAAAGCAAAATCGCTAGCAAAAATGCCGTAATGGAACAATAGAGCATGGACTGCCGCCAACCATGATGCTCAACGCAAACCGCTAAAAATTGTTCACCTAAAGCAGCTCCTAACATGCCAAACATTTCCGTAACGCCTACAATAAAGGCAAAACGTTGCGGTGGAAATAAATTAGCAGCCAGGTATAAGGCACCAGGGAAGGCCACCGCACAAAAACATCCCATGATTAATCGACTCATGATTGCGACAGACACATTAGGAGACAGCGCAAATAATAGACAGGCGACACCCACGCAGATAATACCTATGGCCAGAATGTTTCTAGCAGGGAATTTATCAAACAACATTCCAGCAGGCATTTGTAAAAATACATAGGTATAAAAAAAACTGGCGGAAATCAAGCTAACCCCTAATACATTGGCATTAAAAGCCTCGCGCAGCTTAGGAATCATAACGCTTACCGAGGTTTGTAATAAAAACTGAAATAACACGGTAATAGTCGCTAATCCCCAGATAAACCAGGAGCTACGGAAAAATGTATAGGATCGAGTTCCTGTCATTTATCTTCTTCATCTGAAATGTTATAGTTGCCTAAAATTAGCGTTAAATTTTCCGCTAATTTTGTATTATAAAGAGGACCTTATGAAACTCATAAAAATATTTTTTATTGGTTTATTTGCACTTTGTACGCTTACCGCGTGTGAAAGCGAAATGTTTGGGATGCCGGAAAGCCAATTCGCCCAATTAACGCCCGAACAAAAACAACAAGTTATCCAAGCCCATAATGAGCGTAAATTGCAGGAAACAAAAAATGCACCTATTTATGCGGCCATGGGTGCCTTAGGCAATACTGCCAAGTTAAATAAAACCGTACCACTTTCTAATTCGACTCAACAAGCTTGTCATTGGGAGGGAAGTAAAAGAGTCTGTAATTACAGCAGTTCATCTTCTTCGGTAAATTTTGGCTTTAAATAAGCCTTGAGGTGTTTATGAAAAAATTGCTATTTCTCAGTTTGCTCATTGGGAATTGTTTACTCATTGGCGGCTGCGAAAGAACTATGTTTGGAATGCCCGAGAGTCAATGGAATCAATTAAATAAACAACAACAAGACGAAGTTATCCGCGGTTATAATGAACGACAGCGGATTCAGCAACAAAATGCGGTCTTCATGTCCGCCATAGATACGGCAGGAACCATTCTTAAGGACAATTCGTAGTAAACCTGTTTCTCGGAGTAGATGTTTCATTATCTACTCCCTAGATTATTCTCTTTACCCTTTATAGCGTGCAATACTCGCCATAATCTCTTTTTTAGCGGCTTCGGGTCCTTCCCACCCTTCTACCTTTACCCACTTATTAGGTTCAAGATCTTTATAATGTTCGAAGAAATGGCTAATCATTGACAATAAATGAGGAGGCATATCTTCGGGAACTTTAATATGGCGGTAATGGGTGGATAATTTATCCGCGGGCACTGCCAATAGCTTAGCATCGTTGCCGGCCTCATCCGCCATTTTTAACATGCCAATGGGCCGGCAACGAATGACGGCACCCGATAATAATGGAACCGGGGTCACAACCAAAACGTCAACCGGATCACCGTCTTCCGACAAAGTTTGTGGAATATAGCCATAATTACAGGGGTAATACATTGCCACCGACATAAACCTATCCACAAACATGGTGCCGGTTTCTTTATCAACTTCGTATTTAACCGGATCACTATAGGCGGGAATTTCTATAATGACGTTAATATGCTCGGGGGCATCTTTACCGGGACCTACTCGCATTAAACCCATGGTTCTATTCCTTCTATTAAATATTAAGTTTTTACTATTGGTGTTAAATTACTATCCAGTGCGACTCGCTCATCAAAGACAAAACAATCCCCCTGGTAATGTGCGCCTCCACAGTGTTGGAAATAATTTAAAATTCCACCTTCTAGTTGATAAACCTGTTTATAACCTTGGTTTAACATGACAGCCGAGGCTTTTTCACAACGTATTCCACCGGTGCAAAACATAACTACAGGCTTTTCTTTTGCCGAACTGTCTAACTGCTGCTCAATGGCCTCTGGAAATTGAGTAAACCTTTGCAAGTTTAAATTAACTGCATTTTCAAAAGTCCCATATTCCATTTCAAAGGCATTACGCGTGTCTAAGATCAACATATCCTTTTTGGCGTCTAACCACTGCTTGAATTCACTTGGACTCAGATATTTACCGGTTGTTGGTTGAGTTAAATTAATATTTGCATCACGCAAGGTAATAATTTCTGGCTTTATCTTTATAAACAAGCGCTTAAAGGCACATCGTTCGGATAAACTCTCTTTATAAATTAAATCGCTAAACTGAGGGATAGCAGAAAGTTGTTGCTTGATCGCCTCTATGGCGGCTAAAGGTGCAGACAGCATTAAATTAATACCTTCTGGACTTAATAAAACAGTCCCTTTAATTGCAAGCGCCCTGCACTTTTCCAATAGGGCTTGCTTTAAGCTATCTAATTGACTTAATTCTACAAATTTATAGGCAGCAATATTATTAAATTTCATAAAACCGGTGTGTAAAGGACTACTCATAAAAGGGAAATTATATTACGATGTAAGACTTAATTTAGCAAGCCCAATGGAGTATAAAATGTCGACTCTATTTACCAAAATTATTAATGGTGAAATTCCCGCTCAAATCATTTATGAGGATGATAAAGTCATAGCAATTAATGATATCAGTCCACAAGCCCCCATTCATAAATTAATCATACCTCGGCAAGAAATCCATACCCTAAATGACCTTTCTATAAACGATCAACCCTTAATTGGTCATATGATATATGTTGCTAAACAATTAGCTATGCAACTCAAGATTGCGGAAAATGGTTACCGCTTGGTATTCAATTGCAATCAAGATGGTGGACAGACTGTCAATCACATTCACTTACACTTGCTAGGCGGTCGTAGCCTAGGCTGGCCACCTGGTTAAAAGCAAAAAGAGCTTGCCGTGGTTTTTCTAAGGTTAAGCGAAATTTTTAGATTTAAAGTAGGAATTCAATTTAGGTGGATATAACTATTTATATCCACCTAAAGCTATTAGGTATTTGCCGTTTCTTCATTCTCAAGGCCAAGCTTGATTTTACCTTGCCTATCAATTTCTAAAACCTTAACATTCACCACTTGACCTTCGGCTATTTTATCATTGATATTTTCCGAACGGTCTTTACAGATCTTAGAAATATGTAATAAACCATCTTTACCAGGAAGAATAGTGATAAAGGCACCGAATTCAACCACTTTAGATACCTTGCCCTCATAAACGCTGCCTACTTCCGCTTCAGCCGTTAATTGGATAATACGCCGTTTAGCTTCTTCCGCAGCCGCGCCATCCACCGAGGCAATATTGACTACACCATCATCGGTGATATCAATGGTAGTCCCCGTGGCTTCGGTAATACTGCGGATAGTCACGCCGCCTTTACCAATCACATCCCGAATTTTATCCGGATGAATTTTAATGCTGGTAATACGTGGCGCATAATCGGAAAGCTCGGTACGCGGAATACTAATCGCAGCATTCATAATAGTTAAAATATGTAATCGCCCTGCTTTGGCTTGGCTCAATGCCGTGTCCATAATTTCTCGAGTGATACCCTGGATCTTAATGTCCATTTGCAAAGCGGTAATTCCCTTGGCAGTACCTGCCACTTTAAAATCCATATCGCCTAAATGATCTTCATCGCCTAAAATATCGGTTAGTACGGCAAATTGCTCGCCTTCTTTAATCAATCCCATGGCAATGCCGGCTACCGGAGCTGCAATGGGTACTCCCGCATCCATCAAGGCTAAACTTGTACCACACACCGTAGCCATAGAACTAGAACCATTGGATTCGGTAATTTCAGATACCACCCGCAACACATAAGGAAACTTACTAATATCGGGTAACATAGGTTGAAGCCCACGGCGAGCTAAGCGCCCATGACCAATTTCACGACGTTTAGGACTACCCATCTGACCTACTTCTCCCACCGAGTAAGGTGGGAAATTGTAGTGCAGCATAAAATTATCCTTGGTTTCACCTTCAAGAGCATCTATGGTTTGTGCATCCCTCTCGGTACCCAATGTCGCAACGACTAAGGCCTGAGTTTCACCACGGGTAAATAAAGCAGAGCCATGCACCCTAGGCAGCACACCCGTTTCAATAGTAATAGGTCTTACAGTCTTGGTATCGCGACCATCAATTCGTGGTTTACCTGCTAAAATTTGACTGCGGACAATTTCACTTTCGATTTTTGCAAAAATGTCTTTAACTGCTTCGGCCTCAGGGAATTCTTCGGCTTCATCATCGGTAAATTCGTTAAGAATTCGTTCTCTTAATTCATTAATCTTATTATGACGTTCTTGTTTTTCCCTAACCTGATAAGCTTCTATAAGCTCTGTTTTTACGGCATCAACGATTTGCTCGTATAAGGCAGTGTTTACCGCAGCAGGTTGCCAATCCCAACGAGGGCTACCCGCTTCATCTGCCAACTCCTGAATGGCTTGAATAACCACTTGTTGCTGCTGATGACCAAACATAACGGCTTCTAACATGACCTGTTCTGGCAGTTCTTTAGCCTCTGATTCCACCATAAGTACGGCTTGCTTCGTTCCAGCAACCACTAAATCTAACTCGGATTGTTTTAACTCGCTAATCGTTGGATTGAGTAAAAACTCACCCTCTTTATACCCTACACGCGCCGCACCAATAGGACCATTAAAGGGAATGCCCGAAATCGCAAGAGCAGCTGAGGCGCCTATCATCGCGGGAATATCCGGATCAATTTGTGGATTTAATGACATCACGGTTGCCACAATTTGTACTTCGTTGGTGAAACCTTCTGGAAATAATGGGCGAATAGGCCTATCAATAAGGCGTGAGGTTAAGGTTTCTTTTTCACTGGGGCGCCCTTCCCGTTTAAAATATCCCCCGGGAATACGACCAGCGGCATAACTGCGCTCTTGGTATACAACCATTAAAGGAAAGAAATCTTGGCCGGGGTTGGCTTCTTTTACACCTACCACCGTCACCAACACAGTTGTACCATCCATATCCACTAAAACTGCACCCGTTGCCTGTCTAGCAATGCGGCCTGTTTCAAGGGTTACTTGATGTTTACCATAAGAAAAAGATTTTTTAACAACAGTCACGAGTTTATCCTACTGAATTATTTATGACGAATACCTAAGGTTTCAACGATTTTACGATAATTATCAACATCTTTACGCTTTAAATAATTAAGCAACTGACGACGTTGATTAACTTTTCTTACCAAACCACGTAATGAATGGTTATCTTTTTTATGATCTTTAAAATGACCGGTAAGCTTTTCTATATCTGCGGTTAATAAAGCAACTTGTACTTCTGGCGAACCTGTATCACCTTCAGCACGCTGAAACTGAGTTACGATTTTTGCTTTTTCTTCTACCGATAATGCCATGAATGAACTCCAATGAATAAATTATAACAAACGGGGTATTCTAGCCGGTTGTGCTTGGTTGGACAAGTTAAAATTGTTGATTCTACTCGACAACCTTTTTACTAGAGTAAAAAATTTTACCGTAATTGATTATGAGGCGATATTTAGGCCCAATTAGCACAAATGATTAAACTTATTGCAAAACTCAAATTAACTACGTCTAACTATCTTCTCAATCGGTATATAAACTTCATGCCCATCCGGTTTGATTAATGGTTCTGGCTGCCAAGCATGGCCGTAGACAACCTCCAAGGTAACAGAAAAATTATTTACAGGGCGGCCTAATATAGCACTGCTAGAATTTAACAACTTCAACACCTTAAGCTCTTCTAATAGCTTATTGAAATTTTTATAATTGACCTGTAATAATTCCGCTTCCATGACCGGCTCACTCAAACCTGTTTGCATAAGCTCATCGCCTATAACGTGCATGTCCACTAACCCGTCTTTGATAGCTAGATCAGCGGGCCGCTGTAAATAGTTCGTTAACTCCTTCAGCGTATCGGGCCCAAGACTCGAAAAAATAAATAAGCCACCGGGTTTTAATAAACGCTTCACTTCGGTAAAAAATCCAACTGGATTTTCACACCAGGGTAATAATAAATTGGCAACGATTAAATCCATAGACTGTTGGGCCAACGGAATTTTGCTAAAATTAGCGCATACGATAGCTCCCATTTCACTAGACTTGGGGAGCTTCTTCTTTCGCATATAATCTAGGGCAAAGTAGTCTTCCCCCGCCACTATCATCTGAGCTTCGGGATACTGTTTGCTTAACGTTGACGCGGTGTAAGATATTCCCATACTTAAATCTAACATTGTTCGAGGTTGAATTTTGATAATAGCTAAACGTTCTAATAGCCGTTTAGCTATTTCCTGAAAAATCACCGCCTGTTTATCGTAGATTTTGTAGGTTACTTCGCGTTTATCAGTAAGTAAATTTAAAAACATCTTGCCCCATCATTACCTTTAGAGTAATTTATTATTTTCGAGTTAATCAAAGAGTTTATTATGTTAAGCAAACTCTTGCACCCATGCTTACACTCCATTCTGCCTCTCACTTGTATTCTATGTGATGAGGCTTGTAAGAGTGATGTCAATTTATGTCAAACTTGTATAGCAGACTTACCTTATATAAAGCAAGCTTGCCAAATTTGTAGCCATCCTTTAAACCATAACCATTTAATTTGCGGGGAGTGTTTAAAAAGCCCGCCCGTTTACAATTGTCTAATAGCTCCTTTTTATTATCAATATCCCGTTGATTTTATAGTGACTGCCATTAAATTTCACGACAAATTAGCCTATACTAAATCTTTGGGCCTGCTGTTAGCACAGACTATACAGCAACGAGTAGCCAATCTACCCGAAATAATCATACCTATTCCCTTGCATCCAAATCGCCTAAAAAAACGTGGTTATAATCAAGCTTTAGAGATAGCCAGACCGATTAGCCGGCGATTGGGCATCCCTATCGATTATCAAAGCTGCATACGGTTAAAAGCCACTCTACCTCAAACCGGTCTTAAAACCAGACAGCGCCAACAAAATATCAAAAACGCTTTTCATATTCAAAGAGATTTTGCCGCTAAACACGTGGCCTTATTAGATGATGTGGTTACTACTGGCAGTACGGTAACGGAGTTAGCCAAACTTCTTAAAGCTTATGGTGTAGAATCTATACAGGTTTGGTGCTGTGCGAGGACGATTTTAACCCAATGTATTTAAGCCAGCGCTGGCTTAGGTTTTACACTTATAGGACTTACGCAAAATGCGCTATGCTTTGTTAAAAACTCGCTCAAAATCCTCATTTACTCATTGTAAACTGCGGTTTTTCGCTCGTTTTTGCCGCGCCTAGCATCATTTTGCGTAAGTCCTGACCTAGCCTTATGAAAACCCTGTTTTTTTTGAAAAGCGAAGCCGGATTGACAAAATCCAGCCTCGCTTAGGCTAAACTATGGCGTTGGAGTTTTCGACTGTTGCTGATGAGTGCCATAGTCGTTACTGTTTGGCATCAGCGTCTTTTCTTCTTCTGACCGGCTAACTGCAAACAAACCAAAGCCCGAACGCGCCCATTGCCCCCAAGTGGTTTTTTTAGTGGCTGATTCATTAACCTGATAGTCACGCGGTGAATTTTCTGGTGAACTATCGGTAGAGCTATTTTCGGTATTAATAGCCCGAATCTGCTGAAACTCTTTAGCTAGCTTATGCGCTTGCAAACGCGAATTAACCTCCAAGCTACTCTCACGACTTACTGAGGCTGGTTTAGTCGTTGCGCTAGCCGTTTGAAGCCTAGCCACGCTAACTTCGCTGAACGCCATGACAAAAAAGCTGCCTGTAGCCAATGCAGCACCCGCGCCTATGACAGCCAAGCCAGGAATAGTGCCAACCCCCGACAGGATCAAAGCCGTACCCAGCACCATTAAACCAAAGCCGCCTAAAACCGCCATTTGACTAGTGGTATTCACCGTAATAGCAATCTCTTTCGCTTTTTCAGCCCGCTGTTTTTTTTCTTGGCGATAGGCTTGTAATTTTGCAAAAGTAATAGCCTTAGAATTATCGGCATGTTCCTGTTGTGCGAACTGGCTCACTTTAACGCTTGGTTTGGCTCGCCTCTCTTTGCCAATTTCCATCATTCCCTGCTGATTATAGCCAAGAGGTTGACTTATGTATTTATCCTGTTTCGATGCCGCTTTTGGACTAAACTCAGTACTTATCAATCCTGTTAAGTTCATCACCATGCTAGTTATAACCTTGTCGCTAAACTCGGTTTTATTTTCTAGATTTACTCCATATAAAAACTCAGCGATGTCTTGTTGCCTTAACTTTTTTAACTGAGCAATCTTTTCTTTTAATTCTTTAGCAGGTTGGGAGTTCAAGGTTTGTCTACTTAATTTATCTTCAAGCGCTGTAATCGCTTGATTAAAGTATTCTCGTCTGTACACTGCCAAAGTTTGTTCTATTTCTGGTTTGAATTTGCCTTGCTCATCTAGCCAAAACGTACACATTCTATCGACCATGCCGTATACCCAGCTTTCTAAATCATTCGAGTCTATAGCGGCTTTATATTCCCGCCATAGTTTATCTATGTCATCTGGTAAAATAGTCGTTAGATTATTAAACAGACGCGTAATATTAAATTCATCATTCGCGGTAATATCCAGACGAACATACTTGTCTTCTTTAAGAAAAGCTTGTAAGTAGTTGGGATAAGAACCATGCTTAACTGGATTATAAGCTTCCTTAAACTCAGGTATCATCGCAGCAAACCGGAGTTCTATAGGTAGTTTATTAGCATCCCTTTGTTGGCGGTGCTTTTGTAATTTTTTAAAGGTAATGACTTTAGTTTGGTCTTCTTGACTATCGCTGGTAAATTGGGTTAAGTAAGTTCGAGTAGACTGGTTTTTAAATTCCTGCTCCATTTTTTCGGGAAAAGCATATAGACGCGAATCCAATCCAGACTTAGGAAGATGAATTAGCTCTGCCAACAAGTCCTCTTTCACCTCTTCTGTGTCATTAGAAGACTGTATTTCCGCTTTTATTGCATTAGAAACTATCTCAAACAAATTTTTTATCATGCCCGCTATAAACTTTTCTTGAAGAATCGCCGTTTTATGGAGATCTGGCTGGCCATCTTCATTACAGTATAACACCTGCTCTAAACTTGGCTGTTCATCAATTCTACGACTTTGCAAGGCTGCTAAAATTTCTGGCTTAAATCGGCCGTTGGAATCTAACCAATATTGCATCATTATATCCGTATAATAATATAAGAAAGCTTCTAGCTCATTATCCCGAATAGCTTTTTTATAATTAGCGACCAGCTCTAATTCAGAGATAGGTAAAGGAGATGAACAGTTGTCCATTAACCTGCCTAAATCCATTCCCTGTGAATTTTGTTCTGGATTGATACAGCTTTCCACATCCCTATGCTTAGCAAGAAAATCTATAATATAGTCTTGATAGGAATTAAACTGGTTAGGATCATAAATCGCATTTTTCATAATAAGCCTCTTTTTATATTACATATAAAATATAACAAACAAAGCTTAAGGAATTATTAAGAACGTTATTACAATCTAGCTCTCTGTCTCTTTCTGCCTGGCGCACGAGTTTATATTCCTGAGAACTAGGCAGGCTAAAGAGTGGATAGGTACTCTGCTCGTTAAAGAGTCATAAGTAGCTGCCATGGGCTTTAACCATAAGCTCGCCCAAGCGATTAGCCACGGAGGGGAAATCCTCCGCTAGCGTTGCTTTCAGATGCCACAGCAAGTGATTGATCTCACGGCCTAAGCTCAGCCCGGCATTGAGCGCTTGCAATAATAAACTAATGCCATCATGGATGCGCTTTTCCCAATAAGCAGGGTTATCATAGGCTATAAAATTATTGCAATAGCCCAGCAACAATAAACCTGCAATCAGCTTATCTTCTGGCATATTGGAGGCTTCTAAGCGCTTGACTAATTGAGCTAAGATCCCATCGTTAACTGCTACGGGACAGGTAAAGCCCTGGTCTGCTAACAGGTAAGGTATATCTTCTAAATGCCGGCCTTGCCCTAGGCGCTTAAAAGTCGCCTCGCAATGATTTTGCAGCATCACCTGCCAATAATCATAATCCAAGGGCACTTCTTGTGCCATCTCAAGCTTTGCAGCTAAAAATTGTAGCTTCGATAAAAGCTTGGTACTTAGCATCATGTAAGTAATAGGCAATCGGCTCCAAGAATTTTTTAAGGTGTTTGTCTATGGTGAGTTGCGCGACATCCCCGAGTAATAAATAGGTTAAATCATCATAGGCCTTAGCACTAGCCTCGGTAAATTCGAGATAGTCCTTGATGAGTCATGTAATGACTTGCTGGTGATGTAAAACAATGGAAGAATCACTTGGCATTTTGCTAATCAATTAAAACGCCTATCCTAACTCATTAAGCTTAAGGAATGCTTAAAAACTCCCTGCCATGATTGAAAAAGCTATTAGGGTTAAGTTTATCTAAACTTTAACAAGCTACCCGCTGTTTTCTTAAAGTTTAATGCAACGTTTAATCCAATAATAAGTGATTGCGCTTATCATGCCAGTGACTAAGGGCAGCAATCCGAATTGAAAGAAAACTAAAAACAGCAAGGTGAATAAAAATGGCAATATTAATGAGGCAGCAAAGGCCTCGAGGCTTAAAAAAGGCAGCCCCTTCAGTAAGCTGGAAATCGCAAACGAAAAAACTAAACTCAATAAACTGGCTAAAAATCCTAACACAATATAAGGCCAGAATTTATCTGCTAATTTTTTCTTTAAAACTAACCAGCTTAAGTAACAAGCCAGTGTAGAACCTAGATAGATGCCCACACCACTTATTATACTCGTTCCTGCAAACGGATAATCCAATAAGATCTCCTTGAAAAGTGCCAAGCCAAAATATTTTAAGGAAAATAACGTGCCCCAGCCAATAAAAATGCAGATAAATGTTAGGCAGGAGATTAAGTCTTTTTGATTACGCATTAAGTTACTATAGTCTATTTTTTAAACTTTGTTAAAAGTTTAACTTAGCTTACAACAGCTTTAGCCATTTTTTATAATTGTATAATTAGTTTATTTACCATATAATTAGCCACCTTATTATAAACCGCCTAATTTTATGTTGGAATTAAAATACAAAGCCCTGCTTGCTAAAGCGGAAAATCAAAAATTTCAAAACCTTGAAAATATTCGAATATGTTTTGAAGTATTAGTCCTGTCAGCGGCAATAAATCGGGATTGCGCTCTTAGACTTGGAAAATATGAATTATCAGAAGCTAAGTTTGGTCTGTTATTTTTATTAAGGGATCAGCCAAATGGCTTAGCCCCACACACTTTAGCCGAGCAAGCAGGCGTCTCGCGCGCCACTATAACCGGACTGTTAGATGGATTAGAACAAAGCGGCTTGTTAGTACGTTATGCTGATACCGAAGATCGCCGCAAGCTGACCGTGCGCTTAACCGAGCAAGGCCGAGTCATAGCTCAAGCCTCGTTTAACGAACATACCCAATGGATTAGCACCTTACTTTCCGATTTTAACGACGCTGAAAAGCAGATTTTCAGTAAGCTATTACATAAGATCTGGCTTAAAACAGACGATGCTAAAGGTATTCAAGCATGAATAATAGATCGCTTGCGAAACTCGCTTCTGCTGGGGAAGTTGCAAGAAACTCAGAGCTAAGAACCGCAGCGTACTTAGAAGTACGTGAGGATTCGAGTACCGAATCAACACACAAGTTCTCAGCAAAAGTAGAGTTGCAAAAGAGATCTAATATAACCAAACGTCCTGCCCATCTAGACCCCGCTCGTCTTATGCTGTTAAACAATGGGGTCACCGAGACCACGAACTTAAAGGAATGTCTGGCAGTTGATTTTAGCCTACTGTTACCGGCGACCCTCCCGGAGCTGGATAAAAGCCTCATTCATATTATAGAACGGCAAAAATCACTAGGTATATCTAAACGCATGGTAATGATGGGGCAATTGTTGTTAGAACACTTAGGCCCCAGCCTTATTAAACGCTTACAGTCGCATCCAGCTGATACAGTACGGGGTTGGGCTTGCTTTATGATTGGCGCTATCGGTGAAATGACTTTAGCAGACCGACTGGCCGCGATTCGCCCCTTGGCCGACGATAGGCATTTTGGTGTGCGAGAATGGGCCTGGATGGCATTACGCCAACACTTCACTTTAGATCTAGCAACTGCAATCGAGCTACTTTCTGAATGGACCCATGAATCCTCTGAACGGCTTCGTCGCTTTGCCAGTGAAGCCATAAGGCCACGTGGTGTCTGGTGTTCACATATTTTAAGATTAAAGCAACATCCCGAGCTAGCATTGCCCTTACTCGAAAAGCTGCGTGCCGATCCAGCTAAATATGTACAAGATTCGGTTGGCAACTGGCTTAATGATGCCAGCAAAGACCAGCCGGATTGGGTTAGTATGCTTTGTAATCGCTGGCTGTTCGAAAGTCCGGCTCTTGCTACCCAAAAAATTTGTAAACGTGGCTTACGATCTCTCAACCGTAAGAACTAATTAAAAGGAAATAACTTATGTCTCACTATCTAATAGAACTTTATACACCCAAGTCAGCTTGGCTTGCGCTCGATAATAAAGAGCGTCACCAGTTTTTTGAAGCCATTGCTAAGGGCATGTCTGCCCTCTCAGAACTTGGCATAGAAGCCATTGCCATGGGTAAAGTAGATAGCTATAAACCTTACGCGGCTGAGCAGCCATTTTTCGCTATTTGGCAACTTCCTAACGATGAGGCTCTCAATGCGTTACTTGCTGGTATTGCGGCAGCCGGTTGGCACGATTATTTTAATACGGTCAATGCCGCTGGCTTAGGAGTTGACTTGACAACCCATTTAGAACAACTTGCGGCAATAAAAAAGACCTAATCCCCACAATTTCGGGTTAAGAGACGCGGGGCTTAACGCTCCAACCCGCTGTTTAGGTTTTCTCTATAAACTGCCGGCTTCTTTTGCTAAATGACTATAAATGGCTCTATTGGGTTACAGGCCGGCAATGAGTTTCTTTTACTAATTTAGCAAAAAATACGCCTAATAACATACAAACGGGTAGCAAAACCAAGGCATAGCGAAAATCATCGGCCTGATAAACCGGATGAACAACTTGAGCGGTTACTCCTGCGTGTTTATCTAATAACCAGCCGATAATGGGTTGAAATATAGCACCTATGATTACCGATGCCATATTAGCGAAAGCCATAGAGGTACCTGCAATCGGGCGAGGATTAATCTCTGCCGAAACCGCATAGGCAGTAGCCACTCCCGTATTAGAGACCCCATAACCAAATAATAATGCAAATAATAGCGGAATAGGTAAATTCGGTATATACAGTATCGTTCCCATAATTAAGCAGCCAATAAGAGCCGAAGCATACATGATGGGTTTTCGGCGTAATATTCTATCCGAGAACCAGCCTATTAACGGTCCTCCTATTCCCCAACCGATAAAGATAAGTCCTATTCCTAAGGCCGCGGTACGAGTATCAATACCATAGGCATTCACTAAAAATGACACTCCCCATAATTCTGCGAAAGCGGCAGTTGGCGCATACACCAGTCCAGCATAAATGGCATTCCACCAACTTTGCGGATTCTGCAACACTTGTTTTAAACCATGTAATAGTGAGGTATGTATAATTTGCGGTTGTTTTAGCTTTTTATCACCCTGGGGCTTATCTCGTACGATAAGGCCAATCAATAAAGCTAAAAATAAAAATGAGATGGCTACTATCACCAAGGTATGGCGCCAGCCAAATTGAGCAACCGACCAAGCCATAGGCGCTTGTCCTACAAAAGCCCCTAACATACCCAAGGCTTGAGTTAAACCCGCTAATAAACCAAAACGTTCGGGTGGAAACCAATTGGTAGCTAATTTTAAGGCGCCTACAAAGGCAAAAGCCGCGCCAAAACCCATTAGCATTCTGCCCAACTGAGCCGTAGCCAAATTATTAGCAAAGGCAAACAGCAAGCAACCACCGGCACAAACAATAGCTGTGCTGGTTAATAACCGATGAGGACCATAACGGTCAACCATCATGCCCACGGGCACCTGCATAGCAATATAAGGATAATAAAAAAATGCCGACAAAGCGCCCAAGGCAAAGGCCGTAACCTGAAAATCACGCATTAATTCCGGCACCATTACACTGGGCGCCACCCGGCCAAAATATTCAGAAAAAAATAAAGCCGCACCCAGTCCCCACATTAACCATGGAGAGGTAAATCGCTTTTGCATAATTTTCCTTTTTAATTCAAAAATTAAACCCTAGAACTTCTAATATTAACGCACTTTTTTTAACAATATTAACCCTAATATCATAAAGATCAGCGTAGGCAATAAAGCCGCTAGAAACGGCGGTAATTGATACACTAGACTCATAGGGCCAAAAAACTGATTAAGTATATAAAACAAAAATCCTGCTACAATGCCGAGTAATAACTTTAGCCCCATGGTCGCAGAGCGTAAAGAGCCTGAAATAAAAGGTACGGCTATTAAAATCATGACGGCCGAGGCGAAAGGTTGAAAGATTCTTTGCCAAAAAGATAAGGCGTATTCCCCCTTAGCTAAACCTATGTGCTTACGATAATTGATATATCGGTATAACTCTATAATATCCATTTGCATAGGCTCGATAACGGCCACGTTTAAAATATCCGGAGGAAGATTAATTAACCAAGGTAGGTTATTTATTTGTTCTATTTTTATGCCATCATCGGTAATTAGACTCTGTTGAATATTATGTAGCTGCCATTTATTCTGTTCATAAGTAGCCTTTTCCGCATAACTGACTTGCCGAAGGTGCCGCTGTTGATCCAGGTTATAGCGGGTAATGCCATATAAATGCGTAGGCGAGGCAATGAGATCGATATGAATAAAATTTCCTTGATCTCTTATCCACATGCCATGTTGAGTAGCAAAAGCCAAACCCGAACTGGTTTTAAAAGTTTTATAATGATCGGCCCATAAACGCAAACGCGGAACAAGCACTTCACCTAGGATAGTAACCAATAATGCCAGTATGACAGCGGCTTTTAAAACCGCTTTAGTAATATCCATTAACGAAAAGCCAGCAGCACGCAAGGCAATAATTTCACTTCTAGAAGCCAAAATACCTAAGCCAAGAATGCTGCCTATCAGTCCTGTCATAGGGAAAAACTCATAAACATGTTGCGGTATGGTAGTTACCACATAGATGAGTGCCGCACTCATGGTATAATGCCCGGTTCCAACCTCGGCCATTTCACGAAGTAATTCGATAATACCACTGATAGACGCTAATAATAGCAGCGCTAAACTAATGGATTTAATGACGGTAGTCGCAAGATATTTTTGAACAATATTCATGCTAACCTACGCCTATAACTTAAAACTTGGCCAAACCCCAATGAGCGGACCAATAAAATGATGCCTAAAAAAGCCGCTATTATATGGGTCGGCCACATGCCTATGCGCCATGAGAAAGTTTGCTTGACTATCCAATCTTGATTGATTAAGAGCATATTAAAATACAAAATGAACAGCAGAATAGCTGGCAGCAACTTAGCATATTTTCCTTGGCGAGGATTAACATGACTCAAGGGTACAGCCAGTAAAGCCAGTACAAATACAGCGATGGTTTTTGAAATTCGCCAATGAAACTCTGCCGCGCTAGCGGAATCAATTTTACGCTTGCGCCATAAATCCGCGGTACTACTGCCATCAACACTATCAGATACTTCAGGTTGATGTTCTTGTAGACGCATTCTATAAGTAGCAAAATCAACAATTTGATAATCTTTGGCTCCCGCTTTACCCGAATAACGACGGCCGTTTTCCAACGCTAGGAAGGTATCGCCGGTTTCTTTATCGGTTTCTGCATAGGCTGTATCAGCGGTGACAACCCACCAATCATTTTCTGTTTGAGTATTATCTGTATTAAAGGGCTTATTATCTGCAATAAAAATATGATTCATTTGGGCTCTATCACGCGACATAGACTCAACGTAATAAATGCGTTTTCCTCCATTAGTTTCTTGAAAGCGCCCCGGCATAATGGTTTGAATGATGGCTTTTGCACCCGCTTGCGCTAAAATAAAGTCTTTTTGTTTGGAAATAGCGGGTTCTAACCAAATATTCAAGGCCGTCACGGGAATAGCAATGCCTAAACCCAAGATTAAGGTCATGCCCATTAATCTCATTTGGCTAAAGCCACTGGCTTCCATAACTAATAGCTCACTATCGGCGTATAAGCGGCCATAAGCTAAAAGTATGGCTAAATAAAAGGCAAGCGGTAATAGAATGCCAAGCAAATGTGGAATTTGTAACAGCATGAGCTGAATCAAAAGCCCGGCTCCAAGTTTACCAGCAGCGGCCTGGGCTAAATAACGAATAAATTGATTACTCATAAAAATTAACAGCAATACGATCATGACCGCACTAACGCTAGCATAAACTTCTTTAGCCAAGTAACGAAAAATGATCATTCCACACCGCTCTCTTGCATCAATTTATAATACCTTTTATTCTTAGCTATTCTGCTGTTAATTTGCAGCCAATGTTATATCACAATCAACGGGTTAAAATCCATAATAGATAGGTAGTTAGTATGCTTTATAATCTTACTCAAGCTAATGCAACCGAGATAACAACCGATTGTTTAATCATCGGTATTTATGAAAATAATCAATTAACTCATTCGGCACAACATATCGATGAGAAAACTCAGGGCTATATTACCGAACTTTTAAACCAAGGCGATATGAGTGGTAAATTGGGGCAAACCCTGATATTACATAAACTTCCCGTTATCGCTGCCAAACGTTTATTATTGATTGGCTGTGGTAAGCTGGGTAGCTTAACTGCCAAGCAATATAGTCAATTAATTAATCAAGCTTTCACTACACTCCAAAACACGGGTATACAGGATGTAAGCTGTTATTTAACCGAAATTGCAGTCGAACAACGTGATGAATATTGGAAAACCAAACAAATAGTAGAGCAAGCTAATTATACTCAATACCGTTTTAATCAATTCAAAAAGCAACCATCGCCTATTAGCAAATTACAAAAAATCACTATTTATGCCAAACCGGCGCTAGAAAAAGCCCTGAGTGACGCAGATGCGATAAGCAAAGGAATTAGTTTAACCCGGGAACTAGGAAATCTTCCTCCTAATATTTGCACCCCCGCTTACCTTGCTGAACAGGCCTTACAATTGGCTAAAACCTACCCTGCCATTAAGGCTGAAATTTTGGATGTAGCAGCTATGGAAAAATTGGGCATGGGTGCTTTATTGGCAGTGGCTCAAGGTAGCCATAACCCGGCTAAATTTATCATTTTACAGTATACGGGTAATACCAGCGAACAGGCCCCCATTGTGCTGGTAGGAAAGGGAGTGACCTTTGATACCGGTGGCATTTGTATCAAACCCAGAGAAAATATGGATGAGATGAAGTTTGATATGTGTGGCGCTGCCAGTGTTTTTGGCACTTTACTCGCTCTTGCGGAATTGAAACTACCCTTAAATGTCATTGGCCTTATTCCCGCCGTAGAAAATATGCCGGATGGCCTTGCTTACCGTCCCGGAGATATTATAAAAAGCCTTTCAGGCCAAACCATTGAAATTATGAATACGGACGCCGAGGGTCGGCTTATTTTATGTGACGCTCTCACCTATGCCGAACGCTTTAAACCCGCAGCGGTCATTGATATTGCAACCTTAACCGGTGCCATCATTATCGCCTTGGGTTTTCAAACCACGGGATTATTTAGCAATGACGATAAGTTAGCTGCCGAACTGTTAGCCGCTGCCAATGAAAGTAATGACTCGGCGTGGCAATTACCCCAGGGTATCCAATACCAAGAAGCGCTTAATAGTAATTTTGCGGATATGGTCAACTCGGCCGGCCGTGACGCCGGTAGTATTACCGCAGCTTGCTTTTTAGCACGCTATACCGAAAATTATCCGTGGGCGCACTTAGACATAGCGGGAACTGCTTGGAAAACCGGCAAAGAAAAAGGTGCCACTGGCAGACCCGTAGCATTATTGGTACAATTTCTATTAAATCGCGCCAAACAAGGTCAATAATGGTGTTACCCCGAGTAGATTTTTATTTATTAGCCAATGAGGCAGTAGCCAATCAAATGCCTACTGCCTGCCGTTTAATTGAGAAGGCCTATCAAGCCGGTCTTAAAGTTTATATTCATACCCATAGTATAGAGCAAGCCAGTCAACTCGATGTGATGCTTTGGACCTTTAGAGACATTAGTTTCGTCCCTCACGCGCTCTATGAATCCGAAACAGCGCGTGCCGCTCCTGTAATAATAGGCCATACTCAACAACCTAGCGAACCCTACGATCTACTAGTTAATTTAACCGATACTATTCCTAATTTTTATCAAAAATTTCAACGCATCATTGAGATTGTTGCTAATCATGAAGCGGCTAAACAACTGGCTAGGGCGCATTATAAATCTTACAAAGAGGCTGGCTGTGAATTACATTCTCACCAGTTAGAAAAATAAAAACCAGCCTGCATTGTGGATCTTTATTAGCTAAATCCTTGCTGAAGTTAAGTTAAATCATATTCCATAATAACAATCGGTATATCATTCAAGCTCGAATGGTCAATGATCTGCCAATCAAGCTTTTGATACCATGCGGTTTGGTCGGCGGTAAATAAATAGAGTTTATCAAACCCTAAATTTTTTGCTTGAAGTATAACGTGTTTAACTAAAGAGCGTCCCACTCCCCGCTTTCTATAAGCCTCAAAGGTATAAACATTAGCAAGCCAAGGGGTTAAATGGCTATGACTTTCAAGGTCGCTAATACACAAACTGGCAGTACCCCATAGAGTATCGTTTTGCTGTATAAGATAGGTCATGGGCAGCCTAGTGTAATTACAATTTTGTTGCAATTCTGCTTTATAACTAGCTAAAGTACGGATAGGATCAAAACAGTTAAACTGATGATATAAATGTTCCGCTAATAAGGGAATATAAGACCGATAATCTGCTAAATAGCTTAATGGCTCCATCTTGGTAATCCTAGTGCTTACTATTTGAAAAATTAACCATCCACTCGACAAATAGCGCTTACCGAGGCTTGCTGAGTAGGCAGCAATAACATATCGGCCACATTAACGTGAGCAGGTCGAGTAGCACAATAGGCTACCGCTTCAGCTACATCTTCGGCGGTTAAAGGTGTGAGGCCTTGATATACCTGCCTAGCCCGCTCCTCATCTCCGGCAAACCGTACCTTACTGAATTCGGTTTCAACCATTCCCGGCGCAATTTCACTCACCCTCATATTTTTGTCGAATAGTTCAAGCCGTAATCCTTCGGTCAAGGCTCTAAGCGCGTGTTTGGTCGCGCAATATACATTGCCGCCTGGATACACTTGTCTGCCGGCAATTGAGCCTATATTAATAATATGGCCGACTTTCCGTTCTATCATGCCTGGAACAATATGACGGGTAATATACAATAGACCCTTTAAATTGGTATCAATCATTTGTTCCCAATCGATTATCCTGCTCTCAGCAACGCTTTCCCGTCCTCGGGCTAATCCAGCATTATTAATCAAAATATCAATCTTCTGCCAAGCAACGGGTATTTTCGTTAATGCAGTTTCTACTTGTTTTTGATTACTAACATCTAATTGTAGGGTATAAATTTCAACCTGATGTTGATTAGTCAGTTCATCAGCCAAGGCTTGCAAGCGTGTTAGGCGTCTAGCACAAAGGATCAGCTTAGCGCCTAGTGCGGCAAATTGTCTAGCGCAAGCGGCCCCTATGCCACTTGAAGCGCCGGTAATCAAAACCGTTTTATGGATTAAATTTCGCATTGATACTACTCCAATACCCAAGCGGGCAGCAATTTTTTAAAATTTCTAAGCCGCTGCCTATGCTGCTGCCAGTCAGGATCTAGGCTTGCCACTAGGCGCCAAAAATTGATGGAATGATTTAGCTCCTTAGTATGACATAGTTCATGAATGATAACATAGCGAGCCAATTCAAGAGGCAACAATAATAATTGATAATTTAAATTAATTGATTTTTGGGCGCTGCAACTTCCCCAGCGGGTTTTCTGTCTTTTTATGCTTACTCGGCTATAAGGTAGACTATAAGCCTGGCTATACATTTCTAATAGTTTTGGTAAATCTTGTTTGGCCTTGTTAAATAACCATTTTTTAAGTAAGGTTTGGGTTTGCGCTGGGGTACTCTTACCTACTACCGTAATTTTATGACCAACCTCCTCAACTATTTTTTGCCGAGTTTTAGTTTCCAAATAAGCTACGGTATAGCTTTTTGTTAAAGCTAATAAATTAATTTCTGTAGGCAATTCTATAGATTTAGGCGCTAACTGGCTAACCTTGAGTAATTGCTCCTCTATCCATGCCCTATGCGTAGCCAATATATTGGTAAGCGTGTATTGCCGTTTATAGTCTGACGGT
>Ga0182739_1001239_pt1 | contig 27566 bp, 18 predicted proteins | sample eDN5th30CBELigBY_FD_128873 | JGI IMG/M metagenome (GOLD analysis project Ga0182739, IMG submission 128873) | Enriched backyard soil microbial communities from Emeryville, California, USA - eDNA 5th pass 30_C BE-Lig BY (version 2) (version 2) | ecosystem: Environmental > Terrestrial > Soil >... | reverse complement strand
CATTGTCAGCACGCCGGTGGTCAACACCCCGGAAGTGGCAATCGTCGGGGTCAACCGCATGGTCGAACGGCCAGTGGTGATCGACGGCCAGATCGTCGTGCGCAAGATGATGAACCTGTCCAGCTCGTTCGACCACCGCGTGGTCGATGGCATGGACGCCGCCCTGTTCATCCAGGCCGTGCGTGGCCTGCTCGAACAACCCGCCTGCCTGTTCGTGGAGTGAGCATGCAACAGATTATCCAGACTACCCTGTTGATCATCGGCGGCGGCCCTGGCGGCTATGTAGCAGCCATCCGCGCCGGGCAACTGGGCATTCCTACCGTACTGGTGGAAGGCCAGGCACTGGGCGGCACCTGCCTGAACATCGGCTGCATCCCGTCCAAGGCGCTGATCCACGTGGCCGAGCAGTTTCACCAGGCCTCGCGCTTTACCGAACCCTCGCCGCTGGGCATCAGCGTGGCTTCGCCGCGCCTGGACATCGGCCAGAGCGTCACCTGGAAGGACGGCATTGTCGACCGCCTGACCACCGGTGTTGCCGCCTTGCTGAAAAAGCATGGGGTGAAAGTGATGCATGGCTGGGCCAAGGTACTGGACGGCAAGCAGGTCGAGGTCGATGGCCAGCGTATCCAGTGCGAGCATCTGTTGCTGGCGACCGGTTCCAGCAGTGTCGAACTGCCGATGCTGCCGCTGGGTGGCCCGGTGATTTCCTCGACCGAAGCCCTGGCGCCGAAAGCCCTGCCGCAACACCTGGTGGTGGTCGGCGGTGGCTATATCGGCCTGGAACTGGGCATTGCCTATCGCAAGCTGGGTGCACAGGTGAGTGTGGTGGAAGCGCGCGAACGCATCCTGCCGACCTACGACAGCGAATTGACCGCCCCGGTGGCCGAGTCGCTGAAGAAACTGGGCATAGCGTTGCACCTGGGCCACAGCGTCGAGGGCTACGAAAATGGCTGCCTGCTGGCCAGCGACGGCAAGGGTGGGCAACTGCGCCTGGAGGCCGACCAGGTACTGGTGGCCGTGGGCCGCCGGCCACGCACCAAAGGCTTCAACCTGGAATGCCTGGACCTGAAGATGAACGGCGCCGCCATTGCCATCGACGAGCGCTGTCATACCAGCATGCACAACGTCTGGGCCATTGGCGACGTCGCTGGCGAACCGATGCTGGCGCACCGGGCCATGGCCCAGGGCGAGATGGTCGCCGAAATCATCGCCGGCAAGGCCCGACGCTTCGAGCCGGCAGCGATTGCCGCCGTGTGCTTTACCGACCCGGAAGTGGTGGTGGTCGGCAAGACCCCGGAACAAGCCAGCCAGCAGGGCCTGGACTGCATCGTCGCGCAGTTCCCGTTTGCCGCCAATGGCCGGGCCATGAGCCTGGAATCGAAAAGCGGTTTTGTGCGCGTGGTGGCGCGGCGCGACAACCACTTGATCCTGGGCTGGCAGGCGGTTGGCGTGGCGGTTTCCGAACTGTCCACAGCGTTTGCCCAATCGCTGGAGATGGGCGCGTGCCTGGAAGATGTGGCCGGCACCATTCATGCCCACCCCACGCTGGGTGAAGCGGTACAGGAAGCCGCACTGCGCGCCCTGGGCCACGCCTTGCATATCTGACACTGAAGCGGCCGAGGCCGATTTGGCCCGCTGCGCCGAGAGGCGCTGCGGGTCTTTTTTCATTCAGGCCATCCAAGCCTCCAGAAAACAGCGCGCTCTTTGAGGGGCTAGTGTGGTGTTTTGCAAATACGGCCAATAACTCGCGAGCGATTTTTGCGCTCAGGCAAGGCGTCGCGACGAGTCGTAGCCCAGCTACGGCGAGGAGCGACAACGCCGCATGAGCGCAAAAAGCGCCGCGAGTTATGGTCGTTATTTGTGAAACACCACACTAGCTACTCGGCAATTGCGTTCTTGCCTGTACCCTTGGCCCTGTAGAGCGCCTTGTCGGCACGCGCCAGCAGCGCGTGCTGGTCCTCCCCTTCCAGCCATTGCACCACGCCATAGCTCATGGTCAGCCGGCAATCACCCACCGGCTCCACCTGCTCCAGCACCTGGCGCAAGCGCGCCGCCACATCCAGCGCCTCCCCCAACGCGGTCTGCGGCAGCACGATGACGAACTCGTCGCCGCCCCAGCGCGCCAGCAGGTCCAGTTCGCGCAAGCAGGTGCGCAGGCTTTCGGCCACCCGGACCAGCGCCGCATCGCCACGGGCGTGACCGTAGCGGTCATTGATCGGTTTGAAATCATCCATGTCCATGGCGATCAGCGACAACGGCTGGCGGAAGCGCTGGGCGCGCTGGCACTCCCGCTGCAACGCGCTCTCCAGCCGGTAACGGTTGGCAACACGGGTCAACGCATCGCGTTCGGCCAACTCACGGTTTTCGTCCAGTTGCCGCTGCAACTGCTGGTTCACCCAGGACAACTCACGGGTGCGCTCGGCCACCTGAAATTCCAGCGACTGGTTCTTCTGTTCCAGTTGCGTCACCAAGCGCTTGCCAGCGTCGATATTGCGATGCGCACCCAGCATGCGTGCCACGGAACCGTCCTCGTTATGCGCAATGACGTAGCCGCTGTCTTCGATCCAGATGTAGCTGCCGTCCTGACAACGGCAACGGTATTCAATGCGGTAGCGCTCGTTGCGCTGATTGATATAGGCCTCGAAATGGGCCATTACCCGGGGGTAGTCTTCGGGATGGATCACGCTTTCCCAGGTAAATACCGAGTTGGCCATGGAGTGGCTGGCATAACCCAGCATGCTGTACCAGCCCGGGTTGCGATAAACGTAACCGGTATTGGCATTCCAGTCCCAGATGCCATCGCTGATCAAATCGAACAAGGTGTGCAACTGCTGTTCACTGAAGCCGGCAGGTACCGGCCTGGTGTCTTGACTCATGGACGCTCTCCCTGATGCCCAGCAACTGCGCTCCGATCAAGGGGCTGCCGACAGTGGTGTTGATTGCCGCGAGCGGCAAGATGATGCCTATCACGGGCAAGCATATGCCCACCCGCGTGCAACCGAAATAGCGCCAACGCCCTGATTTCGACCGGCACAGCGCTGGCATGGCTTTTGCGCTTGGTAGCTGCCAACGAGATTTCCAAGGAGGAAACATGATAATCGCCCCTAACGGCGTCAGCTGGCAGCCCACGCTCCACCAGCCTCGGTACACCAGCGATGAGCAGACAGTGGCCCAGATTGCACCGCTGCGCACGCCAATAACCACCGCCAACACGGCGAGCCAACAACAGAGCGGGGGCAGCACCGCTCAGCAAAACGCTGAGGATGCTCGTGCAGAAGCCTTTGCCAAATTCAAGGTGATGCTGCAAAACCTCGGTTCTGCGACCACCGAGCCGGTCATCGGAGAACCACTGCCGCCCAAGACTGCCCGGCAGGAATTTCAAGACTTCATGTCCAAGTCGCCCGGCGAGATGATCAAGGAAAAATTGCTGCGTGAAATAGGCTTGACCGAAGAAGAGTACGACGCCCTGCCGCCCGAAATGAAAGCAAAGGTCGACGAGTTGATCGCCCAGCGCATGAAAGAAGACATCAAGCGCAAGATCGAGGAAAAAGCGCAAGAGCAGGTCGCCAAGGTGAACGGCGGCGTGGATGAAGAGCAACAAGCGGCACGCCCGGTATGAGGGAGTGGCAGCGGCCGGTAAGGAGAGCGCCGCGGCTCGTCCAAGGCGCCCCAGCCTGAGCGGTTTGAAGGCGTGCGGCGGATTACCTTTCGGCCACGACCGAACGCTTGCAAACCAACCTGTGTGAAGCCTCTGTAACTAATGAACAACCCACGGGCCCATGCAGCTTCTGGTCGACCTTCCCGTGAAATCCATGGAGGTCGTTGACACCAATAGGATCTCACCCATTTCGCCTCGACCAGATAGGTCTCGTTTCCGAGCTGGAAGCTACCATCAATTTGTTCACCAACCAGCCGGAACGGTGCACGCGCCTGTAATTTCGAGCTGTCGAACAATTCCTTCAAAAAACCTTCGAAGGCATAGCTTCGAGTATGGAGAGGCAGCTCTCGAATTTCATACAGCCGCTTTCTCAATGTGTCGTAGAGCGGCCCTTGATCGACAATAGCGGTAGCGGCAAGCGGATTTTCTGTAGCAGCGCCCACCGGGCCAAGCGTGCGAGCCGACTCGAGAAGCGATAGAAATCTACCTTCAGCGTTGGCGATGGCCTCCTCAGCTTTGGTCTCCTCTCGCAACGTTTGGCGATACCTCCATAGAGCCTCCAGCACCCGGCAAGCTATGGGCCGATCTACATTTTGTAAGAGGTAACGCAAGCGCCTGGCCTTGGAGGTACCGCCTTTCTTCAACATCTCGTGATCGATGTCGATGTTCAATTCCTCGAAAAAAACAGCCCCATGGTTCGGTCGGAGAAGTCGAGGACATACCCTCCTTCCATGTCGAAGATCGAATCGAGGAACCGCATCTCAGTGGACTTAAAATTTGCCATACCTTGCCTTTCCTTGCCCCGCAGCATAGTCACAGGGCAGCTCAAAATCGCCCAGTCAGACCCAAGTGTAGAGCCCCATCCAAGGTAGGGACGGTTCATACAGCAGGACTTGAATCCATAGCAAAGTGAGCCTGCTTGGGGCCCGGCGTCTCCCTGTCTCTTCTCGCAATACCGCTCGACAGGTGACCGTCATAAGGCACTTCACAACGTACCAAATTTAGCGGCTGGCCATCTTTACCAGACTGCACCCTTGAGGAGCAGAGCAAATGGTAGTAGTGATTTTCAATAGAGTTTATGCGATAACTTCGACCCACCAGCCCACCATATAGAGCTAACACTGCAGGAGGCATATAGCCGTGAAAGAATTTACTGCCCCTTCATCAAACATCGCTATGTTTCATGATGAGGAAAGGCATTTCCTTGAGGCCCTTACCCGCTGGAACTACTTTCCTAACCAAAAAGACTCATCCACCGAGCTTCCACCCTGCTTTTCAACAAAGCGTTTCACACCAGAAATTGCGGAAGAGTTGGCACGAGCAGAACTATCCAAGGATCGCAAACTCTACTGGTTTGACTTAGTGGAATTCCGAGCAACGCGATTCAACAACGTCCCACGAGTGCTAGGATTAATCCACCCATTAGCATACTCGAGAATTTACGCCAAGATAAAAGAGCACAGACAAGAAATTTGCAAATTAATGCAAGATAAGAACAGCGCCATCACCCCACAGCAGCACAATGATGGGCGCCTATTTATTATGAATTATGAAGATCATGAAACCAAAACCAAAAACAACTTAGAGATTAGCTTCGCCGCCGCCTTTAGAGCCCATGCCGACGTGGCAAATTGCTTCGGATCCATTTATACCCATTCGCTGGAATGGGCTATTCAAGGTTATGAACAGGCCAAAGAACGGCTGCGTAATCGTAAAAATGGGCATTGGAGTTCCGGACTTGATACAGTGCTACGGAATGCAAAGCGCAATGAGACGGCTGGCCTACCTATTGGCCCCTGCACCTCTAGCATCGCAGTAGAAATAATTCTTGCTGCAGTAGATAAAGAGTTGGCAGGAAAATTTCGCTTCATGCGATACATCGATGACTACACGGCCTTTTGCGATACTCACCTTGAGGCCCAAGAATTCATTAGAGCCCTTAACATTGAGCTAGCCAAATATCGCCTATCGCTGAACCTAAACAAGACCAAAATCACTGAGCTTCCAGAGCCTTCAATCGACTCCTGGGTTACCAAGCTCAACAATGCTACTCCCTGGAGAACCGACTCCAATGGAGCTGTAACACTATCCACGCAGGAAGCGATCAACTTCTTAGACTACGCCATACAACTGAATAAAGCCGAACCTGATGGCAGTGTATTAAAGCTTGCCGTCGGGCTCATCTGCCATAGAGCGCAAAACGATACTGCGGGAACAGTGTTCCAGTATGTCCTCAACCTAGCCTGGCACTATCCAATTCTGCTGCCAATGCTGGAAAAAATTGATGCCACTTCCGCTTACTACGACAAGGATCTCGTGGCACAAAAGCTCAATAAAATTCTTGAGGTCAACGCGATACACCGGCGCAGTGACGGGATGTGCTGGGCAATGTACTACTTGAAAAACCTCAAGTCTCAGCCAACACCAGAAAATGTCAGCTCTGTGATCAAAACCTCAGACGCTTCTGCGATTGCATTGCTTAGCACCTTCGAATCTGGAATAGAGGCAGCGGTCGTGTATGCTAATGCAATCATCAATGACAGCACCCTCTACGAGCTTGATCAAAACTGGATCCTACTTTACCAACTATTTTTCAACGAAAGGATCGGCAACCCTTACGAAGATGACTCAACGTTCGATATCCTCAAGAAGCATGATGTTCAATTTTTAGACCCTCCTGAAAAAAGTACACAGGCTGAGAATTATTGCTTCTACTACTCCAACCCCTTCAGAGAAGAAGGTGGTTCCCCGGTTAGTTTTCAAAACTACCTGCAAGGCAAACGCTGACTAATAAAGAGCCTTAATCAGGATTAACCTATCACAGCTGGAGCGAAATGACGAAATTGGATCATGTTCGCTAGACTCGGAATGGCCTTATGAACGTATATTCACATTACGTCACAGGCCACTCCAGATCAGCATCAGTCGATGCAATCGCACAATCATTTACAGCAAACCGTCCATCCCTATAGCCTCACTGCTTGCTCACGTGGGCTAGACGCCGAGCGAGCTCTTGCATCGTATGGCTTAAATTACGCAACGTTGCTGCATCATGAGCACTTTTTTCACTGGATGAATGGATGCGTACAGCAAGTTCGTTAATTTCTAGTGTAACGTGACTCTGCTCTTGTGCCGCAACTGCGATTTGCTGCGCTCGATCGACAATCTCAACGAAACCTGAAATTGTGACTTCAATCGATTGATTAACATTCTCGGACTGATCGCATGCCTGCCTGGTACTTAGTTCACCTGCGACCATCGTCGTTACAGCATTGGAGGAAGCCTGCCTAAGCTCTCCGATCATATCTTGAATTTTATTCGCTGACGATTGTGTACGACCTGCCAGCGTTCGAACCTCGTCTGCAACAACCGCAAAACCACGCCCTTGCTCACCAGCTCTGGCTGCCTCTATTGCCGCATTTAGCGCTAACAGATTGGTTTGGTCAGAGATAGATTTAATCACAGCCAGAACCCCACTGACGTTTTCGATATCGTTCCCCAGTTGAGAGATAGCAGACGCAACGTGGGAAACATCTGAACTCAACGAGAGAATAGTCTCACCATTCTGCTGCACCTGGAATTGGCTGGTACGGGCACTATCTAGGGAGTTCTGGGCCGTCTCTGAGCAGTCGCTTGTGTTTTTAGCAACCTCATAGGCACTCGCAGCCATCTCGGTTACAGCAGTCGCAAGGAGCGCATTATCTTGCCGTTGCTTATCAGCCCTATCGGCCATGACTGCGGCTAGCTCTGCAACGGTATCAGCGTGATGCTCAAGCGCCGTTGACTCGTGGGCAATGGTATTGAGCATTCCTTGCAAACGCCCGGCGTACTCGTTGACAGCCTTGCGTAAAAGTCCAATCTCATCATCTCGGTTAATTTTGAGCCCCCCTGCATCGCTTTGCTCCCCCAATCTATTGATCTGCTCGGTGGTTTCGCCAATTAGCTTGAATAGCGCACGGCCCGACATCCAGACAACGCCAAACAGCACTATGAGCAATGGGATCAAAATCACCAGCATCTCGGTTCTGAGCTGACTCGCAATAGCCGTCATTGTGCTCGAAGGCGTGACCAAGCCAACAATCCAGCCCGTGCCAGGGATTGTTTCCATGCTCACGTATGCTGGTGCGTCAAATGAGGTGTCATGATCAATGTTGAGCGTTTTGGAAGAGTTGCCCCTTTCTTCACTCCAACGGATAAAGTCAGCGAACCAAGGATAGAACTGTAGAACGGTGGAAGCCTTAGCTACTTGAACGCCTGGCTCTACTTTGGGTAGGAACAGCACATTACCAGATCGATCGATTGCGAAAGCATACCCGCCAGTAACACTACCGTTAGCCTTCAGAAAGTCCGCTATTCCGCGGAGCGTCATATCGATCGTCGCAACACCAGAGAAATTCCCCTCCCTCTCGTACTGCACGGAGCAAGTCGTCATCAAAACTTTGCTGACGGGATCAAGGTAGGCGTCTGACCACGCACATTTTCCAGGCAGTCCACTCTGCCCCTGCTTATACCAATCAGCAGCTTGATAGGGAGACGTTCCTGGAAGATTATTGTCAGCGGAGAACTTAAGCGTTCCTTGTTTCGTCCTTGACCAATACAAGCTATCGAGTTCCGTGCCCGGAGTGAATGCTCCGGGCTCTGGCCATAACCCTCCCCCAGCTATCGCCTGATTACTTTCGCTATCAATAATTTTGGCTAGCGTAGGCTTCATCAGGTCATGTCTCAATGGTAGTGTTTCACCGACGTTTGCTAGTGCGACAGTACGCCCCTCGACCTCTCCAAGTCTGGCACTCAGTTGTCGTGATAACGCGAGCACAGATTGCTGGGAAGCTTGGATTTGAGAAGCGATAAGCTTCGGCTCCCCACGAAAGACGATCACCGCATAGATGACTAGCGCAATAAGCGTGACAATAAGAATCAAGGTAAGTGAGAATCGCGCAACTATTGTTTTAGGCACAACTAGCCCGCCCTAGTCTAGATATTTAAATGCAACAGTCGCATGCATCGATGTGCGCTAGCAGTTGTGAAATGCACGTCATATGCAAACTTAGCTTTTATGGTTTTGTAATTCTGGACATGGCAAATCTATTAGTCACAGCGATGCATTGTGTTTCAGCCGGAGTCTTGCCCTGTAGTTAGGGATGCTTCCACGGCAGCGCATGCGTGCTTAGCACCCATACGCAATCTCCGGGCAAGTTTCACCGTGGAATCAAATCATTCCCACTCATCTCTGCTGGCACAGAAAGTTCTAAAATCCCCAATATAGTAGGTGCTAAGTCGCATAAGCGTCCCTGATTCAATGTCACACCAGTAGCCTGGTTCGCCACATAGATCAGCGGCACCGGGTTGGTAGTATGAGCGGTGTGGGCTTGCTCGGATTCAGGATCGACCATCTGTTCCACGTTGCCGTGGTCTGCGGTGATCAGGCAATGGCCCCCACTTTTCAAAGTAGCCTCGACCACCCTGGCCAAGCACAGATCCAGCGCCTCAACAGCTTTCACCGCCGCATCGAATGACCCGGTGTGCCCCACCATGTCACCATTGGCATAGTTACAGACAATCAGATCGTTCTGAGCACTGAGGATCTCTTCCTCCAATCTATCGGTGAGCTCGAAAGCGCTCATCTCGGGCTGGAGGTCATACGAAGCAACCAACGGCGACTGAATCAGTATCCGTCGCTCACCATCAAAGGGCTCTTCTCGACCGCCATTGAAGAAGAACGTCACGTGAGCGTATTTTTCCGTTTCCGCGATGCGCAGTTGGGTCTTGCCCAGATTTGCCAGGTACTCACCCAAGCTGTTCGAGATAGCTTCAGGCGGGAAAGCACATGGCCCGTCCAGATCATCGGAGTAGCGGGTCAATGTCAGCAAACGCTCTTTGGCCAGTACGCTTCCACGTGCGAATGCATCGAAAGCAGGGGAAATCAGTGCCTGACACAATTGCCGTGCACGATCAGGACGGAAATTCATGAAGATGATCGCGTCGTCCGCACCTATCGGCTCAGCGCCTCCGATCAGGGTCGCCTGGACAAATTCGTCGGACTCTCCACGCTCATAGGCAGCGAGTAACGCATCAGTGGCTGACCGGGCATGGTGCTCAGCCTTGCCTTCCATGATCAGGCGGTACGCCGACTCAACACGGTTCCAACGTTTGTCTCGATCCAGTGCGAAGTAGCGCCCAATGACGGTTGCGATCCGACCGCACTGCTGCTGAGCAAGTGCATCCTCCAGTGCAGATATCGAGTCATCTGCGCTCTTCGGAGGCGTGTCACGACCGTCAAGGAATGCGTGCACGTAGACCCGCTCGACTCCCTCCTCGGCCAGGATCTGACAGCCAGCAATGATCTGCTCGATGTGGCTGTGTACACCACCTGGCGAAAGCAGGCCCATCACATGGATAGCGCCGCCACGGGCTTTGGTGCCGTTCACCAGCTCCATCAAGGCAGGATTGCTGGCAAAGGAGCCATCCTCGATGGCTTTGTTGATGCGGGTGAAGTTCTGATAAACGATCCGGCCCGCGCCGAGGTTCATGTGCCCAACCTCGGAGTTGCCCATCTGGCCATCAGGCAAGCCCACCGCTAAGCCCGAGGTGGCAATTAGACTATGAGGGTATCGCTCGAACAACCCGTCCAGCGTGGGCGTGCGGGCAGCGGCAAAGGCATTCGCTTCTACCTCCGCCCGCACACCGATCCCATCGAGGATGATCAGTGTGCAGGTAGCCATCTCAGGTACTCACTCAGAAGATGTAATCAGTGGTGAGGAAGCTCGACTCGCGGTTGCGAATGATGTCACTCACCAGCTCTTTGTTTTGCTCGTTGAACTTGGTGGCCACCAAGGTACGGATCGAGAACACCCGGAGCGCGTCGTGCACAGAGAGTGTCCCTTCGGCGGAGTTCTTGCGCCCGTTGAAGGGGTACGAATCCGGGCCGCGCTGGCACTGGGTATTCAGGTTGATGCGCCCTACCTGGTTGGCGAAGACATCGACGAGGCGCCCGACCTGGTTGCGGTTGGTACCAAAAATACTCAACTGCTGCCCGAAATCGGAATCCAGTACGTAGTCGATGACCGTCTGCAGATCCCGATACGGCACAACCGGTACCAACGGGCCGAACTGCTCTTCCTGGTAGATGCGCATATCAGCTGCGACCGGGTACAGGACTGCTGGGAAGAAGAACGAACCACGGGCTTCACCCCCACCCTGGTTGACGATACGAGCCCCCTTCTCCAAGGCATCGGCAACCAAGTCATTGAGGTAATCGACCTTCCCCGGCTCTGGCAACGGGGTCAGAGCAACGCCTGGCTCCCACGGCATACCGGGTTTGAGCGAGGCCAGCTTGTGGTTGAATTTCTCCAGGAACTGATCGACCACATCCTCATGCACAAAGAGGATTTTCAAGGCGGTGCAGCGCTGGCCGTTGAACGAGAGAGATCCGGTCACGGCTTCGTTGACCGCATTGTCCAAATCCACTTCGGGCAGAACGATCCCAGGGTTTTTCGCATCCAACCCCAAAGCCGCTCGCAGACGGTGCGGACGCGGGTGCAGTTTCTTCAACGCACTTGCGCCTTTGTTGGTACCAATGAACGCGAAGATGTCCACCTTACCACTGGCCATCAGGGCGCTAACGGTCTCGCGGCCACTGCCGTAGATCACGTTGATGACGCCGGCAGGGAAGCTATCGCGGAAGGCCTCCAGTAACGGACAAATCAGCAAGACGCCGAACTTGGCAGGCTTGAAGACCACGGTGTTGCCCATGATCAGCGCCGGGATCAGCGTGGTGAAGGTTTCGTTCAGTGGATAGTTGTACGGCCCCATGCAGAGGGTCACGCCCAGCGGTACACGGCGAATCTGGCCCAGAGTGTCCTGCTCCAGTTCGAAACGGCTTGAACGACGATCAAGGTCTTTCAGGGCATTTATGGTATCAACGATGTAGTCGCACGTGCGGTCGAACTCCTTCTCTGAGTCCTTGAGGTTTTTGCCGATCTCCCACATCAGCAGTTTCACCACGGCAGTACGCTGCTCGCGCATACGAGCCAAGAATGCTTCAACGTGACGAATTCGCTCGGCCACACGCATGGTAGGCCATTCACCCTGACCGTTGTCGTAGGCTTTTACCGCTGCATCCAAAGCGACCAGCGCAGCATCAGCATCCATCTCCGGGAAGCTTCCCAGCACAACTTGTTGATCACCGTCAGAGGTGGAAAGATAAACCGGGCTGGTGACTTTGAGCAGGCTACCGTCCCAGCGCAGAAGCTGGCCGCCTACCAGGTATTCGCGCTGCTCGACGGGTTCCCCGAGTCGATACGCTTCGGGGATCTCATTTACGGTAGGGAAAAGGTTGGCTAAGCGGTTACTGGTCATTTCGAGTTCTCTTGGAATGTTTTGAATTGGCGGGCCGGCACGCAGCCCGCTTCATGCGATCAAAGTTGTCGGGACTGGCCCGCTTTGCAGATGGACAGGAACGACTGGGCGTCCAGCGACGCGCCACCTACCAAGCCACCGTCGATGTCGGGCTGATTGAACAACTCAGCGGCGTTGTCGACCTTGACGCTACCGCCGTAAAGGATTCGAGTTGTCCGGGCCACCTCTGGGTTGATCTCAGCGAGGTAGTGGCGAATGTGCTGATGTACCTCTTGCGCCTGCATAGGGGTCGCGGTCTCCCCCGTACCGATAGCCCAGACAGGCTCATAGGCGATGACACCCTTGCCCAGTTCCTCCGCGCCCACGGCGTCCAGCACAGCCAGGAGCTGGTCATTTACTACGCTCAGGGTCTCCCCATCACGGCGCTGATCCAGCGTCTCGCCGACACACAAGACGGGAGTCAGCCCGGCGCTCAGGGCGGCCTTGAATTTGGCCGCCACCAACTCATTGGTTTCGCCGTTCAGGCTGCGGCGCTCAGAGTGGCCGACCAGGACGTAGTGGCACCCAAAGTCTCGTAGCATTGAGCCCGATATCTCACCGGTGAAAGCCCCTTGCCCTGACTCACTCAGGTTCTGTGCGCCCAAATGGATCGATGACTGGACGACCAAACCCGCCAGTTGCTCCAGGTAGATAACGGGTGGGCAGACAGCAACGTCGACGTTCTCCAATTGATCCAGAGGTGCCAGGAATTTGGACAAGAACTCGGCATTGCTCCTGCGGGAGCCATTCATTTTCCAGTTGCCGATAACCAGCTTGTTTGCCATGTTCATCCGCCCCCTCACGATCTGCGGGAAAGCAAGGCTTCGGCGCTGTAAGGCGCACGCGCTTCAAGTGCTTCCTCGATGCGCAGCAAGCGGTTGTACTTGCCAACCCGGTCAGAACGGCAGAGAGAACCTGTTTTGATCTGGCCTGCACCGGTAGCAACAGCGAGATCGGCGATGGTGGTGTCTTCGGTTTCGCCGGAACGGTGAGAAATCACTGCTGTGTAACCTGCTTTCTGGGCCATGCGGATGGCGTCGAAGGTTTCGCTCAGGCTGCCGATTTGGTTGAACTTGATCAGGATCGAGTTCGCGATGCCTTGTTGGATACCTTCATGCAGGATCCGGGTATCGGTGACGAACAGATCATCGCCGACCAGCTGAATCTTCTGGCCCAGTCGCTTGGTGAGGTGCGCCCAGCCCTCCCAATCACTTTCGTCCATCCCATCTTCGATGGAGATAATCGGATACGCGTCGCACAAGCCAGACAGGTATTCAGCAAACTCAATCGACGAGAACGACTTGCCTTCGCCGGCCAATAGGTAACGCCCGTCTTTGTAGAACTCTGATGCTGCGCAATCCAGAGCGAGGGTGATGTCTTTACCCAGCTCGTAGCCCGAACGGGACACGGCTTCCTTGATCACCACCAGCGCTTCTTCGTTAGACCCCAGAGATGGTGCAAAACCGCCCTCATCACCCACGGCGGTACTCAGGCCGCGCTCACTCAGCACCTTTTTCAAGCAGTGGAAGATTTCAGCGCCCATGCGCAAGGCTTCACGGAAGCTTGTCGCACTTACCGGCTGAATCATGAACTCCTGGATGTCGATGTTGTTGTCCGCGTGCTCACCGCCATTGATGATGTTCATCATCGGGACAGGCATGGCCAAACGCGGCTCCGCGCTGTACAGCGAAGCCAGGTGCTCGTAGAGAGGAACGTTCAGAGAGGCGGCAGCAGCTTTCGCCGTTGCCAAGGAGACCGCCAGAATCGCATTGGCACCCAGGATCGATTTCGCATCAGTGCCGTCCAGAGTGATCATTGCCTGGTCGATCACTCGTTGGTTCAGGGCGTCGAGCCCTACAATCCGCTCACGTATAGGATTGTTCACATTCTCCACGGCACGCATCACCCCCTTGCCCTGATAGCGCCAGGAGCCATCACGTAACTCCAGGGCTTCGCGGGATCCTGTCGATGCGCCGGAAGGAACACTCGCCTCCCCCACCACGCCACACTCCAAGGTGACTGCGGCTTCAACGGTAGGGTTGCCACGAGAGTCCAAGATTTCGCGGGCGAATACATTATGGATCAGGGTGTTCTTTTTCACAGGCGGTACCAACGAAGCGTTGTAGGTTGCGGTTTCAGAATCCAGCGTTAGCAGTTCCTGCTGCTCTGCCACTTGCACACGAAAGTCAAAATCACGCGGCCACTCATCAGCGCCGTGCAAATCCTGCTCACGTCGGTGCCCAGCGGCACTGCTAATCAGGTCGGTCATGGAGCACTCCTCTCAGTTGATGCGATCACCGACACGCACTATGCGAAGGGTGTTGGTGCCGCCTTGCGCGTTGAGGTAGCTGCCTTTGGTGATGAGCACGTGATCACCTTCGGTGACTACACCCCGGCTCACCAGTTCATCGATGGCGCGCTGGTTCACTTCATCAGTAGGAATGGTGTCTGCATCGAACGGGACAGTGCTGACGCCACGGAAAAGGGCTACACGATTCTGGGTGCGCGCATTACGCGAGAACGCGAAGATGGGCAGATGAGAGCGAATTCTCGACATGAGTCGCGGGGTATCTCCGGACTCGGTCATGCAGATGATTGCCTTCACGCCATCCAGATGGTTGGCGGCATACATCGCCGACATCGCGATCGACTCATCAATGCGATGGAAGACCTCGTTCATGCGGTGCTTGGAGCGGTGGGCCAGAGGATGCTTTTCAGCGCCCAGAATGACGCGGCACATGGCCTCGATGGTTTCGATGGGATAGGCGCCCGCTGCCGTTTCGGCTGAGAGCATCACTGCATCGGTGCCATCAAGAACGGCGTTCGCGACGTCGAACACTTCCGCACGCGTAGGCAGCGACTGAGTGATCATCGTCTCCATCATCTGAGTTGCCGTGATCACCACCCGATTCAGGGTCCTGGCGCGATCGATGATCAGCTTCTGGACAGCGACCAGTTCGGCGTCCCCGATCTCGACTCCAAGGTCACCACGCGCGACCATGACGCCATCGGAGGCCTCGATGATTGCATCCAGAATGGCTGTGTCTTGCACGGTTTCAGCACGCTCGATTTTTGCCACCAAACCGGCCTGGCCTCCAGCTTCCAGCATCAGCTTGCGCGCCAGGTGCATGTCATCGGCGTCACGCGGGAACGACACTGCCAGGTAGTCAGCTTGCATGACCGCAGCCGTCTTGATGTCTTCGCGATCTTTTTCGGTGAGGGCCGCAGCGGAGAGGCCACCACCTTTGCGGTTGATCCCCTTGTTGTTCGACAGAGGGCCACCCACCACAACGGTGCAGATCAATGAGCTCTCGCGTACTTCCTGCACCTCCAGCACGATCCGACCGTCATCAAGCAGCAGGATGTCCTGTGGGCGGCTATCTGTGATCAAGGCCTTATAGTCGATGCCCACGCGAGTCGAATCACCGTCATCTCGACCAAGTTGGGCATCGAGTGTGAATGTCTGACCTTTGGCGAGCATGACCTTCGTTTCGGCGAAACGGGCGATACGAATTTTGGGGCCCTGGAGGTCGGCGAGAACCGCGACGAAGCGACCGTGCTTTGCCGCCAAGGAGCGCACCAGCGAGGCACGGCCCATGTGGTCTTCCGCAGACCCGTGAGAAAAATTGAGGCGAACGACATCAACACCTGCCTTGATTAGACCTTCGATCATTTCAGGCGTGTTGGTGGCAGGGCCGAGCGTGGCAACTATTTTGGTTCTGCGGTGCATAGCAGTGACATCTCATTATTGTGGGCAAGCCCAGGCTGGTGGGGTGGTTGAGTGCCGCACCATTTGTGCCGATGTCACTTTTAATTGTGGGAATTACAACAAAAACCAAAATTACAGTCAGAATTCTATCAGTTTTATGACTGAAAGCTTGATTTTGCACTCTCTCTAAATGTGGACTGCCGATTGAGACTTCCACAAATCAGGCATCGAGGTAAGCACAGACCTGCTGCTATATCCATGGATCACGCAGATAGCATGGTGTGCATCGGTAACACAGACTTCCCTGTTGTGTAGCACGGTATCAAGTCTGGAACGAATGACCGAAGTCACATTTTATTGACCGATTAAAACAGCTGACCGATTTCAACACCCGAATTTCGATTCGGGCGAATATTCCAATACTACTGGCATAACTATGAGATGGGGTTTTCACCCTATGAAAACCCTATTCTAAAGGGGTTAAGCAGCCACAGACATCCTCTCACCCCCAAAAATTGGATAGAGGGTATCGACCGATGCAGCGGAGAAATCAGTCAAAAAACCAACAATTCAGTCAGTGGCATATGGGATGCACCCACTCTGGCATAGCTGATTTCTCCCAACAGGCAATATCATGACGAAACCATTACCTAATCACACCGATGTCTTCGACGTCGTCGTTGTCGGCGGCGGCGTTGTGGGATGCGCGATGGTGAGGCGTTTCACCTTGGAAGGTGCCAAGGTGCTTCTCCTGGAGAAGAGCTCAGACATTCTGTCGGGCGCCAGTAAAGGCAATAGCGCAATCCTTCACACAGGGTTTGACGCCCCTCGCGATAGTCTCGAACTGCGCTGCATGCAGGATGGCTACCAGGAATACCTGGATATCCACGCCAAAATGAACCTGCCACTACTCAAGTCTGGCGCCATGGTTGTGGCCTGGAGCGAAGAAGACTTGGCAAAGCTTCAAGGTATCGTGCAGCAGGCTCATGACAATGGTGTCGCGGACGTCAAACTCATCGATCGCGCGCGAGTGCGAGCACTGGAACCCCATCTGGCCCTCAACGCGTTGGGAGCTGCCGAGGTTCCTGGCGAGTTCCTGATTGATCCTTGGTCTGCGCCTCTGGGTTACCTTCAACAGGCGATGATGCTGGGTGCAAAAACCCAGTTCAACGCAGAAGTGAACGGCGGTCAGTTCGACGGTGACGTCTGGACGCTGGAGACCTCCCAGGGTGTATTCAAGACCCGTACAGTCATCAACTGCGCCGGCCTGTTTGGGGACATCCTTGAACAGAAACTGCTCGGCGAATCGAGCTTCTCGATTCATCCTCGCAAAGGCCAGTTTGTGGTCTTCGACAAAGCTGCATCACGCTATCTGACCAACATCGTTTTGCCTGTGCCAAATGAGCGCACTAAAGGCATCGTGCTCACCAAAACGGTGTACGGCAATCTGCTGGTAGGCCCAACCGCCGAGGAACAGGACGACCGCATTCACGCCCGCTTGGATAGCGAGATTCTCGGGCAACTGGTTGATGCCGCCGTAGAACGCATTCCAGCACTTGAGGGCATGCCAGTGACTGCGACCTATGCTGCTTTGCGTCCAGCCTCCGATAAAAAGGAGTATCGAGTTCGCAAGGTAGAAGGCAAGAACTGGATCACCGTAGGCGGCATTCGCTCGACTGGCCTGACGGCAGCATTAGGCATCGCCAAGCACGTCTTCAGCCTGTATGACCCAAAACATGTGGCTCCCAGCAGTGTCGTGTGGCCTTCGATGCCCAATCTGGCTGAGCACCTTCCTCGCGACTACCAAGAGCCTGGCTACGAGGAAATTGTTTGTCACTGCGAAATGGTGACGCTGCGAGAAATCAAAGCAGCCCTGAACAGCCCCCTCCCACCTGGAGATATCGGCGGACTCAAGCGCCGCACCCGCGCGTGTATGGGGCGCTGCCAAGGATTTTATTGCGGAGCGAGAGTCGCTGAGCTAAGCGCTGGGCACCTCGCCATTCCTCTTGCTACAGGTGTTTGCCATGAGTCCCATTAACATCGAAAACGTCGACGTCGCCATCATCGGTGGTGGCCCGTCGGGACTTTCTGCAGCTATCGAACTGCGTAAGCAAGGCATCGGTAAGGTCGTGGTGATCGAGCGCGAGCCGGAAGCCGGTGGCATACCCCGCCATTGCGGTCATCCACCTTTCGGTTTCTGGGAGTACGGTCGAATCTACACCGGCCCCGACTATGCAAAACGCAACGTCAGCGAGGCAAAGAAAGCAGGCGTGGACATCCGTGTCCTGCATTCGGTGACTCGTCTCGGTGCGCACGGTGAGCTCGAGGTCGTGAGCCCTCAAGGCGCTCTTCAGATTCGCGCCAGGCGGGTGCTTATTGCGACGGGCGCCCGCGAGACACCACGATCTGCTCGCTTGGTCGGAGGCGACCGCCCGCTCGGCGTCATCAACACGGGTGCCTTCCAGTCCTACATCTATCTGGAACACTTGAAGCCATTCGAGCGACCTCTGATCGTTGGTACTGAGCTGGTCAGCTTGTCATCCGTTCTCAGCTGCCGGAAAGCTGGCATCAAGCCCGTCGCCATGATCGAAGCAAACCGGCGCGCTACGGCTCGATGGCCGCTCTCGCTGTTCCCGCGTCTCTGCGGTGTGCCGATGCACTTTGGTGCACAGTTGCAAGAGATCCACGGAACTGGACGCGTTGAAGGTGCAAGCGTCAAATTGGCTGATGGATCAATCCGCGAATTCGAATGTGACGGCGTCCTGCTGACCGGTCGTTTTGTCCCCGAATCCAGTCTGGTAAGGCTGAGCGACCTCGAGCTTGACCTGAAAAGCGGCGGCCCGGTCATCGACCAATACGGCAGGTGCTCCGACCCTGCTTACTTTGCAGCAGGCAACCTTTTACGCCCTATTGAAACTGCAGGGTGGTCGTACCGTGAAGGTCGCAAAATTGCTTCTCTGATTGCTCGCGATTTGCGTGGGCAATTGCCAGTCGCTGGCCAGGACGTAGAGATTCTCTGCAAAGGCCAGCTCAAACTCTGCGTGCCTCAGCGCCTGACTCTATCCCCTGTTGAAGGCATGAAAAACCTGCAGATGCGAGTGAATCGTGCAACCCGTGGCCGCCTGCTGATTACTGCCGACGGAAAAGAGCTGTGGTCGCGAACCACTTCCGCTCTGCCGGAGCGCCGAATTCTCGTCCCGATCGCATCGTTGAATGTTCCGAAGGGCGTGCATCAGATCGAAGTCGACTTTGTCGGCGAGTAAGAAGATAGCCGAGGAGACTACAAGAAAATGCGTATCGCCGCTCTCGACCAAGGTACCACCAGCACTCGTGTACTGGTCGTTACTCAGAATGGTTCAGCTGACATCCAACAATCGCTGAGACATCAACAACATCATCCTCATCCTGGCTGGGTTGAACACGACCCAATTGAGCTGCTGAACAACCTCCAAAGCTGCCTCGAAGCGACCGGCAAGGTCGATGCAATTGGCATCGCTAACCAAGGCGAAAGCTGCTTGGCGTGGGATGCAAAAACCGGTGAGCCGCTCTCACCCGTGATCGTCTGGCAGGACAACCGCACCGCACCCGAAATCAGCCGTCTGCGCGCTACGGGTGCTGAGTCGCTGACCCTGGAGCGGGCTGGCCTTGCCCTTGACCCGTACTTCTCGGCAAGCAAGTTGGCCTGGATTGTCCAGAACCTGCCCGCCGCCCAGAGTGCACTGAAGGCTGGACGACTGCGTCTGGGCACTACCGACGCCTATTTCCTAGATCGGCTAACTGGCGTGTTTGCCACAGATGTCACAACGGCGTCGCGCACTTCGCTGATGAACCTGGCCACCGGGCAATGGGATACCGAACTGTGCGAACTGTTCGGCGTGCCGATGGAGGCACTCCCAGAGATCCGCGACACCGTTGGGTTCTTCGGTGAAATCGGTGTTACGCCTGTCACCGCTTCGATCGTCGATCAGCAGGCCTCTCTCTATGGCCACGGGTGCCGTGCCGGCGGAGATGCAAAGATCACCTACGGTACCGGCGCCTTCGCCCTGACCGTCACGGGTGATCAGATCATCCGGGCTCCCGAAAAAGGGCTGCTTGCCACCATAGCCTGGCAAATTGCGGGCAAACCAACCTATGCCATGGATGGGGGTGTTTATGACGCCAGCGCTGCAGTGGAATGGGCGGGTCGTCTCGGACTCTTCAGTGATTTTTCCGAGCTTGCCGCCTTCAGTGAGCCCCCTGCTATTTCGCGCCGGCTTGCCTTCGTGCCAGCCCTCTCCGGCCTTGCTTGTCCGCATTGGGATCGCAGCGCTGCTGCCCTGTGGGTCGGTATGAGTGGTGGCACCACCCGCCAGGACATGTGCCAGGCACTTCTCGAAGGCGTCGCACTGCGAAGCGTCGAAGTAATTACGGCCATGGACGGATTCCTGAACGTGACCGACCAACTGTCCATTGATGGTGGCCTTGCACGCAGTCCGTACTTCGCTCAGTTCCTGGCCGATGCGTTGCAGCGCTGCATCGTGACCCAACGCTTCGACGAACTGACGTCGTTCGGCTGCGCGGCCCTGGCGGCCAAAGGCATCGGTATTGAACTCAAGCCTCCACGCAACACCAGCACAAAGTTCCGGCCACGCATCAGCGCGACCGAAGCCCAACAGTGGCGCGAGACCTTCTCCGATGCCGTGAAACGGTGCAGAAGCTGGAGATAAGTATGGCCACGTAATCAGTGGCTACCCAGGGCAGAGTTCTCAAACTTTGCCCTGTGTCCAACATCACTCCGGAATCATGCGATTTTTTCCTGCTTCAGAAGAGGAAAAAACACAAAACCACATCATTAAAGTCCATGGCATACCGCGTGCGTCGATAACAATAACTCACCCTGACGATCATGATCGGGACGAGTCTGCTTGATAGTGAACATACTTCAGGAGACATCCATATGTCTGAGAATACTCGGGCTCAACTGAACGACGGCCCACACGCCGAAGAGCAATACACTGCACAATTCGAAAGGACGTTGGGCAAGTTCGAATCCTTCGCTGTAGCCTTCTCCTTCATCTCCATCACCACAGGTCTGTTCTCGACCTATGGCAGCATGCTGACTTCCAGCGGGCCCATTGGCATATGGACATGGCCGGTCGTCACCCTGGGCACCATTCTCGTTGCACTTGTGTTTGGGTTGCTGGCGAGCAAAATTCCGCTTTCCGGATTCAGCTACCAGTGGGCGAGCCGCCTAGTGAACCCAGTTTTGGGCTGGTGGTTTGGCTGGGCGAGCTTCGCCTTCCTATCAATCGTCACCGTTGCCGTAGATTACGGCCTGGCACAAGTCGCCCTATTCCCACTTCTTGGTTGGGAATACAGCGCGTCTGCGGGTGCTATCACCACCCTGATCCTGATACTCATCCAGACCGGCCTCATCATCTGGTCGACTCCGATCCTGACCAAGATCAACAACATGGCAGTCGGGGCCGAAGTCATTGCCGTCTTCGGCTTGATCATCGCTATCGGTGCTGCCGTGGCATTCTTCGGTAAGGGCAACACTTCGAACCTTATTTCCACCGGGATCGTGCATAGCAACAACTACTACAGCTGGCTCGGCCCCTTCATGCTTTCGGGCCTGCTCGGTGCGTTCACTCTGGTGGGCTGGGAATCTGCAGCCAACCTTGCTGAAGAGACCCATAACCCTAAGCAGGTCGTTCCGAAGGCAATGATCAACGCGGTACTGGTCAGCGGTGTGCTCGGCACTCTATTCCTGATCGTCGTGAGCCTGGGGCTGGGCGATCATGTTGAGGAGTTGACCCGAAGCTCTGCCCCCGTGGCCGACGTTATCCGGATGACTCTGGGCGAAGTCTTCAGCAAAATCGTGCTGGTAATCGTGTGCGTGGCAATCTTTGCATGCGGCCTGGTCATCATGACCAGCAACAGCCGACTGATTCACGCAATGGCTCGCGATGGCCGACTTCCTTTCTCCGAAAAGCTTTCCATCGTACCCCGCCCTACTGGCGGCCCGCTTTGGGCGACCTTGCTTGCATGCGTTGTTTCTGTGGGGATCGTGCTGAGCTTCTACAGCGCTCCCGATGCGCTGACCCAGTTACTGGGTGCAGCTACATTGTTCCCGGCCTTGCTCTATAGCGGAACCGTTCTGCTGTACATCTTCACGCGCCACAAGCATGTTCATCACCCTGATGACTTCACCCTAGGTAAATGGGAATGGCCTGTCGTGATAGGGGCATGCATCTGGCTCTTCGTCGAGATGTGCGTGTTCATCATCCCTAGCGACTTCCGCACAGCGCAGATGTATGTCCTAGCGTCGATGCTTGTTGGTGTCGTGGTGTTCCTGGCCGTCTGGCTGAACCGCAGGAAACAGCTGGAGCGCATGCCCCCCTTGGGAACCTACCTGTAAGCCGAAATGAAAAATGGCCCTTAGCGAACGCAAGGGCCATTTTTATTGAGGCCTCTAACCGTTATTCCTGCCTAGTGCTGGCAGGCACCTCATGTACTTCGACATGTGCATCCGCAAGCGCCTTGGCCAGCTCCCCTACCGGCTTGCGATCAATGATCAGCCGGTCGATACGCTCCAACGGGAAGACCTGGAACAATGCTCGTTTACCCATTTTGGAGGAGTCGGCGATCACCGTGAGATAGCGGGTGCGAGCGATCATCGCCCTGGTGATCTCTGCTTCCTCGATTGAGAAGTCGAAGGCTCCGTCCGCACTGAGTGCCCCGATGGTCACCACTGCGTGCTCAGCATTGAATCGCGCGATCTGCTCCATCGCCAATGCGCCGGTATTCTGAGCGGACTCAGGGCGATACTCCCCTCCAATCATGAACACTCGATTGCCACTGGCGCCGATGCTTTCAGCGATCATCAAAGAGTTGGTGATTACCGTGATTCTGCTCAGCTTGGCCAACTCGCGAGCAAAGAACAGGGTGGTCGTACCCGTATCGATGAGGATGCTGTCACCAGGCGAGTACAGGCCGGCAGCATAACGCGCGACCATTCTCTTCTCGGCAGAAAACTCGTTCATGCGGGTCTGGAAGGCATTCTCATGCTCACCACGAGGCGGTAGAGATGCCCCTCCATGGTACTTCGTTACTTGGCCGTCCTCGGAGAGCACGGTCAGATCGCGCCGAATTGTTTCTTGCGAGGTACTCAGCGACCGGGCCAGCTCTTCAACCGATATCCGCTCACGCTGCCGCAGCAATTCAAGAATGTGTTGTCGTCTTTCACTTGGACGCATTTTTACTCCTATGTCACCTGGGGACGCACCCAAATGAAGCGATAAGTGTTACCTACGCACACACCTGAAGCACGGGTAACACTCAATCCTCGCTGACTGCCAATTACGACCATCAATAATCTGGTTTTTCAGGAAGTTATCCCACGGCTGGATACACAGCCGCCAACGGGACTCCAGTCACAATACGCCTTGGAATTGACCGAATCCATAGCTTTCAGAACTCAAAACCACACAAAAACAACGAATGGCATGTGATGTGGTTAGTAAGTGGTCAGAAACGCAAAGCATGTCGACACGCGGTTCGTCGATGAACATGCAATGCGTATCCGGGCTGCAGGCGCTATTTGCCTACATCGAAAGCTAAACAAGAAGAAGTTCCTGGTCACGCGGGGATACCGCCTTGACCAATGCGAACAAGAGGTGAGCCATGGCTGAGTTTGGAAACTATGTGATCTACATGATCATGCTGGGCGCAGTAATCGGCGCATGCGCGTCCGTTCTCAAACCGGAGAGCGGCTTGGGCAAAGAGTTTGTAAACGGTATTCACTCGATAGGGCCGGTGTTCTTGGCACAGGCGGGAATCATGATTTCGATCCCGTTCCTGTCGAAATTCATCGAAATGGCATTGGGCCCATATTTCAGCTTGATGGGCTCTGACGTATCCATAGCGGCGCTGTCGATCATCGCTGTGGACATGGGCGGCTACCAGCTGGCTGATGCCATCGCAGCGAATCGCGATGTTTGGATCACCGCCATGATCGTTGGTTACACATCAGGAGCAACCATCGTCTACCTCATACCGGTAGGTCTGATGATGCTGGAGCGCAAGGATCACAAGTACCTTGCTCTCGGGGCCATGGCGGGCCTCATCAGCATTCCTTTTGCAGTACTGGCGTCGCTGGTGATGATCACCACCTTCAACCTGCCAGTGCGCGAGATGGTGTCCACCAACTCACCGGCATTGCACTACCTGACTCTGGACTTCGTCGCTTGCCTGAAGCTCTTGGCTCCGCTGTTCATCTTCTGCTTCGTGCTCGCCGCAGGCCTGCGTTACAAGGCCAACCTCATGGTGACCGGCTTCCTCGTGTTCGGCAAAGTCATGGACGCCTTCATCAAGATCATCCTCGCATTGGCCATCGTCGAGCACTTCACCGGGTTCTTCATGAAGAACTTTGGCGTCTGGGGCTTCGATCCGATGTTCGCTGATCAGAAGGAGCTGTTCCGCGCCATCGAGATCGCGGGTTACATCGGGATCATGCTCGCTGGAACCTTCCCTATTTGCTACCTGTTCAACAAATATTGCCGTCGCCCTACAGAGGTGATTGGTAAACAGTTCGGCCTTTCCGGCCCAGGTGCTGCCGCCTTCGTCATGGTGTTCGCCAACATCATCGCGGTGTACCACATGTTCAAGAACCTCAATGCTCGCGACAAAGTCCTCTGCGTTGCATTGGGTGTCTGCGCCCAAGCAACCATTGGTGACCACCTTGCGTTCACCGCCAACTTCCAGCCCACGCTGATCATGCCGGTGCTGTTGGCCAAACTGTTTGGTGGCCTGTTGGCGGTTGCCATTGCGATCAAAATTTCTGTACCTGCCGCTCAGCGCTACGAAGAAGCAGAGCGCGCACAGAAGGATGAGCTCAACTGCCCAGACATGGCACTTCGCTCAGCCTAATCGGTAATTCCACGATGGCGATCGACTCGCCGCAATACATAGAGGTAAACATGCGTAAGATTTTCCTAGCCTGCCCCTACAGCCACGCCGACGCCAACGTCACCCACGAACGCTTCCTAGCATGCAACAAGGTAGCCGCCACGATTGTCGAGTCCGGCAACGCTGTTTTCAGCCAAGTTTCCATGTCGCACCCGATCAACCTGGCTTTCGAGGGCAAAGACAACGCTGCCATCGGCAAGCTGTGGGCTCCAGTGGATGCCGTATTCATGGACGTCATGGAAGAGCTGATCATCCTCGACCTGCCTGGTTGGGATCTGAGCTCGGGCATCAAGCGGGAGATCGAGTTCTTCAAAGGTCGCGATCAAAAAGTGAGCTTGTGGTCTGAAGTCAGCCACGAGTTCCAGTAAACAGAAGGAGGCCCCAGGCCTCCTTCTTCTTTTCAGCCCCATTACTCCGCTTCGGCGCTTCACGTCTCAACCGCGCGCAACTCGCCCGCACTGACACCAAGGCAATTGCAGGATCAATTCGCTATGCACTATAAAAAAATCAGCGTTTCCGTCATCGCAGCAATGCAGTTTCTGAGCATCTCGGTTTCTCAGGCCGCTTCGCAGACTCCGGTCGCTGCCGAGAACGGCATGGTCGTCACCGCCCAGCACTTGGCCAGCCAGGTTGGCGTGGATGTTCTCAAAGCCGGCGGTAACGCCGTGGATGCGGCAGTAGCGGTAGGCTATGCACTGGCAGTGGTTTACCCGGCAGCAGGTAATCTGGGTGGCGGAGGGTTTATGACGATCCAGCTCGCCGATGGCAAAAAAACGTTTTTGGACTTCCGCGAGAAAGCGCCGTTGGCCGCTACCGCCGACATGTACCTAGACAAGGCTGGAAACATCATCCCAGGCCTTAGCTCGCGCGGTCAGCTTGCGGTAGCAGTACCAGGCACCGTCTCTGGCCTCGAGTATGCCAGGGAAAAATACGGCACCAAACCTCGAGCTTCCCTGATTCAACCGTCCATCACTCTTGCTGATAAAGGCTTTACGCTGGAACAGGGTGATGTCGATCTGCTGGTAACAGCAACAGAAGACTTCAAAAAGGACATGAAGGACTCCGGCTCCATCTTCCTTTCCGGTGGAAAACCCATGGAGGTTGGCCAGCAATTGGTGCAAAAAGACCTGGCGAAAACCCTGCGCGAGATTTCCGAAAAGGGTGAAGACGGCTTCTACAAAGGCTGGGTTGCCGATGCCTTAGTGAAATCCAGCAAAGCAGGTGGCGGCATCATTACTCAGAAAGATCTCGACCACTACAAGACGCGAGAATTCGCCCCGGTTGAGTGCGACTACCGTGGCTACCATGTAGTGTCTGCTCCCCCACCTAGCTCAGGCGGCGTCGTGATCTGTCAGATCATGAACATCCTTGAAGGCTATCCAATGGGCGAGCTGGGTTACCACTCTGCCCAAGGCATGCACTACCAGATCGAAGCGATGCGCCATGCCTACATCGACCGGAACAGCTACCTGGGTGATCCCGACTTCGTAAAAAACCCAATCGGTCGCCTGCTCGACAAAAACTATGCGGCCAAGATACGTGCAGCGATTGCCCCCAACAAGGCAGGTGACTCTTCCAAGCTCGGTACCGACGTAGCGCCTCACGAAGGCAACAACACCACGCACTACTCCATCATCGACAAATGGGGCAATGCGGTCTCGGTTACCTACACGTTGAATGACTGGTTCGGGGCTGTGGTTATGGCCAGCGGTACCGGTGTCCTGCTCAACGATGAAATGGATGATTTCACCTCCAAGGTCGGCGAGCCAAACATGTATGGCCTCGTACAAGGCGAAGCCAACGCGATCGCGCCGGGCAAAACACCGCTGTCCTCGATGAGCCCGACAATTGTGACCAAGGACGGCAAGCCGGTGATGGTCGTGGGTACACCAGGTGGTAGCCGGATCATCACCGCCACCCTGCTCACGATCCTGAACACCATCGACTACAAGATGAACATCCAGGAAGCAGTGGACGCGCCGAGATTCCACCAGCAGTGGCTGCCAGAGGAAACCCACCTTGAGGACTTCACAATCAGCGCCGACACGCGAAAAATCCTAGAAGGCTGGGGCCACAAATTCACTGGGCCGCAACCGCTCAACCATGTCGCCGCCATCTTGGTAGGTGCACCATCCTTGGACGGCAAGCCTGTGGGTAACAATCGCTACTATGGCGCCAATGATCCTCGTCGTGGTACTGGGCAAGCTCTAGGATACTGATGAGCATGAGCACCAGCGCATTTTAACGAAGAAATATCGATCAAAGCCGCCTGAGGAAGGGCGGCTTTTTTCTCTCTGCATGGGCCCGCCGAAACTTGACCTCGTACACCCCCTACTCGGTCGACCTCACAGAAATGAAAACTTAGCACTGCCGACCATCAGCTCTCGGCGTTTCGACGAGGAGGAAGATAGCTCTGTGTGCCCGATTTAAGCTGAGAAAAACCGGTTGCTGAAGGCAGGGTAAGGCGTGAGCCGAAGCTGAAGCGGGAAGGATGATGAGTGATGAAGAATGCGTCCCCTGCTGGAATCGAACCAGCATCTAGCCCTTAGGAGGGGCTTGTTCTATCCGTTAAACTAAGGAGACATCAAGCGCTGTATCTTACGCAAAACCAAGGGCTTAGGAAAGTTAACCTTCCCTCCGCTCCCTATGGGCATCCCACCCTCTCAGATCTCTAGCTAGTAGCGGTAGGACTGTCCGCTTGGACAGGAGACTGTACCCTACCCCAGATAAGAACCTGCAACCTTCCCCTTAGGAGGGGGATGCTCTATCCAATTGAGCTACTGAGACGCTACGACCGGCAGCGAGCGCTGCACAGCGGGATGGCCAGCATGTTAACCAGCATGCTGGCGTTTG
>Ga0182739_1001238_pt1 | contig 27592 bp, 16 predicted proteins | sample eDN5th30CBELigBY_FD_128873 | JGI IMG/M metagenome (GOLD analysis project Ga0182739, IMG submission 128873) | Enriched backyard soil microbial communities from Emeryville, California, USA - eDNA 5th pass 30_C BE-Lig BY (version 2) (version 2) | ecosystem: Environmental > Terrestrial > Soil >... | reverse complement strand
GGGATGCCGAGCATGATGCCCTCGACGATGCGCAGCCCGGTGCCCGAGAGCATGTCGTCGGGCAGCGCGTAGCCGCTCCAGCCGGCGGCGAGCGCGGCGATCAGCGTGAGGAACAGCAGCACCCAGGCGAAGCGCTGCCGCCCGCGGAACCGCCCTGTGAAGAAGATCACCGCGAGCTGCAGCATGATCGCCGCGGGCAACAGCAGGGCCGCCCAGTGGTGCAGTTGCCGCACGAGCAGCCCGCCGCGGACGTCGAACGAGATGCCGAGGGTCGAGGCCAGCGCTGCCGACATCTCGGTCCCATGCAGCGGGAGGTAACCCCCTCGATAGGTCACCGTGGTGCTCGACGGCGTATAGAAGAACATCAGGAACAGCCCGCTCGCCAGCAGCAGGGCGATGCACGCCGCGGTGATCACCCCGAACACGTCCGTCCAGTGCGCAGCGCGGCGTTCGCGCTCGCCGAACCTCCGGTCGATCGCTGCCTGAAGTCTCGTCGTGATGGACATCGCGCCCTCCTCACCAGATATGACCGGGTGCGGCGGGCCGCTGTGACAGTCTGGAGCGGATGAGCGACGACGTCCTGCTCGAGCAACTGCGCCCGCGCGCGTTCGCGATCGCGTACCGGATGCTGGGCAGCGTCGCCGAGGCGGAGGACGTCGTGCAGGAATCCCTGCTGCGCGTGCACCAGGCGGTGTCGGCCGGCCAGAAGCTGGACTCGCCGCAGGCTTTCGTCACCACGGTCACCACCCGCCTTGCGATCACCGAGCTGCAGTCCGCGCGCGCCCGCCGTGTGCGTTACACCGGTGACTGGTTGCCCGAGCCGCTGCTCACCGCGCCCGAGGATCGCCGCTTCGCCGACCCGCTCACTTCGGCCGAGACCTCGGAGTCGCTATCGGTCGCGCTGCTGGTACTTCTCGAGGCGCTGACCCCCGAGCAGCGTGCGGCGTTCCTGCTGCACGACGTCTTCGACTACGACTACCCGACGATCGCGTCGATCATCGGCAAGTCGGAGGCGAACACCCGCCAGCTCGCCGCCCGAGCGCGGCAGCATGTGCACGACGGACGCGCCCGCTTCCAGACCACTCCGGACCGGCACGACGAGCTGGTGCACCGGTTCCATGCCGCCGCCGTCGACGGGGATCTCGCCGGTCTCGAGGCGATGCTCGCCGAGGACGTCACCATGTGCGGCGACGGCGGGGGCAAGGTGCCCGCCCTCGGCCGCACGGTGCAGGGCCGCCACCGGGTGGCGAAGACCCTCATCAACGGCACCCGCGCCTTCGGCGGTCTCCCCGGCGTCTCGTTCGCCGCCGCCGAGGTCAACGGCGGACCCGGTCTGGTCTACCGCGACGCCGAGGGACGTGTTCTCGGCGTCATGGCGCTCGACGTCGTCGACGGTCGCATCGCGAGCGTCGATGCGGTGGTCAACCCCGACAAGCTCGGTCACCTCGGCGAGGTCGGCGACGCGGTGGCGCTCTTCGCGGCGGCGCGCGGCTGAGGCCCCCACGGCGTGCTTGGATGACGTCATGGCCGCCGAGAAATCGCCGTCGATCGAGCTGCCGGCCGGCGAGCACACCGTGCGCATCAGCAACCCGGACCGGGTCTACTTCCCCGCGCACGGCTGGACGAAGCTCGACCTCGCCCAGTACTACCTGTCGGTCGGGGACGGCATCGTGAACGCGTTGCGGGAACGCCCCACGATGCTGCATCGCTACCCGACCGGGGTCGAGGGAGAGAAGGTGCATCAGAAGCGGCTGCCGCACGGCGCACCGCCCTGGATGGAGACGGTCACGGTCTTCTTCCCCCGGTACCAGCGCACCGCCGACGAGCTCTGTGTGACCCGGATCGCGCACGTGATCTGGGCGGTCCAGATGTCGACCGTCGAGTTCCACCCGTGGAACTCGCGTCGCTCCGACGTCGAGAAGCCCGATGAGTGGCGCATCGACCTCGACCCCGGCGACGCGTCGTCGTTCGCGACCGTGCAGCGGGTGGCCGCTGTCGCGCACGAGGTGCTCGACGAACTCGGAGCCGTCGGCTGGCCCAAGACCTCCGGCGGCAGCGGGCTGCACATCTACGTGCGGATCGCCCCCGAACACGGCTTCGCCGACGTGCGACGGGCCGCGCTGGCGTTCGCGCGCGAGGTCGAGCGACGCACCCCGACGGATGTCACCACCACCTGGTGGCGCAAGGAGCGTGACCCCGCGGCCGTCTTCGTCGACTACAACCAGAACGCCCGAGACCACACGATCGCCTCGGCGTACTCTGTGCGCGGCAACCCGGACGCGACGGTGTCGACCCCGGTGCGCTGGGAGGAGATCGATGCCCTCGACCCCCGCGACTTCACGATCGAGACGGTCCCGGCGCGCTACGCCGAGCTCGGCGACCTGCACGCCGGCATCGACGAGGCGGTGTTCGACATCGCACCGCTGCTGGAGTGGGCGGAGCGTGACGAACGCGACGGCGCCGAGGCGCCGCCGGAACCGGACGAGGACGAGAGCAAGGCCTGACATCACACCGGCTGCAGGTCGAACTGCGGTACGGGTCCGGCCCGGCGCGGCGTCTGGACAGAGTCCACCCACGCGGGCGGGATGAACCATCGCTCGCCGTCGCGCCAGTCCAGCACCCAGCCCTCGAGGTCGAAGACCCGGTGATGGAAGGGACACAACAGCAGCAGATTGCCGAGATCGGTGCCGCCACCCTCGGCCCACGGCACATCGTGAGCGACCTCGCACCACCCCGGTGGGGCGGTGCACCCGTGCCAGATACACCCGCGGTCGCGCAGCTCGAGCGCCCGGCGCTGTGGTTCGGTCGCGAGTCGCACCTCGCGGCCGAGATCGAGCGGTTCGCTCTCGCCCCCGAGCACCACCGGGATGATGTTCGCGGCCGCCGCCAGCCGACGGGCGGTCGCCGCGCTGATCGGCGCGTCGACTCCGACGATCTCGGCGGCGCCGAGCCCCGACCGCAGCTCTTCCAGCCCGATCTTGACGACCACCGTGACGGAGGTACCGGCGACCGATCCGCTGTCACAACCGAGCGACTCGCGACACATCGCCACGAACGCGTCGAGACGCTTCTCGCGCATCGTGCGGTTGTCGACCTCGCGCGGGTCGGCCGGCTCGGAGACGTCCAGGAATGTCGGCTGCCGGCGCGGGGCCGTGCGCGCATCGAGGGCCGCGGTGGCGAAGCCCGCTGCCTCTGGGTGCATGGTGATGATCCACTGCACGAGCCCCTCCGGCAGGGTGCGCACGACCAGGCCCGAGCGGCGCCGGAGGTATTCTTCGCGGTCGGCCGCCGCATCCGGCAAGAAGGCCGCGGGCATCTCGCGGCAGAGGCGGGCGAACTGCCGGTCGGTGAGGTCGGACGACTTCTGGACCAGGAACTGCTCGGCCGAGCGTAGTTCGCCGGAGGAGGCGAACGGTGAGATCTCGTCGAGGGTGGAGAGGATGCGCGCCGCGCGCGCGAGCCGAAGCCCCTCACCGGCGACGGCCGCCTCGATCGCCTCATGCCGCGAGGGCAGGACCTCGCCCTGCAGGTTCACCTGCGGCCGGATCGCGGCCCCGACCCGGCAGATCACGCCGGCCTCGGCTCCGTCGAGACCGGCGACGACCTGCATCACCGCGGCCGGTGACCTCTCGCCGAGCTTGCGAGCGCCGTCGGGGGTGAGATCGACGAAGGATTCGAGCTCACCGGCGAGAGCGATGCCCGCACTGTCGAGCAGCCGCCGAAGTTCGCCGTAGAGGGCCGCCCGCTCGATCAGAGATGCGGCATCGCCCCGCGGCTCGGCGGACAGCGCGGCGAACCGCGCTGCGCTGTGTGCAAGCTGCCGTGCAGGCTGGCTTGCAAGCCGTTCGACGGACACCGCGCACCCCTCCTTCGTTCGAGCGGGTGCGCGATACCCGAGTCTTCATCATAGCAGACATTCGAACGTATGTTCGAGACTGTGGACAACACGGCGAACCGCACTCGCGTGTCCCGCATCTCTAAGCTGAGAGTATGTCCGCCCATCAAGACCCGACCCGAACGCTGGCCCGCTACAGCACGATGTGGCGCGCGGTACTGGTGTCGGTCGGTGTCCTTCTCGCCGGCGGACTGATCGTCATCTTCTCCGACATCGAGAAGGCTCCGCTCAACCTGGCCCTGGCCGGCGGAAGCGGTTTGATCGCTGTCGGAGCCCTCTCGCTCCTGAGCGAGATCTTCCTCCGGCGATCGCTACGACGCGAGTTGCTCTCGGAGGTCGACGGCCGCGCGCAGGCCGAGAAAGTCGGTCTACGGGAAGCGCTGACCAGCACGCGGGACTTCATGGGCGAGTTCACCGAACTCGTCCCCACCGCCAAGAGAATCGACCTCATGTTCATCAGCGACAGCAGCTGGGTCGAGGACCACACGAAGGGTATTCTGACCGCCCTGAAGAAGGGCTGCCGCCTGCGAGCAGTGCTGCCCGATCACACCGATGGCGGAGTCGTCGATCACATCCTCCGACGGTTCGACATGTCCGACGCGGACACGATGAGCAACGCGATCAAGATCGCCGAAGAGTCGCTCAAGCGCCTCCGCACGAAGTATCCGGCTAGATACGACACGGCCGGGCGACTCGAGCGCGGTGTCGAGATCCGGCGATCCCTGACCATCCCCACCTATTCCCTGTACCGGGTCAACGACACGAGCGTGATCCGCGTGCAAGAGGTGCAGAAGAATCAGGTGTCAGACTCTCCGGTGCTGGTGACTGCGCGGCCCGGTGCGTATTGGACGTTCGCGAACAACGACTTCATCGAGGTGTTCGAAGCGAGCGGACCGACGCCGTGATCAGCCCGGGCGACGTCGTGCTGACCCGCTTTCCGCTCACCAGCGGCTACGAGGCCAAGGTCCGCCCATCTCTCGTCGTCGCCTGCGAGACCGACGCGGACGACCCGCTCATCACCGTCGCGGCGATCACGAGCTCCGAACAGCGCGGCGACGACCGCGGGGTGCTGGTCATCGCCGATTACGCTGGCGCCGGCCTCGATCGGCCGAGCATCGTGCAAGTACGCAAGCTCTTCACCACGCAGAAGTCGAAGCTCGGCCCGATCGTGGGCCGGATCGATGTGGCGAGTACGCAGAGAATCCGGCGCATGCTCGGGGATTACTTCGGCGAGATCGCCGAATAGCTCAACGACGTGAGCCACCAACCAATGCCATTACCTTATGGCATCGCCGACGCACGGGGTGGGATTGGTAGCGGATCGAGACATCCGCGGCACGTAGTCACCTACCCCGCCTGACTCCCTCCGCCGCCGACCTCCGACCCGGTGATCCGCCACGCCTCGTCGAGGCAGCCGGCGATCGTCGATTTGCCGGCGAGCTCTTCCAGCGACTCGGGCCCGCTGAGGTCGGCGTTGCCGATCCCAGCGGTATACAGCCCCGCCCCGATGCTCAGGACGCCGCCGACGGCGCCGACCGGTCCGAGACCCTCGGTGACGATGTCGACGTTGGTGAAGACGACTTTTCGAATCGTGTTCGCCGTCGAGATCACCGACCCGGGGCTCTGTGAGCTGGGCTTACCCGAGTTGTCGAAGCCCCAGCGGGCGACGCACTCGGTGATCTTGGTCGGGTTGAGCAGGTCGGTCACCCCGGTGAAACCTTCGGCACCGGGGATGAAGCTGCTGATCGTCGAGAGCGTCCCGAGCGCGGCGAAGAAGATGCCGGCGGGCGGCACGAGCACCCCGACCACGACCGGGAGCACGACGGCGATGATGCCCGCGCCGACCTTGAGGCCCTTGATCGCGGCGGTCGTCTCGCGCTCGGCACGGTTCTGCCAGAGCCCGGCGACGTTCTTGTTCCCGTCGACGAAGGCGTAGCCGACGAGGTCGAGGGTCTTCGGGTCTTCGTAGATCTGCCCGGCGATGACACCGCTTTCGAACTTCTGGATGCTGCGGTCGCCCGGCTTCATGTGCTGCGCCCGCACCTTGATGGCCGTGCCGGCGATGAAGGAGTTGTCGGCCTCGCTCGAGCCGGGGCAGCGCGGCGCATCGCCGTCGATGGTGATCCCGGCCCCGAAGGTCACCGTGTGGCAGGTGACAGTGAAGTGCGCGTTCGCGGTCAGCTTCTGCTCGACCGCGTTCGTCATCCGGCGGATCGGGTTCTTGGTGATCGTGGACGGCCCGATTCCGGTCCACGATGTGAAGCGGAACCCGGTCGAGGGAGCCGCCGCATACAGCAGCAGGTCGGTTCCCGGTTCGAACACGTTCTCACCGGCGTTGGTGCACGGACTCTCGCCCGGTTTTTGGAGCACCAGCTTGCCGTCGGAGCCCTGCAGCACCTTGACGCCCTGGCTCCACTGGAATCCGCTCATGTCGTACGGCACCACCAGCCCGTCGGGCCCCTTCAGGTACACCGTGCCGGGCATCGCGGATGCGTCGAAGCTCTCGCTGCGCCCCGCGACCGTGAACACCGGCTTGGTATCGACGGGCTGGCAGAGCTCCGTCCAGACGCTCACCGGACCGGAGACCCGGCACTCGAAGCGTCCCCCGGTGGCGACGCCCCAGAACTTCCACGAGTTCGCGTCGGCGTTCGACCCCGACGGGCACATCGCCGTCACGCCCTTCACCATCACGTACGTGTCGAGCGGCGAGATGTCGCTCACCACGTCGGCGATGATCGAGCCGAAATACTTCTGCCCGGTGAGCTCATCGACGGGGATGCCCTGCATGGCCGCCTGCTGCTTCCGGGTGTCCAGATAGTAGCCGGGGCCGCATCCGGTGAAGACGAAGTCGAGAAGGCGACGGTCACCGCGGTAGTCGAGCTGCGAGCACGCGGACGCGTCGTAGAAACCCGCGGTGATGCGGATGTCGCGGTCGAGCACCAGCTTCTTCGCGGCTCGCGTGATGTCGCCCTTGTCGCCGTCGGCGGTGCCGACTGCGGTGATGCGCTGGTCGTCCCACCCGTTGAACAGGGTGCCCTTGGCGAGAGCGACGGGGGTGAGGGTGATCTCGGTTCCACCGAGGTAGCGCTCGCTGCCGTCGGGGCATGCGGTGCCGTCGACCCGGACGTCGCCGGTGGTCAGGCCGTTGCGGTCGACGACCCCGTCGATGCGGACGTCGACGGAGTAGCAGTGCACGACGGTCGCGGTGAGCGCCGGCATGCTCTGATCGATCTCGACGGTGATCTGGTTCGAGGTCCCGTACTCCGGTACCGGGACTCCGTCGGCTTTCCAGCCGGTGATGGCCATCGAGGGATCCCCCGGCGTCGCCGTGGCGGTGACCTTCGTGTAGCGCAGGTAGCCGCCGCCGGCGGGAGACGAGCAGTTGTGCGCCGGGTCGAACGTGACGCCGTCGCCGGGCGAGTCCGGGTCGATCGCGACGCTGATGGTGCGGCAGATCGGGCCGAAGCTGACGCGGAGAGATGCGGGTGAGGTGACGGTGAGCTTCACGTACGGGCGGTGGGAACTGTCGGCGGTCACCACGGCTCGCGGCGGCAGGGCGCCGAACGACCAGAATCCATCGGGTTCGCCGTAGGAGGGGTTCTGCGCGCCATCGGGGTAGATGGAGACCGTGGTGCCGTGCAGCCAGCCGGCGGCCCCCGCATCCGTCGTGCAGTTCGATGCCGGATACACCGAGATGCCGCCGTACCCGCTGACGTTCGCCGTGATCGGGTAGCAGCCGGTGACGAACTTGGCGACGCGCACCCAGGTGTCGGGGTCGCGGGTGACGGTGAAGGTGCCGGTGGCGTTCATCGGTACCTTGACCAGGCCGGCGCTGCCGGGCGTGTAGCCCATCCAGTAGGCGAAGTGACCGCCGGTCTTCGCGGTGGCGGTGACGCTGATCGCAGAGCCGGGAAGGTATCCGGTCGCGCCGCAGTTCGGGGCGGTGTTCACGCTCACCGTGCCGAGCGCGGTGTCGCTGGAGCGCACATCGAGGATCGCGCAGCGGATGACGCGCACCTGGCGGGTCTGCTGCAGCGGCAGCCAGTCGGGGTCGCCCGAGTACTGCACGATGACGTCGACGAACCCGCCGGTGGCCGAGGAGTCGCCGAAGCGCCCGGTGCAGCTGAGTACCTGCACGCTGACCTCGCACCACTTGGTGCCGTCGGCCCAGACCTGCACCGTGCCGGTGGCGGTCGGGTCGAAGCGGTTCCAGGTGACGGTGGTGTCGGTGTCGGTGAGCACGTCGGTCGACGGCACGGTCGCGCCGAGCACCGGGGTCGGCCGGGTGGTGGTGACGGTGACGGTTCCGCTGTCGCCTGGCAGGTAGGTGAGGTCGCCCGGGTAGCTCGCCGAGAGGGTGTGGGTGCCGACCGAGCTCCAGGTGATGAAGCAGTTGCCGACCTGCTGCCCCGACGCGATCGTGATGGTGCAGGTGCTGCCGTTGTCGGCGGTGACGGTGACCGGCTGGGTGTAGTCCTCGCTCGCGCCGGGGGCGTGGTTCATGACGACGGTGACCTTGCTCGGGGTACCCGCGGCGCCGACGGTCGCGTAGACATCCATGCTCAGCGCGATGCGGGTGAGGCTGGTCGACACCGTCGCCGAACTCGGCCGGAAGAGCGCCGCGCCCGGGAAGTACGAGGCCTTGATCGCGTCGGCCGGCCAGCGCAGATCGTCGATGCCGGTGCCCGACTGGGTCTCGAGGCGCGCGACGCCGTTCACCAGCGGCGCGTTGCCGAGGAACTGCAGGCCCGCCCCGCCCGGTTCGACGCCGTAGAAGGTGACGGTGCCGGTCGGCGTCGTGGCGGTGCCGGGGACCGTGACCGTCGCGGTGAGGTACACCGCGCTGCCGTACAGGATGGTGGTCGGGTTGACCACCAGGTTGAGAACGGTGGCCGCCTTGCCGGGACGGTACTCGTAGATGGCGGACTCACCGAGCAGGTTGATGCTCGAGGCGGCATATGTCGCCTTCAGGTCGAGGTCGCTGACCCCGAGCGGGATCGCCCAGGACGGGCAGTCGACGTGCGCTCCGGCGCAGACCGTGATCGTCGCGACGCCGCCGATGACGGGGACGTTACTGGCGATGACGGTTCCCGTGCCGGTGCCGAAGTCGACGCCGTGGTCGGGGGCGAGTACTCCTCCGGCGACCGAGACGGTCGCCGTCAGGTCGAACGTCGCTCCGAGTGCCACGTTGCCGGGGTCGGGGATCGCGACGTCGACGAGGGCTTGGGTCGCATCCACCCGGAATGCCGCCGAGGTGGTGGCGTCGTAGTTGGTGTCGCCGGCGAAGACGGCCCGCACGAAGGTGGTGAGCTGGGTCGGGATGAAGTCGATCGAGGCGACCCCGTCGACCGGGTTGGCGGAGCCGAGCGGGGTTCCGGTGGTGGTCTCGAAGGTGACCAGACCGGTGGGGCCAGTGCCGATGTCGGCGAGGGTGGCGATCAGTTTCGTGGTGACGCCGATGCGCGGGCTGGCCGACTGCAGGGTGACGACGGGCACGCTGGTGGCCTTGTCGACCTCGAGGTGCGAGGCCGTCGTGCCGTCGTCGCTCGCCTCGTGCTGCTCGTCGCCCTGATAAGAGAGGTACACCGGGCCGGATCCCGCGCTCAGCTGGTCGGTGGTGATCGAGAAGCCGCCGGTGCCGTTGACGGTGCCGCTGGCGACGACGGCGCCCTTCCAGACCAGGTCGACCGTGCCGGTCGGGGTGGTGCCGGTGGCGCTGCGGACGACTCCGGTGAAGGTCTGGGTGTCGCCGTAGTCGGCGGCGATGTTCGCCGGCATGGTCGCCGTCGTGGTCGTCGGGATGCGCGGGGCCGTGTAATAGGCCTGCGTGAACGGATACATGACGTTTCCGGAATATATGATCAGGAAGTCCCGGGTCACGTGCGGTGTCATGACGACGCTGCGCGAGGTGGTGCCGCTGGGGTCGAGCGTCTGGGTGAAGTTCTGCAGGCTGCCGTCGATCGTGATCGTGCCGGTGGGCACGGCGGTCGCGGGGGCGACCGGGGTCACCGTGATGTTCAGCGTCACCGTGTCGCCGGTGGCGGACTGGGTCGAGGTGACGCCGATGTTCACGGTCGGATCGACGATGGTGTGGGTGAGCGGTGCGGAATCCAGGGGCGGGTTGTTCGCGTCGCCCAGGTAGTGCGCGACGATCGTATGCACCCCGGCGGGGCGATTGAACTCGATGGGTTCGACGATCGATCCGAGGCCGGAGAGCGTGAACGGTCCGAGCGTCACTTCCGGTCCGGATGGCGGGGTCACCTCGAGCGTCACCTGGCCGGTGGGCGCGTTGCCGGACACGGTGACCATGACCATGTAGTTCTCGCCGGCCAGCGAGGTGGCGGAGAAGGCCTGGAGGTCGACCGACGGCGCGGCCGCCTGCGCCGACGAGCTCGGGGTGATGGCGACGATCGTCGGCAGCACGAGGCTCATCACGACGGCGACGGCGACGCGGGCGCGCGTGCCGAGAGGCTTGCCCGGTTGGGCCGCCGGCTTCTCGGCGGACGCGCCGCGGTAGAGCACGGTCGCGGCGACCAGCGGAAGTCCGCCGAACACGATGAGCGCCGCCACCCTGACGATGAGCTGGATGACGGGGTCGCCCGCCAGCGCCGCGGCGGCTTCCGAGCCGGCCACGCTGATTGAGCTTGTCGAAATCAGGAACAGCAGAACTCTGCCTTCGTGTCCTCTGACACGTTTCGAACTCTCTCTGATCGCCGCCCGCGGCCTCAGCCCATCCAGCCACACCCCCGGCAACGCCAGCCCCCACCGGGCGAGAACGAGAACGGCGACCCCGAACGGGATCGCCATGGGAATGAGCCGGGCGCGGTCGCCGCGCTTCAGCAGCAACCCGACCACACCGACGACGAGGAACACCGGAGCCGCCAGGATGGCGCCGAGCACCGCCCCGACGATGATCGCGGCGACGGCGACGGCGCGGGGTGTGCTTCTGATCGAGTTCCACACGGCGAAGCGCATCGAGGCGCGGCGCTTGTCGTAGGCCGCACTCGCGGCATGCACGACGGTGCCCGCCCAGACCGCGGCTCCGAACACTCCGATGACGAGGATCGGGATCATGACCGCGATCACGCTGAGGGTGAGTGTCGCCGGCGAGGTGATCGATGCGACGATCTCGTCGTAGGCGGTGGCTCCGATGAGCCCGGCGTACCCGCCGAGCACGATCAGCAGCGCGATCACCCCGATGACGACCGCGATACCGACCGGGACGATGGTGCGAAGGTGCGCGCCGAGGATCCGGCGAACGTCCGGCAGGACGCGGTCACGGATCCCTGACATCACGGTCCTTCGCTCTCAAGTCCAGTCCAGCTCGGGCGCGGGGGCTTGAGCGAACGCGGGTTCGCTGTGGGTCAGGGTACGCCGCTGGGAGTTCGGCGGGGAGTACCTGGAACGGGGGGCGGGTCAGCTCCCTTGTCGACTCCGCGAGATCAGGTCGTAAAGGCCTTGCTCACTGACCACTGGGATGCCGTAGTCGCGCGCCTTGCGAGCCTTGCCGGACAGCGAATCCGGGTCGGCGGCGACGAGCACGGAGATCCTCCTCGTCACCGCACCCCACGGGACGAACCCTTCCGAGATCAGTTCCGCCTCGATCACAGAACGCGGACGGCTCATCTCGCCGGTGAGCACGATCAGATCACCGGGCTGGAGACTGAACGCCTCGATCTCGACGGATGCGAGTTCACCAGACGGCGCCTCCAGCGCTTTGGCGAGCGCGGCATCCCCCACGTCCAGAAGTCGGCCGACCTGAACCAGGTCGTCCTGCTCCGCTGCCGTGAGCATGCCGTCCGACCATGCCACGGTGGCGAGAGCGTGGAAGTACTCGGCGTGCAGCCGGGCGATCGAGTCGCGGCTGATCCCGAGCAACTCGGCGAGCTGCACGAGGGCTTCGGCCTCATGCAAGGCGATGTACCGGTCGGCGAGCGCCCGGTCGAGCAGCGCGAGATACTCGCGGGTCTCCTCGGGCCCGTCGTGGTCGGGCATTTTGTCTGTGATGCGCTGCAAGAAGCTCGCCGAGGTCAGTTCAGTTGCCTCGGTCGGCCGTATCTTGGGAGCCCGCGAAGTACGGGCGACTGCCGGCGGCCACGTCGCTGCCCCGGCACGGGCGATCGCCGCGTCCCAGAACTCTTTGTCGCCGCGGCTCGAGGCGATGTATGCAGCGAGAAGCGCTGCTGCTGCAAGTGCATCCGTCGACGCCCGGTGGAATCCTTCCATGGCGATGTCATACGAATCGCAGCAGTCGGCCAGTGAGCGACCAGCACCCGGAAGGTACTGCCGGGCGAGCGCCATCGTGCAGAGGTAGTCAGGCTCCTGCACCAACGAGTACCCCGCCCTGCGGAGTTCCGCAGACAAGAACCGAGCATCGAACGACGCGTTGTGCGCGACGATCGCACGGCCTCCGATGCGTTCGACCACATCCGGCACGATCTGGTCGAACGTCGGAGCATCCACGAGGTCGATTGCGCGGATGCCATGGATGTGCTGCGGACCAAGGTCCCGAAGCGGGTTCACCAGCGTCTCCCACGTGCTCAGCGGGGTGCCGAATCGATCGGTCTGAACCAGCGCGATCTCGACGATTCGGTCGTGCATTTCGGGAAACAGCCCCGTGGTCTCGACGTCGATCACTGTGAAAGCGGGCTCAGCCATGTCGAGGCTCCTTCGGGTTAGCTAAGGAGGGTAGCGGGTCTGCTTGCGGGGCGCGTCACCCGATAGTGGGCTCGACGTACCCCGGCCGAGCGAAGGCCTTCTCAAGCACTTGAGCGGAAGAAGCGCTCTAGGTAGGTCCGCAATGGCGGATCGCACACGAATAGGTAGGTCCCCAGGATTCCGCGCGTCATGAGGACCGCATAGATGTTGGTAACGAAGCGCAGGACATCTTCGTCGCTGTAGTACTTGCCGAGCTTCGGGTTGTTCTGCATCCCCCGCTTGTCGAAGTACGACGCACGGTCGAAGTACACCCGCTGGGCTGTCGGGTCGAACCGCAGATCGGGACCGACGATCACGCCTGCGTAGTTGAGGTCGTAACCCTGGACGGTGTGGATCGACCCGACTTCATCGAGTGCCGTTCGCGACGCGATCCAGTCGACCTCGGTTTGGTTCCACCTGAGGCGCTCGCCATCCAACTCGATGTCGAACGCGGACCTGTCCTTCTTCGAGTTCCACTTCCAGGCGAAGCCGGCGACGAGGCGCGCCAGACCGAACTCCTCGTCGCGCTTCCGGATCTCCGCGTGCATATCTCCCAGACGATCGAACATGCGGAGGTCATAGCCAGCGAACGTCGAAGGCTCAGGAGCCGCCTGAGGACCCGCGAGAACCTTGCGCACGTAGTCGATGTAGTCCGCGCCCGCGTTCACACGAAGCTGCGACGTCAGTAGGTAGTGCCGCTCCTGGGCGCGAGCGTCCGCGATCAGGCGCAGGACGAACTCGGATGGCAGATCGGCAGGCCGGACATTTTGAGCCGCATCTAGTAGGAAGATCTGGTGGGCGCTCTTCGCGGTGATCCACTCGAGCTGAGTCTTCGCGAGGTCGTCGGTGCCGAACAGGTCGACGTTGATGTTCCGGAACCGGATGTTCTGCGGGCCGGCAGATTGGTTGGCGCGCTGGTTCAGCCGGTGAGCCTCGTCGACGATCAGAAGATCGAAAGGCTCGACCGCCTCGCCGACCTCGAAGGGCGTCAGCACCATGTCGGCCGAGAGACCCGGCGTCTTCCTGAAGACTTTCGTGATCGACTCGCGCAAGGACTTCTGGGGCACCACGATTCCGATCCGGAAGTCCGAAAGCAGCTGCCGGACATCATCGACGAAGAAGTCCCAGAACAGTGAGTCTGCGTCGACGTCCTCGGTCGACTGGTTCGCGGCGAGGTCGCGCAGGAGTTTCATGATGTAGATCGCGATGACGGTCTTCCCGGTGCCGGGATCACCCTGGATGACGAGCGTGCTCGGTGACCCGGTGCGCAGGTCGTCGACAAGACCTTCGAGGATGTCCTCGACGGCGATCGCCTGATCTTGGGTCAGTGCCTTGAATGGCGAGAACTTGAAGAGTGGGTCGTTCTCGATCTCAGGGATCGTCCTGCTGAACAGGCCTTCTGCCTTCAACTCGTCGAAGACCTCGCGGAACTTCGCCCGATAGGCATCACGTTCGTAGTACTCGGCATCCGTGATGCCGTCGTTGCGATTGAGGACGCGGTAGACGCCGTCGCCTGCGAGCATGCGGATCAGGTAAGACTCCAGATCCAAGCAGACGGACTTGTTGAACTTGGCGTCCAGCACCACACGAACCGTGGTGAGGTGTCGCTTCTCATCCGAGTCGAGGTGCTGCTTCATGCGACCCGCCGCATTGAGCGATTCACCCACGTAGATGTCGTCAAGCGCCGGAGCGCTCGGGACTCGCTTGCGCTCGGCATTGTCGAGCAGGTAGACGACCGGCCAGTTCGTGAAGCGCGGGTCCAGGAGCGACCAGTCCCTTACCGACTCGGATGTGAACGCGAGTCGCTCCAGCTCAAAGCTGGTCATACTTGTTACTTCGTCCGCGGGACGTGTCGACCGGGTACTTCTGGCGGGTCTGCTCGAGCTTCTCTTCGATGATGCGTTCTGGGTCGACGCCCAGCTTGTCGGCCAGAAGGAAGCAGTAGGTCAAGACGTCGGCGAGCTCGTCCTGCACTCGTGCGTGGTCGCCGTCAGCGCTCCACTGAAAGCACTCCAGCAGTTCGCCGGCCTCGATCGAGATGCTCTTCGCCAGGTTCTCGGCTGAATGGAACTGCGCCCAATCCCGCTCGGCGACGAACTCAGCGAGGAGGGCGCGGACGTCGCGGTCGGTCATGGCGTCACGGTAGCAGCGCAGTACTCTGTAGAGCATCCGGTGGCGTCTCTCCCGTTCAACGGTATTGCGAGGGAGCCTGACCCGGTTTCCCGGACACGTTCTCTTGGTTGATCATGCCGCGACTCAGATGTCACACATGACGCGACTCATCACAGCGGTGCCCCTAGGTGCTACTGACCAAAACAAACACTCCCGGGCGGCCAGCCTGGCACGCCAGGTGCTGCAGGGACGCATCGCGCCCCGCCCATCGCGCGCAAGCGCTTTGCAAGTCCGGCAGGTACAGCATCGGCTGACTGCAGCCGAGGTCGACCAGATCGCCGAACAGTACCGTGAGGGCGCGAGCACCTACGCATTGGCGAAGCAGTGGAAGATCAACCGCGACACGGTCACTCTTGCGCTGCGTCGCGCCGGAATCGCCACGAGGCGGCCGCGAGCGCTCGCTACGCAACAACTTGCTGAGGCCCGCAGGCTTCACAAGGAAGGCTGGTCACTGAACCGGCTTGGTCGACACTTCCGGGTGGACCCAAAGACCATCAAGAGTCGACTTGCACGCGAAGCAAACTTGGCCATCGACGGATAGCACCAAGCCAGCCCTACTCATCGACATCATCCGCACCCACGTTGCCGTCCAGGACCGCCTGAACCTGGCCTTCGAGGGCGTGATTCCCTTGGGCGCCAAGTTCGTTCATATATTCCTCGGCTTGGCGCTTAAGGTCCTCATCCGGCGTCATCATGGCGTTCGCGATGACGACCGGAACCGCATGCCGGCTCAGGTCGAACGCTACCCGGCCGTTTTCGCCGCGCCCGCCCAGGAGGAGCTTCAGCACAGCGAGCGCAGCGGCCGGGTCGGTCGTTGACGCCAGCGCCAATTCCTTCCCGATCATGTATCGCTCGGTCGCGATCGCGGGCTCGAGTTCGAGTGCTTCACGCAGGCGGGGGAGCCACCACTCCGACGAGAACGAGCTACTCTTCGCAAGCCAATAGATGCCCTCGAGTTCCTTGCTGTCACCGGGGTGCTCGCGAACGTGATGAATACGGTCGTCCCAAAGTGTCGCGAACCTGTCGCGAATCGCATCTTCCACCGAGGACGCATGGAAAAAGGACCACGCGATCTTGCCCAGAGCGTCACCACGAACCTCTGGGCTGGCTTTGGAAAAGAAGGCATCAAAGACTGGGTCGTCTGCACCGATGTGCCCAAAGACGAATGCATCGATGACCCACTCCCCAATACGCGGCAGAGGGTCGGACTCTCCCTTCCAACCAGCAACGAGCGCATCACCGACGTCAATCGCCGCGAGCATCGCGGGGGTCAGAAGTTCGTACATGGCGCGGTTGTAGCGATGTGTTGCCATCGCTGTCGTCAGGACGATCTGCTGCTCGACCGAAATGCCTGCACGAGTGCCAACGAGATCGTCCAGGTGGTTCTTGATCCAGTCAGGTGCTGCGTTCAGCAGTCTGCCGAACCCCTCGCCGAGTGCGGCTCGGCCCGCACCATGCTGGTCGACGCGTGACGCCTCGGCCTCGATTGCCTTGAGCGCGTCGTCCTGCCATGGCGAGTTCTCCGCGCTGGTCGCGGCGACGATGAGCGCTCGTACCCTGCTTGGCCATTGCCAATTGAGCGACATGTTGAGTGGATCCCACCCAGAACCTTCGTGGCTGTAGGAGTCGTAGCTTGTCCAGGCGTCTGTGTCATCCGAGCGATCGATCAGAAGCCTCGCGAACTGCCTCTCATACTCGTCCGGAACTACGATCGAACCTCTCTTCTTGAGCAGCTCCTCGAGCAAGCCGATGGCCGCGTCTTTAGCACCGCCATAGTCCTTGTCATCGTCGAAGTCGCCGCCTTCAACCGGAAAAGGGGAAGCCAGCGGGTGAGCGAGCACGTGCTCAACTAGCTCAGCGACCTGCGACCAATCGAGCTCGAGGTCAGCTTTGGTCGCCGCCTCCCAACCCTGCAGGATCGCGCGAAGGTAGGTCGGGCGAAGCTGGTTCCCAAGTTGGCGAACACCCCTAAGTGCCAGCGGGTTAGTCGTCACAAGGCCCGAAAGGGCTCTGCCTTGGCCTTCATGCGACGGTTCAGGGCCCCACCCATCGCCCTTGTCATGCCAACTCGCGAGGTGAACAACCAGTTCCGCTGGCGCCATGGCGGCCATTGCGTCCTGGCTCGTGTGGGGGTTGGGGCCAGTCCAACTGGTGACTCGACCCATCGGCTCGAGTGGGTCGTTGATTGCGCCGTGCGCTTCGTCCAGTTTGGCAAGCTCTTCGCGCAAGTCTGCGGGCAATGCGTCGTGCCCGATCGCCGAAAGCCAGCTGTGCCGGTATCGCTGTGCTCTAGCTTGAATGCTCTCTTCCCACTCTGGATCAGTCAGACCCTCTGGGCGCGGAAGTCGCTCTCGCATCCATGCAAGGTCGACCTCGAATGCGTTCGAGAGGAACGGAGCCACGACCGACGTCGCAGAGGGTTCTGCCCGAGCTGCAGCTCGCGCCAGTTGCGCGTACTCGACGCGAAGGTACTCGTCGTCTGATTCGGGATCTTCAAGCAGTTGCTTCGCTGCATCAACGAGGGCAGCGACCTCGCCTCCCGCGTCAAGTTCCCGACGAATCGCCTCGGCCACAACGTAGATGGCGATCTTCCTCAATAGCTTCACACCGCCGCGCAGCAGAACGTTCAGCGTATTTGTCGGATCAATGCCCATTGCTTGAACCGCAACGTCGCGGACTGCATCGATGAGAGCATCCTCTGGGCGATCCGTGTGGTCACCGCGCGAGTCGATCGACGATCGGTCCATCGCGCTGAAGTCGTGATCGGTAGTGGCATGACCGGAAGACTTGACGTAGGCCGAAAGCCAACCGACGAGCGCCTTGAGCGCATCCGCGCCAAGCGCGGGAACCATCCGAGGAAGTTCCTCTTCGTACCAGTACTCCTCGAGGAGCAGCTCAGGCTTTCGGACGGACTTCGTCTCGTCGCCGGGGCGAGGCTCGAACAAGGTGTTGGCGAGCCAACGACCAAGACGACGCTGACCACCTTCCAGCAAATTGATGGAGAGCGACACGAGGGAACGCGGCTCAGTTCTCCAACCGAAACCCGTTGACGCCCAAGCCTTGACAAGTGGTTCCAGTCGAACGCTCGACTCGGGCGGAATCTGAGATCCGATCTCAAACACCGCGCGGCGGACCCAGCCGTTGCTGCTCTCTTTCAGCTGGAGCAGCACGTCGACGACGTCGTCGGGCGCCTGTGGCGCGATCCGACTGAGGAAGGATATTTCTGGCCAGTACGTGTCACGGAGGTACCCGTCGCCGGTTGGCTCCGGCTCGGGGGGGTTCTTGAACGCCCCTGCGTCAAAGAGGGGGCGAACCCAGAGCGGATTTTCGAGTCGCTCGTAGAAGGCTCGTCGGAGTTGAAACGTCGGAATCTTGAGCAAAGCGGCCCGCACCTGCTCTGGAGTTGGAGCGCGGAAGCTAGGCATCTGTCCCCTCCTCCGTAGCGTTGACCTCGTTGAGCAAATCGTCGATCGAGTGCAAGGAAGTGAAGAAGGCGGTAATGACTCCGTCGAGCAACTCCTCGAAGACGCTGACGTGTCCCCACATCTCGTCGTCACTTGGCAAGTCTGATTCCGCGACATCGCGCTCGTGGAGATGTGCCCACTTCACGAAATAGTCCCGCGACTTGATCCACTGCGACACGGCGACGTGGCTTGCGTTGTCATCGTCGGTAATCAGTGCAGCGACATCGTCCCTTATCCGCCGCTTCTCGTGGATCGCGGCCTTGAACAGCATGTCCATTGCGGCAGCGACTTCTTGCGGCAGTGGGACGGAGTCACTCTCCCGGTCCAGCTCGAGTTCCGGGAATCTTGCGAGGAGGTCTGGGAGTGCCTTTACTTGGTCGCCAGAGGACGGCTTGAACCGCGGGGCGGTAGGCCGACCTAGCGCACCGAGTACTCGATTCATGACTTCCCGCATGCAGTGTCCAATGAAAGCGACGCGGGTGCGCGGGTCAGATACCTGGAGCTCGCCGCTGAGCAAGCTCAACGCGGTCCGATAGAAGTTGGCTAGCTCCGCACGTTTGTCCTGAAGAGCGTCAAGTATTCGTCGCTGCCGGTCATCCATGAAAGCGTCAGGCTCGGTCACTGAGTTTTACCCGTCTGCCGTGCCGTTCGCGAACAGCTCCGCCTGCTCGAGCACGAGCTCGACGGCCTTCTCTTCCGCGTCTGGCGGGTAGTCGTACTTCGCGAGGAGGCGTCGAACCTTGGAGCGCATTGCGGCGCGCACGCTGTCTTTGAGGTTCCAGTCGATGGTCGCGGACTCGCGCACGGCGTTGACGAGCTCTCGCGCAATCGCCTTGAGAGTGTCGTCGCCGAGTTCTTCGACTGCGGACTCGCTCTGGGCGACGGCGTCGTAGAACGCGACCTCGTCATCGCGGAGGCCGAGGGAAGCGCCGCGAGCTTGCTCGTCGCGCATCTGCTTGGCGAGCTTCACGAGCTCCGCGATGATCTCCGCGGTCGTCAGAGAGCGGTTGGTGTAGCGGTTGATCGCCTCGTCGAGCAGTTCAGAGAACTTGCGGGACTGGACGAGGTTGGTGCGCTGGATGGTCTTGATCTGGTCGTTGAGCAGTCGGCGCAGCAGACCCATCTGGAGGTTCGGCTTGTCCTTGCCTGCGAGCGAGTCGAGGAACTCGTCGGAGAGGATCGAGATCTCGGGCGTCTCAACGCCCGCGAGTCCGTAGATGTCGATGACCTGATCGGCAGCGACGGCTTCATTGACGAGCTGGCCGATTGCCGTATCGATCTCGACAGCGCCGGATCCGCCGCGGCCCGATTCGGGGTTCTGGATCTTCAGGATGGCCGTGCGCACGTCAGCGAAGAGACGCGCGTCATTGCGGACAGCGTTGGCTTCGTCGCGCGCACCAGCAAGCGCGAAGGCTTTGAGGAGCGCGAGCACCTGGTCGTTGAACCGCGAGGTGCGGTCGGGGTCGCCCATGACAAAGTCGAGCACCTTGGCGCGCTGCGCGAGCAGCTGCGAGGCCGGCAGGTTTGGCGAGGAGTTGTACTCGACGCCGTGGAGCAGGCCGCGGATGATGTCGTGCTTTTCGAGCATGGCCGCGACGATCTCCTCGATCGGAATACCGGCCTGGTCGCGGTCGGACGGCGAGTACTCCTCGAGCGCCGACTGCAGGTTTCCGTAGACACCAATCAGGTCGACGATCAGTCCACCGGGCTTGTCGCGGAAGGTGCGGTTGACGCGAGCGATGGCCTGCATGAGGCCGGCACCTTGCATCGTCTTGTCGACGTACATGGTGTGCATCGACGGTGCGTCGAAACCGGTCAGCCACATGTCACGAACGATGACGAGCTCGAGCGGGTCGTCAGGGTTCTTGGCGCGGAGCTTCAGGTCCTTGCGGGTCTGCTTATCGTAGATGTGGGGCTGGAACTCGGCCGGGTCAGCGGCGGAGCCAGTCATGACGACCTTGATCTTGCCCTCGGCAGGATCGTCGGAATGCCAGTCCGGCCGGAGAGCGACGATCTTCTCGTAGAGCTTGACCGCGATGCGGCGGCTCATCACGACGATCATCCCCTTGCCGAACAGGGCGTTGCGGCGCTTGTCCCAGTGGTCGACGATGAACCGGGCAGCGAGATCAAGTCGCGCCTCTGCACCGACGATCGCCTCGAGTCGCGACCAGCGCGACTTCGCTGCAGCGGCGGCGTCCTCTTCCACTTGCTCGCTGATCTCGTCAGCAAGCTCGTCGAGCGCTTCGAGATCGTCGTCGGAGAGATCGACCTTGATGAGGTGCGGCTCGTAGTAGATCTTGACCGTCGCACCGTCCTCAACGGCACGAGTCAGGTCGTAGACGTCGACGTAGTCGCCGAACACTGAGCGTGTACTGCGATCAGTCGACTCGATCGGCGTGCCCGTGAAGCCCAGGTAGGTGGCGCTCGGCAAAGCATCTCGCATGTGCTTCGCCAGCCCAGACCGCAGGCGCCCCTGCGCATCCACCTTCTCGCTGAAGCCGTACTGCGACCGATGCGCCTCATCCGCGATCACGACGACGTTGCGCCGATCCGTCAGCACGGCGTTCGCATCGCCGTCCTCGCCAGGGCGGAACTTCTGCAGCGTCGTGAAGACGATCCCGCCCGAGGCCCGCTTCAACTTCGAACGCAGATCGGTGCGCGTCTCGGCCTGCACCGGAGTCTCCGGCAGTATCCGGGCCGGCGCGAACACCTCAGCGAACAGCTGGTCATCGAGGTCGTTGCGGTCGGTGATGAACACCAGGGTCGGGTTGGCCATGCGCGCGTCGCGCATGATCTTCGCCGCGTAGAAGACCATCTCGAAGCTCTTGCCGGAGCCCTGCGTGTGCCACACGACACCACCGCGACGGTCGCCATCCACGCCCGATGCGCGCACCGTGCTCTCGACGGCCGCGTTGACTGCCCAGTACTGGTGGTACTTCGCCACGCGCTTCACCAGGCTCCGGATCGGCTGGCCCGTCTTCTTGTCGGTCGCAGTCTCATCGGAGAAGACGATGAAGTTCTGCAACAGATCAAGGAAACGCCGCGGGTCGAATGCTCCCTTGATCAGCACCTCGAGCGACGGCAGGTCGGTGACGACTTCGCGACCCTCGATCGTCTTCCACGGTGCGTAGTGCTCAAAGGCGCCGGTGTACGAGCTCATCGCCGAGCTGATGCCATCCGAGATGACAGTCACGGCGTTGGGCACGAACACCGACGGAATGTCGTGACGATACGTCTGGATCTGGTTCCACGCATTCTTCAACGTCGCGTGCTCGTCGGCAGAGTTCTTCAGCTCGAGCAGACCAACGGGGATACCGTTCAAGAAAACGACGACATCGGGTCGGCGATTCTTGCCGTTCTCGATGATCGTGAACTGGTTGATCGCCACCCAGTCGTTGCGCTCCGGGTGCTCGAAGTCCACCAGCCAAACGCGCTCGGTACGCGACTGGCCGTCCGCCCCTCGATACTCAACGGGAACTCCCTCGGCCAGGAGCTTGTGAACTCGGAAGTTCTCGTCGATGGGGTTCTGCGACTCGGCTCGCTGCAGCTTTCTGATCGAGTCGTCAATCAGCGTCGAATCAAGGCCCGGATTCACAGCAGCAACTGCACGCCGCATCCGGTCAAGCAAATACACCTGGTCAAATGAGGCGCGTTCCTCGCCATTCTCGCCCGGAGCAAGGTTCGGCCCCCAGGCCGTCTGGTAGCCGAGCTCGGCGAAGTACTCAAGCGCTGCGTCCTCGATCGCAGCCTCATTGAACCTGATCACGCAGGGACCTCCGCAGGGACACGAAGCCGGCCGGAAATTAGGTCGGGTAGAAGGGCGGCGCGAGTCTGCTCCAGCCGAGCAACCTCAGAGGCGAACGCAGCCACCCTCTGACGAATCGCCTTCAGGCGGCTAGTGACAAGCGCCACGTCAGCGGGGATTGAAATCTCGAGACCAAGTACGGCGGCCTTGTCCGTGTGCGGAATGGCCGAACCGGTGTTGTGACGTCGTATTTCGGTGCCGTAGTACTTCAACGCCTGGTAGATCACGTCACGGAGCCCCGTGTCGGATACCTCGACCCTTGCGAACGTCGAGCCGACCACCCCCTGCCTCCCGTAGAACACGGTTCCAGATGCAGCACCGTCCATCACCATTAGGACGTCTCCGTCGTCAGCCACGACCATCCCGGTTGCGCTGACCTGCGAGACATCACCACCGGTAAGAGCGTCGATCGTAAGGTACGGAAGCGACAGACCTCCGCCATCCTTCTTTGGCGTCTTCCCCTTCGAAAAGCTACAGAAGTCGGCCAACGGGCGTGTCGCGCCGCCGCTCAACAGGAAGTCTCGCTTGAACAGTTGGGCAGCAAGATCGTCGAGCACTGCGATCGCGCGCCTGTTGGACTCGACCTTCGCGTCAAGCGCGCCGAGCGTTAGTGCGATTGCCTCCTGTTCAGCGAGGGGCGGCAGTTCAAACTCGAAATCTTCGATTCGACCGGGTGAAGTGTGAAGGATCTTGCTTCCCGAGGCCGTCACGAAGAGATGCCGGTTGAAGACGCTCCACCGCGCAAGCTGAAAAATGTATGGGAGGTGAACACGGTCGGGTTCGAGGATTTCGACCTTTCCAAGGCGCTGATTGTGAAGGTAGAGCCTTCCGTCGTCAGGGATGGTGCCGGGCACGCCCAGAATCTCACCATCAGCCGTCTGGCAGGTCATGGCCAACAGCACATCCCCAGGCAGCAGCTCGAACTCCCTCGGATAGTCACCCCTGAACCGCTTCACTGCCGTGCTGTCAAAACGGAAGCCCCCCGCGTAGTCAAAGTTGCCGATGGCCACCACGATCGGCAGCGACTTGTCGGCGTTCTCGCCCATGCCCGAGAAGGCGAAGCCGTGCTTGATGTGCACGACATCGCCCAAGCGAATCGGAGTCCAGCCGGCGGTCACGAGCTCAGCCTCTCCAGACGGCGCCGAACCTCGTTCTCAAGCTCGCGGCCGCGGTCAAACTCCACAAACAGCTCGCTGCTTAGGCGAGCAATCTTGTCATCGATCGGCTCGTCATCCGCGTCAGCTTCTTCGGTACCGACGTAGCGACCAGGCGTCAGAACGAACTCGTGCCTTCTTATCTGTTCGAGAGTGGCAGCCTTGGCGAAGCCAGGCACGTCCTCGTATCCGCCGTCGTGATTGCGCCAAGCATGATAGGCACCAGCGATCCGAGCAATATCCTCGTCCGACAGCACACGCAGGCGACGAGTCTCCATCGAGCCAAGCCTGCGGGCGTCGATGAACAGAACCTCACCTTCTCGCCTACGGTGGCCGTTTCCGTGGCGGTCCTTGCTGACGAACCAGAGGGACACGGGGATGCTGGTGTTGTAGAAGAGCTTCTCAGGCATCGCGACAATGCAGTCAACGAGGTCAGCTTCGACCAGCTTGCGCCTGATGTCTCCTTCACCGCCGCTCTTCGAGCTCAGTGAGCCGTTCGCCAGCACGAAGCCCGCCGTCCCCTTTGGGCTGAGGTGATAGATGAAGTGCTGGACCCACGCAAAGTTCGCGTTGCCTTGGGGAGGGATGCCGTATTTCCAGCGCGGGTCGTCAGTGAGCTTGGCGTCCCACCAGTCCGAAACGTTGAACGGTGGATTGGCGATGACGAAGTCGGCTCGCAGATCCGCGTGCAAGTCTTCGGTGAAGGAATCAGCCGAGTGAGTTCCCAGGTCGGCCTCTATGCCGCGCAACGCAAGGTTCATCTTGGCGAGTTTCCACGTGGTGTCAGTGAACTCCTGGCCGTAGACGGAAATATCGGTTCGCTTGCCGCCGTGAGCCTTCACGAACTCGGCGGACTGCACGAACATCCCACCCGAGCCAGCAGCTGCGTCGTAGACACGACCCTTGTAGGGCTCGAGCATTTCGACCAGGGTCTTCACCACCCAGCGAGGCGTGTAGAACGCTCCAGCGTCCTTGCCGGTCTCCTTGCCCGCGAACTGACCAAGGAAGTATTCGTAGACACGGCCGAGCACGTCGTCAGATCCATGGTCGTCGGACGTGGTGAATCCGATCGAGCCAATGAGATCAACGAGCTCTCCGAGCCGTCGCTTGTCCAGGCCATCGCGACCGTAGTTGCGCGGCAGCACGCCCCTGAGCGTTGCGTTCTCCTTCTCGATCAGATCCATCGCCTTGTCGATGTCCTGGCCGATGGTCGGCAGCTTCGCGCGTGCCTGAATCGAATCCCAGCGGGCGTCTTCCGGAACCCAGAAGACGTTGTGGCTGGTGTACTCGTCGCGAGATTCGAGGAATTGCGCGCGCCGTTCGGTCTTGATGCCCTCGGCCTCGAGATCCGCTTCCAGTGCGCGGCGGCGTTCCTCGAAGCGATCCGAGATGTACTTCAGGAAGACGAGCCCGAGCACAACGTGCTTGTACTCGCTCGGCTCCTGGTTGCCCCGCAGCTTGTCGGCAGCCTCCCAGAGCGTCTGCTCGAGAGTCTTCTGCTGCTTGCTTGCGGGTCGTGCCATACCTGGGTCTCCTCCACACGAGGTGGTTACGTCTACTTGTCCACAGCGGTCGCACTCAGGCTAGCGGCGGTGCCCGACATGATCCGGGCTCAACTGCGGCGAACAGGTTACGAGAGCGAACTCGAATCGGAACCTGAAAGTGCGATCAAGCAGCTCGCGACCGAACGCGAGAAGCTCGAACGCGAGCAGGAGCGCGTCCTGCAAGCGCACTACGCGGATGCGATCCCGCTCGACCTACTCAAGAAGGAGCAGGAACGCATCAGCGCAGGACTGCGCGAGAACGCCCGGCAGCGGGCACGACACAGTGCCGACATGGAAGCAATCGAGGGCTCATTACACCTCGCGCTCGACCTCCTGAGAGATTGCCCGGCCGCATATCGAGACGCCCCCGGATCCCATCCGGAAGCTGCTGAACCAGGTCTTCTTCGAGCACGTCCTCGTCTTCACGGATGGCGGTACTCGCCCGGAGATGCTGGAGCCATTCGCGACCCTGACCGACCCGGCTACGGCGCCGGCCAACGAAAAGAGCGGCACCTCCCGTCAGGGAAGCGCCGCTCAGAGAGTGGTCGAATCGTCGGAGCCCGACCAAGATCCCGGACTTCTTTCAGGGATCTGTTTTGGTAAGAGCATTTTGGTGCCCCTGGAGGGACTCGAACCCCCAACCTGCTCCTTAGGACGGAGTCGCTCTTCCATTGAGCTACAGAGGCTGACCGCACGAGTCTACCGAGCCACGCTGTGCCGACCTGCGACGCCGGCACAGCTGGAGCGTGGCTAGCATCGCCACCATGACTGCCTGGATCATCCCGTCGAATGCCGGCACCTTCGACGTGGAGGGCGCCTTCGAGGCGATGCCTGAGCTGCATTGGAGCGAAGTAGGCACGTCCAGCATCGCGGTCGGCGACGTGGTCTACCTCTACTCGTCGGCCCCGACCTCAGCTGTGACCCACATGTGCGTCGTCATGGCGGTCGGGGTCGGCGCAGATCAACTCATCAACGACTCCGCGTTCTGGCGTGACCCGTCCGCGCTCGAGGACCGCGTGAACCGACGATCGTGGATGCGGCTCCGGCTGCTTCGTCGACTCGAACCGTCCGAACGTTTTCAGCTCACGCTTCGCGATCTCAACGCCCACGGGGTGAGAGGGACTATGTCCGGACGGCAGCGACTAGGTGACGAGGCCATCGCGTACTTCAACACGATCATCGCTGCCGAGACGACTGACGATGCCTCGGCTGAAGGCTCGGAGTTCGACCTTGCCGAACTTGTGTCCATGACTGCGAAGATCGAGAACTCCGATTTCTCGGTACCCGACCGTTACGTGACGTCGAAGAGCAGAGGAAGTGCACAACGCGCATTCGCCGACGTGGTGAAACGGAACTACGAGTATTGCTGCGCCGTCACCGGCATTCGCACGCGCGCGTTCCTTGTCGCCTCGCACATCGTCCCGTGGAATGCGGATGAATCCATCCGACTGGACCCGCGCAATGGCATCTGCCTCTCTACACTGGTCGACCGGGCGTTCGACTCTGGATTCCTCGAGATCGCGCCGGAGGGGATCGTGAGAGTTAACCGCGCCCGCATACGCGACGATCCCGCGTTGCTGAACGATCTCGCCCGTTACGACGGTGTGACTCTGCGAGCGCCCCTCGCCGATCCACCCCACTCGGAGTACTTGCGCAGGCGGATGGAATCAACCACCGGATATCCCGACCCCTCTACGCCAGACTGACTCCCATGCCCGCACCTCTCTGGGAACGCGTCATCGGCGTCCGGTTGCTCATGCTGCACGACAGGATCTACAAGGGCACGAAGGGCCGCATCGGACACCGGTTTCCGGGTGGGCCGGCGATGCTGATCCTGCACACGGTGGGTGCGAAGACGGGCGCGCAGCGGTCGAGCTCGCTGGCCTACACGCGTGACGGCGACGATTATGTGGTGGTCGCATCCAAGGGCGGCAGTGACAAGGCCCCCGGGTGGTTCCACAACCTGAAGGCGCAACCCGAGGTCGAGATCAACGTGGGGCGCCGGCGCTTCCCCGTGACGGCGCGCGCGGTCGAGGGCGGCGACTCCGACTACGCGCGTCTGTGGCGGGTCGCCAACGAGATGCCGGGCAACACAGATCAGTACAACAAGTATCAGCAGCGCACCGCGCGGCCGATCGCCGTCGTGGTGCTCACTCCTCGGGCGACGTGACCGACGCTCCCGAGCGACCCCGCGTCGTCCGACTGCTCTCCGCGGCGCGCCGCCGCGCCGGACGACTACGTCCGTCGCACGTCGACCGACGGCTGCTGTGGGTCGCGATCGCGTGCTGGGTGGCGACGCTGATGCTGTCGTTGCTGATCCTCAGCGGGAGTGCCGGACGGAACAGCGACGGCGACGTCCTCGATCAGTGGCTGGCGGTCACGCTCGGCGGGGGTGCGGCGAGCGCAGCCGTCGTCGCCGCACTCACCCTGCGGGTGGGCGTCGAGCGCCGGGGGCTCTTCCGCGTCCTCCGTGTGGCCGGGGTGGTCCTGCTCGCCGGGTTCCCCTTCATCTCGCTCGTGAGCGGCGGACTCACGGTGCAGAGTGCGGTCTCGTCGCTGGGGCTGACCGGCACCGTCGTCGCCTACCTGCTCGCGATGGCGCGCCGTCTCGCGGTGAGCGTGGCGGCGATCGTCTCCGCCGCATCCACCCTCGTCGCGTGGGTCGCACTGGCGCTCATGTTCCTGCAACCGACCTTCGACGATCGACCGTTCCTGATCTCCTACAACACGCTGCTCGCCGCCACCGGCGGGTTCCTGGAACTCACCGCCTACGCCGCCGTGCTGCTCGTCGCGGCGCCCCGGCGTCAGCGGCTCGACCCGTTGCTGCGCCGGCCGGCCCCGCGCTGGGTGGTGCTCGTCGT
>Ga0182739_1001236_pt1 | contig 27624 bp, 27 predicted proteins | sample eDN5th30CBELigBY_FD_128873 | JGI IMG/M metagenome (GOLD analysis project Ga0182739, IMG submission 128873) | Enriched backyard soil microbial communities from Emeryville, California, USA - eDNA 5th pass 30_C BE-Lig BY (version 2) (version 2) | ecosystem: Environmental > Terrestrial > Soil >... | reverse complement strand
ACGAGCCCGAGCGGAAGGCATCCAGGTCGACGGCCGGTCCCAGCGCTACCTGCACCCGGCGGCGCGGGGGGAAGATCCGGAGCTTGCCGTACCGCGGCAGGATCTGCTGCACGCCCCACGTCGCGACGGGGATGACGGGCAGGTCGCCTGCGAGGGCGAGCCGCACGGCGCCCGTCTTCCCGCGCATGGGCCACAGGTCCGGGTCGCGAGTGAGGCTCCCCTCGGGATACACGATCACGCCGCGCCCCTCGGAGGCGAGCTTCTCGGCCTGCAGGATCGTCTGCCGGGCGGCCGTGGCCGTCGAGGCACGCGCGACGGGGATCATCCCCGTCGCGCGGAGCAGCCAGCCCAGCACCGGCACACGGAAGAGGCTCTCCTTCGCCATGAACCTCGGCGCGCGACCCAGCCGCCACGTCGCGACGGCGACGATGAGCGGATCGAACTCGCTGTAGTGGTTCGGGGCGAGGACGTAGGCGCCTTCGGCGGGAAGGTGCTCCTGGCCCGAGATCTCGATCTTGGCGAACCACCCCACGGCCGGGACCACGATGGCCGCGGCCGGCCAGAAGACGCTCGGCCGGCGCTTCTCGGCCGATGCGCGGCGACGGGTGCCCACGACCGCCTAGCCTGCGACCGTCGAGCCGGCGCTCACGGTGAAGTCGGCGCCGAGGGCGGTGAGCTTGTCGAAGAGCTTCTCGTAGCCGCGCCGGATGATGTCGACGTTGCGAATCGTCGACTCCCCCTCCGCGGCGAGTGCGGCGATCACGTAGCTGTAGCCCCCGCGGAGGTCGGGCACGACGACGTCCGCGCCGTGCAGCGGCGTCGGTCCCGTGATGACGGCCGCCTGCTCCAGCGCGCGGCGCGGCACGCGCCGATCGTCGCTCGCGATCCCCTCGGGGTGCACGACGATGTCGGCACCCATCTGGTTGAGTGCCCGCGTGAAGCCGAGTCGGTTCTCGTACACGGTCTCGTGCACGGTCGAGACGCCGTCGGCCTGGGTGAGGGCGACGATGAGGGGCTGCTGCCAGTCGGTCATGAACCCCGGATGGACGTCGGTCTCCACCATCACCGGCTTGAGCGCGCCGCCCCGACGGAAGCGGATGCCGTCCTCGGCGATGTCGAAGTCGCCTCCGGCCTTGCGGAACACGTTCAGGAACGTCAGCATCTCGGGCTGCTTCGCACCTGCGACGAAGATGTCGCCGTCGGTGGCGAGAGCGGCGCACGCCCACGACGCGGCCTCGTTGCGGTCGAAGATGCAGCGGTGGTCGTAGCCGCGGAGCGACTCGACGCCCTCGATGAAGATGACGCGGTTGGGCTCGTAGGAGATGATGGCGCCCATCTTCTGCAGCACCGCGATCAGATCCATGATCTCTGGCTCGATCGCCGCGTTGCGCAGCTCCGTCGTGCCCTTGGCACGCACAGCCGTCAGCAGCACCTGCTCGGTCGCACCGACACTCGGGTACGGCAGGTGGATGTTCGCGCCGTGGAGCCCGTCGGGGGCCGAGAGGCGGATGCCGCTGGGCAGCTTGTCGACGGTCGCGCCGAAGGAGCGCAGGGCATCGAGGTGGAAGTCGATGGGCCTGTCGCCGATCCGGCATCCGCCGAGGTCGGGGATGAACGCCTGGCCGAGCAGGTGCAGGAGCGGTCCGCAGAACAGGATCGGGATGCGCGAAGCCCCCGCGTGCGCGTCGATCTCCTCCATGTGCGCTGACACGGCACCGCTCGGGTCGAGCCGCATCACGCCGTTGCCGTCGTCATCCACCGTCACGCCGTGGACTTCGAGCAGCGACTTGACGACGTACACGTCGCTGATGTCGGGGACATCGCGAAGGACGCTCTCGGAGTTGCCGAGCAGAGCCGCGACCATCGCCTTGGTCGCAAGATTCTTGGCGCCCTTGACATCGACCCGCCCGCTCAGCGGGCGGCCTCCCCGGATCGTCAGCACCTGGCCGTGCGGGTTGTCGTCTCCGTTGCCCGGCGACGACGCCGACTCGCTCAGGAGTGTGTTCATCCGGTGGACCTCACTTGTTTCTCGAGGGATCTGCTGCGACGCCCCGTCGTGAGGGGTGTGCGCGGGGCTACGGGACGGGCAGCGTCCGTGGTCGCCACGCCTCCCGGCGTGCCTCGAACTGCGCGATCTTGTCTTCGTTGCGCAGCGTGAGCCCGATGTCGTCGAGCCCCTCGAGAAGCCGCCACCTAGTGTAATCGTCGATGTCGAAACCGACCTGGAACTCACCGACACGCGCCGTGCGCGCCTCCAGATCCACCGTCATCTCGATGCCGGGCCGCTCTTCCAGCAGAGCCCAGATCCGCTCGATGTCGGCTTCGCCGACCACCCCGGTGACCAGTCCCTGCTTGCCCGAGTTGCCGCGGAAGATGTCGGCGAACTTCGGGCTGAGGACGACCTTGAAGCCGAAGTCGCGCAGCGCCCACACCGCGTGCTCACGGCTGGAGCCGGTTCCGAAGTCCGGTCCCGCGACGAGGATGCTCACCCCCTGGTACACCGGCTGGTTCAGCACGAATCCGGGGTCCTGGCGCCAGTTCGCGAACAGCGCGTCGTTGAAGCCGGTCTTCGTGACCCGCTTGAGGTACACGGCGGGGATGATCTGGTCGGTGTCGACGGCCGAGCGCCGCAGCGGCGCGGCGATGCCGGTGTGCGTCGTGAACTTGTCCATGATCAGACCTCCACCGTCTCGCGCGCGGGCAGATCGCTGGGGCTCGCGAGCCTGCCGAGCACGGCGGTCGCGGCGGCCACCAGCGGCGACACGAGGTGCGTGCGTCCGCCCTTGCCCTGGCGCCCTTCGAAGTTGCGGTTGCTCGTCGAGGCGCAGCGCTCGCCGGGGGCGAGCTGATCGGGGTTCATCCCGAGGCACATGGAGCAGCCGGCGAAGCGCCACTCGGCGCCGAACTCGGTGAAGATGCGGTCCAAGCCCTCCGCCTCGGCCTCCAGCCGGACGCGTGCCGAGCCGGGCACGACCATCACGCGCACTCCGTCGGCCTTGCTGCGTCCCTCGACGATGGAGGCGAACTGGCGCAGGTCCTCGATGCGGCTGTTGGTGCACGAGCCCATGAAGACCGCGTCGACCGGCACGTCCTTCAGGGGCGTCCCGGCCGCGAGGTCCATGTACTCCAGCGCACGCTCGGCCGCCGCCCGCTCGTTCGGATCGGCGAAGGAGGCGGGGTCGGGGACGACGTCGCTCAGCGACACGCCCTGCCCGGGATTGGTGCCCCACGTGACGAAGGGCTCGAGCTCGTTCGCGTCGAGGAAGACCTCGGCGTCGTAGACGGCTCCCTCGTCGGAGGGCAGTGTCCGCCAGTAGGCGACGGCATCCTCCCAGTCCTGCCCGGTCGGCGCGTGCGGACGCCCCTTCACGTACGCGAACGTCGTCTCGTCGGGGGCGACCATGCCCGCCCGCGCGCCGGCCTCGATCGACATGTTGCAGATCGTCATCCGGCCCTCCATCGAGAGCGCGCGGATCGCGCTGCCGCGGAACTCGAGCACGTAGCCCTGGCCCCCGTTCGCGCCGATCTTCGCGATGACGGCGAGGATGATGTCCTTCGCACTGACGCCGGGCTTCAGCTCGCCCTCGACCGTGATCGCCATCGTCTTGAAGGGCTTGAGGGGCAGCGTCTGGGTCGCCATGACATGCTCGACCTCGCTCGTCCCGATCCCGAAGGCCATCGCGCCGAACGCGCCGTGCGTGCTGGTGTGCGAGTCGCCGCACACGACCGTGATGCCCGGCATCGTCAGTCCGAGCTGGGGACCCACCACATGGACGATGCCCTGCTCCTTGTCGCCCAGCGAGTGCAGGCGCACGCCGAACTCCTCCGCGTTGCGGCGGAGCGTCTCGATCTGCGTGCGGCTCGTGAGGTCGGCGATCGGCTTGTCGATGTCGAGCGTCGGGGTGTTGTGGTCCTCGGTCGCGATCGTGAGGTCGAGCCGGCGCAGGGGCCGGCCCTCGCTGCGCAGTCCGTCGAAGGCCTGCGGGCTCGTGACCTCGTGCACGAGGTGCAGATCGATGTAGATCAGGTCGGGCTGGCCGTCTTCGCCCTTGACGACCAGATGGTCGTCCCAGACCTTCTCGGCCAGCGTCCGCGGACGGTCGGCAATCGGGGTGCTCATTGTGTCTCGTTCTCCAGGAAGGGGGCTGCGCCCGTGAGGATCAAGCCCGCGACGGACTCCGCGACGAGAGAGGGCTCAGAACGAGATCTCGTCGCGGCCGCTAAGGAGAAGTGGAGCGATCCGCACCCGCCCAGATTACCACCGTCAGGAGCGGGAGTCGTCGGGGCGCTCGACGGTCGCCGGAGTCCCCTTCTCCTCCGCCACCGCCTCGGCCGCGGCGACGGGGGTCTCCGTCACCGGGGTCGCGGTGTCGCCCGTGGGTCCCGCGACCGGTTCGGCGGCGCGCTCGCGGGCGGAGGCCACGAGGCTCGCGACCGTCGCGACGACCATCGAGGCCACGATGACTCCGAGGGACATCCACGTCGAGATGTCGGGGACCCACTCGATGTGCTGCCCGCCATTGATGAAGGGCAGCTCGTTCTCGTGCATCGCGTGGAAGATGAGCTTCACGCCGATGAAGGCGAGGATGAACGCGATGCCGTAGTGCAGGTACCGCAGGCGGTCCAGGAGTCCGCCGAGCAGGAAGTAGAGCTGACGCAGGCCCATGAGGGCGAAGATGTTCGCGGTGAAGACGATGAACGCGTTCTGGGTGATCCCGAAGATCGCCGGGATCGAGTCGAGGGCGAACAGCAGGTCGGTCATGCCGATCGCCGCGAACACGATGATCATCGGCGTGAACATCTTCTTGCCGCCGACGACCGTCCGCACCTTGGCGCCGTCGTAGTCCTCGCTGATGTCGATGGTCCGCCGCAGCACCCGGACGATGAAGGTCTCCTGCTTCACGTCCTCGTCGTGGTCGCCGCCGGGGAAGGCCTGCTTCCAGGCCGTCCAGATGAGGAAGGCGCCGAAGAGATAGAAGATCGGCAGGAAGTTCTCGATGATCGCAGCGCCGAGCAGGATGAAGATCCCGCGAAGGATGAGCGCGATGATGATGCCGACCATCAGCACCTTCTGCTGGTATCGGCGGGGCACCGAGAACTGGCCCATGATCAGCACGAAGACGAACAGGTTGTCGATCGACAGGCTGTACTCCGTGAGCCAGCCCGCGACGAACTGCCCCGCGTATTCGCCGCCCGCGAACAGCCACATGAGCCCCGCGAAGATGAGGGCGAGCGTCACGTAGAACACCACCCACAGCGTGGACTCGCGCGTCGAGGGGATGTGCGGCCGCTTGACGATCATGAGCAGATCGGCGATCAGGATGGCGAGCAGGACGGCCAGCGAACCGACCTCGAACCAGACGGGAAGCTCCATGCGAGCCTTTCGGGAGGGATGACGAAACGTCGAAAGTCTCTCCCCCGCGGTGACGCGGCACGCGCCCGGGGTCTCGGCGACGGGACCCGTGATGACGGACGCGCGATCCGGGATACTCCCTCTCGCTCCTACGAGGATACCGCCTCGCAAGCCCCCGATCGCACCGCGAGACGGTTCGCGCATTGCCGACACTTCTTGGACTGAGAGACGATATGAGCATCATGAGCGAGACGTCGGGACACACCGATGCCGAGCTCGTCGCCGCGGCGGCGAGTGGAAGCGAGCACGCCTTCCGCACGCTCTACCGCGCGTACGTGCGACCGGTCTACTGGATCGCGCACGGGCTGGTCGGCAACCCGGCCGACGCCGAGGAGGTCACGCAGGAGACGTTCCTGGCCGCGTGGCGAAAGCTCCCCGGCATGGAGCTGGCGGGCGAGTCGCTGCTGCCGTGGCTCGTGACGATCTGCCGGTTCCAGTGCGCCAACCGCATCCGCCGGCAGCAGCGCGACCGGACGCACACGGCGGCCGCGGTCGAGGACACCCTGCCCTCGACCGTCGACGTCGAGCACCAGGTCGTGCAGTCGCAGCTCGTGGAGCGCATCCTGCGCGAGGTGGCGACGCTCAGCCCCATAGACCAGCAGATCTTCCGGCTGTGCGCCGCCGAAGGCTACGCCTATCAGGCCGCCGCCGAGCAGCTCGGCGTCACGCACGGCGTCGTCCGCAATCGTCTCTCCCGCATCCGCACGCAGCTGCGGACGGCCATCGAACCGGAGGGGACGTGAACGACGACATGAACACGGAGGATGTGATCCTCCCCGAGCTCACCGACGCACGCGTCGACGAGATCGAGGAGGCCCTGTTCGCCGCCATCGCGACAGATCGCGAGGCGACCCACCGCGAGGGGCACCTCGCCGCCGAGCGCGCGCGACGGGTCAGGCGCGGCCGCATCTGGCTCGGCGCCGGCGCCGCCGCGGCGATCGTCGTCGTGGCAGCCGTGATCGCCCCGTCCATGCCCGCGCTGCTCGGCGGCGCGTCCAGCGCGTCCACGGCGGAGAACGCTCCGGACGTCGGCGGCATCAGAGACGGCGCGGGCGTCGACCTCGGCGGCGGTGCGGTCCAGTCCGGAGGGGGCAGCGTCGGCGAGTCCGACGAGGGATCGTCCGCTTCCGGCGCGGAGCGCGAGATCATCGCCACCGCCTCGGCGACCGTGCGCGTCGACGATGCGGCGGCGGCCGCACAGCGGATCGGCGACGACGCGGAGGCGCTGGGCGGCTACGTCGAGGCGATGAGCATCGGCGGCGAGCAGCTCATGCCGTATGCCGCGGAGGACGGCGCGACGGTGCCGCTGTCGGCATCGACCTCGGCCGCATGGATCACGGTCCGCGTGCCGGCCGCGCGTCTGGCGGACGCGACGACGGCTCTGGGCGAGATCGGAGAGGTGACGCAGTCGCAGATCGATCGCCGCGACGTCACGAGCGAAGCGGTCGACCTGCGGGCGCGGATCGACGCACTGGAGGCCTCCGTCGAGCGGCTCACCGCCCTCGTCTCGAAGGCGGACTCGACGTCGGATCTCATCGCCGCCGAAGAGGCGCTCGCGTCGCGTCAGGCCGACCTCGAGTCCTACCAGCAGCAGTTGAAGTATCTCGACGAGCAGGTCGGGATGTCGACGCTGACGGTGTCGCTGTTCGAGCCGTCGCCCGTCGTCGAGGCCGATCCGGCGGGCTTCGGCGACGGCATCGCTGCCGGCTGGAGCGGCCTGCTCGCCACGATGAACGGCTTCGTGCTCGCCGTCGGATTCCTCCTGCCGTGGCTCGCCGTGGTCGCGGTGATCGCCGCCGTCGTCTGGCTGATCCGGCGGGGGGCGCGCCGCCGCCGCCGCCTCGCGCACGACGGCGAGCCCGGGGACGCCGCTGAGTGAGCGGAGTGGACCCGGTGATGATTGTAGAAGTGCAACCATCCGGGGAGTGCGGCGTGGCGTTCGGTCACTGAGGAAGAGAAGCGTGCGTAAGCCCAGCCGTCGGCCAGCGTGGGGTGGAGACGCTCGATCTTCCCGTTGGTGGCGAAGTCGGTCACGGGTTCACCTGCCCGCAACGCGTCGCGCGAGGTCGACCGCCTGCTGGAGGGCCCCGGTGAGGTCGCTGATGACCGTGCCTTCAGACATCCAGTCGCGAACGACGTAGTGGACGATCCCGAAGGTGAGCGAAACGATCATGCGGGCTTCGTCATCGAGGCCCTGCGCATCCGCGCCCGGACTGTCGGCGTCCAGACGGTCGCGTGCCAGGTCGATAATCGTGCTGTGCGCCTCCTCCATCCGGGCAAACTCTCTCATCGCCAGTTCGGGGTTGTCCCGGATGATCTTCCTGCGTGTGCGGAACAGATCGTGGTCGCTTGCCCCGTGGTCGGAGAAAGCAGCCGTGATCGTGGCCACGAGGTCTCGCAGAGGGGAGCCTCCCATCCCCGCAATGAACGCGGCACGGCGTTCCTCACTCGGGAGGGGGGTATCGATGCCCAGGACTGCGCGTTCCTTCGAGCCCGCGTAGTTGAAGAAGGTGCGTTGGGAGATAACCGCGCGCTCGCAGATCATCTCCACGGTGACGCGCTCGTAACCATGCTCAAGAACAAGGTCGATCGCTCCGCGTTCGATCGCCTGCTGAGTCAGGCGCTTCTTCTGCTCACGCAGCCCTCCGATGCCGGGATCACTCATGGATCAATACTCACTCGTATCGCAGGGCGTCGATTGGGTTCTGCATTGCGGCGCGTCGCGCAGGCAGGGTTCCGGCGAGGAACGCGATCAGCATCACGACCAGGATGACGGTGATGATCGAGGCGGGCTCGAACAACATGATCTGCAGACCCGGCAGCCCCGAAAGCACCGAGCCCGCCAACGCGGAGCTGATCGCGGTGCCCGCGAGGATTGCGATACCGGCGCCGAGGGCGCTGCCGAGGAAGCCGATGAAGACCGCTTCTGCACTGAACAGGCCGAAGACCTTTCCGCCGCCCATCCCCATCGCCTTCATGAGGCCGATCTCGCGGGTGCGCTCCTGCACGCTCATCAGAAGCGTATTCACGATCCCGAATCCTGCCGCGATCAGGGCGATCACCGCGAAGGCATTGAGCACTCCGATGATGCCACTGATCACGGTCTGGAAGGCACCGATCTGGTCGGCGGTGGTCTGCGCCTGGAAGCCCTGCTCCGCAAGGTCAGCCTTCATCGCGGCGATCTCGTCGTCGGTGACGTTCGGGTCGGTGTGGGCAACGGCGGCAAGATAGCCCGTCGGCACGTCGACGGTGCGGCCGGTGGCCGCCACGGCGACGAGTTCCTGAGTCAAGTGCTCGTTGATGCTTGCACCCAGCGCGAGCAGGGACGCGTTCTGCACGCCCACGATCGTCGCCTTTACCTCGTGCTGCTCACCGACGGCGTCGGTGGAGCCGAGCGTTGCTGTCGCACCGATCGCATCTTCAGCGTCTGTGAAGCCGAGAGCGTCGAGGAAGCTGTCGGGCAGCAAGATCTCGCTCTGGTCGGCGTCTGAGAGTGGATCGCCCGCTGCCAGGTCAGGAACGGTCGCCGCGGATGCTGGGTTCAGCGAGAGCTCGTACCGGTCACTTCCTTCCGTGCTGATGAAGTCTGCGCTGACCATGACGACCGGCTCGACCCGCGTCACACCCGCAGTCGCCTCGATCGCCGAGATATCCGACTCGCTCAGCACCCCACCGAACCCGGGGGCGCCTGTGCCCGGAAAGCCGCCGCCCGCGGTCGCCTTGTCCGGGTCATATGGGGTGGGTCCGTCGTCTGCCGCAAGAGCGTCCTCCGGAGCGAGGGTGACATTGAGGACATCCTCCGCGCCGATCGCACCGAGCTGACTGTCGATGTAGTCGGAGATGCCCGCGCCGATCGCGCTGGTGATCGTGAGCGTGAACGCACCGATGAAGATCGCGATGACCGTGAGGCCGGTGCGCAGTTTGCTGCGGAACGTGTTCTGTACCGCACTCTTGACGACGTCACTGGTCTTCATGCGGAAATCCCCTCCGGCCGGTCCATCTGCCCGTGCGTGTTCGCCGCGGGTGACGCATCGGTCTCCACCCCGTCCCGGAGGAAGATCTGCCGGTCGCAGCGCGCGGCGAGCTCGGTGTCGTGGGTGACGATGATCAGGGTGATGCCCTGTTCTCGATTGAGGGCGAAGAGGATGTCTTCCACCACCTGCCCGGTCGCCGTGTCGAGGTTGCCGGTCGGTTCGTCGGCGAAGATCACCGTCGGGTTGTTCACCAGTGCGCGGGCGATCACGACGCGCTGCTTCTGCCCGCCCGACAGGTCGGTCGCCATATTCTTCGCCTTGTCGTCCAGCTCGAGTGCACGCAGCGCAGCCATCCCGCGTTCGTTGCGTTCACGCTTGCCGACACCGGCGATCTTCAAGGGCAGGATGACGTTCTCCAGCACCGAGGCGTTCGGGATGAGGAAGAACTGCTGGAACACGAACCCGAAATCCCGGTTGCGCAGCTGATTCACTTCGCGGCCGCGCAGTTTCGCCGCATCCGACCCCTGCACCCGAATGACCCCTTCGCCAGGCTCGTCGAGCAGCGCGAGGATGTGCATCAGGGTGGATTTTCCCGAACCGCTCTTGCCGACGATCGCGACCGACTCGCCCTCCGACACGCTGAGAGAAACGCCCTTCAATGCGTCGAAGCGGCTCGCCCCGCTGCCGTAGGACTTATGGATGTCGATGGCATCAAGAACCGGACTCGTCACGAGTGCTCCTCGCTCACTGGGTGCAGGCGTGCATATTTACAGTTCTGCAAACATACAGCACTGCACCTATCCGGGACCTGAGAGTTTTCGGATCGGATGCCGCACCCGCCGTCCTGCGCCGCCTCCTCCTGGGCCCCGGTCGATTCGGTACGCGAAGGTCTCAGGCTCCGGGGTGCGCGAGCAGAATCGCGTTGCCGGAGGGGTCGCGGGTGAGGTACCCGGCATCCGTTTCCGTGGCCGCCGAAAGGGTGGGCAGGGCGGCATCCAGGCGTTCGCCGGAGTCGAGGCGGATCGTGAAGTGCCGCATCCGAGCAGTGCCCTCGGGGGTCTGCGGGGCGCCCTGACCCTGCCAAGTGTTCACGGCGATGCGGTGGTTGAACGCGCCACCGGCGCCGAGGTCGCCCGCCCCGAATCGCGGTGCGTAGAGGGCCGGGTTGAAGCCGAGCCCGGCGTAGAACTTGTAGGCGGCGTCGAGGTCGCCGACGTACAGGTGCACGTGTCCGATGCGGGTGCCGACGGGGACGGGCACGGTCGTGTCGTCGTCGTGGAGGGTGGCGAGTACGGCCTGCACGTCGAGGGGGTCGCGGCCGGAGGAGATGGTGCCGTCAGTGTGGACCACGTGGGGGCCACCGTCGGAGAGGACCATCTCGCGCATCCGCCAAGGGGTCTCCAGGGTGATCTCCACGGTGATGCCATCGGGGTCGAGGAGGTAGATCGCCTTGGACATGACGTGGTCGGTCGGTGAGATGCGCCACCCGGCTCGTGCGAGGCGCAGCAGGATGCGGGCGAAGTCGGGCTCTGACGGCGGGTGGATCGCGAGGTGATACAGCCCGCTGTGCCGCTGCTGGAATGCGGCGTGCGCGCCCGCGTGGATCGTGACGAGCGTCTCAGTCGCGGTGCCGAGCCCTACTGAGTTCGCGGTCGTGGTACGCACGGCCAGGCCGATGACGTCTTGCCAGAATGCGGTGGAACGTTGCAGATCGGTTACATCGAGGTGCACGGCGCCGAACGTTGCGATCTCGCGAGACAGCGGGTTCGCGACGGCGCCCAGCTTCGTCGTGGCGTCGGGGAGGGACACGGTGTGCTCCGTTTCGAGTCGGGGTGCGGAGCCGCCCGGTCGAGTTCAGTTCCTCGACCGGGCGCAGCCGCATCAGGTGAGAGTGAGGAAACCGAGAGCCGCGGCCGCAGCCGAGAGCACAGCCAGAATGAGCGGGGGCACGAATGCCTCCTTGCGCCGAATGTGCACGCCCACGGCACCGAGCATCAGCACGGCAAGGGCGATCGCGGCGATCGGGCTGACAACCGGTGCGATGTTGAGCAGCTGCGGCAGGATCAGACCGATGGCGCCGAGCACTTCGGCGGCACCGATCAGTTTGATCCGCCCGCCGCTGAAGTCCTCAACATAGGCCATGCCCGACTCGGCAAGCGCCGCCTTGGGCCGGGCCAGCTTCATGAGCCCGACGAGCAGGAAGACGAGCGCGAGCAGCCCCGCGACGATCCAATAGGCGATGATCATCGTTCAGTCTCTCCGTGTGTGGATGCCGGTCACTTGCGCAGCGCGAAGCCGCCGTCCCAGCCCGTGACCTCTTGCGCGGCAAGCGTGATCTGCAGGAAGGCGAAGGCCTCGAGCTCGCGGGCCCGCTTGAGCGAGCCGATCGCCGCAGCCTTCACGCCACCGGCGGTGACGACCTCGACAAGCGCCTCCTTGGCGGCCTGGTCGTCGCCGGCGACCAGTACGGTCGTAGGGACATCGCCGACCTGACCGGAGGCGAGCGTGGGAGCGAAGTTCGTGTTGAACGCCTTGAGCACCTTTGCACCGGGAACCAGGGCCTGCAGCTCTGCCGCGGCGGACGAGTCGGCGGGCACGGTGAGTCCGTCGAAGGTGGCCTGATCGACCGGGTTGCTCACATCGACGAGAATCTTGCCGTCGAGCTGCGCGCCATAGGACTGTGCGAGCTCGGCGAGGGCGGTGTAGGGAACGGCGAGCACCACGATGTCGCCGGTAATCGCGTCGCCTACAGCCCCAGCGGTTCCACCGATCTGGCCCGCCAGCGCCGTCGCCTTCTCGTGATCGCGGCCCAGGACCTGCACGTTCGCACCGCCCTTGGCGACGATGGTCGCGACCGCGCTGCCGACGTTGCCCGATCCGATAACGGTGACCTTGCTCATGAGTGCTCCTTTTAGCTCGTGCCGAAGTATCTCAGCGGCACCTGATTTGTTTGCCTAGGCAATAACAATACCAGATTTACTTGCTTGGGCAACTTAATTGCTACACTGGTGGGTATGCGACAGGTTGTTCCCCGGATGAATCAGCTCCAGGCTGATGCCTGGATGGCGCTGCTGACGACGGCGCAGCTGCTTCCCTCCGCGCTCGACGAACAGCTCACCGCAGACGCCGGGCTGATCAACTTCGAGTACGGCATCCTCGGCGTGCTCAACATCGCACCCGAGCAGACGATGCGCATGGGCGAACTCGCCGCCGTCTTGAAGTCGCCCGCTCCCCGGCTCTCGAAAGCCGTCAACCGTCTCGAAGCGAGAAGCCTCGTGGAACGCGTCGCCTGCCCCGGCGACGGCCGCGCCATCAACGTTCACCTCACCCGTGAAGGGCGCCGCACCTGGCTCCAGGTGACGCCATCGCACATCGCGTTCGCCCGAGACACCATCCTCGGCTCGCTCACACCCGAGGAACTCGCCACGTTGACCCGGCTCCTCCAGCCGGTCATCGCCCGCCTCGATCCCGACGCGTGCCGGGGCGACGACGCATCCGAGAAATCTGGTCCATAGCCAGTCACCTTCATCCCCTGTCGATCATGTGTGCTCGTCGCGCATGACACCCCACTGAAACGGAGAGATCATGATCATTGCTGTCAGCGGTTCCACCGGCGCGCTCGGCACCCATGTCGTCGATGCGCTCCTGGAGCGGCACCCTGCCGACCAGATCGTCGCCCTCGCCCGCGATACCGCAAAGGCAGCCCCGCTCGCGGACCGCGGCGTCGTGATCCGCGAAGCCGACTACGATCGTCCCGACACGCTCGCAGCCGCGCTGGCCGGGGTGGATCGGCTGCTCCTGATCTCTGGCAACGATCTCGTCAACCGGGTGGCACAGCACCGTGCAGTCATCGACGCCGCCCGGGAAGCAGGCGCGACTCGCCTGGTGTACACGAGCGTGCTCGGCGCCGGCGCCACAACGCTCCCGATCGCGTCCGACCACGTGCAGACCGAGGAGTATCTGGCAGCATCCGCAATCCCCTCCGCGGTGCTGCGCAACGGCTGGTACAACGAGAACTACCTCCCCACCATGGACAGCGTCGCCCAGACCGGCACGCTGGTCACGAACGCCGGCGAGGGCCGTGTTGCCAGTGCGGCCCGCGCAGACTACGCCGAAGCCGCCGCGATCGTGCTGACCGCGGACGCCGTCCAGCCTGTCTATGAACTCTCCGGCGACATCGCCTGGACGCAGGATCAGCTCGGCGCAGCCATCGCCGAGGTACTCGGCACGCAGGTCAGCGTGCAGCACGTGAGCGCGGAGGAACACGCCCGGATCCTCGTGCAGTCCGGCGCGCCCGAGGCGATGACCGGCTACTTCACCGGGATGGACACGGCAATCGCCGACGGCGCCCTTGCCGTGCACGCCGGCGAACTGGGAGCGCTCCTCGGGCGCCCGACAACGCCGCTGATCGACACGCTCCGCACCGGGCGGTGACGAGCGGGATTCCGTCGTTCAACCGGTGCATCCAGCAAGCCGGTTTACGCACCTCCGGAGCGTACGCAAGAACGAACACCTCGCCGTCTCGAACGGTGTAGGCGAGGTTGTACGGGAACTTGCCGAGGTGTCAGGTGCGGATCATCGGATCGCGTCTCAGGCCGCGGTACGGTGGGGGCGCGTCCGGCCAGCGGAGGATCAGCTCAGTGGCGGTGTCCACCCCGTCTGACCTGCTGCACCGCCACCGCGGCATGACCGAAGAGCACCGCCGCCGCGCCGTCCGATAGCTCGCTGAGAGCCCCGCAGCACCCGACCACAGGTATGCGAAAACCCCCGGACTAGCCGGGGGTTTTCTGTGTTGGTGACCCCAGCGGGATTCGAACCCGCGTTACCGCCGTGAGAGGGCGGCGTACTAGGCCGCTATACGATGGGGCCGCAAGACAACCGTTCGATTATGCCATGAGGTCGGGACATCGGCCAAATCGGGCCGGCAGGTTGATCGACGCGGCGCGAACGCGTTGACTGAACCCATGCGCGTCACCAAGCACGAACACGCCTGCCTCCGACTCGAGTCCGAGGGGCGCACCCTGATCATCGACCCCGGCTCGTTCACCCTGCCACTGCACGACCTCCGCAAGGTGGTCGCCGTGGTGCTGACCCACGAGCATCCCGACCACTGGACGCCGGAGCACCTCGACCGCCTGCACGAGGCGTTCCCGGATGCCGTCGTCTACGGCCCTGCGGGCGTCGCCGCGGCCGCCGCAGGGAGTGAGATCACGGTCGTCTCCCCCGGAGACACCGTCACGGTCGAGCCGTTCACGCTCGAGTTCTTCGGCGGCACGCACAGCGTCATCCACGAGTCGATCCCGGTCATCGACAACGTCGGCGTGCTCGTCAACGACGAGTTCTACTACCCGGGCGACTCCTATGCGCTCGCAAATGGCCGGGACGTGGGGCTCCTGGCGGCCCCCATCGGCGCCCCGTGGCTGAAGATCGGAGAGGCCATGGACTTCGTCCTGGCCGTCGCGCCGCGGCGCGCCTTCGGCACGCACGACATGACGCTGTCCCGGGCCGGGCTGCAGATGCACCGGCAGCGCCTCGCGTGGGCGACAGAGCAGGGCGGCGGCGAGTTCCTCGCGCTCGAACCCGGCGAGAGCACCGACGTCTCGTAGGGCGCACGCAGAGACGACGGATGCCGCGGGCAAGCGCTCGCGGCATCCGTCGTCTGCGGTTCGCTATTCGGCGTCGTGGTCGGTCTCGAGGAAGGCCACCAGGCTCTCCAGCGCCGCGTCGGCGCCGTCGCCCTCGGCCTTGAGCGTGACGACCGTGCCCTGCGTCGCGCCCAGCCCCATGAGGCTGAGGATGCTGCCCGCATTGAGGTCGGCCCCGCCGTCGACGGCGATGGTCACGGGCACGCCGGTCGCCTGGACCGCCTGCACGAAGAGCTTCGCGGGACGGGCATGCAGACCTGAGCTGCTGGCGACGGTGGCGGTGCGTTCTGCCATTTCTCTCTCCTCCGAGTTACGCGGCGACCGGTTCGGCGAATGCGCCTTCGGCGGCCTCGAGCTCCTTGCGACCGACGTACTTCTTCAGCACCACGATCAGGAGCGCTGAGACGACCGTACCCGCCAGCAACGCCACGAGGAAACCCCACACCGGGTCGATCGCGAACAGCACGAACAGTCCGCCGTGCGGAGCGAAGCTCGTGACCCCGAAGACCATGCTCAGGGCCCCCGTGACGGCGCCGCCGAGCATCGAGGCGGGGATGACGCGCAGCGGGTCGGCCGCCGCGAACGGGATCGCGCCCTCACTGATGAAGGCGGCACCCAGCAGCCACGCGGCCTTGCCGTTCTCCCGCTCGACGGGAGTGAACAGCGGACGGGCGAGCACGGTGGACGCGAGAGCCATCGCGAGGGGCGGCACCATGCCCGCGCACATGACGGCGGCCATGATGAGGTAGGGGGCGGTGTTGGTCTCGGACGCGGCCGCGAGGCCGGTCGTGGCGAAGACGTACGCGACCTTGTTGACGGGGCCGCCCAGGTCGAAGCACATCATGAGACCGAGGATGATGCCCACCGCGACGACCCCGGCGCTGCTCTCCGTCAGTGCGGTGAGTCCGTCCGTCAGCGCCGTCATGAGCGCGGCGATGGGACGCCCCAGGAACAGGATCATGAGACCCGATGCCGCGATCGACCCGAGGAGCGGGATGATGACGACGGGCATGAGTCCCCGCAGCCAGCGGGGAACCGAGAGGCTGCCCAGCCACCAGGCCACGACACCGGCGAGCAGTCCGCCGATGATGCCGCCGATGAAGCCCGCGTTCATCGTGACCGCGATGGCGCCGGCGACGAATCCGGGGGCGATTCCGGGGCGATCGGCTATCGCGAAGGCGATGTAGCCGGCGAGGGCCGCCACGAGGAACCCCATCGACGTGGCACCGATGACGAACGCGACCGAGCCGAGGTACGCTCCGAGGCCGCCGTCCGGCAGGCTCCACAGCGCGTTGTCGATGATGATGCGGAACGCCTTGTCGTCCTTGTTGACGTCGACGCCGCCCAGGAGGAACCCGAGCGCGATCAGGAGTCCGCCGCCCGCGACGAACGGGATCATGTAGCTGACGCCGGTGAGGAGGATCCGCTGGATCCGCGCGCCCCACGAGAGGGATGCGGGAGCCACCGTGCTCGTGCCCGTCGCCGCGGCGCCCTCGCTCACGCGCGCCGCATTCGGGTCGGCCGCGGCGGCCGCCGCCTCCGCGATCAGCTGCGCGGGCTGCTCGATGCCGCGTTTGACACCCGAGCGGACGACGGGCTTGCCGGCGAAGCGCTGAACCTCCCGCACATCCACGTCCGTCGCGAAGATGACGGCGTCGGCGGAGGAGATCACCTCAGGCGGCAGTGCCTGATAGCCGCTCGACCCCTGCGGTTCGACGATGAGGTCGACACCGGCCTTCTTCCCCGCCGCCGTGAGCGCGTCGGCCGCCATGAACGTGTGCGCGATCCCTGTGGCGCACGAGGTCACGGCGACGATCCGGACAGGTCTGCCGTCCACGAGGAGCCCATCCGCGGTGGCGGCGGGCGCGGCGACCGGAGCAGGCTGAGCAGGCTGCGCCGGCGCATCGGCGACGGCGCCTCTGACCAGCTCCACGACCTCGGCCGCCGTGGCGGCGGCCCGCAGGCCGGCGGTGAACTCGTCGCGCATGAAGGCTCGCGCCAGTCGCGACAGCACCGCGAGGTGCTCCTCCGCCGCAGTGTCGGGCGCGGCGATCAGGAAGACGAGGTCGGCGGGACCGTCGGGCGCGCCGAAGTCCACGCCGGGCGTCAGCCGGGCGAACGCCAGCGTCGCCTCCGTGACGGCGGCGCTCTTGGCGTGCGGGATCGCGATGCCCCCGGGCAGCCCCGTCTCGTCCTTCTCCTCGCGCGCCCACGCGTCGGCGGCCAGTGCAGCGGCGTCGGTCGCCCTCCCCTGCCCGGCGACGCGCGCCGCCAGCGCTTCGATGACGGCGCGCTTTCCCGCGCCAAGGGGCTCGTCGAGGCTGACGAGCTCCGCCGTGATGATCTCTGACACGATGACCTCCAGTGGTCTGTGAGTTCTGTTCTGTGAGTTCTGTTCGGTGGGTTCTGTTCGGTGGGTTCTGTTCTGTCGTTCTGTTGTTCGTCGCCCTGCGCGTCAGGGGGCGAGCTGCCGCACCGGCACGTCGCCGGCGGGCAGGTCGAGCGGGCCGGGCGCCTGCGTCCCGGGCAGGGATGCGGCGGCCGACCCGTACCGGATGCCGTTGCGCACGCGCTCCTCGGGCGGCGCTCCCGCAGCGGATGCCAGCAGGTATCCCGCGAGTGAGCTGTCGCCGGCCCCCACCGTGCTGCGCACGTGGATGGGCGGCGGCGTTCCGTGCCATGCGCCCTCCGCCGTGACGAGCACGGCGCCCTCGCCGCCGAGGGTGACGAACGCCGCGCCGACGCGGTCGGGCACGATGGCCCGCGCGACGGGAAGCACGGCGTCCGCGAGCGGCACGCCGTCGTCGAGCGTGAGGCCCGCGAGCTCGGCCAGCTCGTGCTCGTTCGGCTTGATCAGGTCGGCACCGCCGTCGTCGACCACGGCGCGCAGCGCCGCACCCGACGTGTCGACGGCGATCGCGGGCGAGCGTGGCCCCCACGCGGCGCGCACGGCGCGGATGATCCGAACGTAGTAGTCGTCGGGGAACCCAGGCGCAAGGGAGCCGGCGAGAACGAGCCAGTCCGCGCCCGCAGCCGCATCGACGGCCGCCGCCGACAGAGCCGCCGCCTCCGCCTCCGTCAGGGCGATCCCCGGCAGGTTCAGCTTCGTCGTGACCCCGTCGGCGTCGGCGATCGTGAGATTGGCGCGCGCCGCGCCAGGCGCAGGGACCGTGCGGACGGGGACACGTGCGCTCCGAAGCGCCGCAGCGAGCGGATCGTCGTCGTTGAGGGGAAGCACGGCGACCGTCGGATGACCCGCCGCTGCCACGACCCGCGAGACGTTGATCCCCTTGCCGCCGGCGTCTTCCCGTGCGCCCAGCGCGCCCTGCACCTCGCCGACGCGCAGGGCGCTCGCAAGGTCCACCGTCCTGTCCAGCGACGGGTTCGTCGTGACCGTGACGATCATGCGATCCGCACCTCCACGCCCGCCTCGTCCAGCGCCGCTGCGAGCCCTCCGCCCGGCGCGGAGTCGGTCACGAGCACGTCGACCGAGGACAGCGCCGCGAAGGAGACGAGCAGCTCGGCGTCGAACTTCTCTGCATCCCCCACGACGACGACCCGGCGCGCGGATGCCACGATCGCACGCTTGACGGCCGCTTCATCCGGATCGGGCGTGCTCAGCCCGAACTGCGCGGAGAGTCCGTTCGTCCCGAGGAAGGCGATGTCGGGACGCAGCCGGCCGATGGTCTCGACCGTCTCCGCGCCGACCGCGGCGGCCGTCAGTCCGCGCACGCGCCCGCCGATCGCCGTGAGACCGAGATCGGGCGCGCCCGCGAGGACATGGGCGACGGTCATGGAGTGGGTCATCACCTCGAGGCCTCCCGCCGGCGGGGTGAGCTCCACGATCACCTGTGCCACGGCGGCCGTCGTCGTCCCGGCGTCCAGATAGATCGAGCCCACGGACTGCTCGACGAGGATGTCGGCGGCCGCCCGGGCGATCGCCTGCTTGGCGGTGCTGCGCACGCCGGCCCGCTCCGCGATCGACGACTCGGCGGTGCTCACGCGCGAACGGGCCACCGCTCCCCCGTGGACACGCCGGACCATGCCGGCGCGCTCAAGGAGTGCGAGATCCCTGCGGACGGTCTCGGTCGTGACGTCGAACCGCGACGCGAGGTCCATGACGCTGACGCGACCATCCGTCGTGATGAACTGCTCGATGAGACGTTGCCGCTCCGTTGCGTACATGTGGCTCTCCTTCGATTAGCCACACGATACAACACAAATCAACACATACACAAGAGTCGGCGCGGCGACCCCGTCAACGCGAAGCGGGGCCCCGGCCGAACGCCGGGACCCCGCTCGATCAGTCGAGGCTCAGGCCTCGCTCATCACCGTGACTTCCTTCTGGCCGCGCGCGGCAAGAGCCGCCGCGCGTGCCGCGAGACGGCGCGCCTGCTCGGCCTGGCCGGCGTCGAGCACCTCCTGGTCGACCGCCACCGACTCGACGCGGTTCACGCCGTTGTACTTCTCGATGTAGGCGTCCAGCTCCGGGCCGCTCGTCCACGACGTGATCAGGCAGTACCGCGGCTCATCGCCGTAGTGGGTCGCCGCGTGCCACAGCCGCTGCGTGTCGATCACGAGCTGCGCCCCGGCCGGAAGCGCGATGCGCGTCTCCTCGCTCGGGTCGGTGCGGTTCTCGCGCAGGACGAAGAAGCTGTCCTTGTCGTCGGTCAGGTTGAAGAAGCTCCGGACGACCCAGCCGGTCCCATCCGGGTTCAGGCGGTTGTTGTCATCCTGGTGCAGGTTGTAGAGGCAGTCGGCGTACGTGTTCGGCTGCAGCTCGATGACCCGGCAGCGACCGACGTTCGAACCGGGCTCGAGAGCACGCTCCGTGAGGGTCGGGGCGATCGCGGTCTGCGAGTCGATCCAGATGCCGTCCTTGTCGGTGCGCGGCGGCTTGTGGTTCCAGAAGCCGTTGCACTCGATCTCGCCCTTGGCCGAGGCCAGCGGCGCAAACCGCGTGTCACCCGAGGACTTCCAGTCGACATACTCGATGTCGAGCCACTCCTTCGGGTCGATCTCCTTGTTGTACTGGTCGAGGACGACGTAGCCGGTCTCCTCGAGGTACTTCGACTTGATGTATCCCATGACGAATCATGCCTTTCCGCGGACCAGCACGTTTTTACAGGTCCGACTTAGGCAAGCCTACATAGCCGTTCTGTGATCCCGATTAGACTCGACCGGGGTTCCGAGGAGCGTTTACAGACAACATGACCACTGCCACGAATGTCGAAGCGACCGCTGTCAACACGATCGGCTGGCTCTCGGCATCCGACACCACGATCGTCGTCCCGGTCTATCAGCGGCAGTACCGCTGGGACATCGGCGGATGCGAGCAGCTTCTGGGCGACATCCGCGCCGTCGCGGGGACGGATGACGGACACACCCACTTCATCGGCTCCATCCTGTCCACCGCCTCGACCACGGATGCCGACGACGCGCACCTCGTCCTGATCGACGGCCAACAGCGCATCACGACCCTCATGCTGCTGGTCGCAGCCCTCCACCACACGCTCGCCGTCGACGATCCGCAGCTGGCGGCCGAACTGGAGCGGGTGCTCGTGCGCGCAGACGACCCCGGTCGCACCAAGCTCCGGCCGCACCGCGCGTGGGCGGACGTGTTCGAGAGCGTCGTGCTGGACCGCCGCTCCCCCGACGACGAGCAGCGCGAGTCGCGCTTCGACGACAACTACGCGTTCTTCCGCAGCCAGATCCGCCCCGGCGAGGCGGCCCAGATCTGGCGAGGACTCCAGAAGCTGGAGCACGTGTCGATCACCCTCGGCGCCGAGGCCAACGCGCAGCAGATCTTCGAGAGCCTCAACTCCACCGGCGAGCCGCTGCGTGACCACGAGCTGATCCACAACTACGTGCTGATGGGACTCTCGCACGCGGAGCAGAGCGAGATCGAGAACGAATACTGGCTGCCGATCGAGCAGAACACCGGCGAGCAGATCGGCTCGTTCTGGCGGCACTACCTCGTCATGCGCACGGGGCGCGAGGTCACGGTCGCGGGCGAGCGCGGCGTCTACGACGCCTTCCGCCACGAGTTCCCCCGGCTCGGCATCACGGCGCTCCGCGCGCAGGCCGCGCAGTGGCGCGAGCTCTCGGAGATCTACCGCGCGCTCCTCGACCCGCACCTCGCGTCGGACCCCGAGATCTCGCGGCAGTTCGGCTATCTGAACACCTTCGGCCGCGGCATGTACCCGCTCGTCATGCGGCTCTACCGCGACCATCTGCACGGTGCGCTCGGCGTCGACGAGCTCATCGCCTCGATCGAGCAGCTGCAGTCGCTGCTGCTGCGCCGCAAAGTCGTCGGCCTGTCCAATGACCGTCTCGTCGCACGCCTGTGCCGCGCCGCGGACGCGGGCCGCGAGGCGCTCGTGCACGCCATCGCCCGCATCACGCCATCGGACGAGCGCGCCCGCGTCGGCCTCAAGTACGGCGACCTCCCGCACGCCCCCTATGTCCTCGGCCGCCTCGCGGGCGTCGACGAGCACGACGGACTCGACGTCGAGCACGTCGTCCCCCTGGCGCCGGGCGACGAGTGGAGCGGCGACGGCCGGCGCCGCTGGGCGGACTACACCGACGACGAGCAGAACGCGCACCGCGCGCTCGCGCAGACCCTCGGCAACCTCACGCTCCTCGAGACCGCGCTCGCCGACCGCGCCTTCGACGCCTCGTTCCCCGTCAAGCGCGAGCTCTACGCGCAGAGCGCCATCGTCCCCACGGCGGAGCTCGCCGACGAGACGGCGTGGGGAACGGCATCCATCGCGGCGCGCACCGAGCACCTGACCTCGGTCTTCGTCCGCGTGTGGGAGCGGCCGGCGATCGTCGGGATCGACGACGACAACCTCACCCCGATCCTCGATGCCAAGAAGCGCCGCGGCTGGCCGCGCGGATGGCAGCGCGAGTTCGACTACGTGGAGTACCGCGGCGAGCACTGGGAGGTCAAGGACGTCCGGTACCTCTTCAACCGCATCTTCAAGCGGCTGTGGGCCGATTCGCGGCAGAGCGTCGTCGACTTCAGCGCCCGCCGCGGCGGTCCCGTCTACCCCGAGATGGCGTGGAACGGGCAGTGGGACGAGCTCGCCGAGGGCCAGTACCTCTACATGGGCTGGGACTCGAAGTACATGCTGACCGCTGTCCAGGGCGTGCTCGATGAGGCAGGCTGGGCCTCCGAGGTGTTCATCAAGTACTCCTACATCGGCGACGCGATGCCCTGAGGCGCAGCCTCAGAGAGTGACGACCCCCATGACCCGCACCCGCAGCCGCGTCCGCAGACGGCTGATCGCCGCCGTCATCTGCGCAGCCGTGCTCCTCTCGCCCATCGCCGCGGCCGTCGTCATCTCCCTCCAGAACGACGCCGCGGCCGCAGCGGTCAAGGATCAGCTCGTGGCCATGGACCTTCCGCCGGAGTCCGCGTTCGTCGCGTCGTACGCACGGGCCGGGAAGCTCGTCGGCAACGGCAACGGCATGCAGTACCTCGGCGCGATCCTGATCAGGAGCGATCTGACGACCGCCGAGCTCGATGCGCACTACGCGGCGCAGGCGGACGCGCTCGATCAGCGGCGGACGTCGGAGTATCCCGTGAGCGTCGACGTCCTGCCGACCGGCTCCGCGGAGCTGGATGAGATCCGCGGCATCTCCGGACTCCTCGCCGACGCGGGCGGACCCGACGAGTACGTCGTGTACATGTGGGGCGCCGCCCCCTCTCCGCTCCACGCGGACTGGGACCTGCGCGGACACTGACGACGCACCAGCGTCGTGCTCGGGCATCCCCGACTGCCCGCGAAGCATCGACCAGCTGGTTGTCTTGAAGAGAGGCCGGTCATGCCTCCGCGATGCGCTCCGGCGGGGGCGCGAAGTAACCGCGTGGTCATCGTCAGCTGTTCGCCTTATGCCCGATGATGTACCCATGACCCCCGAGGCTTGGTTGACCGTCCTGCTCGGCATCCCCGTTGCTCTGATTGCGACTGGCTTGTGGCTCGCGGGCATATGGCTGGCGGACCGAATCCGTCTTGGCGAAGTCGATATGACCGGCGCATGGGCTGAGTGGATCGAGAGCGGCGAGGATCGATGCTTCAGCGTCGGGACGATCAAGTACCGCTGGTTCAGCGGTCGGTACGTCTTCGATGGCACGAATTACCACAACGACGGTCGCCCGTTCTGCTACTGGCGCACCGTGGCCAGCCACTTCGGTCACGACAGGTCCGAGTACATCTACGTCTTCGCGACGAAGGACGTGAAGTCGTTCCAGACGACCTCGTACGGCTACGGCGTCGTGAATCTCGCACCGGATGGCAAGCGCCTTGTCCCGGCGGGCGGCTTCTATATGTACTCGATCGGTGTCAACGCCAGTCTCCAGCGCGACCACACCATGCTGAAGGTGGACGACAAGGTCATTCCCAAGCCCGGTCAGTCGGCACAGGCCTTCCTCGAGGCAACCTTTCCCGACGAGTGGCGGCGCCTCAACGCCGAGAAGATCGAGGAGCGCTAGGCGATCCGGAAGAAGCGCGGACCCGCGTATCCATCGCGCTCCACGCGCTCCTCGAACATCGCGAGCGGTCGCGCCCAGAAGCCGTAGTCGCCGTAGAGCGTGCGGTAGAACACGAGTAGCTCTTCCGTCTCGCTGTGCCTTCCAACCGCGAACACCTCGTAACGTTCGCCCTTGAAGTGCTCATAGATTCCCGGTTCGACGGCCATCTCTCAGGAGGCTTCCGTCCAAGAGTGAATGTTCGCGAGCGCAAAGTTCCTGATAGCGGAGCGCTCGTAGTCGAACGCCTCGAGCAGCCATTGCGAGTCAGCATGCCACTCCGTGGTCCCGAACCAGATGCGGTCCGGGCGGATGACGCGGTTGTATCGCTCGCCGCGATGGTTGGTGTAGTCGATCGTTACGTCGCCGGCGGTCATACGTCGCATCGTATCTGGTCACCAATGTGGTCATCCGGGCCGTTGACGGCCCCGACCGGGTGTTTCGAAGTGTGCAGTCTGCCTGCGGAAACTCAACGAAACGCTTGCTGGGGTACCTGGACTCGAACCAAGAACAACTGAACCAGAATCAGCCGTGTTGCCAATTACACCATACCCCAAGGGGGTTTGACCGTAGTCGCACCGAGGGTCGAGTCTACCTGACCAGGACGGGGTGGCCAAACCGGTGCGTCTCGGGCGTTTCGTCTCGCTGCGCTCGCTCAACGACCGGGAGGGGACGCTCGAACACCGACCGACGGGGCTCGGGCGTTTCGTCTCGCTCCGCTCGCTCAACGACCGGGGCGGCGGCGCGTCAGGCGAGGTACTGGACGAGGGCGCCGAGGCGACGGATCGACTCGGTCTTGCCGAGAAGCTCCATCGACTCGAACAGCGGCGGCGAGACCCGCCGTCCGCTGACCGCGACGCGCAGCGGTCCGTACGCGACGCGCGGCTTGAGCCCGAGGCCCTCGATGAGGATCCCGGAGAGCGCCTCCTGCACGGCAGCGGCGGTGAAGCCCTGCTCGGGCACCTCTTCGAGCGCTCCTACGGATGCCACGAGCACCTCCCCCGCGTTCGCCGGAAGCCCCTTCAGCGCATCCTCGTCGTACGCGACCTCGTCGCGGAAGAGGAGGCCCAGGAGCCCCGGAGCCTCGCCCAGCAGCTGCATGCGCTCCTGGACGAGAGGAGCGGCGGCATCCAGGATCTGCTGCTGCGCGGCGGTGGGCGGCTCACTCACGAGACCCGCAGCCGCAAGATACGGCACGAGGCGCGCGGCGAAGTCCGCCGGTTCGAGCATCCGGATGTGGTCGCCGTTGATCGACTCGGCCTTCTTCTGGTCGAAGCGGGCCGGGTTGGGGTTGACGTCGGCGATGTCGAACGCAGCGGTGAACTCATCGAGCGAGAAGACGTCGCGATCGGCGGCGATCGACCACCCGAGGAGCGCGAGGTAGTTCAGCAGTCCCTCGTGGATGAAGCCCTTCTCGCGCTGCAGGAACAGGTCGGCCTGGGGGTCGCGCTTCGAGAGCTTCTTGTTGCCTGTCTCGCCGAGCACGAGCGGCATGTGGCCGAAGCGCGGCACGAAGGTCGTGACGCCGGCGTCGATCAGCGCCGCGTACAGCGCGAGCTGGCGGGCGGTGGAGGGCATGAGATCTTCGCCGCGGATGACGTGGGTGATCCCCATGAGCGCGTCGTCCACGGGGTTGGTGAACGTGTACAGCGCCTGCCCGCCGGCGCGCACGACGACGAAGTCGGGGAACGACCCTGCCGGGAACGTCACCTCGCCGCGGATCAGGTCGACGTAGGTGAGATCGTGATCGGGAACGCGCAGACGCCACGCGGGCTCGCGTCCCTCGGCTCGGAACGCCGCCTTCTGCTGCTCGGTCAGGTCGCGGTCGTGATTGTCGTAGCCGAGCTGCTTCGCCCGTCCCGCCGCCTCGTTGCGGGCGTCGATCTCCTCGGCGGTCGAGTAGGACTCGTAGACCGCGCCGGAGGCGATCAGCCGCTGAAGGACCTCTGCATAGATCTCCTTCCGCTGCGACTGACGGTAGGGGGCGTGCGGGCCGCCCTTCTCGACGCCTTCGTCCCAGTCGATCTTCAGCCAGGTGAGGGCATCGACGAGCTGGCGGTAACTCTCCTCGCTGTCGCGCGCGGCGTCGGTGTCTTCGACCCGGAACACCAGCTTGCCGCCGGTGTGACGCGCATACGCCCAGTTGTAGAGCGCCGTGCGCACCATTCCGACGTGCGGGAGCCCCGTCGGCGACGGGCAGAAGCGCACACGGACATCGGCTCCGGCGGCGGCGGTGGTACGGGGATCGATCGCAGTAGACATCCGCTCCAGTCTAGTTCGCGGCCGCAGCCCTCCCCGTGGCCTCGCGCACGGCACTCTCGAGCGCTCGGAGCGCCGTCGCGACCGCCGGCACGCGCTCGGCGCCGTGCGCCGTGACGACGTGGAGCGTCCTCTCCTCGCCGGGCGGGAGCGCCCTCGTGACGATGCCCGGGAGCTGCGGGAAGGAGGCCACGCCGAGCGCCGGCAGGGTCGCCACGCCGATGCCCTGCGCGACGAGCCCCTCGACGGCGACGACGTTGTCAGTCTCGAACCCGATCCGCGGCGTGAAGCCGGCGCGCCCGCACAGCTCCAGCAGGTGTCCCCGGCACCGGGGGCACCCCGCGATCCAGTTCTCGTCCGCAAGGGCGGCGGCATCGACCACTTCCGCGGCGGCGGCATGGTGACCCACCGGCAGCACGACGAGAAGATCGTCCCGGCCGATCGTGTGCACGGACAGACCGCGGGCGCTCGGCCCGTGCGGATCGTCGCGGTCACCCGGATAGGCGAAGGTGAGGGCGATGTCGGCCCGATCCTCACGGACGGCATCGACGGCCTCCGGCGGCTCGGCCTCGACGTAGGTGACCGTCAGGCCGGGCACGCGGGCGGCGACGCTCGCGAGCAGCCGGGGAAGGATCGTGGACGACGCCGAGGGGAACCCCGCGATCCGGACGGTGGCCGCCCGCAGCCCTCGCAGCTCGGCCAGCTCTCCGGCTGCGGCGTCGAGGGCTGTCGTGACTGACGGCGCGTGGCGGGCGAGGATGCGGCCCGCCTCCGTCAGGCGCACGCGGCGGCCGACCCGCTCGATCAGCGGAAGTCCGAGGCGGCGTTCGAGGCGACGCATCTGCTGGCTGATGGCCGGCTGGCTGAATCCGAGCGCGTCCGCGGCCGCGGTGAGCGATCCGGTGTCGGCGATCGCCTTGACCACGCGCAGCGCCTGAACGTCGAAGTCGGGTTCTTCCGTCACGCCTATACATAAGCATTCGTCATGGTTTTCATTCAAGACCTGTCCTGGACGAATGAGACGACGGGGCGGATGCTGGAGGACATGCCCGCCGCTTCCGCCCCTGTCACCGCGCCACCGTCGCTGGCCACGCTGCGGGCGCAGTTCACGGACGCCGCGGGCTATCTGGCGGCGTGCACGACGGGCCTTCCGCCCTCCGATGCCCGCGCCGCGATCCTGGACGACCTGTGCCGCCGGCCCGATCCGGCGCGCTACACGGCAGCGGTCGAGTCGTCCCGCGGGCACTTCGCCCGGCTTGCGGGGGTGTCGGACGAGCGCGTGGCGATCGGCTCGCAGACCTCGGTGTTCGCCGGCACGATCGCGGCGTCGCTTCCCGACGGCGCGGAGGTGCTGTGTCCGGATGGCGAGTTCTCATCCCTCGTGCTCCCGTTCGTCCACGCCGGGCGCGGCATCCGCATCCGCACCGCTCCCCTGGACCACCTTGCCGACGCGGTGGGCCCGCAGACGGCGCTCGTGGCGTTCTCCCTTGTGCAGTCGGCATCGGGTGCCGTCGCCGATGCCGACGCGATCCTCACGGCGAGCCGTGCAGCGGGTGCGCGGACCCTCTGCGACGCGACGCAGGCGATGGGCTGGATGCCGGTGGACGCCTCGCGATTCGATGCGCTCGTGTGCCATGCCTACAAGTGGCTGTGCGCTCCCCGGGGCGTCGCATTCCTGACGGTGACCGAGGACTACGCCGCGCACCTGCGGCCGGTGAACGCCGGCTGGTACGCCGGCGATGATCCGTGGGCCTCCTGCTACGGGGCGGGCGCGGACCTCGCCGCGGATGCGCGCCGGTT
>Ga0182739_1001235_pt1 | contig 27628 bp, 21 predicted proteins | sample eDN5th30CBELigBY_FD_128873 | JGI IMG/M metagenome (GOLD analysis project Ga0182739, IMG submission 128873) | Enriched backyard soil microbial communities from Emeryville, California, USA - eDNA 5th pass 30_C BE-Lig BY (version 2) (version 2) | ecosystem: Environmental > Terrestrial > Soil >... | reverse complement strand
TTCGGCCCCCTTGGCTTGTGGCGCGGTTTCGGCCTGTTTGCGTTTGATTTCGAGGTAACGGTCCAACCCGGGCAGGGTATCGAAGGCCGCCCGGCTGTGGTCGCTCAACTGAAGGCTCGCCTCCGGCTCCACCGGCGCGATGATCGGCGCGGCCACGGAATGGAGGATCTCCGGAAGCGCGGAGGTGGTCGGTTCCGCCTGGATTGATTCCATGATGCGATGGGGAGCCGCCGCCTGCGAGAGGACGGTGCCCGCCACCAGGGCCATCGTGGAAACCATGACTTTCGGTAATTGAAAAACCCGATACATGCCGCCACCCATCGCACGCTTTTTCCGACCCCGCAACCCGGTTTTGCTTTGTTTCTCTGGGGGTCCTCTGGGGGTCAGTCAACAAATCTTGACAAAATCTGTCAAGATTTGTTGACTGACCCCCCGAAGTTCTCACTCCGGTTTGACCCGGTATTGCACCTGCCGCGACAGGAGCCAGCGGACCCCGAACATGTCGACGGTCGCTTTGATGGCGCGGTTGCCGAGGCCGTATTTGCTCACCCCTGCGGTGCGGGGGCGGTGGTTGACGGGGATCTCCACCAGATGGTGCCCGGCTCCCTTGATCAAGGCCGGGATGAACCGGTGCATGCCGTAGAACGGGACCAGCGCGTTGCGGCAGTCGCGGCGCATCGCCTTGAGCGTGCAACCGGTGTCGCGCACCCCGTCGCGGGTGAAACGGCTCCGCACAAAGTTGGCGACGCGGCTGGTAATCCGCTTGACCACGGTATCGCGCCGCCGCGCCCGGTAACCGCAGACCAGGTCGGCCCCTTTTTCGATCTCGGCGAGGAGTCGCCCGATGTCGGCGGGATCGTTCTGGAGATCGCCGTCGAGGAGGACGAGCACTTCCCCCCGCGCGGCGTGCAGCCCGGCGTACATCGCCGCGCTCTGCCCGGCGTTGCGCTCGAACTGGAGGAGGCGCACGTCGGGCCGCTTCTCCACGCGGGCGACCGTTTCGTCCCGCGAGCCGTCATCGACAAAAATGATCTCGTACGCCAGTCCCCGAAGCGCTTCGTGGAGTTCGCACTGAAGCGTCTCCATGTTGTCCTGTTCGTTGTAAAGCGGAATGATCACGGAGACCGCCGGTGTCGCGTCGTTCATAGAGAAAGGCCCTGGTAGTTGCGGCATAGGAAAAGGTGAATGGTGCGCAGCGGCAAGCCCCGGCGGTATTCCTGCCACGAAGCGACGCACTCGATCGACGCAAAACCGTTTTCGAGCGCCGTCGGCGGGTCGTTGCCGTCGCTGATGTAGAGGGCATCGTGGCCGAAGTAAGCCCCGACCCCGTGCTCGGAACTCCAGTTTTCCTCCAGGGGGATCGTCGGGTCGATCTTGAGCATCGTCCGGACCAGTTCGCGGTGAGCGGTCTTGACCTGTTCGGGGTCGGCCCCCGGCGGTGCGTTTTCCACCTTTGCTACGGCCGCGCTGAGTTCCTCCACGCCTTCCAGTCGCTCCGGGTCGCCCTTTCCAAGCAGGATCATCCGCTTGGCGAAATCGACCGGGCGGAGCATCTCATCATACCGCGGCCAGAAGGAAAACTGGTTTTCGATCGCCTGCGATTCGGCGATAAAGACCGGGGGATAACCCGGCCCGTCGACCCGGCCGGGGAGGTAAAACCCGACCGTCGCCGCCGTCTGGTACTTGTTGCCGATCAGGAAAATCGGCTTGCCGGTCTCCGCCTCCAGCCTTCGGCGCTCCTTTTCCACGGCGATCGCCACGGTTTTCCAGCCGCGCAGGCGCGCCCCGGGGTCCTTGGTGTAGGAGAGCGGGAAACCGACCGCCCGGATCGCGTCAACGTTGAGCACAACCAGGCTGGTCAAAAGCGCCAGCGAGAGACCGACGGCGACGTAACGGCGCGCCCACACCTTCCGCTCCGCGAGGGTGTGCCAGAGCGCGACCGTCAGGATACCGAGGCTTAGAAACGACGGGCCGGTCCAGTTCGCCTGCCCCGCCTTCTTGATCGAAAGCCCGTAGTAGAGGATCAGCAGCGGCAGGGCAAAAAGGACGAGGAAACGCGGCTTGAAATGAAACCGGGCATCGCGGCAGCCCCAGTAAAGTGCGGCAAGCATCGCCCCGTAAACCAGCGGCGAGTAGACGCCGAACTGGATGCCGAGGAAAACGAACCATTCCCCGGGGTTGATGCTAAAGCCCGTATCCAGCGAACCGCGTTCGCTCAAGTGATGGAGGGTGATCCAGGCATGCTTCGCGTTCCAGACCAGCGGCGGGATCAACGCCAGCAGAAAGACCCCCAGCAGGCTTAAAAAACCGGGGCGGTAAAGTTCGCGGCAGAACCTGGGCGTCAGCGCCAGGATCAGCACGATCGAGAGCAACTGCATCGCATTGGTATACTTCGCCAGAAAGCCGAGCCCGATCAGCGCGCCGGTCAGCGGCCAGTACCAGTTCCATCGCGGGTGGCGTTCCAGCGCCAGCCAGAAACTCCAGAGCGCGGCAGCCCAGAAAAAAAGCGAGATGGTATCGATCGTCATCACGACGCTGCCGACCTGAAAGATCGGGGTGAGCGAAAGGAGAAGGACGACCCACGTCGCCACCGACTCGGAGTAAAGCCGGCGCGCCAGCCCGTAGAGGACCAGGCAGGTCCCCAATGCGAAGAGCGGGCTGAAAAAACGGATGCCGCGCTCGGTCGCGCCGAAAAGCTCCGTCCCGGCGCGGATGACGGCGGCCACGCCCGGTCCCTTGGAGTAGTACGCCCAGTCGAGCCGCTGCGCCCATTGGAAGTAGTACGCTTCGTCAGGCGAAAGCTCGCTCTGGCCGCCGACATAAAGCCGCAACCCGGTCAGGAGCAGGAGAAAAAGGATCAGCCAGCGGTTCATGGGAGAACTCCTTTACAACAGGAGGCGTTTGCGGTCGAGGGTGGTTGCGGTCGCAGCGTCGGGTGGGCGGCAAAGAGCGCGGGAGCCCGGCGGCTCCCGTAGCGTTGCCAGAGCGCCTCCATCATCCTGAAACAGGCGTACCCCATCGCACAACCGATCGGGATCGAGACAAGGATATCGCTCGGCCAGTGCGCCCCGGTATAGACCCGCGAATAGCTGACCCCCGCCGCGACCAGGTAAAGAAGCCACCCCCTGCGGCGATAGAAAAGAAAAATGACGGTGGCCACCGCAAAATTGTTGCTTGCGTGTCCGGACGGCATGGAGCGCCCGTCGCGCGGCGGGTTCTGCGGTTTGGAGGTCTTGATGACGAGCGGGTGAAACGGGGCGAGCAGTTGCGGTTTGATCTTTGCGAAAGTTACGGTACGAATGGCTTGCGCATCCCTCGGGCGCGGTCGTTCGATCGTTTTTTTCAAAGAATTGACAACCACTCCGTCCGTCAAACCGATGGTAACAGCAAGCGTCAGAAGCAAAACCCGGGCCCGGAAACGCCCCGCCACCATGACCCAGATCCCGACGATCACCAGCACCGGCATCCAGAAGTCGAGACTGGAGAGGGTGACCATCACGAGATCGAGCACCGGCCCGGTCCACTTTTCGTTGATGAGATATTGAAGCTTTTGATCCATGCCGCGGGGTCAAAGAAGAAACCAAAAACAGTATGAACTGCCTGCCACAAGTAAAGACACGAATCCGCCGCTTTTCCACCCTGGCCTTGTTGGGCGTCGCGCTCGCCCTGGGGCTGCCGGAGGCGGTCGAAGCCCGTGAAAACGCTCCCGACGCCCGGGAAATCCTCGCCCTGGTGCGCGACAACCAGTCCGCGCAGGACCGCGATTTCGCCGGACGCCTGCGGACTTCCAGCAGTTCGAAAAAAGTAGTGGTACCCTTCCGGCTGATGATGAAAGGGGGCCGGATCACCTACCTCTTTGACCATCCCAAGGAAGCGTTTGTCCTCAAGCTCGGCGACTCGGGCGCGCGGCTTGAGCATGTCGCGGGGAGCGGCCGCACCGCGTCGGTCCCCAAGGCGCGGTACGACGAACCGGTCCGGGGGACCGACATCACCTACGAAGACCTTGCGCTCCAGTTCCTCTACTGGAACAACGCGAAGGTCGTCGGGGAGGATACCTTGAGCACCCGCCGCTGCTGGGTCGTGGAAGCGGTCCCGCCCGGGCGCGGGGTGTCGCAGTACGACCGGGTGCGGCTCTGGGTCGAAAAAGGGGGCGCTTTAATGAAGGCGGAATGTTTCCAGGGCGGCAGGCTCGCCCGGCGTTTCGAAGTGCGCAACGTCCAGAAAGCTCCCGAAGGGGGCGGCTACATCCTCAAGTCGATGCGCATCCAGCGGATGGACGGGGAGGGAGACCGCTCGCAGACCTATCTTGATGTCCAGCCGTTGTAATTGAGCCCCCGGGCGAAAGGAGAGAAAGAACGGGAAGGAAAAAATCCACTTGCACGTGGGGCCGACCGGGGGCACCCTGTGCCGCGAATCTATGCGCGGCGCCCTCCTCTTATTCCTCCTGGCCCTGCTCTCTCTTCCGGCCGGCGCTGCTGCGGCGGAAGAGTGGCAGATCATTCGCCATCATAACCAGGAATATGTGACGCTCGAAAACGTCGGGCGTTTTTATCAGTTGGGCTCCGTCCAGAAGGTCGGCAACCATCTTTCGCTCCGCACGCAGGTGCGCAGCCTGCGCGGCAGCATCGGGTCGAAGGAATTTTACATCAACAACCTCAAGTTCATCCTGAGCCATCCGATCGAGCAGTCCGAAGGCAGGCCGATCATCTCCCGGATGGACCTGACCAAGCTGATCGAGCCGATCCTGCGCCCGAGCCGGATCAGCAGCGCACGCAAGATCGACACGGTGGTGCTCGACGCCGGGCACGGGGGGCACGACAACGGGGCGCGGTCCTCCTTCGGGAATGAAAAGGCGTTTTCGCTCGACGTGGCATTGCGGGCGCGCCTCCTCCTTCAGCGCGCCGGGTTCAAGGTCGTCCTGACGCGGACGGGGGATGCCTTCATCCCGCTCGAACAACGGGCCCGTTTCGCCAACCGCTACCAGAACGCGATCTTCATCTCCATTCACTTCAACTCCGCCAGCACGATGGCGACCGGGCTTGAAACCTACACGCTCGCCCCGCGCGGCGTCCCCTCCATGGCGAGCGACGGCCCGAAGGCGTCCGACTTCGTCCAGCTTCCCGGCAATGTGCGCGACGCCGAAAACATCGCCCTCGCCTGCGCCACCCATGCCGCGCTGGTTTATAATTCGCGGATGTTTGACCGGGGGATCAAGCGCGCCCGGTTCGTCGTCATCCGCGAGATCACCATCCCCGGCGTCCTGATCGAGGGCGGTTTCCTGAGCAATCCGCAGGATGCCCGGCGGATCGCCACCCCGGCCTACCGGCAGCAGATGGCCGGCTCGATCCTCCAGGCGGTCCAGAACTACCGGAACGCGGTCGGCAACGGGCCCCGGGCATCCGGGTCGGTGGCGAGCCGCGAAGCCCTGCCTAAAGCGACCGGTCCGCGTGTGATCACCACCCCCGCCCGGCGCTGAAGCTTTTTTTTCCGTTTCATGTCGCCGCTTCAAGCCGTTGCCGCCGTCCCCCCTGCCCGTTCCGTTGCCGGAGAGGAGGGCGACCCGCGCCCGATCGGCGTGTTTGATTCCGGGGTTGGCGGGTTGACCGTTGCCTCGGCGTTGCGCAAGCTCCTTCCCCACGAGACGATCCTTTACGTCGGCGACACGGCCCGGGTCCCTTACGGCGGCAAAAGCGCGCAGACCATTGAACGCTATTCGCTGGAAATCAGCACGCTGCTCCGGCGCGAAGGGGCGAAAATGATCGTCGTCGCGTGCAACACCGCCTCGGCGCTGGCGATTCCACGGCTCGAAGCAGGGTTTGACCTCCCGGTCACCGGCGTCATCCTGCCCGGGGCGCGGGCGGCCGTCGCAGCGACCCGGCTCGGCCGCATCGGGGTGATCGGCACCCGCGGCACGATCCAGAGCAAGGCGTACGAAAAGGCGATTGCAGCGCTCGACCCGGCGATTCAGGTCGAAAGCCGCGCCTGTCCGATGCTCGTCCCGGCGATCGAGGAAGGGTGGCTGGAAGACCGGCTCACCGACCGGATCATCGCCCGCTACCTCGACGACCTGCTCGCCTCCGGCATCGACACCCTGGTGCTCGGCTGCACGCATTACCCGCTCTTGAGAAACGCTTTTGAGCGGTACTGCGGCGGGGAGATCCGGCTCGTCGACTCTGCGGAGAACTGCGCCATTGCCGTACAGGCGCTCCTCGCACGCCACGGGCTCGCGACCCCCCGGACCGAACCGGGGAAACTTGATGTCGCGCTGACCGACGCGATCGACGGCTTCCTGCCGGTGGCCAAACGGGCGCTCGGTCTCCAGCCCGACCGGCTCCGGGTGATCGACAGCGCCTCGCTGGCGTTGTAGGAGCATTGGCTCCCCTCCCGCAGACAAGTCGCGGCTTGTCTTTTTCCGTCGCGGCCGGTACCCCTTTCTGGTTCCATGAACCGCACCCGTTATCAGGCGATTGCCTCCCGTTTTTCCGATTTGAAGCTCCTGGTGGTCGGCGACCTGATCCTCGACCGGTTTATCTGGGGGAAGGTCCGCCGCATTTCGCCCGAAGCGCCGGTGCCGGTCGTGGAGGTCGACCGCGAAACCTCCTACCCCGGCGGCGCGGCAAACGTCGCGCGCAACCTGCGCGAATTTGCGGGGGAGATTCACCTTTTGGGGCAGATCGGCGCCTGCCCGGAGGCGGCCCACCTGCGCGAACTGCTGCTGCGCGACGGGATCGGCCTCGACCTCCTGGTGGAAGACCCCGGCTACCAGACGATCGTCAAGACCCGCATCATCGCCCAACACCAGCAGGTCGTGCGGGTCGACCGCGAGCGCAAGACCGGCCCGAACGCGGTGCAGGTCAACGGCACGATCGAAAAGCTCCGGGCGTTGATCGGCTCCATCGACGGCATCATCATCGAAGATTACGGCAAAGGTTTTTTGAGCCAGGAACTGATCGACGCCATCGTCGCCGAAGCGGGCCGGGCCGGAAAGATCGTGACGGTCGACCCGAATCCCGCCAATGCGTTTCAATGGACGGGGGTGACCACCGTCAAGCCGAACCGCAACGAAGCGTACGCCTCGGCGGGCCGGGCGTATCATCCGCCGGTCGATCCCCCGACCCGCGACACGGTGCTGCGCGAAGTCGGCGCGACGCTGCTGGAACGGTGGGGGACGCAGAACGTCCTCGTCACGCTCGGGGAACACGGCATCATGCTCTTTGACCGCGAAAAGGAGCCGTTCCATATCCCGACCCGGGCGCAGGAGGTTTACGACGTCTCCGGCGCGGGGGATACGACGATCGCCCTCTTCACGCTCGCCCTCTGCGCGGGGGCGACCCCGGTCGAGGCGGCGGAGATCGCCAACCAGGCGAGCGGCATCGTCGTCGGAAAACTCGGCACCGCCACGGTTGCCCCGGGCGAACTTTCCGCTACGTTTCCGGACGCATGAAACGGGCTGCCATTTTCCTCGACCGCGACGGAACGCTGATGGAAGAGGTCGACTATTGCGACGACCCCTCCCGGGTGCGCCTCCTGCCCGGGGTGGCGGAAGCGCTTCGGCAATGGAAGGCGGCGGGGTATTACCTCGTGCTGGCGACCAACCAGAGCGGGATCGGGCGCGGCTACTTTACGCTGGAAGCGTACCACGCCGTACACCGCGAACTGGTCCGCCAACTGGAGGAAGCGGGCGCGCCTCCTCTGGACGCCGCCTACTTCTGCCCCGACGCCCCGCCGACCACCTCCCCCCGGCGCAAACCGGCGCCGGGAATGCTGCTCGAAGCGGCGGACGACCTCGGGATCGACCTCTCGGCGTCGTGGATGATCGGCGACAAGGGTTCCGATGTCGAGTGCGGCCGCCGGGCCGGCACCCGGACCGTGCTCGTGGAAACCGGCTACGGTGAAGCCGCCGGGGTGCAGGCCGACTACCGCGCGGCCGACCTGAAGGAAGCCGCGCGCGTCATCGCGCAGAACCCCGCAATTGACAAAGCGCCGCCCTCGGCGTGACTCTCTCTTTTTCCCTTACCCGTGGCTTCTCCTTCCAAACCAGCCTTCCGCCGCTCCCGGCTTTTCCTGATCGGCTTCATCGGCCTGCTGCTCCTGCTCCTGGTGGAACCGCACCTTTTGCGCGGCATGGTCCGGTATGGGTTGATCGAGTACGCCAAACGGCATCAGGTGGAGCTTTCCATCGGAAAAATGGAGGGAAACCTCTTTTCGCCGCTCTCTTTTTACGATGTCACGATCGACTCTTCGCGCGACGGGGTCGCTTCGCGGACCAGGATCACCTCGGCGGAGGCCGTCTTTTCGTGGAGCGCCCTGCTGCTGCGCCGGGGGACTTCGTTTTTCAACCGGCTCACCTTGAGCGATCTCGACCAGCGGCTCGTCATCCAGCCCGAAACGGCTGACGCGCCTGCCGCCGCGCTCCCGCCAAAGGTGGCGAAAGCGACCCCGGCGGCCACCCCGGCGAAACCGGCACAGACACCCCGCTCCCCCACCCCATGGCTTCCGCTGCCGACGCGGCTCGACCTCTGGAACGGCACATTTCACAGCATCGTGGGCGATCGCCGCGCCCTTCTTTCCGGCGTTCGCCTCCACCTCAACCAGTCGGAGCCGGGCCGGATCACCGTCGGGGAACTCCACCTCGCCTCCGGGCCTTCGGGACGCGTCTTCCGGCATCTCTCGGGAACCACTGTCTTTCAGGGGACCCGGCTGGTGGTCGGGGATGTCAGGATCGCCGACGATCTCCTGCTCAAGACCGTTTCGACCGATCTCGCGGACCTCGCCCGGGGACATCTCCGCGCCGCGTTTGACTTTGCCGCGTTCGACGGCGCGCTGCGCGGCGAAGTCGTCAGCCAGCCGGGACCGCTCCGTTCGCAATATGAGATTGCGGGGAACTTTTCGCAGATTTCGGTCCCTTCGCTGGCCCGTTTCCTTTCGGTCAGGGAAAAAACGGGGGGGACGATCAAGGAAGGGAAATTCACCTTTCGCGGTTCGCCGCAGGCCCTCGAACAGGCGACCCTCTCGGTCCGGCTGGAAGCGACCGATTTCCTCTGGGACCGCCGCCAGTGGAACTCGCTGGTGGTCGGGGCGATGGTGGTCAATGGACGGGTGGAAATTCCGGAACTGGAGCTGCACCAGGCGGAAAACTCGCTCACCCTGAGCGGCGAACTCCTCCTGCCCGAAGGGAAAACGCCGTGGTGGGAATCGCAGTTCCGGTTCGATCTTCACGCTAAAATTGACAACCTGACCGAGCTGTCCTCCCTCTTCGGCCCCCGGTTTTCGGACACGGCGGGGAAGATCAGCGTCGTCGGGGCGATTCGCGGGAAGGATCGCACCTACCACGGGCAACTGATCGTTTCCGGCTCGAACCTCGCCTTCCGGGGCGCGCCGGTCGAGGTGCTCAACGCCGCGATCAAGCTCGACGGGAATGAAATCCAGGTGATCAATCTCGAAATCGCCAACGGGCGCGATTTTGTCCGGGGCAAGGGAAGCGTCAATATCTACGGTGAAAAGCGTTACCAGGCCGAGCTGAAGGCGGCGATCGACGAACTTTCGCTCTACGAGTCGCTGTTGCGCAAGCCGGTCGCCCCGGTGCCGCTCGCCGGGGGCGTCGTCCTCGACTGGTCGGGCGACGGGACGTTTCTCGCCCATTCCGGCGCGTTTACCGCGAAATTCCGCAAGCTCCATACCCCGGGCAACGCCGAAATCCCCGCGACGCTCCCGATCGATGCCGAACTGGAGGGAACCTATGCCCCGGGCGGGCTTTTTTTGAACAAATGCGTCCTGGCGGAGGAGAAAACGCGGCTGGAAACCCGGCTTGCGGCCAATCCCAAGACGCTTGATTTAAGCGAACTGCGGCTGACCCATCACGGCAAGGTCTGGCTGGAGGGAGAAGCGACCCTGCCGGTCAACCTTTTCCGCTTCTGGCTCAACCCCGGCGTGGCGGCGCTCGTGCCCGATGCTCCCTTCAAGGTGCAGTTGCAAGCCCGCGACGTGCAACTGGCCGATGTTGCCAACCTGACCGGCCACCCGATCCCGCTCAAGGGCATCCTCTCCGGCCAGTTCCGGACGGAGGGAACGCTGCTCGCCCCGGCGATGAAGGGAGCGCTCCGGCTCACCAGCGGAAGCCTGCCGGAGAACCGCTGGATGCCCGCGCTGGAGGGAATCGAGGCCGAGGCGACCTTTGACGGGCCGCTGCTCCATCTTTCGCGGGTTTCGGCCGATCACCCGCTCGGGAAGCTCACCGCCGAAGGGAGCATCGACCTGACCACCTACGACCAGCCGCGGCTCGACCTCGCGCTGCGGAGCGGGAGTTTCCGCTTCCAGGCTGGCGAAGCGTGGAGCGGCAGCGTCGCGCTCGACCTTCGCCTCACCGGCACGCCGAACGACGTGGCACTGGCGGGAACCGCGCGCCCCGTGGCGTTGACCGGCGCGCCGACTCCAGAGTGGGGGCGGCTTTTGCGGGAAGGAAACGGCTCCGCGCTCAACCTCCCGGCTCCCGCGCTCGCCCTTGCGCCGCCGCTCGACGCGTGGCGGCTCGACCTCGCAGTCCAGACCGGTGCTCCGGTCGATCTCCCGATTGGCGGCGATCTCGAAACCGACCTCCGCTACGCAGGCAAGGGAGAAATCATCACCCCGACGGGCCGCGTCACCTACACCGGCCTCCCGCTCCGGATCGCGTTTACCTCCGGCACGGTCGAAAGCGCGTCGTTCCTCTGGGTCGCGGGCGAAAGCGAGCCGCGGCTCGCCGTCCGGGTCGCCGCACGCACGGCCGATGTCGATTTCCTGGCGTATTATCTGGGAAGCGTCTCCGGGCTTTCGGGCAAACTGATCAGCGAACCGGAACGGACCGAAGCCGACCTGCGCCTCCTGCTCACGCAAGGCTACGTCCCGTTGAGCGACGATGCCGCCGACTTTACCCCGACGATTCCGCCTCTCTTTTTTGCCGCAACAGCCAGTTCCACCCCGCCGGACGAAGCAACCGATAACCACCTCTTGCCCGTCGAGGCTTTCCCTTCGCTCCCGGCTCCATAAACTTTCTTTTTTTCTGCCATGAATCCGAACGATGCTCCCGGTTCTCCCAACGTCGCTTCGGCGCTGGATGCCAACCCGCCGGAACGGACCCGCAGCGGGGTTTTCCTGGGCACTTTCCGGAACATCCGTTTTTACCTCGACTACTCGTGGTTTGTGATCGTCGCGATGGTGATCTACCTCCTCTCGGTCTCGACCTTTCCGCTTCTCCTGCCCGGCCAAAGCTCCGCGCTCTATTTCGGCATGGGGGTGGTGGCCGCCGCGCTTTTCTTTTTTTCAATCGTCCTGCATGAACTCGGCCACAGCATCGTGAGCCAGCGGTGCGGCATCCCCGTCCCGAGCATCACCCTGCTTTTCATCGGCGGCATCGCCGAGCTTTCCAGGGAGCCGGACGACCCGAAGTCGGAATTCAAGATCGCCATTGCCGGGCCTGCGGTTTCGCTCGCCCTGGTACTTCTTTTCGGCCTGACCGCCTGGGGGATGAGCCTCCTTTCCTTCCCCGCGGCGAGCCTCGTTTTCGCGTGGCTGGCGCAGATCAACCTGATCCTGGTCCTTTTCAACGCCGTCCCCGGTTATCCGCTCGACGGCGGGCGCGTCCTGCGGGCGCTGCTCTGGATGCGCAATGGCAAGCTGCGGCAGGCGACCTATGTCACCGCGCAGATCGGCATCGCCTTCAGCTTTTTCCTGATCATCGCGGGGATCTTCTTCATCTTCGCCTTTGGGGCATGGAACGGGCTGGTCTTCATCCTGATCGGCGTCTTTCTGAAAAATGCCGCCGAAAGCGGCTATTCGCACACGGTTTACAAGGAGGTGCTCGAAGGGGTCGATGTGGGCCAGGTGATGACGCGCGAGCCGATGACGATCCCCGCCCGCCTGCCGCTCAACCTCGCGGTGGACGACTATTTCCTGACCAACCACCATGTCGCCTACCCGGTCACCGACGACGACGGCGCCTACTGCGGCCTGCTGCGGCTGGAGTTCCTGAAAAAAATCCCGCGCGAAAAATGGCCTTACACCGAGGCGGCCGACCTCGTGCGGGAAGCGCCCGGCTCGATGCTCCACATCAACAGCACTGCGACCGCCACCCAGGCGCTGCGGCTCCTGATGACCGCGGGGCAGGGGCGGCTCGCCGTTCTCAACCCGACCGGGCAGTTGGTCGGCATGATCACCCGGCACGATCTGCTCCATTTCATCCGCATCCATACGGAGTTGCAACCGGCTTAAGGTCTGCCTCCGCTCACGCCACCGTTGCAGCCTCGCCGGTCCCGAGCAGTTGACGGCGCTCTTCCGCGTAGAAGGCGGCGATGGAGCTTGTTTCGCCGAGTTCCCAGAGACTGGTCCCGAGTTGGCGCATCGCCAGCACGGTGATGATCCACCCCTGCGTCCAGCCGGTTTCCACGCACCACGCCCCCCAGTCGCCATCGGCGTCGCTACCCCAGAACTCCCACTGTTCAAAGTCAAAGGCCCGGAACCATGCGCCATCGAGCGTGGGATCGGCAGAACGGACCTGCGCTCTTAGAAGAAACGCCTCGATCCTCTCCGCCGCCGCCTGGTAACGACGATCGCCGGTCGCCGCCGCCGCTTCGTGCAGGCCGAGGAAGGCAAAGTTGATGGTGTAGAGAAGATCGCTCACCGGGTCGCCGTTTTCCTGCAACAAGGGCGCTTCCGACTTTCCGTAAGCCTGGTGGGAAGCGGGCGGGCCATACTTGCCGTCGCCGAGGCCGATCTCTTCGCGGATCGCGCCGCACCCGTCCTGATGGGCGAGCAGTTCATCCGTCATATGGGCGAGCCATTCCCGGTGTTCCGGCGTATCGGCCACCCGCACCAGCCACGCGAGCGGGAGGAGCATCCGCGCCCGTTCCTGTTGAATACCGTTGGTCCAGTGCCAGCGATGGGGGTAGGCTTCCATCATCAGGCGGATGCCCGCAACGGTCCGCTCCAGCAGCAGCGGATCGCCGGTCTTCGAATAAGCCCAGAGATAGCAGGCCCAGGGGTAGGCCTGGAAATGGGGCGCGAAGGAGAGCGTCTCCGAGTCAAAGAACGACCGCCACCCCTCCTCCCTGAGCGAAGCCGCCAGCATCCGGTTGGCGCGGAAGCCGTTGGTCCCGGTGGTCCGGAAATTGGCCAGGATGCAGCGGAGGATCGAGCGATCCCACTGCGTGCTCCCGAGCGCTCCCGCAGCCGCGATCGTTCCAAGCACCGCCCGCGCGTTGTCATCCCCGTAGTAGACCTCCCACCCATCGGTATAGATGCCGTAGGCGGCGCGGTCATGCCAGCCGAGCAGGCCGTAACACGGGCTGGAAGGGAGCGCCCGCTCGCCCTGCGAGAGGATGGACCCGGAATAAAGCCAGTCGCCGAGCCGGGAGGCGGTCTCTTTCCACCGCCCGTCGCCCCGGGCCAGACCGGCCAGCGCCATTGCGCCGGAAACCTCGCCGGTGCAGTCGGCACGCCGCCACCAGCGGACACCCTGTTTTCCGCGGTGATCGATCGCCGAAGTCAACCCTTCCAGCACGCCGTGGCTGCCGTTGCCCTCGGGCCAGTGCGCCATCAACGGGCGCGAATCCCCCCTGGCGGCGCGATAGGCCGCTTCTTTACCCGGAGGCAGGAACAGCCGGGCGCGGTAGAACCACGACGCCGCACGGGAAAGAGCTTCCTCCCCCGCCTCCGAGGGTAGCGTTTCCTCCCTGCCGAAAGCCGGCGCGGCGCGGGGCTGCCACTCCAGTTGGATCTGCCGGCGGCCCCTGGTCAGCCAATGCACCAGGTTTGAAAAAATCGCCTGCCACGCTGCGGCCGGGGCAAACCGTCCCCGGAGAAAGTGACTCAAACCGATGGTAGCTACCATGGTTTCGGATTCCGGCAGGGTAAAGAGAAGCGGTCGCGTTTCGGCTCCGGCCAGTTCAAAGCTGATCCGTGAAAACCCCGCCACCACCCCGAGCACCAGCCACGGGTCCGAAGCCATCGCTTCAATCGGGTGCGCACCGGGCACGGTCACGATCGTCCCGGCAGGAAAGGGGGGCCCGAAGCGGTCGCAGGAAATCACGCCCCGTTCGAGACGGCCCGCCTTTCTTGCCGATGTCGATGGCACGCCCGGCAGGGAGGCCGGAAACTCCAGGTATAGCCTAAGCTGTTTCGTTTTGGCCAGTTCCAGCCATCGTTCCCGGATCTCCAGCGGCTGTTCGGGATAATCGTCGGCCAGCAACAGGAGAGCGCCGCGCGGCGGTGCCGTGGCAAAAGCCTCTTCAGGCTCCTGAAGCCGTCGGCACGGTACGCCGTTGGCCTTCAGTGTTTGGTAGAGATCGTTCTCCTCCCGGCAAACCAGAAGGAGATCGTCAGCAGTGGGTTGAAATGGTATCATGAATTTCACGGCTCGTCGGCCTTCGAGGAAAGGGTCTCCAGCAAACGGGCAGGGTAGGTTTCGCCCGTCGCCGTGCCCGCTCCCTTCATCCCGGTTCCAAAGGTAATGCTGTCACCGAAACAGACCACGACGGCCCCCGGCGCAAGTTGCAGACGCCGGACCTCGGGCGCAATCGCGTCCGCCATCTTCCGATAACCGGTCGCGGTCGGGTGAACTCCGTCTGCACTTCTGCTGTTGCGTGGGTTGCGAATCCACGAACCGGCAAGTTCGCCCACGCTTCCGGCCTTTTGGAAGAGGGCATGGAGATCAACGACCGGCACGCCCGCTTCGCGGCCAAAGGCGACGACGGCATCGCGATAGAGTTTCACCCTCTCTGAAGGCGGGACCTCGCCAAAGAAGGAAGCCGGGTGCCGTTGCAGGACGTACGGGTCGTGGCACGGCGGTGGCGTCAGCAAAAGCACTTCGGCTCCCGCCGCCCGGATTGCCCCGGTCAGCCGGGCAAGATGAGCCTTGAAAGCAGGCAGCGGCACGCTTTTTCTGGAATTGATCGCATCGTTGGTTCCGACGCCGATGATCACCAGCGCAGGCTTGTGGCTTAGAACATCGGCCTCCAGTCGCTTCAGGAGATCGGAACTGTTGTTCCCGCCGATCCCGGCGTTGACCACGCGGCAGCCTTCACCGGAAAAGGCGAGCATGGGAAAGAGCAAAAGAAAGCTACCCACAAGAAGGCCGAATGTTACCCATCGCTGTTTCATGATCATTTGGGGCGGACGACTTCTGGTGAAAAATAGCGCGAGGTGCGTTCGATACGATAGAGCGCCTCCTTGAGAAGATCGACCGGCTCCCCGGTACGCCAGCCATCGGCCACGAAAGGTTTCAGGTTGGCGGCGCGCTCGAGATCCGCCGCGCGAACCTGCGCCGCGATCAGGCGAACCGGGGAGCCCGAAGGTGCGTCGCCACGGTCCAGCCGCAGGATCACGTAACCGGCTGAAGGCACCTCCACCCCGATTCCCTCCTTCAACTGCTCCGCGCTCCAGCGCAGCGGGGTTGAACATTTCGCGTTTTCCTCGAGGGCATAGATCGCGCCGCCCAGATGATCCGAGATGGTCCATCCCTCCTCCGGAACCGCTACCCCCTTTCCGGGACGCACCAGCCATCGCTTGGTCTGCCATGGGTCCCAGTTGAAGAGGGAAACCAGCATTTCGTCGCCCAGCCGGTGCACACGGAACTGAACCTTCCCCCCGAAACGATCATAGTATTTTTTCCACGGGCCTCCGGCGACGATGGAGCGGTCCTCCAGCCATGGCGACGGCTTCTCCGTCAAATCAACGATCTCCACCGCTTGGTCGTGACGTTTCCCGTCGAGGTAGAAGCGTTCCACTTTCGAGAGATCGGCGGCGGCCTCCGCGGTCGTGACCGCGACCTGGGCGTCGGTCGGCTCCTGATAAAGCAGGATCGGCACCCGGATGCCGACGGCTCCGCTCGCCGCCGAACTCAACATCCCGAGGCGCTGGAGATCCCCCCGGCGGTCGTACCCGAGCGGCAGACCTTCCAGGTCGGCCCTCATCCTGCGGCCTGCGATATAGTTATGATTATAGGCAACACTGTAGGAACAACCGGCGGTGCCGATCAACGGCTTCTTCGTTCCCCGCCGCACGGCATCGAGAAATACAGGGTCGGCGGCACTCCCGGTCAGCGTATCGATGGTGTGGAAATCGACCTCGTCATCGAGCAGGCGCGGGTCTTCCGCAAAAGTACAGATGCCCCGGCCGATGTCGCCAAAGTCCTGATCGACCGCGACGAGAAGACTGTTCGCGCTGATCCGGGCGTTGGGGTAGCGTTCCCGGACCGCCTTCCGCAGATTGCGGTAAAACTTCGCGCTCTGTCCGCTTCGGAACCGATACCACTTTTCAGGGTGGGTCGCGATCAGGTCAATCGGCCTCAGCGGCATCACCTCCTCTTCCGCAAGCCGGAACTGCGAGGCAAACGCCTTCCGACAATCGTCGCAGAAACATTGTGTCCAGGTCTGGGGCTCGAGATCCCAGTCGATCACCTCCGCCCCTTCGGAAGCCGCCTTCAGGGCCTTCTCCTTCATGATCTCGAAACCGGTCCGCCCCGGCGTGTTCAATGAAAGCGGGCAATAGAGGCGCATGTGATACTTTTCGGCGGGATACCCCCTGGCGCGCTTCCCATCCAGCCCGACGAGGTAGTCGCGTTCCCCGGGTAGCGAATCGCGCTCCTCAGGATGGCGCGGCGTCGGCTCATAGAGCAGCGCGGTCAACCTGAACCCCTCCCGCGTCCAGACATCGGGGAGGTCGCGTTCCAGCAGCTTGCTCCGGTTGACGGATGGGACATAGCTGATACCGGTCGCCTTGAGCATCCGCGCGGTGCTTTCGATTTCTTCCAGATCGCTCCATGGCGGGAAAACCTGCGCGGCCATCCCCAGCAGGAAAAGGCGCTTCGGTTTGGGGAGGTCTTCGGGAAGGCTCCAGAGCCGGACGCGGAAGGAACCTTCCGCCCGGGCCGGGTCCCCGGTGATCTTCCAGTAGGCGGTGAAGGTTTGCGGGGGAGCCCCCTCCGGCTCCAGAAAAAGCCTGCATTGGTGGTTGCTCCGGCCGCCGTAACCCGCACCGGTCACCGGTTCCGCCCCGGCCAGGCCGGGGTTGCGGGGAAGCGGGATGAAGTAGCGGAGATAACTCATCCCGTCGCGCGTCACCTTCTCCTTGCGAAACTCGTGATGCTTCCCGCCGAAGACGCCCCAACCGGCCGTCACCGCCGCGCTCCTCAAACGGTAGCTTTCGGGGAGATCAAGCGTGAAGGTGGACCCTTTCAGGTCGCGAATCGGCGTTTCGCCGCCGTCATAGAAAAGAAAGTCGACCCTCGAGATGCGGTCGGCGAAGAGATGACAGATGCCACTGTCGGGGATCATGGCCGGGTTCACATAAACCACCAGTTTTGGCTGTTTTTCGGCGCTTTCCCCCTGCCCGGTCGATGCCAGAAGAGTGAAAAGGGTAGAGAGCAGGAGGTTTCTCCCAAGACGGAAAGCGGCTTTGATCATGATGACAGAAATCCGGCCAACGGTTTCCCGAGCATAATTTACCGGGCGACCCCGTCGGGCCACCAGAGGTCGGGGTCCTGAGTGGAGGTCGGGAGCGGTCCTTCCATCCAGGCGACATGGCCGTCGCAAAAGGCGACATTGGCCCCGCCCCGGTGGCGATAGACGGCCTTCGGGACGGCTTTGCTCTTGACCTGAAGATAGTATTCGCTGGCATCGCACGCCAGCAGGAGTTTGGAAGGCTGGTTGATCTGGCTGGAGCGGGTCCGGATATATTTGCCGCTGGTATAGCCGTTGCTTCCGCCGGAACCGACGGCGATGTTGAAGCCGTAGGAGAGGACGCGGACGCCGCCGAACGCCGTGCTCATGCCGTTTTGATCCTCGGGGCAAAGGTAGAACGGCACCTTCCCCTTCCAGACATTGCTCACGGGGATCTGCATCAGGGAAAGCAGTTCCGTGTTGTAATACCAGTGTTGGCCGACGCCCCCGGCGCTGTACCGGGCGACGTGGGGGTAGTAACCGTCGTGATCGCTGGCGTAGACATTGAAATAGAGGGCCAACTGCTTCAGGTGATTAACGCAGGTCGCCGCGTTCGACCTGCCGCGAAGCCCGGCGCTCAAGCCCAGGAGCGCCACCGCCAGTACCGCGATCAACCCGATGGCGACGAGCAGTTCGGTCACGGTAAAGCCGTGCAGCTCCCGAAAACGGATGGGGAGACGGGATGAACGTGGATGGATCGTGGACTTCATCAGGCAATCAGCGTTCGCTTAAAACGGGCCATTGGATCTCCACCCCCTGCCGGACCAGCAACTGCTGGAAATCGCGAAGCGTGGAGCGGTTGCCCCGGACATCGCGCGGAAGCAGGCCGCGCCCGATGCAGAAGGCGGCCAGCGCTCCGGCGGCTTCCCCGATGTTCCACTCCACCGGGTGGAGGCGGTAGCAACCGTTGGAAATGTGAGTGGTGCCGATATTTTTGGCGGCGGCGATCAGGTTGTCGCAGGCGCGGGGAATCAAGGCTCCCAGCGGGATCTGGAAAGGGTAGGAACTGATGTCGATATAGTTTCGCCCATTGGCGCTGGGGTGGAGATCGATGCGATAGCTTCCCACGCCGACCGAATCGTCAAACGGATCAGGCCAGCGGTTCTCCCGAGCCTCGACGCCGATATGGTTTTCGGTCACCGTGGTCAGGGCGCGAATGCGCCGCGACTCCCGGATGTAGGGCGCTTTGGCCAGTCCGTCCGGCGTGCCGCTCAGGTCGGGCCGGAGGTGGAAACCGGGATAGCCGCAGCCGCCGTCGGGTCGCGGGATTTCGTTCTGCAACCAGTGCGCGAGGCTTAAAGAGAGCTGGCGGGCGCTTTCCAGCAGTTCCCTGCGGCGCGCCGGTTCGCAGTCGATCAGGTTTCCCTCGAGAAAATCGTTCTGCGGCCAGTTCACCAGCGTCACTTCGCTCCAGGCGTCCGCATCGGCAAAGACGTCGCGGCTTAAGATCCGCCGGTAGTACCAGAAATTCCACTCCGCCGGGGTCCGGGTAGGGAAGAGCGGGCGCTCGAGCGGTTCACACGTCTGCGGCTTGGAATAGCAGAGGCTGAAAAGCTTCCCGCTCCAGCGCGGCGTCAGCTCCGGGACATAGTCGCGCCAATAGGCATAGCTGGGCGGCGGTTCGATCCGGTCATCCTCGCGAAGCTCGCGGCGCGAAGGATCGTAAGCCAGCGGAAAACACCAGGTCAACGCCTGGACATTGTCGGGTTGCGCCGGTCCGGCGACGGCGTGCGGCTCGCCGGTCTCGCTCTGCGACTCGGCTCCGGAAACATAGTCGATGCCCGCCAGCGGCAGGAGATCCCCCAGTTCCGTCGCATCAAGCACATAGGCGGCTGAAATTTCGAACTCCCTTCCCGAGTCAAGATGCAGAAAGCGGACGGCGCGGAGACGGCCCTCCGTGGCATCCACAGCGATCGGGACGGCATGGCGCACGATCTCCAGGCGACCGGAAAGAAGGGCCGGAGCCAGCATCTCCTCCATGACGGAGGCGGAGACGTGCGGCAAGTGGCACATTCCCGAGACCGTTCCGCCGCCCGGGTTCAGGAAGGGAGCGCTCATTGCCTGCGGCGAAAGCCGGAAGTTCCTCCGGTAATAGGCGCGAATCCTTTCCCTAAGCTCCGCATAGCGCCGGGTCCGCCCGAAGCGCTCAATCCACGGGTGTTCGTCCGGCGGCACCGCCTGCGAGGTCATCTGCCCGCCCAGCCAGTCGGTTTCTTCCGTCAAGACCACGCGGCAACCGGCGTCGGTCGCCGCCAGGGCAGCGGCTACCCCTCCCAGGCCGCCGCCGACGATCAGAATCCCGGCCCGGGTGTTCGACGGAACCGTGGAGGGAAGGGTCAGCGTTCGGGGTAGAGACATGGCTGGTACCTTGTAATAGGGAAAATTGCGGATGGAGCGCAGGAATTTTGGTTCAGGGCAAGACGGAAGCCCAAACTGCTATCCGAAGAGAACAGTTTCGGGCTGACAACGCAGCCCTGGGCCAAAAGGACAAGCTCGATACGAAATTTCACGTGGTACATGACACTAGTGTTTGAAGCGGCGAAGCATCCCGAGCGACAGGACCACGGCCCCGGAGATTACGAACGCGACGGAGGCAGGCTCGGGGATCACATCGACGGCACGGTACGATTCAATCTGGCTGGCGCTCAGGACCCCCGAGGCGTCGGTCTTTGAGCCGAAGATGCGGATGTTGTCGAGCGCGCCGCCAAAAGGCCGGTCGTTGCCGACGCGGTTGCCGAGCGTCAACGCGCGGTCGGTCGTGCCGACGGTTCCCTTGTCCAGAGAGCGGAGCAGGGGTGTTGAGAGCGATTCTTCCGCCGTGGTGCCGACATAGAAGCTCACATTGTTCGAGGCAAGCGTGCCGTCATAGGTCACCGCAAAGAACTGCCAGCTATCGGTCGCCGAGTACATGGCGCCGGTCGAGGTGACGTAGGAGCCGCCGATGGTCAGGGTGAGATTGCCGCTCCCGTCCGCCCAGAGCGAAACGCCTCCCGTGGCATTGTCAAAGGAGATCAGCCGCGCTCCGCTCGGGATCATGCTTGCGGTCCCGGTATGGAACCATCCCGTCAGGGTGAACGAGGTCAACTGGTTAATGGAGGCCACCGTCGAGGCCGACCGGGCGGCCCCGCCGGTGACGGGGCCTTCCGTCCGGATATTCTGGAAGGCGCGGTCGCCCGCCGCTCCCGAAACACCGGAACCGGGGCCGCCGTGCAGGTCTTCGAGGGTCGATGTATTCTTGTAAAGGCCGAGCCCGGTGGTGTCGGTGCCGGTGCTGGCCGCCGTGGTTCCGGTTTCGTTGAAGCGATATTCGAGGATCAGCGTCTGCGCCATCGCGCCGGCGCTCAACAGAGGAATGAGCACGGCGGTTTGAAGCAAGCACCTGAAAAGAGCCGGGGAGGTTGGTTTCATAGGGGAGGGTCCGGGGTGGGCGGTTCGGGTTGAGCGGTCACGGTTGCGGAAGGGGACCGACGGTCCCGCGATCCACCAACCGGCATGGAATCAGTTTCTGGGCGCAGTGAAAGGGGTTCCGGATCGTCTCGTGGATCTCCTGGAGCAGGAGCCGCCCGCGCTCCTTGTGCGGCATGATGAAGCCGGTGACATCCGCCTCCTTTTCGCCATGGAAGCCGGAACAGATCAGGGAAAGATCCTTCGGAGCCCGCAGGCCCCGCCGATCGGCTACCCTCTGGACATGGGTCAGGATCTGCGGCAGCCAGCAGAAGAGGGCGGTCGGCGGTTCCGGCAGGTCGAGAAGGGCTTCGGCGGCGGCTTCCGCTTCGTGGAACGGCTCGCGGTGGCCCTCCTTGCGGGGAACAAACCGCCAGTAATCGTGGATGCTGTCGTAGACGCCCGCTTCTTCGAGGGCTTCGATGAAGTCGAGCTTGAGCCGTTCATAGTAGCCCGGCACCGGGGTCTGCGCGCAGATGACGCCGATCTTCCGGTGGCCGAGTCCGGTGAGTTGCCGGACCACCTCGCGCACTTCGCCCCGGGCGTCGTAATCGACAAAGTTGAGCGGGGTGGAGCCGACCGGTTTGTTGGCCAGAATGACCGGAAAACCGGCCTGGCGCAGGTTCAGCGCCTCCTGAAGGCTTTCGCTGCCCCAGACAAAAAAGATGACCCCCTGCACGCCGAGCGACTCGCAGTAGCTCCGGTTGAGCTGGTCGGTCTTGAGGCTCCCCGGGAGAAGAAGCACGGGGCAATTCGAACCGCTGGCGGCTTCGAAAATCCCGCCGATATTGAGCAGGCCGAAGAGATCCTCGTTGGTCATCCGCTCCAGTGTCTCTTCACAGGAGAAATAGCTCCGGCGCACGCCGACCATCGGGTGGAAAACCGCCTCGCCGGACTGGCCCGCCGCATCGGCCACAAAGACCCCTTTGCTGGAGACAATCCGCACCATTCCCTTCTTTTGCAGTTGGCGGATGGCGATGGAGACCGTCGTCGGGGAGACGCCGTACTCCTCGGAAAGGCGGCTGCGCGAAGGGAGCGCCTGCTCGCTATCCCATTCGCGGGCCTTGATCCGCTCCCCCAGGCTCTTGATGACCCGGTCAATCTTCCCCATCGAACCGGGGGCGACCTCGGGCGCTTCCAGAAGCTGCTCTGAATTCATGGAAAGGATGATTGACGGATTTTCTTGGATAATGCAACAGTTTTTTCCGGACTTTATCCGGACAAAGCTCAAACACCATTCGCTCTACCATCTTCTTAAAAACCTCCTTCCGCCATGTCACCCAACCTCTCCCTTGACCTTGAAAAACTGCGCACGGTCTACCGCGACGGCCTGCTGGAAGATACCGTGCCGTTCTGGCTTCCCCGCTCCGTCGACGACGAGTTTGGCGGGTATTTCACCTGTCTCGATCAGGACGGAAGCGTGTTGCAGACCGACAAGGCGATCTGGTTCCAGGGGCGCATGGCATGGATGTTTGCCACCCTTTTCCTGACCGTGGAAAAGCGCCCGGAATGGCTGGAGGCGGCGCGCAGCGGCATCACTTTCCTGACGCGCCACGGGTTTGATACCGACGGGCGGATGTTTTTCTCCGTCACCCGCGAAGGGCGTCCCCTGCGAAAGCGGCGCTATCTCTTTTCAGAATGTTTCGCGGTCATCGCGCTGGCGGCGTATGGGGAGGCGAGCGGCGAAACGGAATGGATCAGACAGGCGGAAGCGCTTTTTGCCCAGGTCCTGCACTACCACCGGACGCCCGGCCTCCTCCCGGCCAAGACCGACCCGGCGACGCGACCGACCAAGGGGCTCGCAATGCCGATGATCCTGCTCGCCACCGCGCAGGAACTCCGCAAACGGAGCGACGCCCCCCTCTGCCGCGAGGTGATCGACGAAAGCATCGCGGAGATCCGCCGCGATTTTCTGAAGCCGGAGTTTCGCGCGCTTCTGGAGACCGTCAGGCCGACAGGCGAATGGATCGACAACTTTGAAGGGCGGTGCATCAATCCCGGCCACTCGCTGGAAGCGGGGTGGTTCATCCTCGAAGAGGCGCGCCTGCGCGGCAACGCGCCTGACCTGCTTGCACTCGGGACGACGATCATCGACTGGTCGCTGGAACTCGGGTGGGACGAGCAGCACGGCGGGCTTTTCTATTTCCGCGACGCGCGCGGCCTCCCGTGTACCGAGTATTGGCACGACATGAAGTTCTGGTGGCCGCACAACGAGGGGATCATCGCCACGCTCCTCGCCTTTCAGCTCACCGGCGAGCCCCGTTACGCCGACTGGCACCGGAAGATCCACGACTGGAGCCACCGCCATTTCCCCGACCGGGAGAAAGGCGAGTGGTTCGGCTACCTCCACCGCGACGGTTCCCTCTCCACCCGGGTCAAGGGAACCATGTTCAAAGGTTTCTTTCACCTGCCAAGGATGCAGTGGTACTGCTGGCAGCGGCTCGAAGAGATGATCGCCGCACGGTAGCGGCAGGCGACAGGAGAAAACAGGTCAACGGCGCAAAAGAACAACCGCCCCCTCGGAGATCGCGAAAGATTCCGTATTGACATCTTCGCGCCATGGTGTAAATATCATGTTTACACAGAAGAAACGAATCTCCCTCCTGGTTGAATCATCCAAAAAAAACGTTGTGCTGACCCAAAAAGATATTGCGCGGGCGCTTGGCCTTTCCGCTGCCACGGTGACCAACATCCTCAGCGGAAAGCCCGGTTTGCGTTACAGCGAAGCGACGCGACAGCGGGTGCTGCAAACTGCGGCGGAACTCGGCTACCAACCCAACCGGTCGTGGCAGACCGTCCGGCGCGGCAGGAGCAACCTGATCGGGATCATCACGGTCGGCGTTCACCAGGAAATCACCCGAAAGGCGGCTTCCCGGCTGCCGCTTGAGATCAACGCCTCCGGCTATGACTATATGGTCGTCGATTTACACTGGCATGGAGGCAGCATTGAGCGGGTCCTCGACGAGTTGATCAAATCGCGGGTGGAAGGGGTCGTCATCTCCTTCATGATGGAGACTTTTGGCAAGCCTTACATCGAACGGCTTCGCCGTGCGGGCATCCCCGTGGTCGCCGTCGACGGGGACGAACGCCTCGGCCTCCCGGTCGTCTGGAATGACATTCAGGCCGCCTTCCTTACCCTGACGCAACACCTGCTGGAGATCGGACACCGTCGTCTGGTGATGGTCGCGGGGACTTCCTGCGAAGCGCGACCGGTTCGCGACCGCGTGAAGGGATTCCAGTCGGCCCTCGCCGGGAGCGGTTCGTGCCTGACGGTGACGGATAGCGAGTTTGCCTCCCACTGGGAGCGCCTTTCCCGCACTCCGGCCAGCGAACCGTCGGGGCTGGTCGTCCATCTCGACTATGCACGTCATGGGCACGATCCGACGAAGGCGCTCTATGCCTTCTCCAGAAAACTTTTTGCCGGAACCGATCTTCCCGACGCCCTCTTGTGCAGCAACGACGCTGCGGCCTTCGGTGTTTTTGGGGCCGCTCTGGAGATGGGAATCCGCATTCCGGGCGACATGGCGCTGACCGGTGCCGACAACGACGCCTACGGAGCGATGCCAGCCTTCGGTTTGACGACCGTGAACCTCGATATCGAGGCAGCATGCCGTGAAGCCGTCGCCTTGCTGGTCAACGGCATCCGCTCCGGCCAATACGACCACCCGGGAAAAGTGCTGGCCACCGAACCGGTCTTTCGCACTTCCTGCGGCCGCTCGCCGCTCCCCCGCCCCGCCTTACCCTCGGCGGCCTCCTGCAAACCGGCGTAGTTTTCCCCGCCCTTCACTCCCCTCCCCTCGTGATTTCCATGCCCTCCCGTCCCGCTGCCATGCTCGCCCTCGGGGCGATCGCCACCACCCTGATTTCCACGCCGGTGCTCGGCCTTGACCTGGTAAAAAATGGAGAAGCCCGCGCAGCGCTCATCATCCCCGACCAGGCACCGCCCCATGTGCGGCAGGCCGTGGATGACTTTGCCGCCGTCATCAAGGCCTCCACGATGGTGACGATCCCGATCCATACCGAATCCGACGCACCCGCCAGTGATGCCGTACACAAACTCTATATCGGCGACACCCGTCACGCAGAAAAGCAGCACCTCCGTTCGCGGAACCTGAAGGAGGAAGCCTACCACCTCCGGATCGGTGAGACCGAAGGGGTGATCGTCGCCCACGACATCATCCGCTCCCGGAATCCCGACCGGTTTGAGGCCAACTCCCTTGCTACGAAATGGGCCCTCAACGCTTTGCTGGAGAAAGAGGTCGGTGTCCGCTGGCTCTGGCCGGGAACGCTCGGCACCTACATCCCCAGGCATGCCACGGTGACACTTTCCCCGGTGGAAAAAACGGCGCGGCCCCGCTTCATTCAACGCAGGCAGCGCATTCCAAAAATGATCGACGGGCCGGGCTTCAAAATAGCGCCGCTGCAAAACCGGAAGCAACGGACGAAGGTCGTCCGCGAAGCGATCGACTGGCTGGAAAACCACCAGGGCGGCTATCGGGGCAAGCTTCTGGTCAAAGGGCACCCCTTTGGCAAGTGGTGGGAAAAGTATTCCAAAGATCACCCCGACTATTTTGCCGAACTGCCGCCGCCCCTGACGCAGCCCTACCAGGGCTCCCCAGGCAAGGTAAAGCTCCGCCTCGCCAACCCGGCGGTCATCGAACAGATCGCCAGGGAATACATCGCCGCAGGAGCGCCGGACGTCTGGAAACTCAGTCCGAATGATGCCGGGGGTTTTGATACCAGCGAAGAAACCCGCGCATGGGACATTCCCAGGGATCAGCCGGTTGAAGCCATCGTTTATAGCGAAGCGAACCTGACCGCACGCTATATCATGTTCTGGAACCTCGTCTATGAACGGCTCTCGCGCATCAACCCGGAGGTGACCCTCAACTCCCTCGCCTACGCCTCCTATCGTTACGCTCCCCCGAAGGAGCGCCCGCTCAAGGCAAGGATGATCCTGAGCATGGTCCCTTCCTATTCTGAGTATGATCTCTGGAAAGCATGGGCTGACACCGGCTCGCAACTCATCCTGCGTCCCAACTGGTGGTGTGGCGGCGGCGGCGCACCGTCGATTCCCTTCGGAGCCATCGCCGATTACTTCAGATTCTGCGCCAGGAACCGGCTCGTCGGCTTCGATTTCGATTCCATCATGGGGTATTGGTCCACTCAGGGCTTCAGCTATTACCTGATCGCCCGGCTCGGCACTGATCCGGACCGAACCACGGAAGAGATCGTCCGCGAGTATGCTTCAGCCTTCGGGGCCGCATCCCCGAAGATCATTGAATACCTCAACTACTGGGAAGCGTTCTCCAACCGCGCCGGTTACCCCGTCTATGTCAGCAGCGGCGGCGGGCCAACCGAGGGCGGGCTTTTTCAGAAGATCGTTCAGGAAAAGGCGATCTCCGACAATGCGTGGGTAGGCAGCCTTCAGGTCATGCCCTACCTGTATACCGATGAAGTCATTGCCAAAGGCGAAGCGATCCTGAACGAAGGCGAAGCCCTGCTGCCCGCCCGGGGAGCGGAAGAGGCCCGCGCCCGGATCGCGTTTCTCAAAAGCGGCCTCACGCACCTGAAGCTCCTTCGCGACACGATGGAGGCGGGGCTCGCCATCAATGCCGCCGAAACGCCCGATGACGGCTTGAAAGCCGAGTTTGAGAAGCGCTCCAACGAACTTTACCGCTGGCGCAAGGCGATGGGAGGCAATCATGCCGTCTGGGTCGAATGGGCCTATCTTTTTGAGCGGAGCGCCCGGCAGCCGACCCTCACTGAAAATCTCAAACAGGAAACGCCGGACTGGCGGGGACAATAGATGGAGACTCCTGCCCCATACAGGCCAACGGAAAGCCGCGGCGTGACGGCGCTGGAGGCGCTGATCGTCCTCGCGATCCTCGGGATTGTGATCGCGCTTCTGACGCCCTCGCTTCAGCAGGCGATGAAGCCTGCCGCCCAGGTCCGTTGCGTTTCCAATCTTAGACAGATCGGCGTGGCCACGCTGCTCTATGCCGCCGACCATGGCGGAAGGCTCCCGCTGCCTTACAGCGGCAATTACCCCAATGCAGGCAATCCCAACGGGCTTGGCGGAAATCCTGCCATGCAGGGCTTCGTCGGCCTGTTTCCCTACCTCGCCCCCGAAGGGGGGCGGCAGGCGGTCATTCAGACCTTTCATTGCCCCGGAAGCCCTGTTTCGCTCGCCGACCGGCGCGTTTCGTGGGCCAACCTCGCCGTCATTTCAGCTTCCTATATCCAATACTGCGGCTGGGGACCCGACGGCGGGAACTCCGGCTTCTTTCTGAACTCCCGCGACTTTCTTGGTCAACACCAGAAATCACGCCTGCTCTATCTCGACGTGACCACGCGCGATTCCCAGCTCTCAAGCAATCACCGGACGCCCGGCGGGGCGGCACTCGGGGCCAACGCGCTCGATGTCAGCGGCTCGGTCTCATGGATTCCCGCCAGCGAGCTGACCCTGGCCGTCCGCCGGTTTGAAACCACCTATCTCTTCCCTGATCCCGCAAAAACCCAACCCTGACCTCTGATACCGTTATGACTACCACCTCCCTGAGATGTTTCTCCCTGTTCGCCTTCCTTTGCTGCGGATGGGCTGGCGCGCCTCTCTCCGCCAAGGCCGCGATCGTCATCCATGCCGCAGAGACCGACCTCTCGGCGGTCGCAGACCCCAAGGGAATCGCGGGGGACGGGGCTTATGAAACCAC
>Ga0182739_1001234_pt1 | contig 27636 bp, 24 predicted proteins | sample eDN5th30CBELigBY_FD_128873 | JGI IMG/M metagenome (GOLD analysis project Ga0182739, IMG submission 128873) | Enriched backyard soil microbial communities from Emeryville, California, USA - eDNA 5th pass 30_C BE-Lig BY (version 2) (version 2) | ecosystem: Environmental > Terrestrial > Soil >... | reverse complement strand
CGGCCGAGCTCGGCGTCGTGAGGCGCCACGTCGAGCGCGGAATTCACCAGCAGGCAGCCCTTGCAGTCTGAATCCTTGAGCGAACGGTCGATCACCTCGGCCAGGAACGCGCGGATCGCCTCGCGGGGCCGATGGCCGGCCTCGAGCCGCGCGATGCGCTCGCGGGTCGAGCGGTTGGCGTAGCGTTCGAGGACGCGCGCGAACAAGGCGCGCTTGCCGCCGAACGCGTTGTAGAGGCTGGCGCCGCCGATCCCCATCTCGCGCGCCAGGTCGCGTACCGACGTGGCTTCGTAGCCGCGACTCCAGAAACAGTCGACGGCGGCATCGAGTGCGTGGTCTTCGTCGAATTCCCTGAGGCGTGCCATCGGGGCATGAAAGCGCAATTCTGGAGCGAGTGCACTAAAATTCGTGTGCGGCTGGCCCGCCGCGTGCTAGCGAGGGGCATGGCCTATTCGACACCTGCATGGGTTACCCGCGACCACTGGGGCTTCCTGTGCGGATCCATCATGGCGCTCGGGGCGTCGCTATCCTTCGCCGCGGCGCGTGCAGGCATCCTCGATGGCCTGGGCGCCGTCGACATGATCTTCGCCCGCTACATCGTGGCCGGCGCGATCATGCTGCCGCTGCTCCTGCGCTATGGCGTGAGGGACTTCGCCGGCATCGGCTTCCGCCGCTCGCTGATCCTCACGTTCCTGGGCGGTGCGCCCTTTGCCCTGCTGCAAACGAGTGGCTATGGATTCGCGCCGCTCGCCCATGGCGCGGTGATCGCGCCCTCGACCGTCACCATCGTCAGCACGATCGGCGCGGCGGTTTTCCTGCGCGAACGATTGAGCCGCAACCACCTGGTCGGTGCCGCCGTCGTGCTCGCGGGTATCTTCCTGATCGGCTGGGACGGTCTCATCCAGCCTGCGGGCGAGCGCGCCTGGCTGGGCGATCTCCTGTTCTTCGCGTCGAGCGTTCTGTGGGCGGGCTTCACACTGCTGTTGCGGCACTGGCGCCTGCCCGCGTTGCAGGCGACCGCGGTGGTGGCGGTGCTGTCCTTCGTGATGACGACGCCGATCTACCTGATGACGATGGGTATTGCGCATCTCCAGGCACTGCCGCTCGGCATGCTGGTCTTCCAGGGACTCGTGCAGGGCGGGCTGCAGGGCGCGATCACCATGGTGGCCTACAGCCAGGCCGTGGTCTTTCTCGGCGTGAGCCGAGCGGTGCTGTTTCCAGCCATCGTCCCGGCTCTCTCGGTGCTGGTCGGGATTCCGATCGTGGGCGAGATCCCGAGCTCACTTCAGATCGGCGGACTCTGTCTCGTCACATTGGGCCTGCTCACGACGGTCGGAACATTCCGACGGATCGGCCTGCGCTGACTCAAGGCCCGCGCACGTCGAGGGTCAGCGCATCAGGGCCGGAACGAAGGCCTGCAGGGCCGCATCGGCATCGGCCGCGGTCTGCTGGTGCGATTGCGCCCAGTCGATCCGGATCTTGATGAAGTGGTCGCGAAAGCCGGTCAGCAGCAGCTTGCTATAGACGCGCGAGTTGCCCTGGGTGACGCCGCTGTAGGTGACGCAGCGGAAGGTCACGCCGCCGTAGGCGCAGCTCGAGGGCACGGAGGGCTTCTGGAAGCTGGTGTATCCTGCATACTTGAACTGCTGTTCGGCCGAGCTGAGTTCGACGTTGAACTGCCCGGTCACGGTCGGATTTTCGCTTCCCGCCGGCACGCGGCGGCCGAGGTCGAAGACCTGGACGCTGATCGTCAGCCGCTTCGGCGTCGAATAGAAGTACGCCATGCCCTGACCCGGATTGTTCGCCGGGGGCGCCGCATAGTTGACCGACCGCTCGAAGGTCGCGCCGCCCAGGCTCGACGGGAAATTGAGCTTCGTCCCGGCATTGGCCGTCGGGGTCGTCGACTGGGTCTGTGCGGCCGCGGGCACGGCGCCCGCGATGGCGAGCAGTGCGGCGACCAGCAGCGCGGCGCTCCTAGACATCGAGGTTCGCGACCTTCAGCGCATTTTCCTGGATGAAGTCGCGGCGCGGCTCGACCACGTCGCCCATCAGGGTCGAGAAAATCTCGTCGGCTTCATCGGCGTGGTTGATGCGGACCTGCAGCAGCGTGCGGGCCTCCGGGTCGAGGGTGGTCTCCCAGAGCTGGTCGGGATTCATCTCGCCCAGACCCTTGTAGCGCTGGATCGTAACACCCTTGCGTCCGGCTTCGAGCACGGCGGCGAAGAGCTCGGTGGGCGAGGAGATCCTCGTCTCCTTGTCCTTCACCGCGAACTGGCCGGGCTTCTCGTAGATGGCCTGGAGCTCGTCCGCCAGCGCGTCGAGCTTGCGCGCCTCGGCACTGCGGGTGAGCGGTCCGTCGATCACGTGCCGTTCCGTCACGCCGCGCAGGCGACGCGTGAAGGCGAGGCCCCCATCGGCGATCGGCTCGCCGACCCAGCCCCGCTCCAGCGGCGGGCTGACGACGTCCAGTCGCCTGGCGATGTAATCGGCGGTCTGCTTGGCAAGTGTGGGATCGGACAGCACGTCCGGCTTGAGGGCGCCGGCGATCGCCGCCTGTTCGATCACGGCCTGGCTGGTGACGCGGCGCGACAGCGCCAGCGGCTTGACGAGGTTGGTCACCGAACGGGCGATGTCGACCGTGTTCCGCAGATCCTCCTTGGCGAGGACACTGCCGCTGCCGAGCTGCAGGGTGGCGCCCTCGAGGCCGGTTTGGATCAGGTGGTCGTCGAGCGCGCGCTCGTCCTTGAGATAGATCGCCGACTTGCCTTTCGCTGCTTTGAACAGCGGCGGCTGCGCGATGTAGAGGTGCCCGCGCTCGATCAGGTCGCGCATCTGGCGATAGAAGAACGTCATCAGCAGCGTACGGATGTGGGAGCCGTCGACGTCGGCGTCCGTCATGATGATGATCTTGTGATAGCGCAGCTTGTCGAGGTTGAAGTCGTCGTGGCCGATCCCGGTGCCGAGCGCCGTGATCAGCGTGCCGATTTCTGCCGAGCCCAGCATCTTGTCGAAGCGGGCGCGCTCGACGTTCAGGATCTTGCCGCGCAGCGGCAGGATGGCCTGGTTGGCGCGGTTGCGGCCCTGCTTGGCCGAACCGCCGGCCGAATCGCCCTCGACGATGAACAGTTCGGACAGCGCCGGGTCGCGCTCCTGGCAGTCGGCGAGCTTGCCGGGCAGCGAGGAGACGTCGAGCGCCCCCTTGCGGCGGGTCAGTTCGCGGGCTTTTTTCGCGGCCTCTCGGGCGGCGGCGGCCTCGACGACCTTGGTCAGGATCTTGCGCGTCTCGGAGGGATGCTCCTCGAGCCACTGGCCGAACTTGTCGGCAACGACGGACTCGACGACCGGGCGCACTTCCGAGGAGACCAGCTTGTCCTTGGTCTGCGAGGAGAATTTCGGGTCCGGGACCTTGACCGAGAGCACGCAGGTCAGGCCCTCGCGCATGTCGTCGCCGGTGAGGCCCACCTTCTCCTTCTTCGAGATACCGCTCTCGTCGGCGTACTTGTTCAGCGTGCGCGTGAGGGCGCCGCGGAAGCCGGCCAGGTGGGTGCCGCCGTCGCGCTGCGGGATGTTGTTGGTGAAGCACAGCATCGTCTCGTGATAGCTGTCGTTCCACTGCATCGCGACTTCGACGGTGATGCCGTCCTTCTCGCCGCGAATGGACACCGGCGGGTCGTGCAGCACCGACTTGTTGCGGTCGAGATACTTGGCGAAGGCCTCGACGCCGCCTTCGTAGTACAGCTCGGAAACCTTCTGCTCGGCGGCGCGCTCGTCGGTCAGCACGATGCGCACGCCGGAGTTCAGGAACGCGAGTTCGCGCAGCCGGTGCTCGAGCGTGGCGAAGTCGAACTCCGTGTTGGTGAAGGTGCCGGTCGAGGGCTGGAACGTCACTTCGGTGCCGTGCTGGCCCTGGTCGGCCTCGCCCACGATCTGCAGGTCGCCCTCCGGCTCGCCATGCCGGAAAACCAGATGGTGTTCCTTGCCGTTGCGCCAGATGCGCAGGTCCAGTCGTTCGGACAGCGCGTTCACGACGGCGGCGCCGACGCCATGCAGGCCGCCCGACACCTTGTAGGAATTCTGGTCGAACTTTCCGCCGGCATGGAGCTGCGTGAAGATCACGTTGGCGGCCGAGATTCCCTCTTCCTTGTGGATGTCGGTCGGCACGCCTCGGCCGTTGTCGCGCACCGTGACCGACCCGTCGCCGTGCAGGATGACGTGCACCTTGTCGCAGTAGCCGGCCAGCGCCTCATCGATCGCGTTGTCGACGATTTCGTAGACCATGTGGTGCAGGCCGGTCCCGTCATCGGTGTCGCCGATATACATGCCCGGCCGTTTGCGCACGGCTTCCAGCCCACGCAGCACCTTGATGGAATCCGCGCCGTAGTCCTCGGCGCCCGGCGTGATGTCGTTGTCGCTCATGGTCCTGGCTTTCGAAAAACTGTTCAGATCGCCGCGATCGAGCCGTCGGCCACGCGCAGGATCTGCGCGCGGCCGGCAAGCGGCGCAAAAAGTTCGGCATCGGTGCCGGTCATCCAGCTCTGGACGCCGAGCGCCACCACCTCGTCGAACAGCGCCAGTCGGCGCTCCGCGTCGAGATGGGCCGCGATTTCGTCGAGCAGCAGCAGCGGCGGCCGGCTGCGCGCCAGGGCCACCAGCCTTGCATGCGCCAGCGCGATCGAGACGAGGACGGCCTTCTGCTGTCCGGTCGAACCTTCGGCCGCCGGCAGGTCGAGATCGAGATGGCGTACCGCAAGGTCGCTGCGATGGGGACCACAGGCGGTGGTGCCGGCCTCGGCATCGCGCGACCGGGTGGCGGCCAGCTCGCGGCGCAGCCGATCCTCGACATCGATCGCCGCCATCGTGGCCAGCCAGCCATCGACCTCGCCGGCCATGGCGAGCGACGCGCGCGGGAAGGGGCCGATGCCCAGCCGTGCCGCCGCGTCGAGACGCTGCACCGTGTCGGCGCGCGCGGCGGCCAGGGCCACGCCGTGGCGGGCCATCGTGTCTTCCAGGGCCGTGAACCAGTGCGGATCGCGATTGCCCCCCGGCCGTCCATCCGCCAGCAGCCGCGCCCGCTGGCGCATCGCATTCTCGTAGGCCGCGACGTCGCCGGCATGCTGGGGATGCAGCGCCGTCACCAGCCGGTCGAGGAAGCGCCGGCGCTCCGACGTGCCGTCGAGGAACAGGCGGTCGAGCTGCGGCGTCAGCCACACCGCCGCAACGTGTCCGCCGAGCGCGGTCTGGCTCTGCATCGGCCGGCCGTCGATCCGCACGGCACGGCGCGGCAGGCCGCCATCGCCGCGGCCGGCTTCGAGGCCGGTGCCGATGGCGACCCGTCCATCGGGTGTATCAAGGGTCGCGGCCACCGCCCAGCCGGCGGCCGCGGGCTCTCCGGCGCGGGGACGGCAGCAGACATCGTCGAGCCGGGCGCGCCGCAGGCCGCGGCCGGGCGCCAGGTAGGACAGCGCCTCGAGCAGGTTGGTCTTGCCCGCCCCGTTGGGGCCGACCAGGACGACCGGCTCGGCGCCGCAGTCCAGGCGGAGCTGCCGGTAGTTGCGGAAATGGGTAAGGCGAAGCTGGCGCACGGCGAGGAGTGCCGGCGCAGCGCCCGATACGGCGTCGGAAGAATAGGCGAGGGCGCTGATGGCCTGTGCCGTCATACCCGCATCGGCATGAGCACGTAGAGCGCGCTCTCGTCGGCACCGTCGCGCACCAGGGTGGGCGAGCCGGCGTCGGCCATCAGGAAGCGCGCTTCGGCGCCTGCGATCTGCTCGGTGATGTCCAGCAGGTAGCGCGAATTGAAGCCGATCTCGAGGGCCGTGTCCTTGTATTCGACCTCGATCTCCTCGGTGGCGCTGCCGGCATCCGGGCTGGTGGCCGAGAGCGTCACGACACCCTTGGCGACGGCCAGCTTGATGGCGCGCGACTTTTCCGTGGAGATGGTCGAGACGCGGTCGACGGCGTGCGCGAATTCCTTGCACGGCACGTTGAGGACCTTGTCGTTGCCGGTCGGGATGACCCGCTCGTAGTCGGGGAAGGTGCCGTCGATCAGCTTGCTGACCAGGGTGACGTTGCCGCTGGAGAAGCGGATGCGGGTGTCGCTGAGCTCGACATCGACCGTGCCATCGCTCTCGTCGAGCAGCTTGCGGACCTCGCCCACGGTCTTGCGCGGCACGATCACGCCCGGGATCTCGCCGGCGCCCTTGGGCAGCGGCACCTCGACCCGGGCCAGACGATGGCCGTCGGTCGCCACGCCGCGCAGCACCTGCGTTCCGGCCACGGTCGCGGCATGGAAATAAATTCCGTTCAGGTAGTAGCGGGTCTCCTCGTTGGAGATCGCGAACCGGGTGCGGTCGATGATGCCCTTGAGGTCGGTCGCCGGAAGCTGGAACCGGTGCGGCAGGTCGCCCTCGCTCATCGCCGGGAAGTCGGCTGCCGGCAGGCATTGGAGCGTGAAGCGCGAGCGGCCGGCCCGGATGACCAGGCTGCTGTCGTCGGAGGCCGTCTCGAGCTCGACCTGAGCGCCATCCGGCAGCTTGCGGACGATCTCGTACAGCGTGTGGGCCGGCGCCGTGGTCGATCCGGTCTTGGAAGCGCTCGCTTCCACCGACTCGGTAATCGCCAGGTCCATGTCGGTCGCGGCCAGGCTCAGCCGGCCCTTGTGGGCGGTGACCAGCACGTTGGACAGAATGGGGATCGTGTTCCGCCGTTCGACCACACTCTGCACATGGGCAAGCGCCTTCAGGAGGGCTGCCCGTTCGATCGTCAGTTTCATGGGTTGGTCGCTATAACGAGGGCCAAAATACGCGGTTCAGACACCCCGTTTCACCGGCTGCGGAAATCCCGGCGGAACGGTCGGAGACTATACCACGCGGCGTCGCATCGGGAAGCGAATTCGCCCGTATTTTGAGGCCCTTAGAGCCAGTCCTGACGCAGAACGGGCCCCTTTCGGGGCCCGCTACCAAAAGTGTCTGAAGGGCTCAGCCTTGCAGTTGCCGCTTGAGCAGTTCGACGTCCTCGGCAATCGACAGGTCGGAAACCTTGAGTTCCTCGATTTTGCGCACGGCATGCATGACCGTGGTGTGGTCGCGGTTGCCGAAGCGCTTGCCGATCTGCGGCAGGCTCAGCGTCGTGAGCTGCTTGGCCAGATACATCGCCACCTGGCGCGGCCGCGCCACCGAGCGGGCCCGCCGGGGCGAGCTCATCTCGGCGAGCTTGATGTTGTAGTGCGAGGCGACCCGCTGCTGGATCTCGTCGACGGTAACCTTGCGGTCGGCCTGGCGCAGCAGGTCGTGCAGCACGTCCTGCGCCATCTCGACGGTGATCTCGCGGCCGATCAGCTGGCCGTGCGCGACGACGCGGTTCAGGGCGCCCTCGAGCTCACGGATGTTGGTGCTGATCTTGTGTGCGAGGAACTCGAGCACATTGGCCGGCACCGGCACGCGGGCATTCTCGGCCTTGGTCTGCAGGATCGACAGCCGCAGCTCGTAGGTCGAGGAATGGATGTCGGCGACGAGGCCGCTGCCGAGGCGCGAGCGCATGCGCTCCTCGATGTCCTGCAGCTCGCTCGGGGGCTTCTCCGAGGACAGGATGATCTGCTTGTTCTGCTCGACGAGCGAGTTGAACGTGAAGAAGAACTCGTCCTGGCTGGCTTCCTTGCCGCAGATGAACTGGACATCGTCGACCATCAGTACGTCGACGTTGCGGAACAGCTCCTTGAACTGGCCGGTGTTCTTGGTGCGCAGCGCCTGGATGAAGCGGTTCACGAAGCTCTCGGCCGTCAGGTAGAGCACGCGGGTCTTGGGATCGCGCTCGCGGATGACATGCCAGATCGCATGCATCAGGTGAGTCTTGCCCAGGCCGACGCCACCGAAAATGTAGAGCGGGTTGCGCTCGGGAAGTGGCAGGTCCTGTTCGGAGATGTTGCGTGCCGCCGCATAGGCGAACTCGTTGGGCTTGCCGACCACGAAGTTCGCGAAGGTGTAGCGGCCCTCGGGCGCCTGCGAGAGCTCATCGGCGCCGCGGCCGATCGGCGGGCCCATGCGTGGCATCGGCGGTTGATGGTTCTGCGACGAGGGCACGGGCGGCATCGCGATGATCTCGTTCGGACGGCGTGGCGCCGGCGGCGGGACGAGGTTCACCTCGACGCTCTTCACCTCGGGCATCACAGACTGCCAGTAGGCGACCACGCGGTCGCCATAGTGACGGCCCACCCAGTCGCGTACGAAGCGGGTCGGGGCGTAGAGACGCAGCTTGCCGTCCTTCAATTCGCCCAGCTCGACCTCGCCGAACCACGTCTTGAAGGCCTTGTCCCCGATTTCCTTGCGAAGCCGATCACAGACGCGCACCCACTGCGCTTCGAGCTCTTTTCGGCCCGCCCCTTCTTCCATACCTGCCCCCGCCACGATGTTGGTCTCGAAAACTGCGTTATTGTTGTTGCCTTGGATCGGCGATTGAATGCGATTCACGTTTGTCTCCACGGAAGCCCCGCTGCCTTCCATCCCCTCGTTGCGCCGCGCTTGCCCTGCGCATCGAGAGGCCCCTCAAAGCCGTCTGCCACATTGAGACACGTACTGTATCCGGCCGCGGACATGGCTTTCGCCGCCGCGACCGATCTCACCCCACTTCGACACAGAAAGAGCAGAGGCACCGTCTTGTCCGCCAGCGCCTGCGAAAGCGCGCCGACGAAATCAGGATTGACCTGCATGCTCGGGAAGAGCTGCCATTCGACCAGGCCCGGCTTCTTGTCGAGGCCGGCGAGATCGGGCACGCCCACATAGTTCCACTCGGCGCGCGTGCGTACGTCGATCAGGATCGCGTCCTTCCGTTCGCCGAGAATTTTCCAGGCAATCGCCGGAGTCACGTCACCGGCGTAGCCGGCCGCGGGGGACACTTCAAACGTGTCTGCTGTCTTGTTGTCTTTCGACATGGCCCCCGCTTTCATTCGTCGAAGCGAGGCGTTGTCCGGCGAGCCAGCAAACGAAGGCGACACACAACACGGCAAGAGGGAACGAGGGATGTTGAACGAGCGTCGCTTATGGGACGCTTCATCTTCTTATCGATCGTCGAACTTGCGAAGCGTTGTGTACCTGTCTCCCACATTCGTCGTTTTGATGGAGAGGAATCCCCTCTTCTCCATCAGGCCCGCGATCCAAGCGCCCCACGCCCCGTCGCGATGAGCAGAGTCTTATCCAGAGTCTCAGAGGCGCGCAAACGAATCACTCGACCAACACCACACGCTATTCAGCCACTTCGTGGTGTGACTCGATTGACAAGTTGTTCGAGTCGATTTTGCGACTCATGCGTCGCGTAGCGGCGCTCAACATCTAGCGCTCGTTGGGGCGCATCATTCGATAAATTCGAATCGTATGTCGGTCGGCCAATCGACCACCAAACGATCATTGCAGAAAAGCGCCGAGATTTTTTTTCGCGCTCGTCGTCGGCGCAAAAGAAAACGCCGCTCGGAGGAGCGGCGTTCACAAAGTCTGAAACGAGGATGAAGAAAGCGTCAGGCCATCGCCTTGATGCGCGCCGAGAGGCGCGACACGCGGCGTGAGGCGGCGTTCTTGGTCACGATGCGCTTGGTCGCGCCGCGCTGGATCTCCGGCTGCGCCAGACGCAGCGCCTCCTTGGCGGCATTCTTGTCGCCGGACGCGATCGCCTCTTCGACCTTCTTCACCGATCCCCGGACGCGGCTGCGGCGGGCCGTATTCACGGCGGTGCGGCGCTCGGTCTGGCGGGCGCGCTTCTCGGCCGACTTATGATTAGCCATGTTAGTCCTCGTTATTCGAAGGGCGCGCTTATACGGGCCGTATCCGTGCCGGTCAAGCGCGCCAAACCCGCCAGATCAGCGATGTTTCCAGCCCGGCTTCCGCTTCTCGGCGAAGGCCGCCATGCCTTCCGCCCGGTCGTCGAAGGCGAAAGTTGCGTGAAAAGTACGACGCTCGAAGCGGATGCCCTCCGAAAGGGTCGTTTCGAAGGCGCGGTTGACGGCTTCCTTGGCGACCATCGTGGCGGGCAGCGACATGCCGGCGATCTTCTCGGCGGTGGCGATGGCATCGTCCATCAGCTGGGTCAGCGGCACGACGCGGCTGACCAGGCCGCAGCGCTCGGCTTCGGCGGCGTCCATCATGCGGCCGGTCAGGACCATGTCCATCGCCTTCGACTTGCCGACGAAGCGCGGCAGGCGCTGGGTGCCGCCCGCGCCCGGAATGGTGCCCAGCGTGATCTCGGGCTGGCCGAACTTGGCGTTGTCCGCAGCGATGATGAAGTCACACATCATGGCCATCTCGCAGCCGCCGCCCAGGGCGTATCCCGCCACCGCGGCGACGATCGGCTTGCGAACGTGGCTCACCTTCTCCCAGCCGACGGTGATGAAGTCCTGCAGGAAGACGTCCTGGTAGGTCTTCTCCTTCATCTCCTTGATGTCGGCGCCGGCCGCGAACGCCTTGTCGCTTCCCGTGAGCACCATGCACCCGATGCCGGGATCGGCTTCGAACGCATCGAGCGCGTGGCCGAGCTCGCGCACCAGGTCGGCGCAGAGCGCATTCAGCGCCTTCGGGCGGTTCAGCCGGATGATCCCGACGCGGCCCTTGGTTTCCGTCTGGATGTTCTCGTATGCCGTGGTCATTTCCTCATCTCCTCGAACGTGTCTTAGCGCTGGCAGCGGGCGCAATAGAAGGTGGATCTGCCGGCCTGCACGAGGCGGCGAACCGTCTGGCCGCAGTCGCGGGTCGGGCAGGCGATGCCGGCCCGGTCGTAGACATTGAAGCGCGTCTGGAAATAGCCGAGTTCGCCGCCGGGCTGAACATGGTCGCGCAGGGTCGACCCTCCGTCCGCGATCGAACGGTTCAGCACCAGCTTGATCGCCTCGACAAGGCGACCCGCACGCTCTCCCTTCACCGTGTGAGCGGATCGGCGCGGCGAGATGCCCGCCAGGAACAACGCTTCGCACGCATAGATATTGCCCACGCCCACCAAGGTCTTCTGGTCGAGCAGCGCCGCCTTGATCGGCGTCCGGCGGCCGGCGAGGCGGGCGGCCAGGACATCGCCGGTGAAGGCTTCGTCGAGCGGCTCCGGGCCCAGACCCTTGAAGAGTTTGTGGCCGGCCACCGCATCGTTCACCTCCAGGACCATCAGTCCGAAGCGGCGGGCGTCGTTGAAGCGGACCTGCCAGCCATCGTCCATGTCGAACACGACATGATCGTGCCGGCCGAGCGGATGGCTGGCCGCGCTCTCGGCATCGTGCAGGGTCATGCGGCCCGACATGCCGAGATGGACGATCAGCGTCTGGCCGTCGTCGAGGCGGATCAGCAGGTACTTCGCGCGCCGGTCGATGCCCGTGACCGTTCGCCCCTCGACCTTCGCGGCGAACTTCGCCGGCAGGGGCACCCGCAGGTCGGGGCGACGCTGCTGCAGCCGCACGATCCGCCGGCTGACCAGGCGCGGCATCAACCCGCGCCGGACGGTCTCTACTTCAGGAAGTTCTGGCATGCGCGCCGGCCATGTACAGTGCGGTCGATGAGGAGACAACAGCGGGCATTAAACGTCCTGCGACCGGCCGTGACCATGCTCGTCATCGGTCTTTCGCTGGTGGCTGTGTTGTCCTGGCTGGCGCCATGGCACTGGGTCTTCGAGCTGCTGACCCATTTCCATGTCTATTTCCTTCTGGCAGGTGCGGCACTTGCCGTGGCCGCAGTCAGCCTGCGGCAGTGGTGGACGGCCGTTCTTTCGTTGCTGGTCGTCGCGGTGAGCTTTTCGGTCGTGTGGCCCCATGTCCACCTGCAGCCGACCGATCTTCAGCCTCAGAGCGGTCCCATGGTCCGCCTCATCTGGGCAAACCTGCATCATCGCAACACCGATCTGAACGCCATGCGGCGTCTGATCGAGACGGAAAAGCCCGATATCGTGGTGTTCACGGAACTCGACCCGGTTCACGACGCCGTCCTGCGCGAGGTGCGGGGCTTGCTGCCCTTCCAGTCGTCCCCTCCGCGCAGCAACATCTTCGGAATCATGCTGCTCGCCAGGAAACCACCCGAGTTGCTGAAATTCGATGGGGCGATGGGTGACTACGCGCCGCTCATGGTGGCGCGGCTGTGCCCGGGGGATTCGGGCTGTCTCACGCTCCTCAGCCTGCATGCCTGGCCCCCCTTGCCGCCGTGGACCGGCGCCCGCGACCGCCAACTCGCCCATGCCGCTGCCGTGGCGCGCCAGCATGTCGACGAGGGCGAGCGCGTCGTCCTGGTGGGAGATCTAAATCTCACGCCGTTCTCACCGGTCTTCGACCGGCTGCTGGCGCAAAGTGAATTGTGGGACACCAACATCCTGCCGGCCGAGCGACCGCGCACCTCGCCGTCGATCGCGACCTGGTGGCTGGAGAATACGGGGATCGGGCTCCCGATCGACCACGCCCTCGTAAGTTCCGGAATCGGAATCGTCAGTCGCCGGGTAGGACCGGACATCGGCAGCGACCACCTGCCGCTGATCCTGGACTTGAAGATCGCGCCCTGACCGTCGGTTCGATCCGGTCCTATGGTGCGGGTGTCAGGGGCGGGCGGGAGCCGAACAGGGCGCTGCCGACGCGGACATGGGTGGCGCCCATCCGGACTGCCGTCTCGTAGTCGGCGCTCATGCCCATGCTGAGCTGGGCCAGGCCGTTGCGGGCCGCCATCTTCGCCAGCAGCGCAAAATGCAGAGCCGGCTCCTCGTCGACCGGCGGGATGCACATCAGGCCGACGACGGGCAGCTTGTACTGGTCGCGGCAGAGCGCCACGAAGGCGTCGACGTCCTTCGGCAGAATGCCGGCCTTCTGCGGCTCCTCGCCGGTATTGACCTGGATGTAGCAGGCGGGCCGGCGGCCCAGGCGCTCCATCTCCTTGACCAGGGCGGCGGCGAGGCGGTCGCGGTCGACCGACTGGATGACGTCGAACAGGGCGACGGCGTCGCGCGCCTTGTTGGTCTGCAGCGGGCCGATCAGGTGCAGTTCGAGGTCGGGATAAGCGGTCTTCAGCTCCGGGAACTTGCCCTCGGCTTCCTGCACGCGGTTCTCGCCGAACACGCGATGGCCAACTTCCAGAAGTTCGCGAACGCGGTCCGCGCCATGCGTCTTCGAGACGGCGACGAGGGTGACGTCCGACGGCGAACGACCCGACGCTCGTGCGGCCTCGGCGATGTGGCCGGTGACCTCGGCCAGACGGTCCGCGCCGGCGCTCATGCGTCGAGACCGGCGCGGGCGAGCAGGGCTTCCTCGTTGTTCGGATCGGCCGCCAGGGCGGCGTCGAGGGTCTCGCGGGCGCGGTCCAGTTCACCCAGCGCCGCGAGGCAAATGCCATAGTGGGCGAGCAGCCGCGAATCGTCCGGCAGGGCGCGCAACGCCTGCTCATGGTGCGGGCGTGCTTCGGGCGCCCGCCCCAGGCCCATCAGGGCGCGCCCGTAGTTGGTCTGCACGAAGGGCTCGTCGGGTGAAACCTTCGCGGCTTTCTTGAGAATCCGCCGCGCATCGTCGAAGCGCTCGAGGCCGAGAAGCGCCAGCCCCTGGTTGTTCATCGCCCGGGCGTCACCGGACACGGCTTTCAGGTAGGGCTCCAGGATCCGGATGGCCTCGTCGAAGCGCTTGACCTGCAGGTGCAGGTTGGACAGCTGGAGGATCGCCTCCTGATCGAGAGGGTTGCGTTCCAGAACCTTCTCGAGAATCCCCGCGGCCTGTTCGCTCTGGCCGGCTGCGGCCCGGGCCAGCGCCAGGGTGTTGTAGGCCTGGCCAAAGGCCGGATCGAGCTGGAGCGCCTTCTCGATCATCGGGATGGCGTCGCTCGGGCGGCCGCCGAAATAGAGCACGTAGCCCAGCGTATGGTTCAAGGTAGCGCTGGCCGGTGCCAGTTCGAGCGCGCGGCCTGCCTCGGCAATGGCTTCGTCGTAGTGGCCGAGGGCGGCAAGGGAGAGCGAGCGGTCGCCCATGATCTGGCCGCGACGCTCGGCGTTGTCGCCGGCATCCTCCAGCGCCATGTCGAAGACTTCGATGGCGGCCGAATACCGGCCCAGGCGATAGAGGGCGTAGCCCAGCATGTTGCGGGCGCGCGCCTGCAGGGGCTTCAGCGTCTCGGTGCCATGTTCATGGATCGCGCGATCGACGTTGGCCACGAACTCCGACAGTTCGCGCTCGGCGGCGGCGAAGCGTCCCGTGTCCATGTGGACCGAAGCGAGCGCCAGGCGGGCCTCGACATGGGTGGGCGCCTGGCGGACCGTGTCGCGGAAACGCCGCGCCGCCTCGTCGAGATTGCCGAGACGACGGGCGGCGAGGCCGAGATTGTAGAGCAGCATCGGCTCGTTCGGATCCTTCGCCACGGCCTTGCGCCACAGGCCCTCGGCTTCCTTCACGGCGCCGCGCTGCGACAGGCAGACGGCGAGATAGTGGAGGATGTCGGGGCGGTCGCCGTGCCGGACGCGCGCGCTCTTGAACAGCGGCTCGGCGCGGTCGTACCAGCCGGCGCGCAGATATTGCAGGCCGGTCTGGAGGTCGGGATCGGGCTGGGGCGGGCCGTTGGGCCGAAGGGGGGGCACGATGGCCATGGCGGGCTGTGTAGACCCGCCTCACGGCCAAGGCTAGACGAAATGGCATGGTGAAGGACGTCGAATTGTTCGCAGCGGCGATGGCCGGCGTGAAGCCGCTCGACCGGAAGAAGCGGGCGCCTGCGCTGCCTGCTCCGGCGCCGTTGCCCAAGACGGACAAAGCGCCTCCCTTGCCGCCGCGCGAGAGGCCGCCGGTCCGGCGCGCCGCCGTTCCCGACCTGTCGCCGGACGACCGCCAGTTCGACCGCGACGTCTCGCGCGCGCTCTCGCGCCGCAAGCTGGTGCCCGAGGCCACGATCGACCTGCACGGCATGACGCTCGCGGCAGCGGAGCGGGCCGTCACGGCCTTCCTGGCCAGGGTATCGGCGCAGGACATGCGCGTGGTGCTGGTGGTGACCGGCAAGGGCCTGCGCGAGGAAAGTGGCCGCACCATCGACGGCCGTATCCGCGGCGAGTTCGTGGGCTGGCTCAATCGCGGCGACAACCGCGAGCGGGTGCGGGCGGTCCGCGCCGCCCACGCCCATCATGGCGGTACGGGCGCCTTCTACCTGCTGCTGCGCCGGCGCTCCTCGGCCAGCAGCCGTTCCTTGCGCGCCACGCCCCAGCGATAGCCGGTCAGCGCGCCGCTCGATCCGACGGCGCGATGGCAGGGGATGACCCCGGCGGCCTGGTTGGTGGCACAGGCCCGGCCGACCGCGCGCGCCGCCTTGGGCTCGCCGATGCTGCGAGCGATCTCGCCATAGGTACGGGTCTCGCCGGCCGGGATCTCGGTCAGCGCCTTCCAGACCTTCCACTGGAAGGCCGTCCCCAGGATGTCGAGCGGCACGTCGGGGGCATCGAGCGCCGTGGGCTTGCGGCCGTAGAGCCGCGACAGCACGGCTGTCACGCGCGGGCCGAGAAGGGTGTCGTTGCGCTGGATCTCGGCGGCCGGAAAGTCCTGCTTCAGGCTCTTCTCCAGCGAGCGGTCGTCATCGCCCAGGAACACCGCGGCAATTCCCTTATGCGTCGCGGCCACCAGCACGCGGCCATACTCAGAGTCGGCCATGGTGTAGTCGATATGGGCTCCCGCGCCGCCCCGTGCGTAGGTGGCGGGCGTCATCCCGAATGCCTTGTCGCTGGTCTCGTAGACGCGGCTGGGCGAGCCGTAGCCCGCGCCATAGAGCGCGTCGGCCACGCTGGCGCCGCCGCGGAGAGCACTGCGGAAGCGCTCGCGCTTGCGGGCGACCAGCCAGTCGCGGGGATTGACGCCCAGTTCGGCCAGGAAGCGTTTGCCCAGCGCCCCGCTCGACAGGCCGACCTTGCGCGCCACCTCGGCCAATGAAGGCGGGGTGTCGGCATCCGCGGCGTCGAACAGCGCGCAGGCCTCCGCCACCGGCCGGCTGAGACCGAGAGCGGCCCCCTTGCCCAAGACCCAGTCGCGCGGCTTGCATCGCTTGCATGCACGGAAACCCGCCGCCTCCGCCGCCTCGGGCGAGGCGTGGAAGTCGACGTTGTGCCGCAGGGGCGGACGGGCCGCGCACGAGGGCAGGCAATAGACCCCGGTCGTCCGGACCGAGAACCAGAACCTGCCATTGTAGGCGCGATCACGCCGCTGGACGGCGTCCCAGCAGGTATCCGGATCGGGAAGAAGGGAAGTGGCGAGGGCCACGGCGGGAAACGAAAGAGGATGTTGGGTCATGGCGCCATCAAAGCACCACGACCCGAACTTGCTCTATCCGGCGCCCGCCGGCAATTCCGGTTAGGACCAGAAGGGCCTGGTCGCCTCGAACCGGGCGGTCGCCCGGTCGATGCCGATATCCCGCAGCAGCCGCTCGTCCAGTTGGGCCAGCTGATGTCGCGAGCGGGCGAGTTCGGCTCGGGTCATGACTTTCTCGATCCCGACCACAACCGAGCCCGCCAGCAGCGCGACGGCGCGGCCGAACGAGAAGGAGGGGACATCCGCGCGGGCGACCCGCACGTTGGATACGATCGACATGACTTAGCTCCGCTTGAGGCGATGAAACCGGGGATCGGCAGTTGCGCCTCGTTTCTGGCCTGAATTTGCTGTAACCTGTGGATACTTGCAAAGGATGAAAGCTCGGGGGAGGCATAGAATTTCTATGAGCGCGTGTCCTAGATGAGCCGTTCGCAACTCCCTCTGAATGCCTTGCGCGCCTTCGAGGCCGCTGCCCGTCATGCGAGTTTCACCCATGCCGCCGAGGAGCTTCACGTCACCCAGGCCGCCGTCAGCCATCAGGTGAAGGCGCTCGAGGAGAGGCTCGGCGTTGCCCTGTTCGTGCGCCGTCCGCGCGGCCTCGAGATCACCAGCGAGGGCGAGGCGCTGCTGCCCGATCTGCGCGACGCGTTCGATCGCATGACAAACGCGCTGGAGAGGGTCGGCCGCAAGGCCAACTCCGGCACATTGAACGTGAGTCTCGTCACGACCTTCGCGCTGGGCTGGCTGGTGCCGCGCCTTCATCGCTTCCAGGCCAAGCATCCGGAAATCGAAGTGCGCATGACGACGAGCCAGAAGCGCGTCGACTTCGCGCGCGAGGATGTCGACTGTGCGATCCGGTTCACGGTGCAGCCGGAGCCCGAACTGCATGCAACGAGGCTGTTCAGCGACGTGCTGACGCCGCTATGCGGCAAGCGCTACCATGACAAGCTTAAGACGTTCGACGATCTGAAGCGCGTGCCCTTCATCGACATGACATACGATCCCGAATGGCCGATCTGGCTGCGCGCCGTCGGGCTCGGTGACTTCAAGCCGAAGCGCGTGCTCACCTTCGACTCGACGATGATCGCGGTCGAGGCGGCGATGGAAGGCGCGGGTGTGGCGGTCGGTCCGCCACAACTCTTCCGCGAGGAGCTTTCGGAGGGCCGTCTGTTCCAGCCGTTCGAGCAGATCGTCGACAGCGGCAAGGCGTGGTGGTTCGTCTGCCCGCCCGCATCGGTGAGCCGTCCCAAGACCAAGGCGTTCGAGGAATGGCTGGTCGAGGAGCTGGCCGCGCCTCAGGCCCGGACCGTCCGCCCCGCGCTGGCGCCGCCCGCCCGCCGCTGAGGCGCCCTCGAGAAATTCTAATGGCGGGAGGGTCAGTCGGACGGGTAGCGGTGCTGCCCGCCGAACACGTCCTCGACCCTCAGAGCGCCGGGATCGTCGGCCAGATAAGAGGGGCCGACGGGGACCTTTCCGTGACCGCCGGGCACGTCCAGCACGTAGGTCGGCTGGGCCAGACCGGAGAGACGGCCGCGCAGCGCCTTCATCAGCGCCTGCCCCTCGGCGATGGACACCCTGAAATGGCCCGTGCCGCGCACCAGGTCGGGATGATGCAGGTAGTAGGGTTTCACCCGGGCCGTCACCAGGGCGCGCATGAGCGCCTCCAGGGTCTCGACGGTGTCGTTCACCCCCTTCAGCAGCACGGTCTGGCCCATCAGGGGCAGGCCGGAATCGGCCAGGCGGGCCAGGGCGGCGCGGGTCGCGGGCGCGAGCTCCCGGGCGTGATTGCAATGGACGGCCAGCCAGACGCCGACCCGGCCGGGCTTGAGCGCGCGCACCAGCTCCTCGGTGACCCGATCGGGATCGACGATCGGCACGCGGCTGTGCAGTCGGACGATCGCCACATGGGGAATCGCGTCGAGGGCCGCCATCAGCTCGGCCAGGCGGCGTGGCGCCAGCATCAGCGGGTCGCCGCCGGTCAGGATCACTTCCCAGATTTCCGGACGGCTGCGGATATAGGCCAGCGCCGCCGCCAGCTCCTCGGCCGACAGGGCCTCGCCGCCTGGCCCTACCTTCTCGCGGCGGAAGCAGAAGCGGCAATAGACCGGACAGACATGGAGCGGTTTCAGCAGCACCCGGTCGGGATAGCGATGAACGATGCCCTTCACGGGCGACCGCGCCTCGTCGCCGATCGGGTCGGCGAGTTCCTCGGGCGCGACATCGGCCTCGGCGCCGCTCGGGACGAACTGCCGCGCGATCGGATCGTCGGCCAGGCGCGAGCGGTCGATCAGCGCCACCATCTCCGGCGTGACGGCGATCGCCATGGACTGCGCGGCGTCCTGCAGCCGCGGGTCGGACGACAGGAGGCCCTCGCTTTCGAGAGCTTCCAGGGAGCGCAGTGTCGGCATGGCGGCGTCGAGATAGGCGCCACGGCCGCTTGAGTCCAGCGGCCGCTCAGGTCCGGCGGCCGCCTCAGGTCCAGCGAGCCGTATCGGCGCGGTCGACGGCGGTCAGAAGCGTCGCGGTGGACACGACGGTCCAGTCGCAGAGGTCGTAGCGGCGGCTGAGCTTGTCGCGCACCGCCGCCTCGGCCTCGCCTTGGGGCAGCTTCGAGCGCTCCCACATCGCGAGGTTGGGTCGCCGGGTCAGCAGCAGGCTGCGCACGCCGCCGTGCAGGCCCGCGCCGGTCACCTCGTCCGGGCCGGCCCCGGTGCGGTCGCCGGTCGCCTGCCACAGGCCGATCACCTGCGAATCGTAGGCGCCCTCGAAGCCGGGCCATGCCGCGGCACACAGGTCGAGGAATTCCGGCCAGTTCGGTTCCGGCACGGCGAACCAGCGGAAGGCGTAGTTGCCCTGCCGGGTCGGTGGCGCCGTGTCGGTCGGACGAAGCGTTGGCGTCAGGACCTCGCTGGTTACGGTGCGGACGTCGTCGGTATGGGCCAGCAGTGCGCGTTGGGCGGCGGCGGCCGTGATTTCCTGCGGCCAGGCGCTGATCGCCTGCACCTCGTCACGCGGGCGGCCGATCTGGCTGCGCCAGACGCCGTAGAGCTGGCCACCCGCTTCGCCGATGCGTCGAGCGCCATCGGCAGCCATCCGGTCGGCGACCGTCTGCCAGCGGCGCGGCGCGGCGTCGATGCGGTGATGGACGAAGCTGGGGCTCATGCCACCACTTTGTGACGGCTGAGCGTGAAGCCTTCGTAGCCGCCTTCCGTGACCTCGTCGCAACGCTTCTTATAGCGGTCGAAGCCGCCGACATAGGGCATGAACACGCGCGGCTTGCCGGGAATGTTGGCGCCCACGTACCAGGAGTTGGCCAGTGGATAGAGGGTGCTGTCGGCCACCGCATTGACGTGCCCGACCCAGTCTGCCTCGGCTTGCGGCGACGGCTCGATGCGGTCGAGCTGGTGCTTGCCGAGATGGTCCAGCGCATCGGCGATCCAGTCCACATGCTGCTCGATCGAGGCGATCATCTGCGTCTTCACGCCGGGGCTGCCGGGGCCGGTGACGACGAACATGTTGGGAAAGCCTGAAACCATCAGGCCGAGATAGGTGAGGGGTCCGCCTTCCCAGTGGTCGGCCAGCACCGCGCCGTCGCTGGTGCGGATGTCGATCTCGCGCAGCGCCCCGGTCATCGCGTCGAAGCCCGTCGCGAAGACGATGGCGTCGAGTTCGTACTCCGTCTTGCCGGTGCGCACGCCCTTCTCGGTGATCTCCTGGATCGGGTCGGAGCGCACGTCGACCAGCTCGACGTTGTCGCGATTGTAGGTCTCGTAATAGTTCGTATCGAGGCAGAGCCGCTTGGTGCCGATCGGATGGTCCTTCGGCGCCAGCAGCTCGGCCGTCGCCTTGTCCTTCACGATGCCGCGGATCTTGTTGCGGGCGAACTCCGAGGCCGTGTCGTTGGCCTCCTTGTTCACCAGAAGATCGGTGTACGTGTAGAGGTAGCTGATGCTGCCGCCTTCCTGCCACTTGGCCTCATAGGCGGCATTGCGCTCCTCCTCGGTGGCCTCGAGCGCCGACCTGGTTGGCCGGGGATAGCCGCCGATCGCGAAGGGTGTGTCGTAGGCAGCGCGGCGGCGCGCCGGATACTCGGCCTTGTGCCTGCTCTCGCGCTCTTCCTCCATTGGCGCGTTGCGCGCCGGCAGGCTGAAGTTGGCGGTGCGCTGGAAGACGTGCAGGTGCCTGGCCTGCTGGGCGATCAGCGGGATCATCTGGACGCCCGAGGAGCCCGTGCCGATCACGCCGACCCGGAGGCCGGTGAAGTCGACACCCTCATGCGGCCACAGGCCCGAATGGTACCACTTGCCCTTGAAGCTGCCGATGCCCTTGAAGTCGGGCACGCGCGGTGTCGAGAGATTGCCCGCCGCCATGATGCAGTAGCGCGCGCGGATCTGCTCGCCCTTCTCGGTGCGCAAGGTCCACTCGTTGGCCTTGCCATCGAAGATGGCCGACTTGATGCGGGTGTCGAGCTGCACGTCGCGACGCAGATCGAAGCGGTCGGCGACATGGTTGATGTATCTCAGGATCTCGGGCTGGGTGCCGTAGCGCTCCGGCCATTTCCACTCCTGCTGCAGCTCGTCTGAAAAGCTGTAGGAGTATTCGAGACTCTCGACGTCGCAGCGCGCGCCCGGGTAGTGGTTCCAGAACCAGGTGCCGCCGATGCCGGAACCGGCTTCATAGGCGCGGACCTTGAGGCCGAGCTTGCGCAGGCGATGAATGGCATAGAGGCCGGCCAGTCCGCCGCCGACGATCGCGACATCGAGGGGGGCGGCATCGAGCGGGCGAGGCGCGGGTGCGTGGGAAGCATCGGGCATGCGACGGCTCCTGTTCTGGATTTTTGCTCTGCGAGCGGTGTCCGACGAGCTTGCGTAAGCAGCGTCGACTCGGTCGCCCGCTTTTGCAAGAGCGACGAGCACGGATGCGGAACTGGCGCGGCGTCATGCAGTGCGCGCGTTGCTGCATGGCGATGCCCGTGCGCGAGAACGGGTGGCCCGCGGATTGTTTCGGCCTTATTCTTTTTTCATGACAGAAGCGCGAAACCCCGGTTGAAAGCGGCAGGATAAGTCGTGGATCAATCGGTGCCGCCGCCCGCCCTCAAGACATCGCCTGTATCGCCCGCCGTCGGCGTCGCGCCTGCTGCGCGCGTGAGCCGGACATCCGGCATCATGCGTCTCCTGCTGCGCCCGCGCTTCATCGCCATCGGCCTGCTGTTGCTCGCGGCGGTCGCCTATGGCGGCCGCGAACTCCATCTTCGACTCACCCACGTCTACGAGTACGACGCCCGCGTGACCGCCGACATCGTGACGGTGTCGAGTCGTGCCGAAGGGTGGATCGTCGAGCTTCCGGTGCGCGAGGGCCAAAGGGTCGAGGCCGGTCAGACCCTGGTCAAGATCGACGACCGGGCGGCCAAGCTGCGGGTCGACGGCTTGCGGGCGCAGATCGAAGGCGTGCGGGTCGAGCGGGCGCGGCTGCGCGCCGAGCGCAAGCTCGACCAGAACCAGGCCGATGCCGCCATGCGCACGCGTGCCTCGACCATCACCGTGCGCGAAAAGGCGCTGGCGGCGCTGCAGGCCGACCTCGACTTCGCCAAGCTCGAGCTCGATCGCAGCCGCACGTTGTTCGCCAGCAAGGTCGTCAACGAGCGGCAGCTCCAGATGGCGCAGGCCGCGGTCACCAAGCTCGAGATCCAGATCCTGCAGCTCCAGGCCGAGCATGAGCAGGCCGAGGGCAGTCTCGGCGAGGCGCGGGTCGGCCACGACCGGCTGGGCGTGATCGACGCCCAGATCGAGGCGTTGACCCACCAGGTCGCGGTGCTGGCGGCGCAAATGCGCCAGCAGCAGGTCGATGTCGAGGACCGCACGATCAAGAGCCCGATCCCGGCGGTGATCGACCGCACCTTCACCCTGCCCGGCGAATATGTGGCGGCGGGCCAGCGCATCCTGCTGCTGCACAATCCGGACGAGGTCTGGGTCGAGGCCAACATCAAGGAGACCCAGGTCGGCAAGCTGAAGATCGGTCAGCCCGTGCGTGTCTCGGTCGATGCCTATCCCAACGAAACGTTCGTCGGTCGCGTCGGCCGCATCGGCAGCGCCACGACGGCGCGCTTCGCGCTCCTGCCGACACCCAATCCCTCGGGCAACTTTACCAAGATCACGCAGCGCGTGCCGGTGAAGATCGATATCGTCCAGATGCCGAAGCCGCTGACGCCCGGCATGATGGTCGAAGTCGAAATTGACATTCGGTAGGGCGGAGCGGGCGATCATGTCGTTGCCCATCCTTCGAGACGGCCGCGCCGCGGCCTCCTCAGGATGAGGTTTGCGATGTTGGAACCAAAACGACCTCATGCTGAGGAGCGAGCAGAGCAAGCGTCTCGAAGCATGGGTAACGACAATGCTGTAGCCGCATCATGACGGCGGCAGCCGTTCCCCTGCAAACGGCGGCGGCGCTCACGGAGCGCTACGGGCCTTCCTATCGCTGGCTGGTCACCGTCACCGGCATGATGGGCGTCGTGTCGATGGTGCTCGCCATGACCACGGTCAACGTGGCGGTGCCCGACGTCATGGGCGCCTTCGGCATCGGCCAGGACAAGGCGCAGTGGATGTCGTCGGCCTACATGGCGACGATGACGGCGGGCATGCTGATCAACGCCTGGGTGAGCGGCATCCTGGGCGAGCGCCGCACCTTCGTGGGCGCGCTGTTCTTCTTCTCGGTGGGTGCGCTGATGGGCGGCTCGGCGCCGACCGAGGATGCGCTGATCTTTGCCCGCGTGCTGCAGGGCTTCAGCGCCGGCATCGCCCAGCCGCTGGTGATGGCCACGATCTTCACCGTCTTCCCGCCAGAGCGCCGCGGCATGGCGATGGGCGTGTTCGGTCTCGGCGTCGTCTTTGCGCCGGCGATCGGGCCGACCTTGGGCGGGCTGATGATCGAATACTTCTCCTGGCGTTACGTCTTCTTCATCTCGCTGCCGTTCTGCGTCGTCGCGGCCGTCCTCGGCATGGTCTTCATGCCGACCCGGCCGATCCCGAAGGTCATCCCGCCCTTCGACTGGCTGGGCTTCGCGCTGCTCTGCACGGCGCTGCTGGGGCTGATGACCGGCATCGCCGACGGCCAGCGCGAGGGCTGGAGCTCCGACGCCATCGTGTTCCGGCTGGTTCTCGGCGCCGTGGCCACCGTCGCCTTCGTCGCCTGGGAACTCTACACGCCGCGGGCGCTGCTCGACGTGCGCATCTTCGGCAATGTCGAGTTCGCCGCCGCGGCCCTCATCGCCTTCATCTTCGGCGCCGGCATGATGGGTTCGACCTACATCATCCCCGTCTTCGTGCAGACCATCATCGGCTTCACGCCACTGTTGGCGGGGCTGATGATGATGCCGGCCGGCATCATGCTGGCCTTCATCTTCCCGCTGGCCGGGCGGCTGTCGGACGCCATGCCGGCCTCGACCATGATCATCGGCGGACTGATTCTGTTCGCCGCCGGCTTCGCCTGGATGACGACCGCCGACATCGACACGACCTTCTGGACGCTGGTCTGCATGGTCATGGTGTCCCGGCTGGGGCTGGGCTTCATCAACCCCAGCCTCAACGCCTCGTCGCTCAAGGCGCTGCCGGCCGACAAGGTGCGCCAGGGTTCGGGCGTCGCCAATTTCATGCGCCAGCTCGGCGGCGCCTTCGGCATCAACCTGATGGTGGCCTTCTTCGAGATCCGCACCCGTTTCCATGCCGATGCGCTGACGGCGACCCAGGACTGGGGCAACCGCACGACAGACCGCATGCTCACCCAGGTCGAGCACCTGATGCAGAAGAGCGGCCTGCCGTTTCAGCAGCAGAAGGCGGGCGCCCTCGAGTATCTGGCCACGATGCTGCAGAGCAACGCGCAGATGATGGCGTTCTCCGACACGTTCATCGTGGTGGGCGTGGTGGCGCTTCTGGCCCTGTTTCCCGCGGCGATGCTGTCGCGTTCGCAGCGCCGGTCGCGCGGATGAGTCACACGATGCGGCTCTTCTTGTCGCCCCAGTAACGGTCGCGCAGCAGGCGCTTGTAGAGTTTGCCGGTCGGCAGGCGCGGCAGCTCGTCCTCGAAATCGACGGAGCGCGGCACCTTCTGCCGGGCGAGATGCTGGCCGCAGAAGGCGATCAGCTCCTCGGCGGTGGCGTCCGTCTTCGGCACGCCCGGCATGAGCTGGACGACCGCCTTCACCTCCTCGCCGAGATCGGCGTTGGGGACGCCGAACACCGCCGCGTCGGCCACCTTGGGATGGGTGATCAGCAGGTTCTCGCATTCCTGCGGGTAGATGTTCACGCCGCCGGAAATGATCATGAAGGTCGCGCGGTCGGTCAGATAGAGGTAGCCGTCGGCATCGACATAGCCGACGTCGCCCACCGTGCTCATCGTGCCGTCTTCGGAGCGCGCCTCGCCTGTCTTGGCGGGGTCGTTGAAATACTCGAACGGCGTCGCGGTCTTGAACCACAGGGTCCCGGCCGTGCCGGTGGGTAGCGGCTTCATGTCGTCGTCGAGCACGTGCAGTTCGCCCAGGAGGACGCGTCCCACCGTGCCCTTGTGCGCCAGCCATTCCTGCGAGTTGCAGGCCGTGAAGCCCAGCCCCTCGGTGGCGCCGTAATATTCGTGGATGATCGGGCCCCACCAGCCGATCATCTGTTCCTTCACCTGGACCGGGCAGGGCGCCGCCGCATGGATGGCGATTTCCAGCGAACCGAGTTCGTACCGCTTCCGCGTCTCCTCCGGCAACTTCAGCATCCGCGAGAACATCGTCGGCACGAGCTGGCTGTGCGTGACGCGATATTTTTCGATGAGCTGCAGGTAATGCTCGGGGTCGAAGCGCTCCATGACGATCACGGTGCCGCCCATCCGGATCGTGAGGTTCACCGCCGCCTGCGGCGCCGAATGGTAGAGCGGCGCCGGCGAGAGGTAGATCATGCCTTCGCGGTACTGCCAGAGCTTCAGCAGGAAGGAGAAGATCGGCAGGAGCTGCGACGGCGGCTGTTCGGCCAGCGGCCGTACGATCCCCTTCGGCCGTCCCGTGGTGCCGGACGAGTAGAGCATCGCGGTCCCGAGCGATTCGTCGGCGATCGGCGTCGCGGGCAGGCCGGTCGTTGCCTCCGCGAGATTGACGATCTTTGCGCCGCCGGCCGATCCGCCACCGGGCCCGTCGACGACGATGCAGAACGCGATTCCCGGACAGTGGGCCAAGGCCGCGAGGGCCACGTCCCGCTTGGCCTGGGAGGTAATGAGCACTTTCGAGGCGCTGTTGTTCAGGATGTAGGCAAGCTCGTCGGCCGTCAGGAACGAATTCACGCACGTGTAGTAGGTGCCGGCGCGCTCGCCGGCGGTGCAGCACTCCACGTAGCGCGCGTTGTTTTCCATGAAGATCGAATAGTGGTCGAGCCGCTTCACGCCATGGGCGCGCAGCAGGTGCGCCAGCCGGTTGCTGCGCGCTTCCAGCTCGCCATAGGTCACGGTCTCGCCGCTGCCGGCCATGATCACCGCAGGATGGGACGCCTGCGTCGTCGCGTGTTTGCCCGGGTACATTTTGTTTCCTCCTCGGAAACTATAGACGCCGTACCGGGGCTGCGCCAAAGTCCGCGCATGCTCGAATCATCGCTCAAGTCCAAAATCATGGACGAAGTCGATCGCCGCTTCGACGATCAGACGAACGTACTGGCCGACCTGGTACGGATTCCCTCGACCCGGTTCCAGGAAGCCCCGGCCCAGGACATGATGGCGCGCCTGTTCAAGGAGGACGGGCTCGGTGTCGACCGCTGGCAGATCAAGATCGACGATCTCAAGCACCTGCCGGGCTACTCGCCGCATTCGCTGGATTACGACGATGCCTGGAACGTGGTCGGGGCCTGGCGGCCATCCAATCCGAAGGGCCGCTCGCTGATCCTCAACGGCCATATCGACGTCGTGCCCGAGGGGCCGCACGAGATGTGGACCCGCAATCCCTACGACGCCTACATCAAGGACGGCTGGATGTACGGCCGCGGTTCGGGCGACATGAAGGCCGGGCTGATCCTGAACGTCTTCGCGCTGCGCGCGCTGCGCGCACTGGGCTACATGCCGGCGGCCGACGTCTACCAGCAGTCGGTGGTCGAGGAGGAGTGCACGGGCAACGGCGCACTTGCCTGCCTGCAGCGCGGCTATCGCGCCGAGGCGGCGCTGATCCCCGAGCCGTCGGGCTGCACGCTCACCGTCTCGCAGGTTGGCGTCATGTGGTTCCAGGTCAAGGTCACCGGCCATCCGGTCCATGTTTACAAGGCGGATGCGGGCTCCAACGCGATCGAATCGGCCTTTCGCCTGATCCAGCAGCTGCGCGAACTCGAGAAGAAGTGGAACGCGCTGAAGGAACACGACAAGCACTATTGCGACCATCACCATCCGGTGAACTTCAACGTCGGCAAGATCGCCGGCGGCGATTGGGCGAGCTCGGTCCCGTCCTGGTGCACCTTCGACATGCGTGTCGGCGTTCTGCCGACGCAGACGCTGAAGGAGTGCCGGCAGGAGATCGAGGATCTGATCCGCGGCGCGGCGGCCAACGATCCCTTCCTCGGCAACAACCTGCCGACCGTGAGCTGGGAAGGCTTCCAGGCCGAGCCCTACGTCCTCAAGAACCACGAGCATGTGCGCGACATCCTGGCGGAAGCGCACAAGACGGTGTTCGGCGCCGAACTCGACGACCGTCGCACGACCGGCACGACCGACGCCCGCTTCTTCGGCCTCTATGCCGGTCTGCCGGCCCTCGTCTACGGACCGCAGTCCGACGATGTCCACGGCTTCGACGAGCGGGTGAACATCGAGTCGATCCGCAAGATCACCCAGTCGACGGCGCTGTTCATCGCCGAATGGTGCGGCCTCGAGAAGGTGTGACCGGCTGCAGATTACGGCCGTCGAGGACGGGGAGAGGCCTTTCCCCGTCGCTCAGACGGGTGCGAACATCCGCAGCGTGTCGCGCAGGGCCGATTCGTCGAGGTCGCGGGTGATGAACACGATGCGCGAACGGCGGTCGTTGCCCGGCCATTTCTTCATCTGCAGCGGCGGGTGAAAGACGTGCTGCACTCCGTGGATGACGAGAGGCCCGTCGAAGCCCTCGATGTTCACGATGCCCTTCACGCGCAGGATATCGGGGCCCTTCATCGCCAGGAGAAGGCCCAGCCAGGTGTCGAAGGCCGAAGCCGGAATGGGCGGTTCGACGGTCAGGCAGACTGCCTTGATGTGCTCGTCGTGGCGGTTGATGTCGTGCCCATGCCCATGCCCATGCCCATGCCCATGCCCCTGCCCATGCCCGTGCCCGTGCCCGTGCCCGTGTTCATGGTCATGGCTGTGTCCCGATGACCCGTAGGCCTCGGCCTTCAGCCAGCGCTG
>Ga0182739_1001232_pt1 | contig 27663 bp, 23 predicted proteins | sample eDN5th30CBELigBY_FD_128873 | JGI IMG/M metagenome (GOLD analysis project Ga0182739, IMG submission 128873) | Enriched backyard soil microbial communities from Emeryville, California, USA - eDNA 5th pass 30_C BE-Lig BY (version 2) (version 2) | ecosystem: Environmental > Terrestrial > Soil >... | reverse complement strand
TCAGGCTTTAACAACTGATCCAATAGGTCTTGATTTGTAGCAGTCAGTTGTTTTTCAGCATTCGTTTGAGCAGTAGTTTCTGACATAACTGATTCTCCTTTACTATAAGCTCTTCGCTTAAATGTTATTAACAAATTTTTTGTGATTGAGTGCACAAAAATTTGCGAAAGATAATTTTTACCAACTCTAGTTAAAATGAATGAAGGTATGTACAAATACTCTATCATGCTCTTCTTTCTATCAGTAGAAGAGGATGTACAACCTCTCCATCATTAAACTCCTTTAATATAATACCACTTTTTGAATAAAAATAAATGTAAGTTTGACAAAAAAATAGAGTTTTTTTAAACAAAAGTGAAGTTTATCACGAATATAGAGTTTAACGTCACAAAATAATCAAAATAAACAATAACTCAAAATATTTCTATTTTTTTACTCTCTCATACTATTATGCTAAAAAAACATGCTATTATTCTTTCCCACTTTATTAACATTCTTCATATGCCTTCTAATTTCCTGTAAGCGTTTTTATTTTCTTCAAAAAAAAATGTATGGACGGTATTGTTTATACTCTGTCCATACATGTTATATATTATTATTTACTTAAGATTGGTAAATAAACAGAACACGTAGTTCCTTTGTTCATTTTGCTTTTCATCTCTATTTTCCCATTCAAATGATGTACAATATTAAAACAAACCATCGTACCAATTCCAGTTCCTTGTGTTTTCGTTGAATAGAAAGGGGTACCTAATCTGTTCAGCTCCTCTTCCGTCATCCCTTTTCCATTGTCTGCAATATTTATTTTTACATAATTCTCTGTGGTTTTTTCAGAAACAATCACTTCACCTTTTCCCTCGATTGCTTCAATAGCATTCTTAATTATATTAATAAATACTTGTAAAATTTCATCTTGCCCTGCTTCAATAATACATTCTGTTTGAACTTGATTATAAATTTTCACATTATTCAAAAGCGCATAGGGACTCATAAGCTCTTCAACTTTTTTTATAAGCTTACCTAGATTGATCTGTTCTTTTGTCCCTTCATTCGTCCGAGCCAGTGATAAATAATCATTAATTATCTTTTCTGCCCGCACCAATTCGGATGACATAAGCAAAAGCATATCTTTTTGCTTCTCCGTAATATTAGATGCTTCCTTTAATAAATGAGTATATCCTTTAACAACAGTTAACGGATTTCTTATTTCATGAGCAACTGATGCAGCCATTTCTCCTATCAACCTTATTCGTTCTGTTTGTTGCATTTGTTCCTTCTTGCGCTCTTGATAAGAGAGTGACTCTATTAGATAGACAGCAATACTTAATGTAACAATATGAGATAAGTATAAATAAATAACAAATGTCCAGGTCAGCTTATTCGTAAAAAATGAAGTAGCAATTAAATCGATGCTTATTGGGACAAGCGATATTAAACAAGCAATCATTATTTTTTTTCCATAGGATTCTGCTTGCTTGTACTTCTTTATAGCTACGTACAGAATAGGTAAAGTGAGTAAAACAATGATAAGCATAACTATTAGGCCCTCATTGTACCCAATTATATATCGATAAATTGCCATCACTATCGTTGTTAATAATCCAGCCGGAAATCCTCCATACAAAAAAGCAACTAACCAAGGAATTGTCCTTAAATCATATATATGACCTGGAGCTATCTCTAAAGGAAAAGACATGGCTAAAATTAATATGATGGAACAATATACACTTGTAAAAAGAACTGTATTCTTAGTTTTGATTTTATGGAAATAATAATAATAAATAAAAATTGGTACAACATTCAATAATAAAACAAATAAGTAATTGTCAAATCTAATCATTTTTTCTCCTCTATTAAAATGAAAATCCTCACCTTATCTAAGTTACCATCTTTTCTCAATTATTTCATCAGGAAATATTTTTTTCCTTTTAGAAAAGAATTTTGGAATAGATATTGTTTCATTACGGGTTATAAGTGAAACAAATAATTGCTGAAAAAGCTGACATACTAATAGTGGTTAACAGCTCTTAATCTTTTGTAATCCCCTATCATTATTTAAAGAGGAGAAAACAATGACAAATAAAAAAGCAAACTCAAAATCAGAAGATCTTAAGTGGTGGCAACTATCATTAATTGGTGTAGGTTGTACGATTGGTACGGGCTATTTTCTTGGTTCTAGTCTAGGAATAAAGGAAACAGGTCCCTCCATTGTTTTTACATTTATCTTAGCTGCTATCGGTACGTATATTGTTTTTAACCAATTAGCAAAAATGACTGCAAAGGATCCACAAGAAGGATCGTTCTGTTACTATGCAAACAAAGCATTTGGTCCATGGGCTGGCTTTAGTTGTGGGTGGAATTATTGGTTTTCTAATATTCTAATCATGGGAAGCCAATTAACAGCGCTTTCCCTTTTATCTCAATTTTGGTTTCCCAAAATACCATTATGGGTGTTTGCCTGTATTTATGCAGTTCTTTCCTTATTTGTTGTCTTTCTAGGAACAAAAGGCTTCGATCGTGTAGAAAATTATTTGGCCATTATTAAAACAGCAGCCATCATTATGTTTATCGGTTTAGCTGCCGCTGCTGTTTTTGGGTGGATTCATGGTGGAAACGGTGATGTCTCCATTCCTCGTTCCATGGATGACATCTTTCCAAAAGGCTATAAAGGCTTCTGGATTTCATTATTATTCGCATTTTACGCTTATGGCGGAATTGAAGTCATTGGATTAATGGCGATGCAGCTGAAGGATAAAAAAGATGCACCGAAAGCCGGCACCAATATGCTAATTATTCTTGTAATTATTTATGTACTTTCATTAGGATTAGCGACAATTTTAGCTCCGCTAGATCAATTTTCGGAAAAAGAAAGTCCGTTCGTAACTGCGTTATCGGACTATCATTTAAACTTTTTCCCCCATGTTTTTAATGGCGCTATCATAATCGCTGGATTTTCCACAATGACAGCAGCTCTGTTTGGAGTAACTAGCCTTTTAGTGACAATGGCAAAAGGTGGAGATGCCCCCAAAATATTTACAAAAAAGCTAAAAAAATTCAATCAGTTACCTCTTCCTTCCTTTATTCTCGGAGGAGTTGGACTCTTTGCCTCTGTCATTGCAGCACTATTATTGCCTGGGAAAATATTCGAATATATTACAACAGCAGCCGGAATTCTTCTATTATATAACTGGACTTTCATCCTCCTTTCTTCCTTTAAAGTACTTCAAGGAAATTTGTGGGATAAATTAAAGGCGTCCTTTGGTATATTGCTCATCGCCATCGCAGTAGCAGGTACTATTATAGAAAAAGCAGTACGAATCGGCTTTTTTGTTAGTTTAGCATTTGTTTTGATCATTGCAGCTGCCACATTTTTTATGCGACATAAATTAGGTAAAAATAAACCAAGTTGTTCGTAATAGGAGCATTGTTTATTCCTTAACTGCGTTAAGCTTGCAAACCAAAACGGGAAAAGTCAGTTAACACTTTGACTTTTCCCTTATCCGTAGGTATTAACGATTCTGTTTGGAGAATACTTTCTCAATTCTTGCCGCAAGTGTAACCACTGTTTCGGTAAATGGCGTATCTTTCACTTCCAGCGATAAGGATTTCAATGTACTTTCTAAAATAAAATACCTAGGATATCTCATCTCTATTTCTTCTTCAATAAACTCTAACAATTGATCCATTTTTTCTTGAGTTTGAAAAAATTCTTCAGCTCTTTTTAAATCTGCTTTCAATTTATAAAGCAAACAAAGAATTTCCTTTTTTCCAGAATCATGATCTTTTAATGATTGTACATTAATCAAATTGTAAAGCGTCTCTGGCTTTAAAAGAACATCCTTAGAATGAGATAATTGTTTTACCATCTCTAAAATTCGATTTACACAATACTGAACAATTTGATGAATATTGGCGTGCTCCTGATAAACTAAGCTATGCATATAAATAGTAGAATGAATCATTCCCATTAACAGGATGGAGCAATCTACTAAATAGTTTCTGCTTGTTGGTCCACAAACATCCATTAACCGATTGTACACCCAGTTTAACTCATGCACTCTTCTGTTTTTTATATAGCCTTTCAATTCTTCATCATTTGTAAAAAGAATTTCTTCAAATAAAGAAATTATCTTATATTGGTTATTTGTCTTAATTAGCATTTCTATTTGTTTTATAAATAGAACACTATCAGCTTTATCCTGCCCTATAAGCAATTGTTTCCTTTGCCATTCCAATTCTGTATAAATGTTTTTGAAAATAGAAATTAACAATTCATTTTTACTGGAAAAGTAATTATAAAAAGTCCCCTTTGAAATATTACTTGCAGCTAGTATATCTTGAATCGATGTGTGCTGAAATCCATTTTCAATAAATAATTCATGCGCTTTATCCATAACATGCTTTTTACGTTTGTTCATTTAACCACCTTGATAATAAATTTAGACTGCTGGTTCAATTTATATACTAGGTTATTTAGAGAAGAATTACAATCATTTATCTTTAAGATATGGTGGTAAAACATTGTTTTAATAAGGTTTTTTTCAATTAAATAAAAGCGAATTGTAAAGAAATTATTTTTTACTTAGGGATTCTAAACATTTTTATTGCAATATTTATACTACAGGTATATTATTATTTAGGCTTAGATCCAATGGATAAAAAGAACGTAGAGTTCATAGGGAGGAATTGTTTTAATGAACACAAATGCAACATCGAATGAAAAAAAACCGCCATATGGCATTATCGTTATTTTAATGGCGGGTGCCTTTGTCGCATTTCTAAATTCAACACTATTAAATATTGCTTTACCATCTATTAGTGCAGACTTCAAGGTTGATCCTTCGGTTGGTCAATGGCTTGTTACAGGATATATGCTTGTAAATGGAATTATGATTCCAACCTCTGCATTTTTAATTCAAAAATACTCGACAAGAAGATTATTTATTACAGCAATGTCTCTATTTGTAGCCGGTACATTAATGGCTGGAATAGCACATTCCTTCCCAATTTTGTTGCTTTCTCGAATGATACAGGCTTCTGGTTCGTCCATTATGATGCCTGTTTTAATGAACTTTTTGTTGACTAGCTTTCCAATAGAAAGACGCGGGAGTGCAATGGGGATTTTTGGTCTTATTATGACATTTGCTCCAGCAATTGGTCCTACTTTATCAGGATATATCGTGGAACATTATGAATGGAGAATGTTGTTCTATGTTGTATCGCCTTTTGCTATCATGGTCTTAGTCTTAGCAATTTTCAAACTTAAAGATAAAAAAGAAAAAACAGATATTCATATCGACCGCCTATCTGTCCTTTTATCAAGCTTAGGGTTCGGTGGATTACTATACGGATTTAGTTCTGCTGGAACAAAGGGATGGAGTAGCATTCATGTATATGGAACTTTAATTATTGGTCTAATAGCGCTAATTTTCTTTGTGCTTCGTCAGTTAAAAATGACTGCTCCCATGCTTGAGTTCCGAATCTTCAAGTATCCATTATTTTCTTTGTCAGCGATCATTACGGTTGTAGTAAACATTGCACTATTCTCTGCAATGCTACTTATGCCAATGTATATTCAAACAGTTAGAGCTATCTCACCTTTCCATTCGGGTCTATTATTATTACCTGGTGCGATTATCATGGGGATCATGTCTCCGATTACGGGCAGGCTTTTTGATAAATATGGTGCAAGAACACTAGCTTTAGTAGGTTTAGCACTTACGGCTTTCACAACTTATATGTTTAGTCAATTATCCATGACCACAACTATTACTACACTTGTGATTATCTATTCCTTACGTATGTTTGGTATGTCTATGGTTATGATGCCAATTATGACAAATGGATTAAATGAATTACCATCTAGAATGAATCCTCATGGTACAGCTTTAAATAATACGTTGTCTCAGGTTTCAGGTGCGATAGGTTCTGCAGTGATGATAACCATCATGTCTCAACGTACAAAAGCACATGGTGAGGAATTAGCGCAAGAAGCAATGCAAAAAATGAGTAATACAACTACTCAACCAAGCCCAGAAGCAATTGCAACCATGCAAGAGCAGCTTGGAATGAAAGCAATGCTTGAGGGAATTAATGATGCATTTCTTATTTCCGTTGGTATCGTAATTGTAGCACTTGTGCTTGCCATGTTTGTCAAACGTGCGGTTCCACCAAAAGAGTTAGATGAACAAACTGGTCCAACAGAAATGAATGAAGCAGTTGAATGAGAATATAATAGAAACAAGGATATCCATTTTCCGGAAATCCTTGTTTTTAAATTCTATCATTTATTCTGCACTTACTAAAATCTTCACTTGATTTTTTTCGGAAATCAATGATTGAAACCCTTCTTCAATAACATCATCTAATTTAATTTTTTTCGTCACTAATTTATCAGCTGAAAAATATCCTTTTCTCATTAAATTCAGCACACTAGGAAATACATCTCGATAACCAATAATTCCCTTAATAGTACGTTCTTTAATGACGATATCATTAGGAAGGATTTCCGCCCCTTTTTCCCAAATACTAACAATAACTGTTTCCCCTGCAATGGAAGTAGATTGAATAGCTTGTTTTAAAACTACTGGTACTCCAGTTACTTCAAAAGATACATCTACACCACCATTTGTACGATGAATAAGTTCTGCTACAACATCTTCGTATTCAGCTGGATTTATAACGATCGCTCCAAGTTCTTCTGCTTTCGCCTGACGTTCTGGAGAAAGCTCCACTGCATAAATATCTGTTGCACCTGCTGCTTTCAACGCTTCTATTACGAGTAAGCCAATTGGACCACAACCAAAAACGGCTGCCGTATCTCCTGCCTGAACTTTACTAGAACGAACAGCATACAAAGCTACAGCTGAAGGCTCCACTAATGCTCCTTGCTCATAGGACAATTCATCTGGCAATTTATGAAGTAATTCTGTATCGACAGAGACATATTCAGAGAAACCTCCACCTCCACCTGCTAAACCAAGGAATCCCATATTCTCATCTAAATTATAAGCACCTTGGTGGCCATGTGTCGCAAAAATAGGTTCAACAACCACACGATCACCTACTTGATAGTCGCTTACTCCTTCTCCAATTTCCACTATTTCTCCTGAAAATTCATGCCCTAATGTAACGGGTGCTATTTCATTTGTTAAAGGATGTGGTTGATCTACCGGAATAAAGATAGGTCCACCTAAATATTCATGTAAATCACTGCCACAAATACCACACCATTTTACTTTAATTTTCACCTTTCCTTGTGCTACTTGCGGTTCTTCTATATTTTCTAATCGAATATCCTTTTGATTATGCCATCTTAAAGCTTTCACTACCAAACATCCCCTGACTTAAATAGTTTTATAGCTTATCTACTATTTTTCCTAGCTATTTGTTATTTAAGGCCTTAAAAACTTAAGTTTCAGAAACAATTTAATTATAGTACTTATGTTATTAATTTAAAATTATATTATAATTAACTATAGTTAACTGTTACTTAACTATAATCTATCATTTTCGGAAAGGGATTATTTATGAATATAGAGCAATTAAAATATATAGTAGAAATCTCAAATGCTGGCTCATTAAAAACGGCTGCTCAAAAATTAAATATTTCTTTACCTGCTCTTAGTCAATCTGTGACAAAGCTGGAAAAAGAATTGAGCATTACCATTTTTCATCGTTCAAGAAAAGGAACACATCCAACAGGCGAAGGAAAAATTCTTATTCAAAAAGCTAACGGAGTACTGGAGAAATTACAAGCGTTTTTCGATGAAGCCGAAAAGTTTACACATACATTAAAAGGCGAGTTAAAAATCGCTACCTTTCCAGGTCCATTGGATTTGCTGGCAGATCAAATAACTTTGTATAAAAAAGATTTTCCGTTCACCAAGGCTTCTATAGAAGAGGATAATTCTCAGCATATTATTGAAAAAGTTATAAAGGAAGAAGTAGATATTGGTTTCATTCTATATACGGAAGAAGATATCAAGAATAACAAAAACATACGTTTTCATAAATTATATAATGGATGTATGGTTGTTGCAGTAAATAAGAAGTCTCCTTTAGCAAACAATTCGTACATCACCGAGAAAATGCTAGAGAATCAACCAATTATTTTATATAACGATCATTCTATCTTAGACTTTGTCCAAAACTTAGATGTTTTAGAACATAAAATGGAAATCTTATTTACCACCAACAATGTAGAAACTATTCGATATGCATTAGAAAGAAATACGGCCATAAATATAGGCTACGATTATGCTTTTAAAACAATAACTGGTTTAGCAAACAATAACAGCTATGTCACACTACCATTTGTAGATACGATAAAAAACAACTATTACTTTGGATATATTTATCCTGCGCATAAAGGAATTACTCAGGTTACTAAAGAGTTTTTAAAAAGGTTAACATAAGGTGTTAAAAATTAACCATTAGTGACACCGAAAGGGCACATATAAATCAATTTTTGCTAGTCTTTAATATCAACAAATGCTTTTCCCTTATGAAAAAGATTATGGTGGATTTTATATAGGAAAAAACCAAAAATAATCCCTAACATATTTAAAATAACATCATCAATATCGGTACTTCTTCCAATAAATAATTGGGTAATCTCTATAAATAACGGAATGCAAATGGACATCCAAAGTAATGACGTAAACTTTCTAAATATGCTCCATAATAATGGCAGGAAAATTCCAAATGGGACAAAGACAAGAACGTTTCCCAATAGATTGACTAGAGAAACCTGTTGCCAATTACTAACTTGATCATTTGAAAAAGCTAAGTAAGAATAAATCGTTGAAAAAGGAATAAGATTAATGCTTCTTACCCCCTCTGTCATTTGAATAGAAAGTTGCTGTTTTCCATCCTCTCCAATCGTCATATACCAATGGGGAATAATGGTCTGTGATGCTACCCCAATACAGAACATGACAAATAGAAAGAGAAGGCTTTCCTTGATCCATTGTATTTGTTGTTTTTTACATTTGACATATAAATACCGAATTAATAGATAAATCGGTGCTCCCATTAATATATAAATAACCATTGCCTCAAGATACATTCGAATCATACCGTTCCCCCAAATACTATTGAAAATTTTTTCTGCGAATAACGCTTAATATTAGACCAATTAATAATGCATTAATAACGGTTGGCACAACACCATAACTTATAAATGGCAAGGATAAAGAAATAACTGGTAGAAACCCCATGCACATTCCAAGGTTATAAATAACTTGGACACTATACAACGTGATAGATCCTATTAATAGAAATTTTGCATATTGATTCTTTGTTTTTTTGACATTGGTAATCATCTTTAGAATAAGCGTACCGAATAGCAATACAAGAATCACAGCCATCACATATCCAAATTGATAGGTAAGTTGAAGAAACACAGTGTCCGTATTATTAATAAAAGTTAACTTTTCCATATCTGGAGGACCAATCCACTTCAGATTAGCCCATATTTTTTCTAAATATAAATAAAAGTAACCAGCTTCTTGGGCATATCTTTCAGGAAATATAAATGCCATCAGTCTATTTAGTTGATAACTTCCTCTTGTAATAAAAAGCATCCATAAAAGAAGGATTGTTCCTGTTCCAAATGTAATAAAGACTTTCTTTTTAGAAAAACCACTCCAAAATAACATAACAGCAACTGTAAAGATATAAATAAAAACAGTGGAAATACTATCAAATCCGAAGAGAAATAGGACACATGAAAAGAAAAATAAGCATAAGAAGGAAACATATCTAAATTCTTTCTTACTAAAAAAAGAAGCCCAGGCTAATAAAAAGAAGGGGATTGCCATTATTCCTTTGATTATAATTGGTCCAATTTTTATATAGTTCATTCCATTAATTGTAATATTGTTAAAGAAAATAACAGTTATCAATATCAACGATCCTGTTAAATAAAATAAATATCCAAAATCAGCAAATTTACGGTAATCCACATACATAAAACCAATGACTATTGTTATGCCCAACAAAATCATAAATAACTTTTGGGCGATAAAAAGAAGAGGTGATGATAACGTTGGCAAAATCCCTATCATTAATAAACTCACTGTTAAGGCAACGATAACCCAATCAATGATAGGACGATAAATTCCGCTTAATTCTCGACCTAATTGGATAGGACTTCCCATTTCATTGATTGCTTTTTCTTCCGCTTCTTTTTCTGTCAAGCCCTTTCTTATCCATCCTTTTTTAGCAAGTTGGATATGATGCTCCATTTCTAATTTAATCGATTGCTTTGCTTCTTTCGATTTCACTTGTTCCGTTACTTTATTTAAAAATAGATGCTTGTTACTCATTTACGTACACCCAATCTATCAGTTCTCTAATATTTTTACTACGTCCCCCTTCTGTTTCCAACTTTTTTTCGAGTTTTTTCCCTTTGCGATCTATTTGGTAATATTTAATCTTGTTATTTTCCCATTCTGAAACAATTATATTTTTCTGTTCCAATCGATGCAAAAAAGTATAGATAAACCCTTCCTGATTTTCAAACTTTTGAAAGCCGCGAGCGCGCAACAGCTCTGTTAATTCAAAACCAGTTTTTCTATTATGAAGTAATTGCAAAGCTGCTAAAAGAATTTCTTCTTCCTTATTCTTTATTTGAATTTTTTTCATGATTTCTTTGCGATGCTCAGCCGTAAATGGAAGATGATCAAAATAAGTCTTTTTCAAGCCAGGTTGAAGGTTTTTTAGTCGCTTTTCCATTTCTCTTCATCTCCTACCTCTTTTAGTAAATGCTTTGCTCTTCTTAGCCGTGTTTTAATAGTATTTTCATTCACCCTTAAAATAGAAGAAATCTCCTTCATCGTTAATTCTTCAAAGTAAAAAAGAAAAATTATTTCTCGATACACTACTGGTAAGTTCATCACCGCCTGAACAAGTAATTGTTCTTCCTCTTTCTGAACAATTACTTGTTCTATGCTTTCTCTACTGTCCTCTCCATAAAGATATTCGTCATTCACTTTTATGACATTTTTTGTATACCAGCTTTTTAAATAATCTTTACAATGATTTATAGCAATTCTCCAAATCCAAGTTCGAAAACTCGATTTCCCTTTATATTTATGTAATGAATAATATACTTTAACGAAAATATCCTGCGTTAATTCTTCTGCGATCGCTTCATTTTTCACATAAGAAAAGACTAAATGTAATAGCTCTTGTCCGTATGTGATCATAATTTCATCGAACACTTCTTCTTTATTATCTATTTCCCTCCAGCATATTGACAATTCTTCCAAAACATTAAACCTCCTTACCTTACTATTAGACGAAAGACTAAAGGAAAAAGTTTGGATAAAAAGGAAAATTATTTTAAAAAGCAAAACCTCCCCGTAATTGTCTTATTGCCACTTACGGGGAGGTTACATTTAAGTTTTGAGTTATAAATCATGCACTTTTATAAAGGAAACTTCCAACAGTCTTGGAGTTTAAAAAACTACATGCCAATCCTTATGACTGACTTGCAGTCCTTTATAATTGTTTCACAGCTTGTAGATTTCTTTTTTTCGTTTCGAATTGTTTGAACATCACGTAATAAATAAAAGCACTTATTACGGCTAGTATTGCGATAATTAGGAATGTCCATTCGAATCCGAACCATGCACTCATTGGAATCGATAGTGGTGCAATCATTTTTGAAAAAGTAAACCTGAGACTTGCTGCTGCAAAATATTTTCCTCGTTGGTTATCTGGAGCAATTTCGGAAATAAAGCTTTGTTGAATTCCTGCTGTCATCAATTCTGCAAAACTAAATAGCAGCATTGCGAACATTAGTCCCCAAATTAAATTTGTTTGGCTAAACATAATAACAGCCGTTGCATAAATAAAGGAAGAAACAATAAAAACATTCTTCTCTTTGAATTTAGCCATCCATCTTGTCACCATAATCGTAAATAAAGCTACTACTAATCCATTTTCCGCTAAAATTAATCCAAAAGCCTGTGTACTTTGAATTTCTAACGACCAATTCCCGATGGAAATTAAGTTTTGCGTAGCAACCATTTCATCAACATATACTGGTAATAATAAATCTAATTGCATAAAGGTTTGCCCAATTAATATGCCTGCTAAAATGAACAATAAGAAAGTGCGGTCTCTTACAATTACTTGATAGTCTTTTAACTGCGTACCAAGTGCCATTATCCAATTCTTTTTCGTACGATCTAGCTCTTTATATGGCGGAGCTGTTTCAGCAATCCAAATTTTTAAAACAATACTTAATAGGATATTTAATAGTCCAGCTGCTAAAAGGAGAAAGAAGCGATAATCTTTATAAAAGAAGCCTCCTAGTATCGGACCAATTACTACTGCTATATTAGTAGACGTATAGAAAATAGCAAAAACGCTGCTACGATCCTTCTCTTTTACTACATCAGCCACCATCGCCTGACTTGCTGGCCAATAAATACTAGTAAACAGGCTAACAATAGTAAAACAGATAAAACTAATGGCCGGAGAATCAAGCCAAGGAGAACTTGCTAGAGCAAAAATTAGATATGCAATCCCTTGCGCCATGCTTGATATGACCATCATTTTCTTTCTACCGAATTTATCTGCATAATAGCCGCCAAGCAAATTAGCGACAACAGAAAAAGCTTGAGAAAGTATTAATAAGAACCCAGCAATTGATTTTCCAAAGGATTCAGTAAAATATATCGCTAAAAACGGAAAAAACATCCAAAATGTAACATTAACCGTTGATTCACCAGCAAGACGAATCTTTAAATTTCGATCCCAATCTCTAAGTCGCATCGCCATGATAGTTATTAACTCTCTTTCTATTTGCTTCCCCTATCATACCTTGATATTTCGGTTTAGGAAAGACTTTCTTTTCTAATAATGGAATCTTTGCAAAATTAGCCCAGCTGCTCTTTTTCTATTGCTTAAATCAGATATTTAATAGAAAAACAAAGAGGCTTGCTTTCTAGTAACAAGACCTCTTTTTTAAAGAAGATTTATAAAGTCTTCTTTTTTGCTTCCATATATTTGTTATAAGCTTTTAACCAGGTTTGCGCCATTAACATATTTCCAGCAGAATTCATATGTACACCATCTGTCGTTAATACTTGATGATTTTGTTTTTGTAAATACTCTATAAATACTTGATGTGTTGGGACAACTGTCGCACTATATCTTTCTGCTAGTTGATGAATCACTTCTACATAATCCTTTAATAGAATATTGCCTTCTGCTTCCATCTTTTCTTCAATAATTGTTGGTTCCATCAAAAAGATACTGGCTTCAGTATTCTTAGTTACCTGTTCTAATAACCGATCATAGATTTCTCTAAATCTCACTGGAGTCACTTGTTTCCATTCAGGATGATCTAATTGCCTCCACACATCATTAATCCCAATCGATATTGATACTAGATTGGGACATAAGGATAGAACATCCGCTTCCCAACGTTGCTCTAGATCAGGGATTCTATTACCATTTATTCCTTTATTAAAAATAATTGGTAATTCTTCTGGTTGATTAATAACAAAGTAGTCTTTAATATAACGAACGTATCCATAACCAATCTGCTCACTATCTTCAAATTTCCCTGCCTGTGTAATACTATCACCAATAAACACAATCCGTTGATTTGCGACCATCTATACCCCTCCATAAAACGGTTTCATTTATACAATAGCACGCTTATCTTGAGCAAATCAACAGCCAATATATACTACATTAAAAGCCTCTATTAGAGCTTAAGAAAACTCCCATAGAGGCTTAAATAAAGTGAAACTTCCTTCCCCACTGATGGTTAGTTGAACCAATCGGACCTTTACGGGCAGTTGATCTCCCACCTTTCTTCCTCGTGTTCTCCTAAGCTTGAGGGGGGAGTCTTACTGTCCGTTAAGAGTGGGATAAACGATTCGATTATTGTTGAGCTTGAACAATTTTTTCTAAATTGCGTTCCATTACCTTAATATAATCTAATCCATTTTCTTCATCTTCTTTACTTAACACTTCTAAAGTGCTTAGCACCTCAGTTTTTGCACCAATTTCAGATGCCAGAGTATCAGCTACTTTTTTAGATGCAGTTTCTTCAAAATAGATAACACTAATATCATGTTCTTTTGCAAATTCTTTTAATTCAGCTAATCTTTGTGCATTTGGTTCTTGTTCTGGTGATAATCCTGCAATCGGCACTTGTGTAAGTCCATATTCACTAGCCAAATACCCAAATGCAGCGTGCTGTGTAATCATTTCTTTTTTTTCTACTTTGCTTAAAGCATCGTTATATTTTTGGTCAAGTGCAGATAATTTAGCAATATATTTTTCACTGTTTTGTTGATATGTTTCCTTATTATCTGGATCTGCTTCGATTAAACTTTCAGTAATTGTTTCTACTTCTTTAATCGCTAATGCTGGACTTAACCACACATGCGGATCTTTCTCATGGCTATGCTCGTGGGCCTCTCCTTCACTTTCATGGTCATGTTCTGCTTCTTCACTCTCATGATCATGATCTGCCTCTTCGCCCTCATGGTCATGTTCTGCTTCTTCACTCTCATGATCATGATCTGCCTCTTCACCCTCATGTTCATGGTCTGCTTCTTCACTCTCATGATCATGTTCATCGGTAATACCCTCTTTTAATGTTATACTTTTACTAGCCTCAACAAATACTGTTTCCTTATTATCAACTGCCGACTTAATTGTATCGATAAAACTTTCCATATATACACTGTTAAAGATAAATAAATCTGAAGCTTGTACATTAGCTATATCTTTCGGAGTTGGCTCCCAACCATGTGGTTCCTGATTAGAAGGAATAAGTAATTTTACATCCGCTTTATCGCCTGCAATATTTTTCGTAAATTCATACATAGGATAAAAAGTAGTCATAATTTGTAGCTTTTCTTTGTTTGCTCCACTTGACTCATCATTATTCCCTTTCCCACATGCTGCTATTACCAATACTGCAAGTAACATAATACTAACTAATTTAAATTTTTTCCCCATTTTTTTCACCCAACCTTTTTATTTACTTTCTTTATGCAAAGTTTTTCGTTTTAATCGTGGACTATATTTCATAAGTTCTAACCGATCTGGATTATTTCGCTTATTTTTTGTTGTAATATAATTGCGGTCTCCTGTTTCTGTACAAACAAGTGTTATATTTACTCTCATAATTACCATACCTTTCTTTATTCATACCCTTATTATTCTAGTGCCATGCAGGAGTAGGATTCTTGAATAAGTTCCATCCTGCATGGCAGTTATGTACTTTGACGGATCCTTCCCCCACCTAGTTTCCTCGATTCCCCTCAGTTTTGAGGTGGTGGTCTTACTGCACATTAAGAGTGGGATAAACTCCTATCCACACAAATCGAAATTATTACGATTTAAAATATTAAATTAGAAATATAAAAGATTGTTTCATCGACTATACTATATTAACCGTAACGATTACGATTTGTAAAGTGTTTTTTAAAATTTTTTTTCGATAAGTTTCTCATTACAAAAAAGGTTTTTAGAGTAGCAGAATGACTTTTAAAAGAAAAAAGCTATATCTTCCGAAATTTACGGAATTAATATAGCTTTTTCGAAAATTTAAACTTTGAAATATTTAGTAATTAGTTTTTTTATAACGTTTCAACTGTCGATTTAAAATAAACACGTTCTTTTTTCTTCCCAGATTCATATACAGCACAGATCATTTTTTGTGTTTTTAATGCTTCTTCTCCTGTTATATCTAATGGAGTTCCATTTACTAACGAATCATAAAAATTATTGATTTGCTTTACATGACTTACTCCCCAATATCCTTTTACACCATTTTCATAATGAAAAGTTTCCTGAGGGTTATTGTCTGCAATAAATTCTCTTCCATCCAGTAGACGTACAGTTGCCCGATCCGCAACCATTTTGGCAATTCCCTTTTCACAGTGCAGCTCTATTTCAACCGGAGCATCATACGTATAATAATTAATTGCATGAAAAGCAGTCACGATCCCTTTTTTATAGGCAATAACTCCTTCTGCTGCATCTTCTACTTCAATTATTTCATGGGCCCGATTGCTTATGGATGCATCTACATACTTAATCTCATCATTTATAAACCATCGCATTAAATCCATTGTATGGATTGCCTGATCGATTATTACCCCGCCTCCTTCTTTTTCCCATGTACCTTTCCAATCACTTTTTTGATAATATTCATCAGAACGATCCCATGTTACAGATAGCTTTCCGGACTTTACTGTACCAAGTTCTCCATTTTCTAACATTTTCTTTATTAGCTGTGATCCAGGATTATAGCGATTTTGGAAAATGACACCAAGGGTTACCTCATTTTCTTTCGCTGTTTCTACCATTTCTACAGCATCATCATAGTGAATAGACATCGGTTTTTCTGTTAAAATATGAATCTGTCTTTTCGCAGCTTCAATTGCCACCGGTGCATGCAGATGATGTGGTAAACAAATATGCAAAACATCTAGATTTTCTTTTTCAAACATTTCTTGATAGTTTGTATAGGCGGCACAATGATAGATTTTCGCTTTCTCTTCTGCTCGTTCAGACTTTACATCACAAACTGCAACTAACTCTGCATCTTCTCTTGATACGATTGATTGTGCATGCATAGGAAAAATATTACCACACCCGATAATCGCTACCTTTAATTTGGACATTTTTCTCCCCCGCTCCCATTTTTAAAATTGAATGTTAACCGTATTCTCTTTCCTGAAGCTTATACCCACCACATCTGGGAAGGTGTTTCTTCAATCAGAACAGATTTCAGGTTGGTAACAGCTCTTGTTAGTCCTTCTCGAATCGACATAATTGGATCCTCATGTTCAATGCTGACAACGTAGTCATATCCATAAGTTCGTAAAGCACTCATCATGTCCGACCATTCACTAACACTATGTCCGCATCCGACTGAACGAAATGTCCAAGCCCTAGTTTGGACTTCGCCATATGGTTGCATATCTGTTAAGCCATACATATTGGCATTATCCTGATCAATATACGTATCTTTTGCATGAAAATGGTGAATGGCATTTTCCTTTGCTAGAATTTTAATAGCTGCAACTGGGTTAATACCTTGCCACCATAAATGACTAGGATCCAAGTTTGCGCCAATCGCATCACATGTTTCCTCTCGCAATTTTAATAGTGTGTATGGGGTATGCACAAGGAATCCACCATGTAGCTCTAACCCAATTTTCACTCCATGTTCTTTTGCAATATTTCCTACTTCTTTCCAATACGGGATTAATTTTTCTTCCCATTGCCACTTTTTCACATCAGCATATTCATTCGGCCATGGTGTAACAGGCCAATTCGGATATTTCGCTGCGTCATGATCACCAGCTGTTCCAGAAAAACAGTTTACAACTGGAACCTTCATCAAAGATGCTAGTTTAATTGTTTTAATTAACGTTTCATGGGATTCCTGAGCAAATGCTTTATCTGGTGAAATAGGATTTCCATGACAACTGAATGCACTTATGATTAGCTCACGTTTCGCTACCTCTTCAAGATATGCTTTTCTTTTTTCTTCTGACTCCAATAATTCTTCTAAATTACAATGATTGTTTCCAGGATATCCACCTGTACCTATTTCAACAGCTTGAATACCAGCTTCTTTCACTGCATCAAGCATTTCTTCAAATGACTTCTCTGCAAATAAAACGGTAAATACACCTAATTTCATGAGAACTCTCCTTTCCATCCGTTCCAATTTACATGAATACGGTCTATCTATATTTTCGTAATAGTCTTCGTTTCTTGCGATTCTAATGCTGCAAGAATAATAGCTAACGATTTTTTCCCTTCTTCTCCACAAATAAGCGGCTCTTTATCTTCTACAATACTTTCAACAAAATGGTCAATTACACCAGTCTTATTCTGTCCACCTTCATTATTTGACTGAATTCTTCCTAACTCATAATTCACTTTTTCCCCATTTGTATATTGAATAATTAGCGAATAGTTCGGATCATCCTCTAAACGAATGACCGCTTTTTCTGCATAGATTACAGTGGAATTGTCTTCTTTTCCTCTATAAGCCCAGCTTGCTGTCAATGTTCCAATAACGCCACTTTCTGTTTTTAAAATACAAACAGCATTATCATCAACACTGGAGAATTCTTTTGCATTTGTTTCTACAAATGCTCCAACTTCCGTGAATTCTTCTCCTAATACATATCGTAATAGATCTGCTTTATGTACCCCTAAATCTCCCATAGCGCCAATAAATGCTTCTTCTTTTTTAAAGAACCAGCTTTCTTTTCCATCCACACTCCAACCTTCCGGACCACCGTGACCGAATGTAGTGCGGAAACTGTATATTTTCCCTACTTCTCCACTTTTAATTAACTCATGTGCCTTTTGATGGGATGCTACAAAACGTTGGTTATGTCCAATCATCAATTTTTTGCCGCTGTTTTTGGCAGCTTCTATCATTTGAGCTGCTTCTTCCTCTGACGTAGCCATCGGCTTCTCACAAAGAACATGTTTACCTGCATTCAAGGCATCGATGGAAATAGGTGCATGAAGATAATTAGGTGTACACACACTTACTGCATCTAGTTCCTCCATTTTTAATAGTTCTTTATAGTCTGTAAATGCTTGAACTTGATACTTTTCAGCAATTTCAGTTGCTCTTTCTTCGTTTATGTCACATAGCGCAACCAATTCTACCTGATTATTCCATAAATATTCTGGAATATGACGATGCTGTGCAATACTTCCACATCCGATTACGCCTACTTTTAATTTAGCCATTATTTTTTCCTCCTTATAATTCACTTAACTGAAATGGTTTCCAAAGGTTTTGCATTTCCATAAACAGGTTTTTCTCGCTTAACTGGTGTTGCCCATTTAACTGCGTTTATAATAACCTGTTGAATTTCTTGATGATGATAGGTTGGATATGTCTCGTGACCTGGTCTAAAATAAAATACCTTACCATTTCCTCTTGCATACGTGCAGCCGCTGCGGAAAACCTCTCCTCCTTCAAACCAACTAGTAAAAATTAGTTCATCTGGTGCTGGAATATCAAAATGTTCGCCGTACATTTCTTCCTTTTCTAATTCAATATATTCATTTATCCCTTCCACAATTGGATGATTAGGAGCTACAACCCATAAACGTTCACGATCGTCTGCCTCTCGCCACTTTAAGTCACAGCTAGTACCCATTAGAGATTTAAATATTTTCGAAAAATGGCCAGAGTGAAGAACGATTAGCCCCATTCCATCTAAGACACGTTGTTTCACTTTTTGTACGATTTCGTCCTGTACCTCGTGATGTGCTAAATGTCCCCACCATACCAATACCTCCGTATTATTCAGCACTTCCTCCGTTAGTCCATGTTCTGGTTCATCTAATGTTGCAGTATATGTTTCATAACCTGCCTTCTCCAAAAACGCAGCAATCGTACCATGAATGCCATTTGGATAAATTTCCGCTACTACGGGATTTTTCTTTTCATGACGATTTTCGTTCCAAACTGTAATCATTCTTTAGCCACTCCTTCTCTCTTTAAATATGGCTTCATTATATGAAATGTAAGCGCATAAAAAAATCCTTAATCCTGTCTTTTTTTTATGCAATTATGTCATTTGATTGCCAGCTTTCTGCTAAAATAGAGAGGAGAACATATACCACTGAGTCTCGTTGAACAGGAGGAGAATATAAAGTGGAAATGGAGACAAAGCATACCATTAATCAACCAGTTAATGAAAAAGTAATTTATCAGAATCCTCTATTGTCTTTAAAAGTATGGGAAATTAATGATGAAAGAGAGCATGTAATGACTCCGGTTGATTATTATCCTTGGCACTATCATAAAGAAGTAGAGTTACTTGCAATTATTGATGGAGATTTGACGGTACAAACGAAAGAAAATTATCTAACGATTTCTTCAGGGGATGTCCTTATCATGGGAGCGTCACAACCGCATAGAACAAGTAAAGTGAAGAAAGGTAAATTGCGCTATATTGTCTTACAAATCGATCTTCATAAACACTTTGATCAAAGTATTCTTCCCTATTTCTATTGCTTTTCCGAATTAACACATCCATTAGAAAAGATAAATTACATATTTGAAGATAATAAAGAAATAAAACAAGAAGTACATTACTTAATTAATGAGATACATAAAGAAAGCCAAACAAAAGAAAAAGGATACGAGATTGCTATCAATTATTCGATAAAAAGACTATTACTTTTGTTCGTGAGAAACGATACCAAAAATATGCTTCACTATTCAGAAGAACAAGACCTTACCAAACTAAAACCCGTTTTAGATTATATAGATAGCCATTTAGAAGACAGAATACTTGTTGAAGATGTCTGTAAGCTATTGAATTTCAGCTATCATTATTTTATCAAATACTTCAAAAAGGTAATGGGCATGTCTTTTGTCGATTATATAAACTTGAAGCGAATAAAAAAAGCAGAGTTATTACTTTTAACTACTGATAAAAGCATTCTAGAAATCAGTTATGAAGTTGGCATAACAAATATGGCGCAATTTTATAAGTTATTCAAGCGAGAAAATCAATGTTCACCAAAAGCCTTTAAAAATAGAATGTTAAAAGCTAACACCTTATAACGAATTTAAACAGCTGACTAACAGCTGTTTTTTTATTTGTGACAATTTCGTTATTTTTTTCTGACTTTTCACAAATAAAAATGAGAGATTTTATAAAAACCCTTCATTTTTGTCAAAACTTGTCGAAATAATAATTAACTTTTATAAAGCAAATGCGAAAAGTGTTGCATAGTTCGGTTCTCTAATAAGTACTAGCAACTATGTAATTTATAAAAATGAATAGAAAGGAGATGGTGTTAATGAAAAAAATAAAATCATTAAACCGAAATTTAAATTTAAGCACAAAACTCTATATTGCTTTTGTCCTTATTCTAATTATTCCTACTTTGACTGTGGGTTACCTATCTTTTCAAAGCGCAAAACATGAACTTAGTGAGAAAATAATGGAGAGCACTAAAGAGAATGTAAAATTGTTGAATAGCAGTATTGACAACACGATCTCCCCAAAGCTTCATGATGCAGATTATTTGGCAGAAATCATTACAAATGAATTATATGATAAAAACGAGGACAGTCCAGAGGCACTTATGACAAAGCTTGAGCAATATAAAGGACTTCATCCAGAAACCGATGCCGTTTATTTAGGGACTCAGGATGGAAAAATGTATACCTCTCCTGCTTTAGATTTACCAGCTGATTATGATCCAAGAGAGAGAACATGGTTTAAACAAGCGATGGACTCCCAAGAAGATAAAGCAATTATAACAAGTCCTTATGTTGATGCTAGTTCAGGAGAAATGGTCGTTACTATTACCAAGAAAACGAAAGATGGAGCTGGGGTAATAGGAATTGATCTTAATCTTTCTAAATTAGAAGAAACAACTAAAGAAGTAGAAATTGGAGAAAAAGGCTATATCCTTCTTTTAGATGCAGAACAAACATATGTTGTCAGCCCTGTAAACGAAACCGGTTCAAAGGTTGATGAAGATTTTCCTAATCTCTATGAAAAAAATTCTGGCGAACATCCCTACATGAATAAAGGAGAAAAGCGAACATTATCCTATTTAACAAATGAGCAAACAGGCTGGAAGATTGTTGGTTCTATGTTAGACACAGAAATAGATAATGCCGTAAAACCTATTTTACAACAAAGTCTTTTAGTAATGGCTCTTTCGATTATTATTGGTGGAGCAATTATTATTTTAATTATTCGTTCACTTGTTAAAAGACTAAGAGATATTCAGAATAAAGCGCAAAAAATTAGCAATGGAGATCTTACAGAAGTCATAGCTATAGAATCGAATGATGAAATTGGACAACTAGCCCAGTCCTTTACAACCATGCAAGCTAGCTTAAAAACACTATTAGGAACACTACAAAATCATTCCTTTGCAGTTGCCACAACTGCTGAAGAATTAAATGCTAGTGCTGGTCAAACAAGTGAAGCTAGTGAACAAGTTGCAACTGCTATCCAACATGTTGCTGTTAGTGCTGAAAAACAGACAGAAGGCGTTGAAGCCAATATTCTCTCCTTAAATCAAATAGTAAGTGGAACAAATAACGTTTTACTAAATGCTAATGAGGTTTTAGAGCGTACACAAACAACTATTCAAAAAGCAGAAGATGGAAAATCGATTGTCCAAAAAACAGTAAATCAGATGAATGAAATTCATCATTCCGTATCAGATTCTAATACAGTAATTATTTCTTTAAATGATCGTACAAAGGAAATTGGCGCTATTGTAGATGTAATCACAGATATCTCCAATCAAACAAATTTACTTGCTCTAAACGCTGCAATCGAAGCAGCCAGAGCTGGTGAATCAGGCAAAGGATTTTCTGTTGTAGCAGATGAAGTAAGAAAATTAGCGGAACAATCCCAAAACTCCGCAAGTCAGATTACCGAAATCATCAAAGCGATACAACAAGATTCAATAGAGACAGTTCAAACCATGTCCACTGTAGAGAAAAATGTAATGAAAGGACTGGAGATTTCAGACGAAGCCATCAACAAATTTATGGAAATATATGATAATATGAATCTAATATCACCACAGATGATTCAAGTATCTTCGACATTAAATGATATATTATCTTTTGCGCAAGAAACGGAAAAAACAGCAGAAGTAATATCAGATTTAGCTAAAAACAATGCTGCTTCTTCTGAAGAAGTTGCAGCTTCAACAGAAGAACAGCTTGCTGCAATGGAAGAAATATCTTCTTCTGCTAATACACTTGCTTCCATGACAGATGAGTTGATTCAATTAATAAAAAAATATAAACTTTAACTACAACCATTTTCAAAAACTAAGGAAACAAATAATATAAAACGAAAATAGTCTGAATACATCTACACCTCCATATATTTTCTTATATGGAGGTGTGCTATTTTACACATACAAGAAAGGAAGTGGAATGATTGAATCCTAAACAGGTACTATTAATCATCGGTGGTGACTTTAGACAGCTTGAAGTGATCCGCCTTTTAGCACCAGAATTAAGCAAAATTTATTTAATTGGTTTTGAAGATGCTTCCATTTCTTATGAGAATGTCATAAAAGTTAAGTGGCAAACAGTCCCACTTCATGAAGTGGACAGTATCCTCCTTCCTATTCCAGGAATTCAAGATAACAGAATTGCCGAATCGACATTTTCCAAGGAAAAGGTTCTTCTAACTAAAGAAATGATTAATAAAACAAAACCGAACTCCACTATGTATTCAGGCATTATAACGCCTTATTTAAAACAAATTGCAACAGAAACAAACCGAAATTTGGTTGCTCTCTTTGCAAGAAACGATGTAGCGATTCTTAATTCAATTCCAACTGCAGAAGGGGCATTAATGCTTGCAATCCAGCATACGGATATTACGATACATAACGCTCATGTACTTGTTCTTGGTTTTGGAAGAGTTGGTAAGACTGTTGCCCGCCTATTTTCTGCCGTCGGTGCAAAAGTTACAGTTCTTGTTCGAAAAAAAGAAGATGAAGCAAGGGTGATTGAAATGGGATTGGCTCCAATTTTTGAAGCTGCATTAGAATCAAAAATCCCACTTCAACAGATTGTTATTAATACTGTTCCAACACTTCTTTTAACTTCTAACCTTCTAAAAAAATTACCAAGCCAGGCTTTAATCATTGACTTAGCTAGCAAACCTGGAGGAACAGATTTTGCCGCTGCTAAGGAACATCATATTCAAACCTTATGGGCCCTTGGTTTACCTGCAAAAGTTGCACCAAGGACAGCTGGCACCATTATTGGAAAGACGTTGATAGAATTCCTACGAACAGAATAGTACTTGAAAAATCGGAGGTAGCCAGAGCTATCTCTTTTTTGCATAAATCACCATATCACCCATTTACAATTTTATACAAAAGTGATATCATAATTATATCAAATTGAAATTATAGGAGTGATTCACTTGAAAGAAAAAAATGCACTTCATTTTAATGGATTTATCGGTGTTCTCTTTATTGCCATATCTCTTTTTCTTGGTGTTTATTTACTCATACAAGAAATTCCTGGCGCAGGTATTCCTTTCTTACTACTAGCTGTTCTTCTTGGTAGCGGGATAACAATTATTCAACCAAACCAAGCTGTTGTTGTAACCTTTTTCGGAAAATATCTTGGCACGATTCGTAACAGTGGTTTATTTTTAACTATCCCTCTTACTTTACGAAAAACAATTTCCTTACGCGTTCGCAATTTCAATAGTAATCGTTTAAAAGTAAATGATGTCGATGGTAATCCGATTGAAATTGCAGCCGTTATTGTTTTTAAAGTAATTGATTCAGCAAAAGCTATTTTTGATGTGGACAATTATGAAGAATTTGTAGAAATACAAAGTGAAACAGCAATACGGCATGTCGCAACGAAATATCCGTATGATACATTTGAAAATGTAGAGTTAACATTAAGAGGAAATGCAGAGGAAGTCTCCAATGAACTGACAACCGAATTACAAGCTCGATTAGATCTTGCAGGAGTTGAAGTAATCGAAGCCAGATTAACTCATTTGGCATATTCTACCGAAATAGCCCAAGCAATGTTACAGCGCCAACAAGCTTCAGCTATCATTTCAGCTCGTCAGAAAATTGTGGAAGGAGCAGTTGGAATGGCACAAATGGCCATCAATCAATTAGAACAAGATAAAATCATTGAATTAGATGATGAAAGAAAGGTACAATTAGTTAATAATTTACTAGTAGCGATTGTTTCAGAAAATCCTACAACTCCTGTAATTAATACAGGTACTTTATATTAATGAGTGGTATAAATGACGAAGAAAAAAAGCTTTCCTTTACGCATTGATCCAGAGCTATACGAAGTGCTGCAAAAATGGGCTGCAGATGATTTCCGCAGTATTAATAGTCACATTGAGTATTTACTTCGTGAAGCTGCCAAAAAAGCCAAGCGATATCCTAAACAAAAAGAGGACTGATTCAACAGATAGATATTTCTATCTAAAAAGGAGGTCATCGTATAAAAAACGGTGACCTCCTTCCTTATTATTTATTAGCTTAACAATTCTCTCAAATCCTCTTCTGTAAGAGCAGAAATTATTTTATCATCTGAATCAATGATTTCATCTACTAAGCTTTTTTTCTTTTCCTGTAGTTCATACATCTTCTCTTCGATCGTTCCTTTCGAGAACAGTTTGATAACATCTACAATATTCTCCTGACCCATGCGGTGAGCACGATCGGCAGCCTGCTCTTCAACTGCTGGATTCCACCATGTATCATATAGAATAACCGTATCTGCAGTCATTAAATTCAGTCCTGTTCCTCCTGCTTTTAAGCTGATCAAAAAATAGTCCCGTTCTCCTAAATTATATCGATGACATAATTCAACTCTTTCATCTGAAGGTGTATTTCCATCTAAGTAAAAAAACGATAATCCCTTTTTCGCTACTTCTTGTCCTATTATATCAAGCATACTTGTAAATTGAGAAAAAATCAGTACTCTACGATTGGAACGTTCCGCTTCTTCAATTAATTCCATTAAATGATCTAGCTTGGCAGATTTCCCTTGATAATTCTCAACAAACAGTGCTGGATGGCAGCATATTTGCCGCAGCCTCGTTAATCCAGCAAGAATCCTAATTTTATTTTTCCGCAGCGTATCTTTGTTAAGGTGCTTCAGCGCATCGTGTCTTAGTTTTGACAAATATGCTGCGTACAAGCTTTTTTGCTCCGGCAATAATTCAACCATTTCGCTCCATTCCCTTTTCTCAGGAAGCTCTGCCAATACATCCTCTTTCAAGCGCCGCAGCATAAATGGTCGTATTTTTTTCGCTATTTGCTTATTGGTTAAATTTGCATATTCCTTTAACCCCTTAAACAATTCAGGAAATACAATATGGAAGATAGACCAAAGTTCTTCAATAGAATTCTCAAGTGGTGTACCAGTTAAGGCAAAACGATTAACCGCCTTTAATTTCTTCACCGTTTTGGCTGTTTGCGAAAGTGGATTTTTAAAATACTGTGCTTCATCAAAAAACACCGTATGAAAGTCTTGCTGTTCATACCATTGAATATCCTGTCTAACTAATGGATAAGACGTAATGATAACATCGATATTTTCTAATTTTTTTTGTAAAGCTAATCGGTCCTTTTTAGGTCCATCAAGTACAAGGCACTGTATAGTTGGAGCAAATTTCATGATTTCTCTTTGCCAGTTATAAAGCAAGGAAGAAGGACAAACAACAAGAACCTGTCGTTTATCTTTTCTAATTATTGGCAATTCCGATACAATAAAAGTAATACTCTGTAGCGTTTTTCCTAATCCCATATCATCTGCTAAAATGCCGCCAAATTGATATTGCGCTAATGTTTTCATCCATTTATATCCATCTTTCTGATATGATTTCAGCACGTTCTCTAAACCATTGGGAACTTTAATCATTAGCTTTTCTGGATGCAAGAATGAATCAATCAGTTGCTGATACGATGCATCTAGAGCAAAGATTTTTCTGTCTTCTTCTATAAAAGATAAACTTTCTAAAAGTGTCAGTTCAAATCCACTTACAAAGTCTTTGTCTTTAATTTGTGGAGAGTGAAGATATCTTTGGACCTCTTCCATCTCCCTCGTTTGTAATGCAAAGAGGGAGCCATCTTGCAAACGATAATATTTGCGCTTCTCCTCTAAAGCAGCTAATATACCTTTAATTTCGCGTTCAGGAAATCCTTCCATCTCAAATTTAAATTCAAGCCAGTTGATTCGATCTTTTTTTAATTTCACCGAAAATCTAGGCCATGTTTTTTCCTTGAAAATGCGATTTCTTATCGCCGTTGTTGCATATACTTTTACAAGTTTTTGTAGCTTTGGTAATACGTAATATAAAAAATCAAACTCCAATTCTTCGTTATAAAGCATATATCCACTATCCGTTTTTGCAAATGAACTACTGTCCATTAGCTCTAAAATCTGTTCTTCTTTTTTCCAATCTCTGAGAAGAACCGCCTCCACTTCTTTGTCTGGTTCTTGAACTGGATTGATGACAATATGATCATAGCGAAATTCTAAGCTTGCCAACAATCGGTTGTTTACTCTATCCAAATAAAGCTCGGCTTGCAAAGGAGCTTTACCAATTTTCTTGGAAAGCTCTTTTTCCAATTGAACCTCCCCAAGCTTTTTTAAACTTGGAACAACCTTTTCTAAAAAAAAGTCTAGCTGATTATTGGCAATAGGGATAAAATCCTTACCAACACTCTCCATCATTTTCTTTATTTCCACGAGCCTGTTAAAATCATCTGCTTCCATTTGTAGAACGTTTCCGTCGGTCATTACTGCATAATATTGATGTAAAAACAGAATAGATTCCATGCCATGTACATTCAATTGATAGCTCCCTGTTTCCTGTTGAAATAAATGAAATGTTAATGGAAGTGGTTCAGTTGAAACATGTAAGGGAAGCTTAATCCCTTTATATTCGTCAAAATAATGTAACTCCTTCCAATGAGAACGAAGTGAAATCCAAGAGGAAGGAGGAATCAATAAAGTATCCTCCCCCCAAATATTGCTTACTTCCTTATTATGATTCAGAAAGATAGCTTCATCATTTACTACTTTTGACAATTCCCGAATGACTGCCTCACTTTCTTCCTTTACACAAT